>Ga0315907_10005742_pt1 | contig 13362 bp, 16 predicted proteins | sample LakEriMetagenome_3_FD_203525 | JGI IMG/M metagenome (GOLD analysis project Ga0315907, IMG submission 203525) | Freshwater fungal communities from buoy surface, Lake Erie, Ohio, United States - Buoy 12 MA123 | ecosystem: Environmental > Aquatic > Freshwater > Lake > Lake biofilm | place: USA...
CGCGATTCGGCTGTTCGCGCGCATCCCGTCGATGACGCGGTACACACCGAACGTCGCGAGCCCCGCGACGAGCAGTGCGATGTAAAGGACAAATCGATAGCGACGATCACCGAACATGGGCGGGCACTGGCAAGGGAGAACAGAACAACGTGGCGGAAGCGGCGACGGTCATGACGCACGCTCCCATCGGAATGTGGCAGTCGCGTTCAGGGTAATCGCCTGCGACAGGAATCGCGGCAACGATACCCGAGTGCGGCTGACGTACGGCTGATTGACGATTCGCACGGTGACGTTGCCACTCGCGAAGGCACACGTGATGTTGGCATCAGGTACGGCGTCCACACCGGCCGTGACCCGCGAACGCACAACGGTGCGAATGGCAGCGAGGTGGTCCGTACACGGATTACCCGTGGGTGCGACCTGCACCGCGGCAAAGCGCGCGCCCTCACGGACGGCGGTCACATAGGTGTTGCGGGTATTGAATGCCCACGCGAGTTCGATGACGCCGATGAGCATCAACACCAGCACGGGCGCAATGATCGCGAACTCGACGATCGGCCCCGCGTCGAGCTCCCGAACAAACCGACTGCGCATGAATCGCTGAAGCATCATCGCCCCCCCACCATGCTCACTCCATGAAGCAAATACCATGCGGTCGCCACACCGGCTGCAATGGCCACGGCATATGGTATACGCTCACGTGGTTCGAATGGTCTCATTTTGAGCAACCAGGGAGCGCGGATGGCGGTGGCCACCGAATGCACGGCGCTCAGAGTGCCCTGCGTGCGCAGCAACCAGAGCGCGCCGAGAATGCCGCCGAAGACACCGGTCGCCAGCGATGCGGCCAGTGTGCCCTGCCAGCCAAGCCACGCGCCCGCAGCCGCGAGGAGTTTGACGTCGCCAGCACCCATGAGGCGCACGGCGAACATGGGAAACCAGACGGCCAGCGCGACACCGACACCACCGAGTGCGAAACCGATGCCGGACGGCACGCCGTGCAGAGCCAGCGAGGTCACCAGTCCACCGATCAGCACCATCAGGTTGAGCCGATTGCTGACACGACGCGCGCGAATGTCGCTGAGCGCCGCTGTCACCAGCAGGCCCGCCAACACCACCGACGCCAACGCCATCGTGTTGTCTTTCATGTCCGCTCCAAAGCGCGTGAGCTCCAGGTCCGACCTTCGTCCGCAACCATGAGTGCTTCACCGTCGCGAGCGATCATCTGTTGGGGCCGCCGCCCCGTCCGCCACCACAGGGTGGTGTCCCGCAGGGTGGCCCACCTTCCCCGTTGCCGGGTCCGCCCCCGCTGCCACCCGCACCACCCCCGGTGCCAGCACCGGCACCAGCGCCCGCACCATCACCGGTTGTGGCGATGACACTCGTGGTACGCGAGAACGTGTTCCCAATGGAATCCTTGAACTGCCCGATCACGAGAACCAGCGCGATCGCCAATACACCGAGCAACAATGCATACTCGGCAAGCGACGCTCCCTCGTCATCGACGAGGAAGCGAAGCTGCCGGTGCTTCACACTGTGCTTCTCCAGCCTTCGCGCCATCAGGTCGCCGTATCGAGCGTCGAGGTGGTGCGACTGAAGATGTTCGAAATCGAGTTCCTGAACCCCTGGATCACGGCGATCAACGCCACGGTGATGACGCCGAGCAGCAGGGCATACTCGGCCAGCGACGCCCCCTCTTCCTCGTTGACCAATCGACGAACCAGCAGCGATGCGTGTGACATGATGTCCTCCGAGGGTGTGTACGAACGCCGTGATCGGGGCAGGAGCGCCGAAATCAGGTCGCCGTGTTGAGCGTCGACGTGGTGCGGCTGAAGATGTTCGAGATCGAGTTACGGAAGCCCTGAATCACGGCGATGAGCGCCACGGTGATCACACCGAGGAGCAGCGCGTATTCGGCGAGCGAGGCACCTTCTTCTTCACGGACGAAACGGCTGATGAGGCTGGACATTCTACGCACTCCTGTTGTTGGAAAAGTGAAGCGATCAATCGCCGCTTCCGAGCTGTCGGCAGCGCCTGCTGCTCAGTTCCTCTCTATGGCAATGGTCGCGCCAGCTTTGAGACGCCTGTGGCACGCTGTGGAAACAACCCGTCCCAAAAGAGATTTTCAGCATGCCAAGCTTGCAGAAGATGTACTCTGCGTCACAAACCACTTACCTGCAACGACTTGCAACATGAACGACAATTCATGATAAATGCGTTCTTGGTTGTACACTGAATACCACATTTGGCGAGCTCATGCTGGTACAGGGACAATCCTGCCTCTCTGACGCAACAAAGTGCATCACACAAGCCACACTGTCGCGGCATTAAGGCATGGGTGTAGGAGCGAGTTCAGCCGTATTGACGCCCCCCGACGGCGCGATGGACCGCCCGTTGCCCGCGACCATATGCTGCACGCGTCGGCACACCAACCCGAAAACGATGGCCACGAGCAGGAAGGAGAGCGACAGCCCTGGCACCTGCTCCGGGCCGGGCATGAAGAACGCCGTGACCCACACCACGGCGAGACACAACGGTTCGAGCGGCAACCATCCATCGCGGCGGGCGAGACGCACGAGGAGCAGCGCCGGCAGCACGAGGATGGCGGTTTCATAGAAGAACGCATACGGTGTAGCCAGCGGCGCCGCCGCCACGAGGACGGCCGCCCGAGCGTCCCGATCGGGAACCCGGCGCCACACCCGGTACACGTACGCCGCGAGCAGCAGTGAACAGGCGGCCTGTCCGATGAGCGCGGCCTCCGAACCCAGGCCGAGCATACGCGCGGCACCAAACGGCGTGACCAGTTTGGCGACGGGGAACACGCCGGTTTGCATCCGCCCCCCATGTCCGCGAACGGCGTCGATGAACGCCACCCAGTTCTCCGAGCCGTAACTGGACACGGAGAGCGCGGCGAGGACCAGCGCCGTCCCCGTGGCGATCGCGATCGTCCGCCACGAGCGGCTCGCCAGGAGGGCGACCGGGATCAGCACACCGAATTGGGGCTTCATCGTGAGCAGGCCGATGGCGATGCCGGCGATCCACGGTGCACTCGAGGCATACAGCGCGCCGAGCAAGAGAAGGCCGCCGGTCAGCATACCGGTCTGGCCAGTGATGACCGCGTGCACGACCACCGGGGATGCGAACACGAAGACGAGGTCTCGCCCCTTCGTCTCGAGCGCCACCACACTCGCCGCGAACGGCACGAGCAGCATGGCTTCCCACAGTACGTACCCCCACAGGAATGGCAGCCAGGCCAATGGGGCGATGAGGAAGAACATGGTGGGCGGATACTGCCACGTCACACCCATCGGCCCCGCTTTCGGAAAGGCCTGCTCGAGAATGCGGACGAAGGCGGGCGCGTCGTAGGCGGCCGCCGGGGTCCCGTCCGCCGCCAGGATCGCCGCCTGCCGAAAGATCGCGTAATCGCCGCCCACCAGATTGCCGAACCCGATCACCAGATCCCTGGCATTGGCGATGAGGCGGAGGTACTCCACCCCCACGGCAAACGCCATCACCAGAACGAGGCCCGCCAGGAACGACCACCGGTAGGTGGTAGCGAGCCGAAATACCAGCGGATATCGTCCCGCGAACCAGGAGCGCACGGCCTCTCCGATACCCGAGCCGGTCACCGAGCGTCATCTCCGCGTACGGTCAACATCATTCTTGCCTCTCGTGAATCCGTCGCTGAAGTCTCGCTCCCCAACATCCCCGCGCCTGCTCAGCATCGTGTGCCCCGCCTTCAATGAAGGCGAACACCTGCCGGTGTTTCTGGCGGCGCTGCACACGACCCTGCAGGCCCTGGGGCAGCCGGCCGAACTGGTGTTGGTGAACGACGGGAGCAAGGACCACACCCTCGCCCGTATGGTGGAGTGGCATGCCCGCCACCCGAATACGACCATTGTCGATCTCAGCCGCAACTTCGGCAAGGAGATCGCCGTCACGGCGGGGCTCGACCACGCGCGGGGTGATGCCGTCCTCGTCATGGACACCGACGGCCAACATCCGGTGGAGATGATCGCACAGCTGCTCGCGTTCTACCGCGACGGCTACGATGTCGTGGTGGGCACCCGCATGGACCGCAGCACCGATAGTTGGCTCAGACGCTCCCTCTCGCGCGCATTCTATGGTCTTATGGAGCGCAGCGGTGAGGTGCCACTGCCGGCGAACGCGGGCGACTATCGCCTCATGAGTCGGCAGGTGGTCGACACGATCGGGGCGATGCGCGAGCGTCACCGCTTTCTGAAGGGCATGTTTGCGTGGGCCGGGTTTCACACCATGCAGGTCCCGTTCACCCCGCCCCCGAGACTCTCCGGCCACAGCACCTTCAACTTCTGGCGACTCTGGAATCTGTCGCTCGAAGGTATCACCTCGCACACGCTCGCCCCGCTCAAGGCCTCGACCTACGTGGGATTCGTTGCGGCCAGCCTCGCGCTCCTGTACGCTGCCTACATCATCGCGAAGACGATCCTGTACGGCGAAACGGTCGCCGGCTTCCCGACGCTCGCCACCCTGATCCTCTTCCTTGGCGGCATTCAGCTCATGGTGCTCGGCGTGATCGGTGAATACCTCGGGCGCATCTTCACCGAAACCAAGCAACGGCCGCTCTATGTCGTGGGGCAGCGCTGGGAGAGCAGCGCGCCTCCCGAACGCGCGGCGACACCGGAACCGTAAGCGGCGGCTACCACGGTTCCTGAACGGCCTCGGGGGGCTGTTCAGCGCCCGGCAGGGGCGCCGTCAATACCACCATCGTCGCCAACGCCAGCAGTTCGATCACCAGGATGGTGATGAGAAATTCGATGCGGAGCGACCGCGGCGCATCGCGCCACATCCATCGCAGATATTGCAGCATGGTCGCTCCGCCGTGTGGTTCGTGACGCGTCAGGCGGGCTGAGCGACGCAGTACTGATCGAACGCCCGCGTCAGATCGGCTGCGATTTCCTGGGCGCTGCGCCCTTCGATCTGATAGCGCTCCAGCATGAATACCACGTCGCCGTCCTTCATGAGCGCAATGCTCGGCGACGACGGCGGATAGCCGACGAAATACCCTCGCGCCCGATCCGTGGCCTCGCGATCCTGCCCGGCGAAGACCGTCGTGGACACGTCGGGCTTGACCGCGTGCTGCAGCGCCATCGCGACCGCTGGCCGCGCGTTGCGCGCCGCGCACCCGCACACCGAATTCACCACCACGAGGGCGGTGCCCTTCTGGTCGGCGAGCTTCGCGTCCACGTCAGCCACCGTCTTCAGCTCTTCGACGCCCAGGCGCGTGAGTTCCTGACGCATGGGAATGAGCAACTGTTCGGGGTACATCATATTCGGTCTCGGCTCCGTCAATAGTCCGGAATGTCCTCGCGGGGTTCCCGCACCAGCGCCAGAATGGCGGCCTGCGGCACCACGAGGTACTGCTCGTTTTCAAACGTGATCTCCACCGCGGCCTTGCGGAAGAAGAGCGCGTAGTCACCCACCGTGGCCTGCATGGGAACGTAGCGCGCTTCGCGGCCGCTTTGCCCCCCGATCCGCCACGGCTCGTCGCCCTGGTCGGCCAGATCGGGGAGTGCCAGGCCAGGCCCGGTGGCCACGATCTCGCCTCCCTGCACCGCCTGGTTGTCCACGGCCGTCGGCGGCAGGTAGAGCCCCACCTTCGATCGCTGCTCGCCGTCCTCCAGCTTCACGAGCACGCGATCGCCCACGACGATCAAACGTTTCTTAGTCATAAGATAAACCTAGCGGCTGCGGGAAGTGGGGCCTGACCGGCTCGATCCTGGGAGCCCACGAGGCGCTTCCGTCATGCGGTGGGTCGCGGCAAAGCGGGCCAACTCGGTAACCAGTTCGCGGAGCTCCCGCTGTTTACTGGTCGAGGTGGCGGTAAACGCATAACGCGCCCCGGCCAGCGCGCCGGAAATGATGCCGAGCAGCGAACCGACCACTACGAGTGGCCCCGCTGACTTGGACAGGACCGCCGCGGTGACCGAACCGACCGCGACCCCCAGCCCGGCGCCGAGCCCGCCGTACAACCCACCGGCGACGGCCGCAATGTCTTCGAACGCCCGAATGGTGGTACGACCGTTCCGCACGGCCACGGTGATTTGCAGCATGCGAACCATGCCGTTCTGCCCAGGCCGCGCCGTATTGGTCGCCATGGTCAGCGTACGGCCCACCGCGCTCATCGTAATGAGGTCGCCGAGGGAACGGCGTGCAATGTCCGCGATCTCTTCGAACGCTTCAAGCGATATCTCGCCATCGATCACGCTTTCGAATTCGATCTTGGTGTGCGCGCCAAGCAGTGGATTGGGATTCTTCTGCATGCGGGCGCCCGCAACGACCTCCACTGCGGCCAGTCGCGTTGCCCCGTCACGCTCGGCCAACGCGCGCTCCACGTATTTGGGAGCGATGCCAGCCTCCGCCGCCGCCTCCTTCACGACAGCGACGTCGTATCCACGCGTAGGCGACGGCGCGTCGGTGGGCGCAGGAAACTGCGCGGGCGGCACCATCATCCCGGTATTGGCTTGCAGCTCCGCGGCCCGCGCCCACACGGCGTCGGCATCGGCCGAAGACAGACGCTCGGCATCACCAGTGCGACGCGCAAACGACGCCGAGGGCGGAATGATTGCCGGCACTCCACTTCCACCGGCGATCACGTCGAGTTGCAGGAGCAACGCCCGCGCCGACGGCACGCGCGCCTCCACCCGCTTTTCCAGCAGCGCCGCCACGAGCGCATCGACGGCGTCCGGCGCGTCGGGCCGGAACTCGTGCACACGCGGCGGCGCGCTGTTCACATGCGCCACCAGCACCGCCGACGCCGTGTTGCGCTCGAAGGGGAAACGCCCCGTGAGCAGCCGGAACATCAGCACACCGAGTGCGTACAGATCACTCCGCCCGTCGAGCGCATCGCCGGTGACCTGCTCGGGGCTCATGTACTGCACCGTACCCAGCACCGTCCCCGTGGCAGTGAGCGGCTGCGCTTCACTCACACGCGCGATCCCGAAGTCGGTGACCACGGCGCGGCCCGCGCTGTCGAGCAGCACGTTCTCCGCCTTCACATCGCGATGTACCACGCCCTGCGCATGCGCGGCCTCGAGCGCCATGGCGAGTTGCCGCACGATCGCGACGCAGGTGGCCACATCGAGCGGGCCATCGCGCATCGCGCGCTCCGCCAGCGACTCACCATCCACGTAGCCCATCGTGAAATACACCACCCCGCTCCGCTCGGCGGCCGAGTAGATGGGCACGATGTTGGGGTGCGACAGCGCGGCTGCCGTGCGGGCCTCGCGGAGGAACCGCTCCCGCACGCCGGCGTCTGCCGCGAGATGCGGCGGCAACGTCTTGATGGCGACGCGCCGCTGCAGCTGCGTGTCTTCGGCGAGAAACACCACCCCCATGCCACCGCGACCGATTTCGCGCAGCAAGCGAAACTCGCCACTCACGGCACGCGCGAGTGACGGCGCCGGTTCTGGCCACGCGAGGGCGTCGGTATTCATGGAGCCGTGAAGAGGTGAGGAACCACCGGCACGAGCAAATCGCTAGCGCAGCGCCGCGACGGCCGCGGTGGCCGCCTGCACGCCGTGCCACTGCGCTTCTTCGAACAGACTCAAGTTACTCAGATCGGCGTGCGCCATGAACAGCTGCGGCGCGGGTTTCCACGCCCGAAGCGCCCGCACGCGCGACAGCGTCCCTGGGGTCGGGCGGGCCATGGCGTGTCCCCAGCGTTTCACATCCACCCGAATGAGACGGTCGGCGATATCCGGGTGGGCGCGCTGCAGATCGCCGATGATGGTATCCCGCCAGGCGCTCCACGGTTGTTGCTGCAGCCATCGGCGCGCGTCGCTGGCGGAACGATCGGCCACGGCGTGGTACCACGTCCACAGCGGCCGCGACGGTGTCGCGCCAAGCAGTTGATGGTGTGCATTGACGTAGCCAAGCGACGAACTGCCATAGATCACATTGTCCCACGCGAGCGGAGCGCCGCGCTCCTCGGGTACGCTGTCGAGCACCAGATTGGCCACCACCCACGGGGCATACTCGAGCGTCACCGGCAGCGTGACACCAGCACACACCCGCGGCAGCACGAAGAGGGGCGCCGCCCAGATGACGGCGTCCGCTTCGACCTGCACCTGCGGGGTGTCGACGATCCATCGCACGCCCCGGCGCTCGAGCCGCACCACCGGCGCCTGATTGATCAGTCGCGGCTCGCCACGCGCATCGCGTGTGCGCGAGAGACGGCGCGTGAGTTCGCGCACGAGAAAGTCGTTGCCTTCGGGCCACGTGAGCGGCCCCTCCTCTTCGGCATCGCGAGCCGCGAAATAGTGCAGCGCGGCCCACGCGCTCGCCTGCGACAGCGAAGCGCCGTAGTCGTCGCGCGTACCGTATTCGACCCACCACCGCAGCGCAGGGGCATCGAACCCGTTGGCGCGCATCCACGCCTCCGCCGTCATCGTGTCGAGCGCGTTCACGCGCTGCGCCGTGCGCAGTGCATCCCCCGACGACAACATTGCGCGCTCCCGGCGTGCGTGCCCCTCGGCCGACGGCACGGAGAAGCAGCCAGTCGCGCGCCAGTCATTCACCATCTGCTCGAAGCGCGCAAACTGCGCCCGATGGGCCGGGGACGCGGCATCACGCGGATCGAGCCCCTCGTGCCACCGGCCGTGCTGCCACAACCGTTCCTGTGGCGAATGGCACAGGGTGCGCTCGTCCCACGAACCATCGGCATGCAACAGCCCGAGCTCACGACAGAGTCGGCGCACATGCACCGCGTCGGCCGACGGCACCGGGAGATAGTGCGCACCCCACGGCGCGCGCTGGCCATCGAGCCCCGGATACACCGCCGAGCGGGCGTTCCCGCCGTGCTGTGCGCCGAGTTCGAGCAGGAGCCAGTCCGTATGTCCCAAGGCATCGAGATGCCAGCCGCTACTCAATCCCCCCACACCGCCGCCGACGATCGCCACGGAGACGCGACGCACCGGACGATTCCTGGCGAGTGCGCTCTTGCCGTCGCGCAATGCATGGCCGGCTACCGCATCGTCGTCCACGAATCCGCCGGCGATCACGCGCCCCTTGCGGGTCAGGCCCACGAGCGCCGGCGACAGGGCCACCGCACCGAGTCGCTGCAGCGCCTCGCGACGGGAAATCATGCGTGCTGCGGCATCGGCGCGCGGTGTGCCGGCTCAGCGATTGATGGCATCGAACTCGTGCTCGTAATAGCGCACGAGCACCTGATCGTTCAGGCGATTGGCTTCGGCCGCCACGCGTTGCATATCGGCGGGGAAATCGAACAGGGAAGGAATCGCTGACGCGGTGAGGTAGCGCAGGTTGGTCGGCAATTGCGAGGGCGGCGCGTAGCTGTCGAGCCCCGCGATGACGAACCCCCATTCACCGAAGCTCGGGACGTACACATGGTACGGCCAGGTGCGCAGTCCGGCCCCTTCCAACGTCGCCACGATGCTCCAGTACGACTGACGCGCGAACATGGGCGAGGTGCTCTGCACCACGAGAAACGCGCCGGGCGCCAGATGCTGCTTCACGAGGCGATAGAAGGCGCTCGTGTACAGCTTGCCCACGTGATAGTTGGACGGGTCCGGGAAGTCGATGATGATGAAGTCGAACTGCGCGGCGTTGGCGCCCAGCCACGTAAAGGCGTCGGCGTTCACCACCTGCACGCGCGGGTCGTTCAGCGACTGCGCGTTGAGTGTGGTGAGACGCGGGTGCGACGTGAACAGCGCGGTCATCCCTTCGTCGAGATCGACGAGGGAGACGTGCTGCACCTCGGGGTACTTGAGTACCTCGCGCACAGCGAGGCCGTCGCCACCACCCAAAATGAGCACGCGCCCACGTGCACGCGACGCGGCCAGTCCGGGATGGACCAGCCCTTCGTGATAGCGGTATTCATCGCGTGAGGCGAACTGCAGGTGCCCGTTGAGATACAGCCGCAGATCATCCTTCCAGCTCGTCAGGACAATGCGCTGATAGCGCGTGTCCTTGGCGAGGATGATCGGATCGGCGTACATCCCCTCTTCCGCGAGCGTGGTGATCGCCTGCCCCTTCCAGAGGCCCGCCCCGAGCACGAGCATGGCCACGATGCCCGCACCCTGCAACCAGCGTCGGCTCGGCAATACATCACGGAAGAGCCAGGTGCTCCACAGCCCCACGGCCACGTTGATGAGACCGAAGAGCAGCGCCGAACGTACGAGCCCGAGCCGCGGCACCAACAGCAACGGGAAGAGCAGCGAGGCCACCAGCGCACCGATGTAGTCGAACGTGAGCACGTTGGCGACGACATCCTTGAACGAGTACCGGTCCTTGAGGATGCGCATGAGCAGCGGCACTTCGAGGCCGACGAGAATGCCGATCAGCAGCACGATCCCGTACAGCGTGGGGCGGAAGGCCTCGGTGTACGCGAACGCGAGGAACAGCGTGAGCGACGACAGCCCGCCCACCACACCCACCAGCAACTCCACCACCACGAATCGCGTGACGACACCGCGCACAACGAAGCGCGAGAGCCAACTGCCGATACCCATCGCGAACAGGTACGTGCCGATGATCGTGGAGAACTGCGTGACGCTGTCGCCAAGCAGATACGACGCCAAGGCACCGGCCACGAGCTCGTAGATGAGCCCGCACGCCGCAATCAGGCAAACGGAGAGGAAGAGAGCGAGTTGCACTCAGTGAATGGCGGCCGCGACGATGATGCCGAGCGCGATCGCCACCGACCCCATGAGAATGGCCGCGGCCGTATTCTTCTTCTCGCTGATCTCGTCCCACAGCTTGCCGGGCGTGAGAATGTCGACGATGAAGAAGGCCGCGACGAACATCACGATGCCGATGATTGCGAAAGCCGCCGAGTTGACGACGTTCTCCATGAATTGTCCGTTCATGCGGGTGACCTCGATGCGTGGGAATTCACTCTGGTGCTCACTTGCCGCGGAGCGTACGCCCGGGGATGTAATACGACGACCGGTACGCGCCGGGGTTGTCGCGTATCGAGCGGGGATTGTTCTTCGATTCGTTGGCCTGGGTGAGCGTCCACCCGCGATACTGCGCGGTGCCGAGCAGCGCCAGCACGGCGACGATCCAGATGGTGTAGAGGCGCGGTCCCATGTTCACTCGTCCTCGTCGCTGCTGGTCGTACCACCGATCGGATGATCACTCTCGGCCCACCGACGGTTCTCGAACGCCGCGGTGGGGAATAGACTGAAGAGCATGGGCGTGAGCAGCGCGAGGAACGCGACGGCGTAGAATCCGAAATGTGGCACGTCACGGCGCACCTGCAGCGTGTAGCCGACCCGCTGCTTGCCAATTTCCCCGCCCTCCGGCTCGACGCGCAGGAAATAGCGCCCGGCCGGCACCGAGGAGAGACGTACCGTTTCACTGCGATCGCCTTCGCTCCACGAGCCATCGCTGTCCACGCCCGAGTAATACTCGAGCTGGCGCGTCACCTCACGCGTCTCGCCGGTCCGCTCGTTGATCAGCGACAGCGTGAAGAACACCCAATCGTTGTCGAGCGCGGCGTTGACGTCGATCGCGACACCCGAGGAACGGCCAGTGAGTTCGAAGGGTGCCGTGACGAATGCGCCACTCTCCCCCACGCCCCGGTCGTACGAATACGACTGCGAAAACACCTGCTCGTTTGCGGCGAACGTCACGTTGCCGATCAGCATGGCCACGAACACCAGCAACGCCAGCATGAATCGCTCGCCCATGCGCTTCGGCAAATCGACGTGCGGATTGGGCTGGTTCGCGAACACGCCGATCGGCTGCATCAGCGACGGGAGACCGAACGCCTTCGCGATCGCGTCCGGGGGCGTGTAGGCGCCCTGCGAGATCGTCACCTCGCCACCCGAGACTTCGACGCTGAGCAGGGAGGGCGGCGCGACGTAGTCGTGACTCGTGATACTGTCGCCTACACGCAATTCCCACGGAAACTCACCCAGTGCGGCCGTAGTGGTCGCGACAGCCGACTGGAAGTGCTTGTAGGTGGTGCCGCCATACGTCAGCGTGCTTTGGCCATCCACGAAGCCGCCGCGCGGCTGCCAGCGGAGCTTCTCGATGACGTTCCAGTGCCCGTCGTACTCGGACAGGTAGAGGAAGCCGCGATACGGGTTGAAGCAGACATACTCGGTCCAGGAGTAGTTGACCCCTTCCACCGAGATGGTGACCACCTGACAGCCAATCACTTCCCACGGCGCGCCTTTCCAGGTGCCGCGCGTTCCAAGCGGGATACGCGGCTTGAGCGTCACCCGCTCACCGTACTGCAAGACCGTGAGGTTGGGATCGGTCGCATCCAGTTGCGCGCCACAACTCGCGCACACCACGCTCACCGCCCAGCCCTGCGCGTGCATTTCGATGGACGCACCACAGGACGGGCAGTTGAGCGCTGCCGCCTTGGGGACCAGCTGCTGCGCTACGGGGTTGGTCACCTGCCCCTCGCGCGCATCACGACCATCCCTCGAATACGCGCAGATTCTTCAGCGCGAGATCGTCGAAGCTCACATACTCGCCGAGATACAGCAGCGGCGGCATCTCCGATCCGTCCACCGTGGCGAAGCGCCCGTCATCGCCCACGAGATCCACGAAGGTGCTCGACGAGCGATCAGTCGTGGTGAACGGCAGGTCGCCCTCGGTGCCCACATACCTCGCCTCGAGCACGTTGGCCACGGTGTATTGACCGTCGCCCCAGGTGAACAGATCGCCCACCTGCACGTTGCGCAATTCGGGCATGCGCCCGTCGGCGTGCACGGGCACGGTCATGGCGTATTCGAGCTGCGCATCGGACAACCAGGCGCTCGCGCCGTCGTTGAGCACGCAATGCCACTCGTTCCAGCGACCGCGCTCCCACTGGTACGTAACGCGCCCCACCACGACGAACGACTTGCCGCGCCACCGTCCCTCGGTACCGATCTGCACGGGTGAGCCGGTGAGCGGAAAATCCGCCTGCAGCCCCACGCGGGCGAGATCGAGATCACGCCGCACGAGCACCGACTTGCAATACGCGCACGTGGTCTGCACGGCCTGCGCCCACAGGAAACGCACGGGCGCCCCGCAGTTGGGGCACGCCGTACCGTGTGCTTGCGGAATGGTCACGTGACGCTTGCGGTCGAGAACGCCAACGCGTAGTCGCGGCGTACATGACGCACGCGCACGTCGGTGGCGCCGAGGAGGGTGCGCAAACGCGCATCCCACGACCACTCGGCGCGCGGCGTGCAGCAGAACAGGTTGAGACACGCCGAGGCGTGCTCGGGAAACGTGTGAATCGTCAGGTGCGATTCGGAGAGCATGAGCAATCCCGTGACGCCACCAGGGCCAGGGAAGCGATGCCACTGCGCCTCACCCACCGGGTGCAGGGCGAGTTCCTCCACCATGCACGCAAACAGG
>Ga0315907_10005743_pt1 | contig 13361 bp, 9 predicted proteins | sample LakEriMetagenome_3_FD_203525 | JGI IMG/M metagenome (GOLD analysis project Ga0315907, IMG submission 203525) | Freshwater fungal communities from buoy surface, Lake Erie, Ohio, United States - Buoy 12 MA123 | ecosystem: Environmental > Aquatic > Freshwater > Lake > Lake biofilm | place: USA...
TGAAATAGTAGATGATGGTGCAATTATTACACCTCTTCTAACATCAGTAGGAGTTGCATTTAATATATTAAATAACGATCTTCCTACTTCATAAAAAGGTGAACCACCACCTGTAGGACGAATTGAACACCAACCATTGTGTAGGTTAGAACCTTGAGCATTTTGTTGTATAGTTCTTTTCAATCTGAAAATAACTTCCGTATTTGCTGGTTCATTATCAGTCCAAAAAACTTGTCTGTATTGAGCAGGTGTTGCTAAGCTAATACCAGAAGCAATAACTTGATCTGCCCAAATCTCTGCATTTGTATAATCTCCTTTGTAGGCAAAAGCACGAGCTTTTAGACCTTTAGCGAAGTTAGCATTAGCCAAAACAGCAGTTGGAGCTGGAGCAGTATTAGTTGCGAGAATAGCTAAACCAGCATCTAAATCTGAATGAATTAGAGTATAGAATGCTTCATTAGTAGTTCTTTGTGGAGCTTCTGTAGTAGCTATTACTCTATCAGCTAAAATACCTGCCAAAGCTGCATTATCTTTCATATCCGTAGAGTAATATGACAAAATACTTAAGTGTGCATATGCTCTTAAAATTAAAGCTTCAGCTCTTAAACGATTAATTAATTGTTCATCTGCAGCATCTTTAGGTACAATAACTAAAGAACGGTCAATAACACGGTTTATTCTTGCTAAAGCAAAATAATTAGATTGCCAAATTGCTGTTGGAGCAGCAGAAGAAGGGAAAAGGTTGAAAACAATCTCATCCGAAACTCCTTGACCACCATTATTAAATCCTTTAGTTGCTTCATCAGTAAAAACAGAAGTAAACACTGCCGCCTCTCTGTTGGTCAATATATTATAACCCGAATTTAATAGCCTTTGTAAATCAGTTGAAGTAACAATAGCCACATCTTCAACTAATACTCCAGGGGCAAAAGTTTCAGTCAAGTCCTCATCACAAGAAGTGAAGAATATAGAACTGAAAGTAAATAAATAAATTAAACTTTTTTTCATAATAAAATTTTTTTAAAATTTAACATCTACACCAAAAGTATAGATTCTTGGGGTTGGATATTGATATAAATCTTCTAATCTTGGGCTTTCAGCATCAATACCTTGCCATTTAGTCCAAGTTAATAAATTCTCACCTTGTAGGGTAAAAGATAAATCAGATATAAAAGTTTTATTCAAGAATTTTCTTGGAACTTTGTATCCAAGTTGTAAATTTCTTAAACGCACATAAGAAGCATCTCTCAAGAATCTATCCGATAAATCATCAGACCCTAAATTAGCAGCTGATAAAGAAGGAATATTTGTATTCGTATTTAGCGGTGTCCAAGCATCAGCTAATTCATCTGCAACAGTAAATTGACCAATATTAGTAGGGTCTAACAAAGACTCATAATCAGAATCAAATCTATAAACATCAGTAACGAATGTAAAAGTTGTAGAAGCGAAGAACCCATTGTAGTCTAAATCGAAACCAAAACCTCCTTGCCATTTAGGTTGGAAACTTTTACCTGTTTTTCTTTGATCTGCTGAAGTTACATTTTCAGTTACATTTCCATTAGCATCTAAGAATAGTAATTCACCATTCGCTGGATTAACCCCTGCATAAGGAATAGTGTAGTATTCAAAATACATACCTCCATTATCAGAAACATTAACGGTACCATGTTGAATTCTTCCATTATTAGTTACAATACCATCAACTTTATTAGTGTTTTTAGCAGCATTACCTCTAACAGTAAATTTAAATTTATCATTTCTTACTACATCATAAGCCAATTGAAATTCATGACCAAAATTTGTTAATGATGCATCCGAATTCAAATTAACAATAGATGTTCCAGAAGTATTCGTAACGGGTTGTCCTAAATACATATCTTCTGTTCTTCTGTTGTAATAATCGTAAGTACCTCTTAAACGGCCTTTGAACAATTCAAAATCAACACCAACATTCCACTGAGTAGTAGACTCCCATCTTAAATCAGGGAATCCAAAGTTAATACTGTAACCTAAACCAGCATTATAGGTGTTGTTTGTTGGGGCATAAACATCTAAATATCTTGGAGGAGTAAGTGGTGCATAAATAGTACCATCAACAATTCTTGAATTACCTACTGTTCCAATAGATCCTCGTAATTTTAAAAGATTAAAAACTGAGTTGTCCATAAAAGACTCTTCATCTATATTCCATCTACCTCCTAAAGACCAAAATGCTTTAGCTTGATTATCCTGACTAAAGTAACTTACTCTATCATTTCTAAGCGTAGCAACTACACCATATTTTTTATTATAATCATAATCGAATGAACCAAAATAAGATATATAGCTAACTTGTTGTCTACCAGCAGAAATAGAAGGAACATACCAGTCGTTTGCACCAGTATCGGCAATGTAACCAGTACCTGTATTCGGAACAAAAGTTTGAGGATTTAACCCTCTTTGTCTTTGATTAGATGCTTGAAAAGTTGAAAAGTTAAACTCAGTATTAACATTTAAACCAATAGTATGCTTACCGAATTGTTTTTTATAATCTATTTGATATAAATTATTAAAAATGAATTCTCTTCTGTTGTTAATATCCTCAAAACCATTAAAAGCACCACCATCAAAACTAGCAACACCTGGCGTATTAGAAAATAACAATGCGTTAAACGAGTTTGGAAACTCTACTTGATTTCTAAAAGTATATAATCCTTCACCAGAAGTTCTAATTGTAGCCGTTAATGCATCATTAATTTTATAAGAAGCTTGAGACGCTACATTTATTCTTGTTTCTTCTACTAAGTTTCTGTAAGTAAACAACTTATCCATCAACATATAAGGAGTAGCCGAAAGACCTGGAGTAGCATTATACTCATCAAATGTCCAAACTGAACCTTGATAACGGTTCGGATCTAAATAAGGCAACCCTAAATAAGCACCTAAGATATAGTTACGGTTTACACCTGTTGTTCCAATACTTGGATCTTCGTTATTTTTACTAAAACCAATACCTAGGTTCAAATAATATGAAAACTTACCATCATTAGACTTACCACTTGTGTTACTTCGAATAGTAAATCTTTTTAATCCTGTAGTTTGCAAAGTCCCTTCTTGATTAAAATAACTTACGGATGTGAAATTATTAATGTTTTTTCCGTTATTTTCTATACTTAAATTGTGATTTGAAGATTGACCTTTTCTAAAAAAATAATCAACCCAATCCGTATTTACATTATACGCTGCAATTTCAGCATCTGTTAATGTAGTACCAAAACCAGTTCCGTATGATTTTTCTAGAGCTAACAATTTATTAGAATTGATATAATTATATCTTGGTGTTTGTAGTTCCGTCAAACCATACTGAGAAGAATATCTGAAAGTAGTTTTAGATTCTCCAAAAGATCCCGTTCTAGTTTTAATAACAATTACACCATTTGTTCCTCTTGAACCATACTCAGATGTAGCTGAAGCATCTTTTAAAACCTGAACTGATTCAATATCATTAGGGTTAATAGATCTAAAGTTATCACTATTTGATGGATAACCATCAATAACATATAAAGGATCACCATTTGCAGAGAATGAACCGATACCTCTAATTACAACAGATGATTTAGCACCCGGTTGACCTGTAGAAGATGTAATGTTAACCCCTGCTAATTGACCCTGTAATGTATTAATAACATTAGCATTAGGTCTGTTTTCAATAGTTTTACTATCAACTTTGGCAACGGAAGTTACAGCATTACGTTTTGTAATACTTCTGTATCCTTGAACGACAACTTCATCAAGTTTCATTCCATCTTGAAGTTTTACACTGTAATTACTTCCTGCACCAACAGTAACAGCTTGTTCTGCCATTCCAACAAAAGAAATTAAAAGAACCTCTCCTGCTTTTGCTTTAATGGAAAACTTTCCATCAAAATCGGTTTGTGTACTTCTTGTTGTTCCTTTAACAACAACATTAGCACCAGGTATTGGTCCTGTTTTATCTGAAACAACACCCGTTACAGTTTTCTCTTGTGCAAACGAAAACTGCATTGATAACGCTAATAATAGCGTAAAAATCCATTTGAACTTCGATCTCATATTAATTTTATTTGAGTTAGTTATTTTGCAAACTTCTTAATTATTTCTTAATTAACCAAATATTAACACTAAATAATATTTTGTAAAACTGTTAAATATTTTTACTAGCTAATACTTCTCATTAAGAATGACATGATTATGTATAAAAAGTTGCGTCATTTTTTATATTTTTAGAAAAAAAATTTTAATGTTGCAATATAAATTCTCAAATTTTGAAACAGAATGTGGTACAGACGAAGCTGGACGTGGGTGCCTTGCCGGTCCAGTAACTGCAGCCGCAATTATTCTTCCAGAAGATTTTTGTTTAGAATTACTTAACGATTCTAAACAACTCTCAGAAAAAACAAGAGAAAATCTCAAACCTATAATTGAAGATAAAGCTATTTCCTTTTCGGTTACTCATATAGCCCCAGAAATTATTGATGAAATAAATATTTTAAATTCTTCTATAAAAGCAATGCAAGAATGCATTATCAAACTTAATCCTATACCCAATTATATTATAGTTGATGGCAATCGATTTAAACCAATAAATAACATTCCGTTTTCTACTATAATTAAAGGTGACAGTAAATATATGAGTATTGCAGCAGCTTCCATTTTGGCAAAAACCTATAGAGATGAGTATATGAATAAAATTCACGAGGAGTTTCCGATGTATAATTGGAAAAAAAATAAGGGCTATCCAACAGTTGAACATAGGGCGGCTATTCGGAAATATGGCACCTCCAAACACCATCGAATGAGTTTTCGATTATTGCCAGAACAATTAAAGCTGTCCTTCGACTGAACTAAGTAGGCTAAATTTTAGATTTCTTAAATAAAAGTTGAACTGAAAAGATTTGAAAAATGTTTGATTATTTTTTCTTTTACATCTTGCTCATTAACTTTTTTTCCTAGCTCTACATGCATTGAAGTAACAGCTTTACCTTTAATGCCACACGGAATAATATTATCAAAATAACCCAAATTAGCATTTACATTTAAAGCAAAACCATGCATGGTTACCCATCTACTGGCACGAACCCCCATTGCACAAATTTTTCTGGCAAACGGAGTGTCTACATCGAGCCATACTCCCGTTTCACCTTTGCTTCTTGAGCCTATTATATTATATTCTGCTAAAGTTAAAATAATTACTTCTTCCAAAAGACGTAAATATTTATGAATATCTGTAAAGAAGTTTTCCAAATCTAATATTGGATAACCTACTATTTGTCCAGGACCATGATAAGTAATATCGCCACCACGATTGATTTTATAAAATGTTGCGCCTTTTGCTTCCAATTGCTTTTCGGATAAAAGCATATTACTCATATCGCCACTTTTGCCTAAAGTATATACATTTGGATGTTCAACAAAGAGAAAATAGTTAGGCGTTTCCAGATTGGTTTCCTCTCTCCTATTTTGAATTTTTATATCTACAATTTGCTTGAATAATTCCTCTTGATAATCCCAAGTATCCTTATAATCTTTATTTTCTAAATCCTGAAGTTGAATTTGTTTATTCATTTTGTGTATTGCAAAGCGCAAAGTTACAAAGTTTATAAGTTAACTCGACGTTAATCTTTAGCCCCGATTGAAGCGGCACCGAAGTAGAGCTGAAAGCGGGAAAATGGACAACTGATGAAGTCCGAACCTTTCGCTCTAAACTTTGAAACTCTGCCACTTTGAAACTTTGTCACTTATCCCTATCTTTGCATGTTTAAATATAATACTATGCAACTTTCAGAACAAGAAATCATTAGAAGAGACAAATTAAAAACTCTTCGCGAATTGGGAATCAACCCTTATCCAGCCGATTTATTTCCTATAAACCACACTTCAAAACAGGTTAAGGAAAACTTCGAAGAAGGAAAAAAGGTTATTGTTGCCGGTCGTTTGATGAGTGTGAGAGATCAAGGTAAAGCTTGCTTTGCCGAATTGCAGGATAGCGAAGGTAGAATACAGCTGTATTTAAACCGTGATGTGATTTGTCCCGAAGAAGATAAAACAATTTACAATCAAGTATTTAAAAAACTAACCGACTTAGGAGACTTTATTGGCATTGAAGGTGAATTATTTACCACACAAGTTGGTGCCAAATGTATTCGCGTAGATAAATTTACTTTTTTAAGTAAAACCTTGCGACCATTGCCTTTGCCAAAAACAGATGAACAAGGAAAAGTTCACGATGCTTTTAATGATGCCGAATTGCGTTACCGAATGCGTTATGTTGATTTAGTTGTGAATCCGCAAGTGAAAGAAGTATTTATTAAAAGAACAAAATTGTTCACTGCAATGAGAACCTTTTTTAACAATGCCGGTTACATGGAAGTTGAAACTCCAGTCTTACAATCTATTCCAGGCGGAGCTGCAGCGCGCCCGTTTATGACACATCACAATAGTTTGGATATTCCTTTATATATGAGAATTGCAAATGAATTGTACCTGAAAAGATTAATCGTTGGCGGTTTTGATGGCGTTTATGAGTTTTCTAAAAACTTCAGGAACGAAGGAATGGACAGAACGCATAATCCTGAATTTACTGCTATGGAAATTTATGTAGCCTACAAAGACTACAATTGGATGATGGAAATGACTGAAAATCTACTAGAATATTGTGCCAAAGAAGTAAACGGAACAACAGAATCAACTTTTGGCGAACATAAAGTAAACTTCAAAGCGCCTTATGCCAGAGTTACCATGACCGACGCTATCAAGCAATTTACTGGTTTTGACATATCAGGTAAAACAGAAGCGGAACTTTTTGAAGCAGCAAAATCAATGCATATTGAAGTGGATGAAACTATGGGCAAGGGAAAATTGATTGACGAGATTTTCGGAGCCAAATGTGAAGGAAATTTTATTCAACCAACGTTCATTACCAATTATCCAAAAGAAATGTCACCTTTATGTAAAGAACACAGAGATAATCCAGATTTGACAGAACGTTTTGAGTTAATGGTTTGTGGAAAAGAAATTGCTAATGCCTATTCAGAATTAAATGATCCTATTGACCAAAGAGAACGTTTTGAAGCACAAATGACTTTGGCTGAAAAAGGCGATGACGAAGCAAACGGAATTATAGATGAAGACTTTTTGCGTGCGTTAGAATACGGAATGCCACCAACTTCTGGATTGGGAATTGGAATGGATAGATTAATTATGTTTTTGACTAATAATCAATCTATTCAAGAAGTGCTGTTCTTTCCTCAAATGCGTCCAGAGAAAAAACAACTAGAATTAACAGAAGATGAAAAGCTTATTATTGGTTTATTAAAAGCAGAAAATAATCAACCGATAGCGCAACTAAAAGATAAATCAGCCCTTAGCGGAAAAAAATGGGATGCTGCAATGAAAGGTTTGGCAAAACACGGTTTAACCAAAGTAGCTGTTGATGGAGAAAGCAAAACGGTTGTTTTGAATTAAAAAAAAAGGAAATCAATATAGAGTTCTTTTTTATAAAATTTTGTTAACCATTAAACCTTTCAATAACATTGTCGTCTTATAGGCACTAAATTTTAAAAAACATATAAAATGAAAAAAGTAATTGTAGCCGCATTATTAGTTGTTGGTATAACAGCATTTGCACAAGAAAAAGAAGGCAGAAGAGCCGGAAGAGAAAAATTAACTGCAGAACAAAAAGTTGATATTCAAGTAAAACGATTGACAAATGATTTAGATTTGAATGAAAAGCAAGCTAAAGAAGTTAGAGGTCTAGTGACCAAACAAGTAGAAAAAAGAGAAGCCAAAAGAAAAGAAATGGAAAATCTTAAAGCAAAAAAAAGAGAAGACATTAAAGCTGAAATGGAAAAAGAACAAGCAGCAGTTAATGCAGATATGAAAAAAATCTTAACTCCAGACCAGTTTGCTAAATGGGAAAATAAACGTGCTGAAAGAAAAGCAGACTTTAAAGAAAAAAAAGCTGAAAAAAAAGAAAAAAGAAAATCAAAAGAACTTCCTGAAAGTAAATAAAAATAAATTTTGTATTTAAGTCAAAATAAATTAGTTTTGAATTTATTAATTCAATTAAAACTTAGAAAATGAAAAAAATAATTGCTGCTTTAACATTGATGTTAGCATTTTCAATAAATGTGAGCGCACAAGAAAAAAAGATTTCATCACCATATGATTTAGGTAAAAAACAAGCTGCTGAGTTAACAGAATTTTTAGGATTAGACAAAGTTCAAAACGAAGATTTCACAAGACTATTTGAACAAAAAATTGCTATTCTAGAAGACACTAATACATCAGCTGAAAGAAGACAAGAATTATCAAGGGTTATTGAAGCAAAAATAAGAGCTAGTTTAGATGGAAGTCAAATGGAAAAATTAGAAAAAAACACAGCTTTGTTTGAGAAATTGATTCATTAGTATTCCCAACTGTATAAAAAAATCCTCACGTAAATAACGAGAGGATTTTTTATTTATAAGCTTTTAGAAACAGTATCAATCGCTTTGATAGTAAAATCTAAATCTTCATAGGTTAGTGCATCGCAAATAAACCAGGTTTCATAAGCAGAAGGTGCAATATAAACTCCTTCTTTTAGCAAGCCATGAAAGAACTTTTTAAATGCTTCGTTGTCTCCATTTTTAGCTGTATTAAAATCATAAACGGGATTTTCATCAAAATGCACAGAAATCATTGAACCTACTCTGTTTATTGTGAATACAACGTTATTAGCCTTTAGCACTTTCTCAATACCATTATGCAGATAAGCAGTTTTCTCCTCCAATCGTTTAAAAATATCAGAATCGTTGTTTAAAGTCTGAAGCATAGCATAACCAGCAGCCATTGCCAAAGGATTTCCAGATAAAGTTCCAGCTTGATAAACAGGTCCAAGTGGTGACAAATAATTCATGATTTCATGTCGGGCAGCAAAGGCACCAACGGGTAAACCACCACCGATAACTTTCCCAAAACAAACAATATCGGCTTTGACATTATATAACTCTTGCACTCCTCCTTTTGCCAATCGAAACCCTGTCATTACTTCATCAAAAATCAACAATGTATTATTATCGTCACAAAGTTGTCTTAATGATTGCAAAAAGCCCGGGTTTGGAGGCACACAGCCCATATTCCCAGCAACTGGTTCTATTATGATTGCGGCGATTTCATTTTTATTAACTTCAAAAAGCGCATTTACATTTTCTAAATCATTATATCCTGCGAGTAATGTATCTTTGGCTGTGCCTTGAGTAACTCCGGGAGAATTTGGTGTTCCAAAGGTACTTGCACCACTGCCAGCTTGAATTAAAAAAGAATCAGAATGCCCGTGATAACAACCAGCAAACTTTATAATTTTATCTCTTTTTGTATACCCTCTAGCCAAACGTATAGCACTCATGCAGGCTTCAGTACCAGAATTCACAAACCGAATTTTATCAATATTTGGAACCATTGAAACTGCCAGTTCCGCGATTTTAGTTTCCAATTCTGTTGGCATTCCAAATGAAGTTCCCTTTTTAGCTTTTTCAATTATAGCATCAACAACCGGTTGAAAAGCATGGCCTAAAATCATTGGCCCCCAAGAATTGATGTAATCAATTAACCTATTATCATCTTCATCGTAAAGATATGCACCTTTAGCACTTTTGGCGAAAACTGGTGTTCCGCCAACACCTTTAAAAGCTCTAACTGGTGAATTTACGCCGCCTGGAATCACTTTTTCGGCTTCAGCAAACAGCTGACTACTCCTTTGATAAATCATATTTGAAATGGGAATTATATTTTGAAATTACTTGACAATTATACTTTGTCCTAGAGAAATAGTATTGTCTGTTAAATTATTTTTTTTCTTTAATTCTTCGATAGATATATTGAATTTTTTAGAAATTGAATACAAAGAATCGCCTTTAATAACAGTATATTTCTGTACATCATCATTATAGGCAATAGGCTTATTAACAACAACTGGCTCATAATCTTTACCTAAAACTTCGGCATCAAATCTACCTAATTGATATTTTTCAATTAAAACAATAAGTTTGTCTGGATATTTTGAATCTGTTGCATAACCTGCAGCTTTTAAACCATAAGCCCAACTTTTGTAATCATCTTTTTGAAACTCAAAAAGCTCAGCATATCTAGGTCTGCTTGTTAAAAAATATGAATGGTCTTTAAAGGATTCGTTTGGTTGGTCATACTTTCTAAAACATTCATTTTCTTCATCATCGGTATATTTTATGCTTTGTCCTGTCCATTCTTTATGACATTTAATTCCAAAATGGTTATTTGCCTGAACACTTAATGGTCCCGTTCCAGCTCCAGATTCTAAAATGGCTTGACCTAAAGTAATACTGGCTGGAATTCCTGTTCTAACCATATTTTCTTTAGCAACACTTTTATAATTTTCGATATAGGCCAAAACCATAGCTGTAGTAACTTTTACTCTGGTTGTTGCTTCTAGAACTTCAGTAGCATTAGAATATTTCCCAACAGTTGGCGAATCTTTTTGGGTAATTGCAACCGGGTTTCTTTTAGTTGCTGGCCTATAAATTGGTTTTTTTTCTCTCTGTACAATTGGCGCTTCATCCTTTCTTGGATCAGGTTTTGTGGTTCTTACTAAGGAATGATTCGCACTACATGAAACAACAAAAATCATAAGTATAAGGGCTTTCTTAGTCATAGATGTTAATTTGTAATTGTTTTTTTTGTTTTAATATATTATTAATCCCAGTAATTCCTTGTAATCCTCCCGAATGAATAACTAATATTCTCGCGTTTTTGGGAAAATAATTTTCATTTATTAAATCTATTATCCCAAACATCATTTTTCCTGTATAAATTGGATCTAACGGAACTTTATACTTTTGATAGAATTCGTTAATAAACAAAATCAAATCTTCCGAAACTTTAGCATACCCACCAAAATGATAATCTGCTATCAAATCCCAATTTGATTTGGATACAAATTTACAAATATCTTGTCTTATAAAATCACCCTTTAATGCAGGAAAACCCAAAACTTGTTGACTATTTTTTGAACAATTTATTATACCCGAAATAGTTCCTCCGGTTCCAACGGCGCAACAAATATAATGGAACTTTTCATCGGCTACTGTTAAAATTTCTTCACATCCTTTAATAGCTAATTCATTAGTTCCTCCTTCTGGAATTAAATAAAAATCTCCAAATTTTTCTGCTAATTGACGGATAAATTTTGGCTCGTTTTTTTCTCTGTAAGTTTCCCTGCCCACAAATTCAAAAACCATTCCGAAATCTTGGGCTTTTTGCAAAGTTGGGTTTTCGGAAATTTTGTCTTGAAGCTCATCACCTCTTATTATTCCTATAGTATTAAAACCTTGCTCTTTTCCTGCTGCAGCAACTGCCAAAATATGATTAGAAAAGGCTCCTCCAAATGTCAAAAGTGTTTGTTTATTTTCACTTTTAGCTTTGGCCAAATTGTATTTTAATTTTCTGAATTTATTTCCTGAAATATAGGGATGAAGTAAGTCTTCCCGTTTTATATAAAGCGAGATATTTGTGTTTTCTAAATCGATTTTTTGATTTTTACTTTCCAAAAAAAATATTTTTTCAAAAGTAGTTTATGTAAATCATTTTACATAAAAAAAGCGTTTATAAATCTAATTAGTAGTTCTATTATCTATTGATAATCTTCATTCCAAGAATGTCTAATAATTTAAAAATAAAATATAATAAAGTTTATTGTATTATAATATTTTTTTGATTTAGCAATAAAAATTAAGGGTTTTTAAGAATCTTCTTGATTTGTTTGTTAATTCATTAAATATTTTATAAAATTTAATTAATTTAAAAAAAACAATGATTAAATTGCGCATCTTTTATTCTTATAATTCATTTTCTTAATGAGGTACTATTACCAATTTTTATTTCACTCTCAACCTAAAAGCTTTTTCTTAAAGAGTATTTTAAGTTTAATTTTAATTAGCATATTTAACTCTAGTTATGCGCAATGCAGCAATTATCAAGTGTATGAAAGCATTGGAACTGCTATACCAACAAGCGGAGGAACATGGGCAGAAAATTCTATTATTTATAATACTGGAAGTGCTAGAACAGGCACAAACAAGATAACTTTTGACGCAGCTGGTGATTTTATTGTAACGCCACAAATTGCAAATCCGGGAGTGTTTTCATTTTGGTATGCAAGAGATGCAGATGCTACAGCTCATTCATTTACCATACAAACTTCACCAGATAATAGCACATGGACAACAAGAGTCAGTACAACCACTCCAACAGCCGCATATCAACTATTTTCAATAGATCTTGGTGCTCTTTCACTTACAAATGTTTACATTAAAATTCTAGACACTAGAGCGTCTGGAATAAATTTGAGATATGTTGATGATATTTCATGGACATCAACTATAACTTCAAACAATACATTTATACCAGCAACGTCTATTACGCCAACTTTCAACTGTTCACAATCAGTTACCTGCGGAACGACTTATATTTTTAGTGATGCAGGATCTACAAATGACAATTATAGTAATTCAAAAGAATATACTGTAACTTTCACTCCATCTGCAGGGAATAATATTCAAATGGTTTTTAGCGCATTTAATACAGAAAATAATGATGGAATGATCATTTATAATGGCCCAACAACAGCATCTCCAATTATTTCCTCTGGGCTTATCTCGGGAGGAACCAATTCCCCTGCTGGTTCCTATTATGGCACAACGAGTCCCGGAACAATAACATCAACAGATGCAACCGGAACAATTACTATACGATTTAAATCAAATTTTTCAGTAAATAATACTGGCTGGCTAGCAACTGTTACTTGCGTACCGCCTCCAGCCACGTGTGTTGCTCCAACGAGTCAAGCAGCTGCATATATTTTAGGAACTACAACATCTACATCCATTTCGGGAAGTTTTTCAGGAACTGCTAATGGTTATTTGATTATTCGCTCGTTGACTAGCACGCCTCCTTCTCAACCCGTAAACGGTACAATCTATTCTTCTGCTAATATTGCTTCCCTTGGTGCCGGATTTACTTTTGTCCAAAGTGGTTCTTCTACCTCTATAACTGAAAGCGGATTAGCCGGAAACACACAATACTATTATTTTATCTACGCATACAATAATTTATCTTGTTCTGGTGCCCCTGCTTATAATACTGCAGGCCCTTTAATAGGAAATGGAATTACATGCCCTGCAATTCCAAATTCTGTTGTAACAGCAAATGTTACATCAAGTGGATTTACATTAAATTGGGCAACACCAACTGGCGGCTCTGCTTCATCAATTACCTATACAGTTCAGATTACTACTGATTCAGGTTATACTGCAAATATTCCAGGTTCT
>Ga0315907_10005747_pt1 | contig 13356 bp, 22 predicted proteins | sample LakEriMetagenome_3_FD_203525 | JGI IMG/M metagenome (GOLD analysis project Ga0315907, IMG submission 203525) | Freshwater fungal communities from buoy surface, Lake Erie, Ohio, United States - Buoy 12 MA123 | ecosystem: Environmental > Aquatic > Freshwater > Lake > Lake biofilm | place: USA...
CTGCACCGCTAGTCATGGTTTCAGCGACTAAGCCAATAGTGCCAAAAGAGGTAGCCTCTACATTAGCCCTAGCTAATCTGACGGCTACTCGGTTGCCTTGTGCCCCTGAAATATAGACTGCTTGACCTTTTGTTAAGGTTGTACCGCTATCGTTATAGACTCGTGCAAACTCTTGCGTACCGACTTGCAGATTAACATTGCCACCTTTCAGGGCAACTATCGGCACTCCATCGCCATCATCCCAAGACATTGTGCCAACAGTTGTAGGTACAGTTGCAGGTGTTGTATCAAAACCAACAGAATTGACATTTACAAGATTTCCATTGTCATCAAGGGTAATAGTTGAATTTTGGATTAGCTTGCCAGTTGTGGTGTCAAATCTAGCTATTGCGTTGTCTGTAGCGGATGCTGGGCCAACCACATCACCGCCTGCCGATGGGCTTGTATTAGTAATAGTAAAGTTAGGATAAGTGCCACTTGTGCTAATACCTGTTCCAGCAGTTAAAGAAACCACTTGGTCAGGTGCGGTGTTGGTTACAGTAATTGAGCCTGAAGTGGTAATTGGGCCACCCGATACGCTTATTCCTGTACTAGCAGTTAAATTTACGCTAGTAACTGTTCCTAATGGGTTTGTAGCCCATGAAGTATCTGTTCCGTTAGTCGTTAGGTATTTGCCTGTATTGCCTGTTTGAGATGGGACTAAAGCATTGAACGCACTATTAGCTGTAGTTTGCCCTGTACCACCATTGGCTATGTCTATCGTACCTGTTAGGGTGTGGTCAGCGTTCCAATCACTAGGGCGTACAAGACTTGTATCTGCTTCGTCAGGAATTGTGCTGACTTTACTGTGTTTAACTGTAATAGCCATTATTGAACCCCAACAATCTTGCCATTCTCATCTCGTACTACTTGTTTAGGTTGGCTTAATTTATCAATCAAGGCGGCTAATACTTGTGCCATCTGATTGTTAGAGTTTTGCATATTCTCTATAACGGGTTGTAAAGGATGGTTTGCCATGTCGTGATACCCCATTGTGTCTTGCATAATCTTAGCCTGCTCAACTGCTTCGGTATATGCTTCAGTCCCGTCAGTAAAGCCTGCACTAATTCTAGCGGTTTCAATTTTAGTGCTGTTATCAAGGTAAGCCAATAAGATGTCTTTGTTGTTTTCCATCTCAGCTTTCATCTTGTCTAACTGTGCTTGCATCTCTAGTTCACGCTGATTGCGTTGGTCTTCTAACTGGAACTTAAGCTGATTCTCTTGGGCTTGGAATTCCTGTTTAGCCTTCTCAGCTTCGGTTTGAGCCTGAAGCTTTTGTACTTCAAGCTGAGATTGAACCTGCATTTCAGCCTGTTTGGCCTGCATCTGCATCTGCAATTTCTGAATTTCAACTGGCGGTGGTTTAGGCTGTCCTTCCATCGCTTTAGCTTTATTTCTAAATTGGTCGGCAGTTTCATCAATAAGCCCTTCCATACCTTTACCAGCCTTAAACGCAGTCACGCCAAACTTGAGCATCTCCATGAGTAATGGGGTTAGTTCAGGGGCTTGGGTGGCTACTGGCAAGGCTTGGTTCATAAACTGGGATAAAGCACCTAAGAACTCGATTCTGTCGGCTTTCTCTTGTTGCTCATCCTGATAAATCATTGAGTCGCTAGTTACTTCAATACGGAAGTTCTTAGCGGGTTCGTCTTTCAATAACTGTAAGGCTTGCGGTACTAACTGTTGGTCTTGTGGGCTTAGTTGCATTGCACCACTAATCTTGACAATCGTATCGTCAGTAAAGTGCTTGCAGATAATCTGAGCCTTGATACTTAATAGCTCGGTAGCAAAGTCCACGACTGCGTGTTGCATATTCTTGAGTCTGCCTGCTGCGTTATTAGACTTAATAATCTGTGCCCCAAGCGTTTCATTGGGGTCTGTCTGTCCCCTTTGAATGTCGGCAATACCCATAATCTCGTAAATCTGACCCTTGACTTGTTCCATAGCCTGATAAGCCATCGTCAAGCCTTGAGCGATTGGGGTTATATCTACAAGGTCAATAGCCCCTTTCATGCCTTGTTTCTCAGCAAAAGCAGCCCAGTTCTTAACTGGTATCAGGGTATTGTTCTCGCCCTCAGAGAATAGTCTTGCAAGGCTTGGTTCGGATGCGTCATAGACACCCCGTACTTTTAAGGCGTTAATGAAGCCATCTATGCGGTCAGCAAGCGTGTCTAATTGCTTGGCTTGGTCTTGATATAGCACAAAGTCAGGTACAGGCTCTAAGCTGTCTGTAGTCAATGTGGCGTACATTGGTTTAGGGCAAGGGAAGAATCCCTCTAACTGTAGTGGGTCATCTTTTTCATCAAGAATCTCACCCATCGACTTGCTAACCCAAAAGACTTTGCCTTGTTCTTTATCCCAAATCTCATAAATACAGGCTTGGAAATGTTCGGCAGTCATCTGTTTGGTAGCCCATTTGTCTGACTCAGGCTTAGTATCTAGCGGAATCTTACCGCCAACTTCTTCGCCAAAGCGGTCAATCAGAGCTTGTCGGCTCATATAGACTTTACGCCATACGGCTGTTACTTCTTCCCAAGTCCGTCCAACAGTATGACCAAAATCACGCCAATGCACATAATCAACAGGGGCACACTCATATTCAATGCGTTCCTGCGACTCCACCAGTTCAGCGTTTTCCGTTTCTGATTCATCGGCATCCTCTGTAATTTGTAGCCCATCTTCGGGCATTTGACCTGCAACACCTTCGTTGATGTTATTTTGCTCTGCAACAATATGTGGCTCATAACGAACCCATGCCGTACCTCTACCACCTAATAAGCGGTCAAGCACAGCGTTATCCATAGCGGAGCGATAGTCATGGTAATGCTCGACTTCGTACTCTAAAGCCCGTTCTAGCATCATAGAAGCAACACGCCCAATAGGGTCGTTATCTCTGAATCTACGGCTTACATCAGGGCGTGGCAGTCTAGCAAAAATGGCAGGCTTGATAACCTGAACATTAGACCAAAGGATATTAAAGCGAGCATTGGGGTTATTACGGGTACGGCTGTCATCACGATAACGCTTAATGATTCTTGGTACTCTTGCTTCCCATTCCCTAAAAGACTTGTCGTACTGGGCGATGGTGTTGTACCAATCTTCGTAAGTCTTGTTTAGCGTATCGTTCATAGTTAATACCTTTGATTAGTAATTCGTGGCGTAGATTTCCACATTTCCTCTAGCGTAACCTCATTCTGTCCAACAACGATGCCACGAATCGGTGCGTTTTGCTTCGCAATTTCTGCTTCATCTCGCCAAGCCACAGAAAGCATCCTAAAAGCATCCGCTCCATGACTAGTCCAATCATGTCTAGGCTTATCTCTAAATACTTTCTTATCTTCATCGTATTCCCGTTGGTACTGACGCAAACATTCAATGCCTTCTGAACACTTCATGGCATCAAACCAAGTGCGACTTAACGCCATTCTTGTAGCTTGTATGCCGTCTTGTAATGACAGATTAGGTACGATTTTAAACAAATTTCCGCTTTTTAGGGGCAATTTATCTATTAATTGTTCAATTATTGACTTACCACCGCTTGCTAAAGTTTTAGCTCTAGCGTCATGCGGTAGCCAATGTGTGCCATATTCGTATGGTCGTTCTTTAATTTGGTTAGCGTAATACACAATCGGTTGCCCATGTGCTTCGTGGTAATCCAATACTCGTATCTCTCCATGCACCACCTGATACCACCAAATAGCCGTAGCATCGTTAAATCCCAAGTCCCAAGCGGTATGCACAGGAAATAAGGTATCGCACTCAACCTTGTCAATACGCCCTGCATCAGTCAATAGTCGCATCTCTGTGCCGTATATAGCCCCAAGTATGGCAGCTTCAAAGCTACATTCAAACTCTTGTTGGTACTGGTCAACGCTCATAGACTTCAAGGCATCGTCTAATTCAGCCTGTAGGATTAATTGGGTCTGACTAGCCCGTAAGACAGAGCTATACCACTCATTCTTGTTGATGGTGGCGTATTGGTATATGTCGTAAAAGGTATTGTGACCCTTTGGTGTACCAATAAAGGTAGCCCAACCCTGTCTATCAGCCAATAGGGGTCTGATTACCTCGCCCCATATCTTAGGCTTCATGTCGGCATATTCGTCTAGGACTACGCCATCTAGGTATAAACCCCGCAAAGCATCAGGATTGTCTGCACCAAATAGACGAATTCTAGCCCCGTTGAATAACTCCACCCACAACTCTGAGATATTGTGCTTAACCCTAGCAGGCTCGCTAAACTGCATAAGGTAATCAAAAGCAATAGACTTAGCTTGAGCATAGTACGGGGCAATGTAGGCATATCGGGCATTTTCCTTAGTTTCGGTCAAAGCTCGCCAAAGAATGTCATTAATACACGCTACAGTCTTACCTGCTCTTCGGTGGGCAATAATGACAGCCCATCGTTGTTGGCGGTCATGGAAGTCTAGAAATACATCTCTAGGCTTATACAGTTCTATTTTGACATCAGTAAAGTCTGCTACTTCTTCCATGAAACCACATAACGGATGGGTTTATCCTCGCTACCAGTATGCTCAGTACGGGCTAGTTTAGGTACATGGTATTCAGCCACTTGCATAAAGCAATCAAATGCGTGTTTAGGGCCGTATTTAGGGTCATCAGCAATCGCTTCTAGCCACTCTTGTAACTTATGGCTATTACCATCAACAAAGCGTGCTATGGCTTCTCTAGCTAATGCGGTGGATTTATTAGGACTACCAGCAGGTCTGCCAGCACCCTTAATATTTCTTAATTGTTTATTTTCCATACTACCTCAAGTGATTGATTTAGTTAGGGTTTATTCTACTACTTTTTTTAGTTCCTGCTCTAGTATTTCTTTGCGAGTTAATGGCTTGCTGTTTTGTTCTAGTATCTTTACATTGCTAGGCTCAAATACTACAAAATTACTTGTGCCTTGACCTCTGTTGCGGCTAACTTCGTCTAAGTAACGATTACCAGTTATACCTTGCCGTTGCAACATTTCTGAGGCTTTTGCTGGTGAACCTTGATTTTTTGCCAAAAACTCATAGTATTCTTTGCCCGTCATGTTCCAATTCATGGCTAAAGGTTTCATTGATTCTAATTCTTTGTTGACCAATGAACTTAAATCCATTTTGTTTAGCTTTTCTAGGGCTTGTTTTTTTATCTCTTGACCAGCTTTTACATTGGCATCGCTAAACATAGCCATGTAATCGTTTCCAATATCTATTGGTGGCAATGAGCTTCTAATGTCGTTTTCTATGTTTACAAGGGTTCTATCTTTAACTCGTTGTTCTGCTTCTGCCCGTAAAGCCCCCATTACTTTAGGTTGCTGGCTTAGTGGTTTATCCAAATCCATCATCATAGGTATGTCTGCATCAGGTATATCTACTTTGTATAGATTGCCTTTTTCAGTAGCTTGAATGGCTAATTGAATATCTTTATCAGTAGCAGATTTGTAAGCCTTCTTCATTTCGGCAGGAATTACGCTTAATGGCGTACCTGCTTCTCTAAAAGATTCAACGGCATGAATAAAAGCTGGGTCGCTAGGTTGTTGTCCTAAATCTGTACGACCTGACAACGCTTTTTGATATTCTTTGGCAACCGCAGGGTTTTCAGCAAAGTACATCCCATGCCCATAAGCCTGTGCCCCTTCGCCAGTTCCTACCTTGCTAATATCAAACTTGCCTTTAATGGTATGGGGTGTGCCATGATAAGCGGTTAATCCCATCAAATTAGGTACTTGAGCCATTTGGCGTTCAAAGGCTTCTCTATCGCCTATCTGTATGCCGTTTTGCCCCATTGTTATGGCAGCGTCTATATCAGCCCGTTGTTGGGCTAGATTTTGGGCGGCTGTTGGGATTACATTAGTTACATAGTTCTTTAGCTGTTGGGCTAGGGGTGCGTTTGGGCCTGTAACCTGACCCTGTGGTGTTACATATCCGACTTGGCGTAAGGTTTGTGCCAAATTAGCCATTTATGCCATCTGTTTAACAAATTGGTTAAAGTGCTTCATCAACTCCGCTTTACGCTTCATACGCTTATCTTCGTTCTTTTCTAGCGTGGTCTGTTTGTGCGGTTGCAACAAAGAGTTCTCAGGTTTAATTTTTTCTTTTTTAAACATTACATATCCTTCATCTTATCAGTAAGCATTTGTTTTCTAGTCTTTTTGGGCGGTTTTGCAGTCTTAGCCGACTCAATAAAGTCTTGCTTAGTAGGGGCATCTTTGCTACCAACCTTGTTCATCTTTTCGCCTGAACCCGCCTTAATCCTAGCCCTTTTTTGGTGAATATTATGATACAAACCTTCTTTCATTAGCAACTCCATCTCGCTCTTGCTGCTTTTCCTCGTTCCCCAGTCCAGCCTTTTGACCTTGCACAGAAACTATCATGGCGTGGCCCACTAGCTTGGGGGGCTTGTAAATTGGCGTTGTTCTTGCGGTTATAGGCAGCTCTGCCTTTTGCCGTCATACCTGCACCTTCTTCAACAGATAGGTAATTACGACCTTTGCCTTTAGTAGTCTTAGGTATTGGTTTATCGTGCTTATCCATTGCAGCACGAATTTGGTCTTGCCTACTCATGCTTTTTCTTCAATGTATTTGCCATAAGCTTCTTCTAGCTTGTTCTTGCGGTTGCCTTTGGCGTATTTACGCTCAGTTGCAAGAGCAATAGCTACGGCTTGTTTCTTAGGTTTGCCAGCTTTCATTTCGGTCTTGATGTTTTTGCCTACCGCTTCTTTGCTACCTGATTTCATTAATGGCATGATTTATCCTTTTATTTCAAGAACTTAAGTTTATAAGTTGTGGTGTTTATCAGGTCTGCAATCTCATCAATCAGGTTTTGCAGTTCGCTATCTTGCGGTAAATCTTGGCGAGCATCTGCCACAAAGTTTTGTAAGGACTCTAGGTATTTAACTGGGTCTTTGGGTTGGTGGTACACGCTTGGAAATGCGGTGAATTTGCCATATTTGCCCATGTAGGCTTCAGCAAAGGCATCAGTTAGTTCCACAATGCCATCGTAATATTCGCCCAAAGCAATGTGCTTAGAATAAGAGTCGGTACTCCAATGGAAAAAATGCGTGTTAGTCGCAGAATGTAGCAATGTAGCTACGAATAATGCACAATTTTCCATAGAATCTCCTTTACATACCCAATTATATTAGGTTTTTTGCAAAATCCATACACTCCAATAAGGGTAGGCATTAAAAAAGTTATCGTCTTTATCCTCTGTTGGTTTGTATTTAGACCTAACAAATTTGTTATATGCCTCAACATCAAACATAAATTCATGCTTTTGGAATAGTCTGTACCAGTATTCAATGGGCTGAATATTCACATGGGTCGGGTCACCCATATACATTTCTTTGGTTTCCCCGTCTTTTACGGCATCTAAACAAATAAACAAACGCCCTGATTTCTTGATAATTCTTGAAAATTCTTGAAGAATGGCATCCATCTGTTCTTCGGGGATATGTTCTAAGACTTGGGCGGTATGCACCAAATCAACGCTTTCTGTTAGGGCGGGGGTGTCAGCAATAGACCCACAAACCAGTTCATTGGCGTAATACTCAAAATGGGTACGACCTAACCCAATCATGGCATCATTTAAATCTACCCCTAAAACACGCATATTGAGCTTTTGAAAGCCTTTTAGGATAGAACCACACGCACACCCAGCATCTACAACAAACCCGTCACGAGGCGTTTTACAGGCTTCTACGACCATTTTGGCGTATTCTTCTTGCCAATAGCCATGCCCAAGATAATCTAAACCAGCGTCTTTATGCTCGTCATAGTAGTCTTGGGTGTATTCGGTGACTTTAAGATTGTTCACTAACACGAATTAGTCCTATTGCCCGTAATGCAGATTCGGGGCTATCCACCCGACTAAGTGGCCCACCCTTCCAGTTGGCTATAAATTTAAGTTGGTCTGCGGTGAACTTAGCTTTAGCATCACGCTTGACTTCCATCAAGATAGTTTCTCCGTTAAAGCACACCATCAGGTCAGGTATTCCTCTGCCGACCATTGATAAAATATAGACATCTGCCCCCGCTTTTCTGAGGGTTTCTACTATTTCTGTTTGATTTGCATCGGTTCTTTTGGCGTATGCCATTGTTTTTTAACAATATTCAGTTAAGATATGCTAACTTTATCACGATTAGGGTCTTATATGGCTAAAAATCAGTATGGTGATTACATTAGTGATGACGAATTTATAGAAAAGTGGCGAGCATATCCTAGCCCCACAGCATTAGCAGAACATTTAGGTATTGGTGTTCGTGCCGTTATGAATCGTAGGCGGTCAGTAGAAATTAGGCAGAACATAGAACTTGTAACCGACCTTAGTTATAAACAAGAAAAAAGCAAAGATTATATTGAGAGAGCTAGGGCTGACAAGGCAAAACGCCAAGAATTATTGCAAGAGCGATTAGATGCAGCCACCCATAGCGTTAGACGGGGTATGGAATTAGAAAAGGGTCGAGTCATCATCTTTTCGGATGCCCACTTTACAGAAGATACAACTACAGGGTTTAAAGCCTTAATCAAGTTTATTGAACATTTCAAGCCCAAAGCCATTATCTGTAACGGAGATGCTTTTGACGGGGCAGTACTCAGCCGATTCCCAAAAATAAATTTTGACCGCCAACCTAGCGTATTAGACGAATTAAACTACTGTAAAACGCATTTAGATGCTATTGAAAAGGTTAGACCAGCAGGGTGTAGGCTAATATGGACTTTAGGTAATCACGATATGCGTTATGAGTCGGCTTTGGTGGCTCGTGCCCCTGAGTTTTCGGGGGTGGATGGGTTTAACCTAAAGTACCATTTCCCCCATTGGGAAACTTGTTGGTCATTTTGGGTCAATGAAGATACTGTAATTAAACACAGGCATAAGGGCGGTAGGTACGCAGGCTATAACAATGTGCAAGCCAGTTTTAGCAATATCTTTACAGGGCATACCCATGTCTTAACTTTAAGCCCAATATCGACTTTTGACCAAAAGACCTACTGGGGTGTGCAAACAGGCACTTTAGCCGACATCAATGCGGATAGCTTTAGCTATACAGAAGATAACGCAAAGGATTGGCGGCAAGGGTTTGTCATGGCATCTTGGGAGCGTGGTAGGCTATTAATGCCTGAAATGATTCAAGTTTGCGGAGAAAACGAGGTAGAGTTTCGTGGTGAGATATTAGAAGTATGAAGATTACGCCTAAGATTATCGAACACATCTACAGTATGTTGTATTGCTGCGAGCCGTTTGCGTCTTGGGATTTACCTTTGCCTGAAGAAATCAAGTTTGTAGTGGATAGCGACTTTGATGCTATGGGTACATACCTATATGACGATGGGGAAAAACACGCTCATACCATTACTATCTCTGACGCTAGGTGCGGTCATTTAGACACAGTAATTAGGACTATGGCTCATGAGATGATTCATGCTAGTCGATGGGATACAAGCACTCAAGCGTGGACTAAACACGACAAAACCTTTAGGAATAGGGCTAAAGCTGTAGCTACAGAACTAGGCTTTGACCCGTTGGAGCTTTGACTCGACTATACCTAGTAAGGTATCGAACTCAATTTGGTGGTATCTCTCAAAAGCCTTTGCTCCGAGTCCATGCACACCTGTAGCACCTCTGTGATGCTCGGTACATAAGGGGAGTATTGGTGCTTCTGACCGCTTTCCACCGAATCGTCTGACATGGTGAAGCTCTGCGGGGGTGTCATGGTAGCCCATGTGGTAGCATAAGACGCAACCAAGTCTTGCAATATCGTCATGGCGTTTTTTATCCTTTTTGTTCATTAGCGTAGTCGTACCACATTAGATAGAAAGCCTTAAATTCGTCAACCCCGTTGCCTAGTTTAGTGCATCCAAAGGGTTGGACTTGCCAAAAATTCTCTATAACTAATTGGTCATCTGTGTTGCCTTGCACAATAACGACTGTAAAGTTAGAAGTTTTAGCAAAGGCTTGCAATAGTCGTTTTTGACCCTCGCTAACCTTTTCATTGGGGCGTTTCCACTCCATCACCAAAAACTTACCATTACGCTCTGCAATCCCGTCTATGTTACTGGGGCAGAAGTTTTGGTTAGTTGGTATTAAGCCTTTGAACGCACCATAGTCAATATGGGTGGCGTAGGCATTACGCATTATCTTATTGAATGTTTGCATCTTTTTGCAGTACATCCTCTAGTTCTTGGGCATAGTCGGTTATATCGCAACTAAGCAGATAGGCTTCGGTATGGTCATTTTTAAGTTTAAGTTCATGCACCCGTTTAATGGTGCGGGTTAAGTCTAGGAATACTTCTGCAAATCCTCTCATCGGGTCAACCTTTCTAAGTTTCTGTCATTAGCTTGTTGGGTACGCCATGCTTCAAAACGCATCTTGGCGGCTTCTAATTGCCATCTAAGGGCTTCTTTTTGCTCTACCGCTACACCTATGGCTTTGCATAAGTCTTGGTATTCAGGACTGCGGTAAGCTTCCCGTTCCTGTGCCCCTAGCGACTGTTCTTCGGTCTGCGACATCTTGATGGCTTTAAGACTATGCCTAAAGTTCTCAAGCTGGGCTAGTTCACCGCTTGCCTTAGCGTACTGCGGTGCTGTTTTAAATATAAAGTCTATTGCTTCGTGTGGGTCATACTCTTTCATTTCCACTCCCCCCAGTTACCTTTGTTACCTTTTTTCCATTGGTCTGCAAAGCCTATTAGTAAATTACTATCAATTTGGTATTTTGATAGGTATTCTCTAAACTTTGATAACCCCCATTGACTACGCCACTTGCATAACTGCCGTACTGCACATTGATGTTTGTATTCAAGCGAATAATAATCGTTGTGATTCAACTACGCCACCTGAGTCATATTTTTTTGTATCTCCTTTTGGGTAAGGCAAAACTTCATATTTTAATAAATTACGCATTAATTTTTTCTGTTTTTTATCGCCATGAAAATAAACATATCTGTTTTTTGAACTTCTAAACACACGAATTGATGGGTCTTTATTGTGCCTAGAATGTTTGCCATCACGCCCACCCATGTCAGTTCTTTCTTTAGTTGACCCTGTATATAAAAAATTAGTAGCTTGGTAAACATATCCAACATGACCTTGTGCTTGGTCTGCATAACTTACAACAATGGTTGGTTTTGGCAACAATTTAATTGAATTAGACACGAGAAAGCTAGATTGGTTTTTGGTGTTATCTTGCAAACATAGGCGGTTTAACTCTAAAACCTTATCTGACCATTCCTTGCCACAGATACCCATACATAAAGATGGACTGGCTGGTATGCCGTAAGTTACCACTCCAACAAGCGTAGATTCTTCGTATAACCCAAAAGCGTACATGATTTGCGGTATTCGTTTAGCGTAGTGTTTTTGCAACAACCAAGAATATGTTTCTTCTGATTTGATTGGTAGGACTATCAATCTATTTCCATCCCCATTCGCATCATGCACTTTTTCTTTAAAGTATCGTAGCTATCGTACCCATTACCCAGTATTCCTAATTCACGAGCTTTGTTCTCAATACCTTGTTGGCTAAACATCCAAGACCTATCCACCTTTTCTTTGGCGGGGGTCATGTCTAAAACATCTTCCCACCTTGCAGCGTTTATCCAACTGGCAGGGTAAGGAATATAGTCTATTTCGGTGCGTTTAAGTTGCCAATGTCTAAGGTGCTTAGGCAAGGCTTCTAATGCTTCACGCTTTTCAAGGTCAGTCAATCGTTTCCAAGCAATTTCAGCTTTTTTCTTTGCGACCTTTTTGGGCCAATTTATCCAAAACTTTTCAAAATCCACACATCCCCCTATTTTGTTGCAAGTATATAAAGTCCAATATTACTAAATGCGTAACCGCTATATACAACCGCCATAGGCACATTACCTTTAAAGGCTTGTTCTATACCTATATAGGTATAAATAAGCCCCGTAACAATAATTAACCAAGAACTCAAAATGGTGCATCCTCAAATTTAGGTTTATCAGCTTTTACAAACTGGTAAGTCCAATCGGTATAAGTTTTAATTAAATGCTCGGCTTCATGTTTAGTCTTTACTGTACGCATTAATTCACCATGCTCATCATAGATTTTGTAATGGCTATAAGCGTTTATGCGGTCATCAGTAGTAAAGGTAGTCATAAATCCCCCGTAAAGCCTGTAGGTTAAGTTTACTTAATAATAAGGTATATAGGGATAAACCCTACTTAATGTCGGTATATATAATTTATATATAACTTTTTGCAAGCTCTTTTCCCATAGAACGACCAACGCCACAAGTGGCGATACTGTCAAGAGATGTATCGAGTAACGACTCTACCCAAGCTGGCTTGACCCAGTATCTTGGCGGCTATCGCAGGTGTCGACCCTCGCTCCGATGCTGAATCTCCATCGGCCTCTAGCCCATCCCCGACTTTTTCTAACACCCTGTCGTTTCGGGTGGCAGAAATAGAAAAACCCCATAAGGTTGCTCTAAGGTGAAGTCGCTTTAGAAAAGACCAGCCAGCCTTTCCAAAACGCTCAAAGCAACCCTATAGGGTCTTAGCTGGTAATACTAAACAGACTTCACTCTGCCCCATTAGTATAACTCAGTTTTAAATCAACGCAACTCAGGCCATATCAACTGGTATGAGTCGGGAAATAAGTCTTTACGGCTTACCAATCCTTTGGATTCTTGTTCTAACAAAGCCCCCAAATAAACCATTTTATCGGCAGGAATACCTGAGTTTTTCCACATAGACACCGCAGGTACGCTAATTTTGCAGATTTTGGCTATTTTAGTAGGCCCACCCAGTAACTCGATAATTTGGCTATCGGTAAACACGCTCTTTTTTTTCATAAATAAACAACCATTTTTTCTTTTTTCCATGTTTTATGGCATCGACCTTTTTGGGCTTTATCTTGGTTATTGTCCTTAGCTGTGCCTAAAAACAAATGGTCAGGATTTACACAAAAAGGATTGTCGCATTTATGCAAAACCCATAACTTATTTGGTATTTCGCCCCTAAACAATGTCCAACTAACCCTGTGGGCTGGTTTTCCTTTATAGCTGCCGTACTTTTCTTTAGAACACCTGTACATTGTGCGGTTGTAGGCTTTGTGCCAAATCCAGCAATCAAAAAATGGTATTCGTTCTATTTTGTTTAGGAAGTCTTGTATTACATTGCTCATTCAATTATCTTAACACTAAATTGTGTGTATTAACCAACACTTATCAAATAGTTTGCACTTTTTTTTAATTTGGCTTAATATGGTGGTACAGCATAAGCTGTTTACTTTTGGAGATGATTATGGATGACTTACAGCAATTACATAACGAAATGATGGCAGACCAAGAACGC
>Ga0315907_10005748_pt1 | contig 13355 bp, 11 predicted proteins | sample LakEriMetagenome_3_FD_203525 | JGI IMG/M metagenome (GOLD analysis project Ga0315907, IMG submission 203525) | Freshwater fungal communities from buoy surface, Lake Erie, Ohio, United States - Buoy 12 MA123 | ecosystem: Environmental > Aquatic > Freshwater > Lake > Lake biofilm | place: USA...
AACTTGAGGGCCGCAAATTTATACAAGCAACGCGTTATGGCAAATACTTTCGCGTGTTTTTCCGAAAAAAAATTCAAGACGCTCTTAAAAAGCTCATAATCTTGTCGGTAGCCCCACGACCCGCCACGACAAAACCTCCCGCAGCGACGCCCATTCGCGATATTTCAGCTGAATTCGATGTGAGTTTCAGAAGGAGTTGAGCAGCTTCCGACTCATTTCGAACTCCCAATGCTCCTCCGAACTCTATCAATCCGCGCGCCTCTGCAAACTTCTCGAAGCGTGGACCGAAGACCACAGGAACACTCCAAGCTGCAGCCTCCAAGGTATTGTGAATGCCTGCGCCAAAACCTCCTCCTATCCAGGCAACAGTCGGATAACGATAAAGCGCCGAAAGCATTCCAATTTCATCGATAATGACCACCCGCGACCTTGCCCATCCCGCATCAGTGCGTTGCGACCACAACATCGCATCGGGCCAGAGACGTTGAATAGCCTGTATGTGCGCTGAACCAATTTCATGCGGAACCAACAGCATCTTCCAATCGTCCGGTGCCTTCTGCCACCAACTATGCAACACGTGCTCATCGGCCGGCCAAGTGCTCCCGCCTATCAACACTTGTGCACCTTGAGACCATTGGCGCACTTCAGGAAGCTCATTCGCTCCTGCTGCAATCTCCAACACCCGATCAAATCGTGTATCACCTGCAAGCGTCACACGATGAATACCAATTCCGACCAGCAGATTCAAGGTGCCTTCGTCCTGCACGAAATAATGACTGACACTCTGCAGCACTGGAGTCCAGAAAAAACGACTCCACCCGAAAAAACGTTGATCAGGTCGCAGAATGGCTGAAATCATGATCAGGGGTATTCCTCTGCTCTTGCAACCCAGAAAATAGTTGGGCCAATACTCATACTTCACGAAAATGGCACCTTTCGGTTGAATGATATCTAGAAAATCGCAACTCTCCGAACGTGAATCAATAGGCAAATAAAACACACCATCGGCTCCCGAATAATTCTTGCGAATCTCAAAGCCGGAAGGTGAAAAAAACGTGAGTAAAATGACCACTTCAGGACGCTCCCGTCGCAAGCGCTCCATCACGGGCCGGCCCTGTTCGAACTCACCCAAACTGGCGCAATGAAACCAATACACCTCACCCGGGTTAGCCGCGCGCCAATCGCGCACATGCTCGCGCCAATTCTTTCTCCCATCCACCCACTTTCGCGATTTCGCATGCACAAGCGCCACCGCATGCATCAAAGCATGGGCAATGGAAACAAGCATGGAATAGAAAACTCGCACGGAACGATACGCTGTTAGTAGTAATAAAAATTGTCTGACATCCTCTTATACAAATGCAAGGTCCAGCCGGCACGAATACCCAACAAAATATCCTTGCGAACACCAGTCTCACTCACCTGTGTATCGTAATTGATGGCACGACGCGGCTCTGCAAATGCGCGCCAACCCTCTACTCCAATCACGAAATTGATGAGTCGGTTGTTGCTCATGTGATAATATCCGACGAAGCCTGTAACGGCAGGTCCATTGGCCATACGATCATATCCTTTGAGGTACTCATCTTCTAGCTGTGCGATGTACGTTTCCTGGTGCTCAATTCGAATTTTATGCTGCAGAAATCCGGCACCACCCTTTACCAAAATTCCGGAGTTCCTATTCGGACCAATCACCGGAAACAGGCGCCCCGCATCGGCCGATACTGCGAATCCGCGCTGCTGAATGACCAGGGTGGCGGGATAGCCATCGTTGTCGAGTACATAGCTGCCATCGACCATGAGATTTTGAAGAAACCCTGCTTCTTGAATGACTTTACTGCCAAAAAGAAATTGACCTTGAACTCCGTAATACCAATTCGTGCGCGACTTAACATGAAAACCCAGGGATAGATTACTGTTATTGCCGAACCGATCAGCCATGTCTCCTCCGGGTATTTGATAGGCATAACTCATGGTCACGTGCGGATCAAAGAGCGATGTGTCGCGCACTGTTCCCTGCGCATTACCATCAACAAAGCAAAAAAGAACTGCCCATAAGAGAAGAACACGAACCATGGAGCGAAGGTAATGAAGCACTCCTCACGAAGCGCTATGCTTCAGCAGTTAGAGGCCATTCGAGACCATTCATGATGGAATGAATAGCACCTTCCTTTAAACTGTAGGCAGAATGCGTAAGCTTTTCGAATGGATGTATTCCCAACACAAAATAGACAAGATGAGCGGCCAGCGGCATATACTGAGCGCGGATACTGGGAATCGCCGGATGCTTAGCGCGATCGGCCAACGAACTTTTCAATAACCAGTTATGGATGCTCTGAAAACCGGCAAGCGGTATATCGGTGTGCAACGCGACAATGGATTCTCCAAGCGAATCACGATAATGCATGGCCTTGATTGTATCAAATGAGCCGGAAGAACCGACAAGTCTTGATACTTGAAAAGACTTCAAGGCTTCTCGTAAGTCAACTAATTCATGATGCAGAATACTCTCCAATTCTCGCAGCTGAGTCATTTCGATGCGATCGGAAGGCTGAATGCGATCGGTCAGTCGACTTACGCCCAACAAATAACTCTTCTTCCAGAAAATTTCATGGGAATTGGCAATCACGAACTCGGTGCTTCCACCGCCGATATCCATGATGCAGACCGGGTCTTCACCCAACTCCATTGAACGACGAACACCTTCACAAATGAGTTCGGCCTCCCGGTCACCGGTTATAAGTTCGATTTCAATTCCGAAAAGCTCCTTCACCTTGGCAATAAAGTACTGACCATTGGAAGCTTCTCGAAGTGCAGATGTCGCGAATGCAAATGTTTGATCACATTCCAGATTGTCTATTGCTGATTTGTGCACGAGCAATGCATCTAGTCCACGTACAAATCGATGCGGATGAATGATTTTTTCTTCGAAACCACCTTCACCGAGCTTGACGGCAACTTTATTATGAAAGATGACAGACCATCCTTCGCGAGTAACCTCGGCGACCAGCAGATTGAACGTGTTAGTTCCGCAATCAATGACAGCTATCTTTTTCACGGGGCAAAGATAGTTCTTCCTTTGACAAATTCGGTCACAGCATGAGCCGAGCCGATTGCATAATCACCAAAAACTAGGACAGCTTCGAACCGATGAGCGAAATAAACTCCTTACGCGTTTTGATATCTTCCAGGAATGCGCCACTGAATGCGCTGGTTGTAGTTGCAGAATTCTGCTTACTCACTCCGCGCATCTGCATGCACAAGTGATGAGCTTCGATTACAACCGCAACGCCTGCAGGCTCGAGTGTTTCCTGTATTGCATCGCGAATCTCAATAGTCAGGCGCTCTTGCACTTGCAAACGACGAGCAAATACATCTACAATGCGAGGTATTTTACTCAAGCCAACGATTTTACCATTGGGTATATAAGCGATATGCGCCTTTCCGAAAAAAGGCAACATATGATGCTCGCACAAACTATAAAGCTCAATATCCTTTACTAGGACCATTTCACTGTAGTCTTCATCGAACATTGCGCTGCGTAAAATTTTACGAGCGTCCTGCTCATAGCCTTGGGTGATGAATGAGTAAGCCTTCGCCACACGCTCCGGTGTTTTCAAAAGACCTTGACGCGACGGATCTTCCCCAATATGTTCGAGGATGGAGTAGACATTTTCAGCTACTTTCTTTTCTGAGGGGCTCAACTCCTTGGGAGTTTCGGGATCCATAATCATGTAATTCATTGCGTGCGATTTATTGTAAAAACAATGGCACGGAGGTTTGGTTCAGCGAAGATAGGAAGGAAAAGGGGTAAGGGGTATGAGGTTGAAGACCTCATTGGTCACATGTCACTCGCCACTAATAATACTTCGGCCCATGTAAAAGATAACCGCCAACATAATCACTCACGCCTTCTTCTAACGTGTGAAATGCCTTGTTATATCCTATCGATTTGAGTTTGCTCATGTTGGCCTCCGTGAAGTATTGATACTTGTCACGGATATCAGCGGGAGTATCGATGAACTCGATGGAAGGTTCCTTACCCATAGCTTTAAATGTAGCATGAGCAAGGTCGAGAAACGAACGGGCTTGGCCGGATCCCAAATTGTAGATGCCGCTATCCTTTCGATGATGCATGAGGAAAACGCATACCTCCACAACATCCTTCACATAGACAAAATCACGCATCTGTCCGCCATCGGTATATTCAGGGCGGTGGGAGCGAAATAGTTTCATACTACTCTTCTCCGCAATTTGATGATAAGCATGAAAAATGACAGAAGCCATGCGCCCCTTGTGATACTCATTAGGGCCATATACATTGAAAAACTTCAGACCAGCCCAGAAAAATGGTGAAGACTCTTGTTGAAGTGCCCACATATCAAAGTCGTTTTTAGAATCTCCATAAGGATTGAGCGGCTTCAATTGCGGTATAATGGCATGGTCATCATTATATCCATGTTCACCGCCTCCATAGGTTGCCGCCGATGATGCATAGACGAGTGGAATGGCGAATTCAGAGCAAATCTTCCATACTTCTTGCGAAAAATGGAGATTCAATTCATCGAAAACCTCTTGATTGAACTCGGTGGTATCGGTGCGCGCTCCAATATGAAAAACGAACTGAACTTGATCTTCATTGTCGCGGAGCCACTGATGAAAATCCGTACGGTCAACTCGTGCTATAATTTGCTTATCGCGCAAATTAACGCCGGTTCTTTCATGCGAAGGATGGGTAGACAACCCTTTGAAATCGTCGACCGCTACTATATCGTTAAACCGATCCTGATTGAGTCGACCAATAAGGCAACTGCCAATAAAACCGGAGGCTCCTGTTACAACTATCATAAAAAGAAAGTAATTCATGCCGGATTTGGTTCTGAACCAAACCCACTCTGCAATGTTACTACGAAAAGGAAGTCGGCCGCAAGACAAGACTATCTTTGAATACAGAACAACTGCCATGAAAACCGTATACGTTACCCGAAGAGAGCGTTTCAACGCTGCCCATAAATTGTGGAACCCCAAATGGGACGAAGCCACGAACCTGAAGACATTCGGAAAATGCGCCAACCCGAACTGGCATGGTCACAACTATGACCTGTTTGTCACGGTGAAAGGGCAGCCGCAAGAAGATACCGGTTACTGCATCGACTTGAAGTTCATGAGCGACATCATTGAAGAGCATGTGCTCTCCAAGATGGACCATCGCAATCTCAACCTGGACGTTCCCTTTCTGGAGGGGAAGATGACCTCGTGCGAAATAGTAGTCATCGCCATTTGGGAGCAACTTGAGCCTTACTTGAGCAACGAGGAGCATCAACTCCATAGTATTAAGTTGTATGAGACAGAGAACAATATCGTCGAGTACTTCGGGGGGAAGTAATGGAGAATGGACAATGGAGAATGAAAGCAGACTCATCCCTTCTCCTTATTCCTTTTTAACGATTGTCATCGGTGGGAATGATTCTATCTTCGCGTCCTAAATTTCACTCACTATGAACTTTCCGAATAACTACAACGATCAAACGATCAATGTCGACAGCAGCGCAGTATCGCGCTCTTTTGTAGCGAACGTGTTTTCTTACATGACTCTTGCCCTGGTAATTACCGGGGTTGCGGCCTATTGGTTTGCCGCTAGTGGAAACATTCTGGCTCTTCTGCAAGGATCCTCGATTCTCCTTTGGGGTGTGATGTTGGCTCCTATCGGTATGGTTCTGATTATGAGTTTTGCATTTAACCGACTTTCCTTCGGTGCATTAATGGGATTGTTCCTCGCCTACTCGCTTGTCAATGGTATCAGCTTAAGTGTCATCTTCCTCATATACTCTTCAGCTGCCATTTCCAAGGTATTTTTCATTACAGCAGGACTTTTCGCTACGATGGCAGTAGTAGGATACACTACCAAAACGGACCTTACCAAGTTGGGCTCAATCCTAATGATGGCCGTTCTGGGAATCGTAATTGCATCCATTGTAAACTACTTCATGGAAAGTGCCGCATTTGACTACCTCATCAGTTGTGTGGGCGTTTTAGTTTTCACGGGCCTTGTTGCTTACGACACCCAAAAGGTAAAGCGCATCGGAGCGGGCGTTGAATATGGCACTGCTACTGCCGGTAAATTGGCACTCATGGGAGCGTTGAGTCTCTATTTGGATTTCATCAACCTTTTCTTGTTCCTTCTGCGTGTTTTTGGTGGCAGACGGGATTAATCCTAAGTTAGCCGTCGGAAAAAAATCACCATGAGAATTTTAATCACCGGCGGGGCGGGATTTGTGGGCTCTTCTCTTTGCATTCGGCTAAAAGAGAGGTATCCACACTACTCCATCATAGCGTTCGACAATTTGAAGCGTCGAGGTTCGGAGTTGAACCTTATAGAACTTCGCCGACGTGACATTGATTTTGTGCACGGTGACATTCGAAATCCGGAGGATTTGGACGCTGTGGGCGGATTCGATGTTTTGGTGGAAGCTTCAGCTGAGCCATCCGTCCTTTCCGGTTTATCAAACAAGCCCGACTATGTCATCAACAACAATCTGACAGGATCCGTTAATTGTTTTAACGCATGCCTGGCTCACAAAGCTAAAATCATCTTCCTATCGACCAGCCGTGTTTATCCGATTCAAACGTTGGAGCAAGCAGCTTACATCGAAACCGCCTCACGCTTTCAATTGAGCGGCGATCAAACGGTAGAAGGTCTATCAGGGCTTGGTGTTTCTGAAAAACTGAATTTATTTGGGGCGCGCTCATTTTACGGTGCCACCAAGTTAGCGTCTGAGTTACTCATTCAAGAATACACAGAGTTCTATGATCTCAAAGCGGCAGTAACTCGTTTTGGTGTTATTGCCGGACCCCGTCAAATGGGTAAAACCGATCAAGGAGTAGTTACCCTTTGGATGGCCAAGCATTACTGGCAACAATCGCTCAAATACATTGGCTTTGGCGGTGAAGGAAAACAGGTCCGCGACGTGCTGCATATTGAGGATGTAATTGATTTGATTGACATGCAAATTCACAACATCGAAATCTTTAACGGTCGCGTGTTTAATGCCGGTGGTGGAATAGAAAACAGTGTTTCACTTCAAGAGCTTACAGCACATTGCAGAGAAATAACCGGCAACTCTATTAACATCGAAAAAGAAGTCCAAAACCGATCGGCAGATTTGCGTATTTATATCACAGACAACACGGCACTCACAAATCATTGCGGCTGGAAACCCAAACACGACGTGCGTCAATTGTTGACGGACGTCTATGAATGGATGAAACGAGATGAGAAACAGTTAGAAGCAATTCTGAAATAAACAACCTAGATTGGCTTCCATGAGACGAAGCCAGGCTAATCACAAAGAAGAGTTTGATGAAAAATATTTGTTTGATAACCGGATCATCCGGGCTAATAGGAAGTGAGTCGGTGCGATTCTTCGCCGATAAATTCGATCACGTGATCGGTATTGATAACGATATGCGAGCCTATTTTTTTGGCGCTAACGCCTCTACGCAATGGAACACGGAAAGGCTTCAGGAAACCACTTCGAACTTCACTCATCACGCCATTGATATCCGGGATTATCAATCACTGGAGGAACTCTTTAAACAGCATGGAGCTTCCATCAAATTAATCGTGCACACTGCCGCGCAACCCAGTCATGATTGGGCTGCAAAAGAGCCATTAACGGACTACAGCGTGAATGTAACGGGCACGATGAACATGCTCGAACTTACCCGACTTTACTGCCCGGAAGCCGTGTTCATTTTCACATCGACAAACAAAGTGTATGGTGATACTCCCAACTTTTTACCATTGGTCGAATTGGAAAAACGCTGGGAAATAAGCAACGATCATGCTTATTACAAAGAGGGAATTGATGAATTCATGAGTATCGATCAAAGCAAGCATTCACTTTTCGGAGCCAGCAAAGTCTCTGCGGATATTCTCACACAGGAATATGGCCGTTATTTCAATATGAATACAGGCGTGTTCAGAGGAGGTTGTCTAACGGGGCCTAACCACTCCGGAGCGCAGCTTCATGGTTTCCTTGCCTATTTAATGAAGTGCGCCATTAGCGGCACACCCTACACCATCTTCGGCTACAAGGGCAAGCAAGTCCGCGACAATATTCATAGCTATGATTTGGTAAATATGTTTTGGCATTATTACAACAATCCACGACAAGGAGAAGTATATAATGCCGGTGGTGGCCGACATTCCAACTGCAGTATGCTCGAGGCAATTGATATGTGTGAGCAAATCTCCGGCAACAAAATGGACTTCAGCTACAGCGAAACAAATCGTATTGGTGATCATATATGGTATATCAGCGATGTGTCGAAATTCAAATCGCATTATCCAGGCTGGGAATACCAATTTGACCTTGCCGCTACACTGGAAGAAATGCATCAGAATATGATTGAACGTTACAAGTAACGTAGCATATTTTTTAAATCTCAGTCTGCTCAATCGTCTATCATGAGTATGTTTGGGGCTCCAACCAGACCATTACCATGAAACTCAGCATTGTTATTCCCGCTTACAACGAGGAGGAATCGATTTCCGAAACGATTGCTGCGATTGAAGATGCGCTTTCCACTATTCAAATCGATCACGAAATTCTGGTTGTAAACGACAATTCCAAAGACAAGACAGAAGAAGTACTTCAGGAACTTTCTCAAAAGTATAGCTCACTTCGCTACGTCACTAACCCGGGGCCCAATGGCTTCGGATATGCCATTCGATATGGACTTGATCGTTTCGACGGTGATTGTGTTGCCATTATGATGGCAGATCTTTCAGACTCTCCTTATGACCTCATCAAATTTTATTCAACGATGATGGAAAAGAAGGTGGATTGTGTTTTTGGCAGCCGTTGGATGAAAGGCGGAGAGGTTGTGGATTATCCTTTCACCAAAAAAATCATTAACCGCGTGGCCAACATGATTATTCGTATGGTCATGCGCATCAAATACAACGACACAACAAACGCCTTTAAACTATATCGCAAACACACAATCGAAGGCTTGAAACCCATCATTTCACCGCATTTCAATCTCACCATTGAATTACCGTTAAAGGCGATTATACGCGGATATAGCTATGCAGTTGTTCCGAACTCCTGGCACAACAGAAAATACGGTGAATCGAAATTAAAAATCCGTGAAATGGGCAGCAGATACTTTTTTATTCTATGCTACTGCTTCATCGAGAAATACTTCTCAAGAGGCGACTTCCACAAGAAATGGGATTAAATCGTGCTATCGTTTCTCCTCCAAGCATAGCACATTCGACCTACAAGCCTGATGTCATGATGCGCGCTTTTGTTCCTCCCACTGCGTAGCGAAAGTTGAACTCTACTCCACCCCTTCCTGCGCTGGCACTTGCCAAACGAGAAATATTGAAATCATAGCTCAGACCAAATTGATAGTTGCCATACTCAAGCACACCCGTAGTAACGATGGCGTCACGGAAGCGATAGTTTATTCCTCCTAATACAGCGTAATTCTTCACTAATCCGGTGTATTTCGAATTACCAGCCATACCCAATCTCACCATTGACCCCATGTTCAATGCTTCGTGCGGACCTTGTTTCATAAAGAAGAAATTAGGGGCCAATGCCAATGAAGAATTCGGCAAACTCCACAGGGCATTTGCATGAACTACCATCTTCACATATAAATTCTCTTCAAAACTTTCAGAGCCGAACGCGTACTTGGGTGTTGTGATGTGATGAAACGCAATACCTGCATTAATCTGACGATAGTTGTTCTCCGCAACATTCACCTCTGCCGCGGTATTATTGAGCGTATAATAAACACCCGTATTCACATCCATAAAACCGAAGTTTTGGACGAAACCGGATTCACCGGAAGAAAGAAACTCATTGTGAGCTGTTCCGTCATACTGACTAGCCCATTGGAACTTGGAAAAGTCCACAAAACGCGAAGTATACAAGCCCTGCATTCCAAAACCGATATGCTGATAGCGTGATAATCGGATATGATATACCAGGTTTAATCCTGCTGCATTCGTGCGCATATTTCCGTCGCCCGCCTGATCATTGAATGCTAATAATCCGGCACCCCAGAAACCACGACGTTGCTTGTCGAAGTCACCAAAACGGGTATTCGCCGCCAAGGCAAAGGTGCGAAACGGATTCGATATCGAGTTCCACTGATTGCGGTGCGTAACGGTCGCATCACGCGGCAATATGGCTCCCGAAGAAGCAGGATTCAGCACGAGCGGCGACATGGTGAACTGCGATAGCTGTAAATCCTGAGCTAAGGCAGAATACATGCAAGCGATTAAGCCGAATATGAGTACAATATTCTTCATCAGCGTATCACAGTTACGTTTCCTTTTCTAAAGAATGGTTCCCCGTTAATGAGCACACCATCGAAGTAATAAACAAACACTCCTGAATTTACCTTTTTGCCTTGGTAGTTGCCATCCCAACAGTCTTCGAAACTGCTTGATTCAAACACAAGTTCGCCCCAACGATCAAATACGCGCAAGCGCATCGAAGCAAAGCACTCCTCACCAAACGGACGGAAGCAATCGTTCATTTCATGACCGCCTCTTTCCGGCGCAAACGCGTTTGGTATGAAGAAGGTCTCACACTCGTCGGTCACTTCAATTTTCACGCAGGCAGTATCAGCACATCCACGGTCTGAAATAGCCTCTACGCAGTATACCGTCGTTTCTGAAGGAATTGCAATCGGGTTGAAACAAGTAGAGCAAGACAAGTCAGTGGCCGGAGACCAAGAATACTCTTCGCCACCGGTAGCTATAAGTTGCACCTGTCCGCCAAGCGTAATGGTTGTATCATTATTGGTATTTACATCAGGAAGCGGAATTGCTTCAACCGTGATGTAAGTGGTGTCATAACAAATACCCGAAAGAACAACCAATTGATATACGGTTGTCTCCAGTGGCTCAACTGATATCGATGAGCCCGTTTGACCTGTACTCCAGGTGTATGACTCTCCGCCTGCGGCATAGAGCTGCGCAGGACTGTTAGCACAAACCAGCGTATCACCAAACACAGACGCCACCGGCACAGCCTGAACTTCCATCGTGAATGAAGTTGAACCAAAACATTGACCATTGGAACCAGTCAAGGTGAATACAGTCGATTCTGAGGGGCTTACCACTATATCTGCACAGTCATCACAACTGATGAAGTCGTTTGGCAACCAAAGCAAATCTTCTGCTCCACTTCCTGAAATGGCCACTGAGTCGCCTATACAAATAGCATCAGGCGCTTCGATTTCCAACTGAGGAAGTGGGTTCACGGTAAAGTAAATACTATCGCGTGCAGAGCAAGCCTGATTGCTACCTGTGAGCACAACCCATGCGTCATCGACCGGCGATATCTCAACGGCCATACCTTCGGTGGAAAGGAGTCCGCCAACATCTGAGCTCCACGCATAGTTACCGGCACCATCGGCGATAAGCATCAGGGTATCTCCCTGACAAACTTCAAGTGAGTCTGATTCCGGAATAATACTCACAGAAACCTGAGGCACAAAGGTGAGTAACACGCGCACTAGCGAGTCGCATCCAAATTGCCCCGTCAACTCAACTTCATATTCATCTGTGGTGAATACCACCTGACCATCGGGCAAGGCATACCCATCACCTTGGCAAGCAAAGTCGGCGAACTCGCTCTGCAACTCCGGCAATATCGCAACAGAGTAATTTACGGTTGAGTCACACGAATTGGCAGCATCGAATACCACTGTAAACAGCCCACTTTCATCGGCAATTACACCATTTCCTAAATCTATTTCTTCGCCATAGCAAAGTGGCGGAACCTGAACATTGGTTACAATCGGCTCACTAACCTCGATCAAGTATGACACGATGGAGTCACAGCCCGTTAGCGAAGTGTATTCGAATTCGTACAGTCCTGAAGTATTAGCAGTGGTTCCATTCGGGAAACTATGCGAAGCACCAGGACACAGTTCAATGACGGTTGGTTCAACAACAATTTCATCCAACTCAATGAAGGTCCACACTACCGAAGAATCACAGCCCGTAACTTCCGTCTGATACTCCATCGTAATAGTCGTATCGTTTGTAATGATAATGCCCTCGATGAACTCGTACGGAACATCGTTGCAGATAGCAATTGACGGCATTTCCGTTACATAGGTTGGCCCTACCGTGACGTTGACTGTATCGATGTCGATACAAATCCCCACGCCCACAATGAAATAGTACTCACCATTATCGGCAGTTGTTGCGTTGGTGATGACCGGATTCAAGTCGGAAGATTGGAATCCACCCGGTCCTTCCCACGCATACGTTGCACCGGCAAAGGCTTGAGCGTCGATAATGATGGTCTCATCCTGGCAAGTCTCAACGTCAGTGCCTGCATTAGCTGTTGGAGCTGAAGTGACATCTACCGAAGCAGAAGCACTCAACACCTGAACGCAATTACCGCGTTCAACCTGGAGGAGCGTAAGGGTAACATCAGTGGTTGGTGAAGGCACACTCACTGCTTCGTTTCCGGAAGCACCGATGGTCACGGTTTGAGAAGCGCCGGAATTGATGGTGTAAGTCACCACGTCACCGGCCGTTCCGCTGATGCTAAATGAAGCATTTTCATTACTACAGATATCTCCGGCAGCTACTACATCTGCAGTTGGAGCTGTAAGGTCCTCTGTAATCACAATCTCATCAGTTGCTGAACATCCATTTGCGTCTGTCACTGTTACGGTGTAAACACCCGGATTAGAGACGGTAATCGACGGCAGACCATCAGTAGAACCGCATGCGCCGGGGAGGTAATAGAGTACACCTCCATAAAGCTCTGCGTAGCAAGGGTTGCTATATTCCACCCCATCGCAACCGCAAACAGGATCGAAGAAGGCCGAACAAATCAAGTCCGGATTCGGAGTGCCAGGGCACGGCGTTCCGGCAGGACCACTCACCGACCAGGTGTAATTGGACAGCGAGCTTGTCGCTATAAGTTCGATGAATGAAGTGTTACAGTTCAGTTCGGTGGTGGTTGATTCGATGGTGATCTGGGGTGCATCAGGGGCAGAGGCTACAATAACTGTAGTAGAAGCTGAACATCCGTTGGCATCGGTAATGGTGTAGTTGTAAGAACCCGCACCTTCCGAGAATGTGCCCGTGCCTGTGTAAGGACCTACACCGCCTGTGGCAGTTACTGTAATGTTAACCGTTGGGATCAAGCAAGTCAGTGAACCACTTACCGAAGCTGTGGCAGTTGGAGCACCAGCGGCTGCATCAACTACAACAGTATTTGTTGTCGCTTGACAGCCATTGGCATCGGTGATGGTATAGTTGTATGAACCTGCGCCTTCTGAGAATGTGCCGGTGCCTGTGTACG
>Ga0315907_10005749_pt1 | contig 13352 bp, 9 predicted proteins | sample LakEriMetagenome_3_FD_203525 | JGI IMG/M metagenome (GOLD analysis project Ga0315907, IMG submission 203525) | Freshwater fungal communities from buoy surface, Lake Erie, Ohio, United States - Buoy 12 MA123 | ecosystem: Environmental > Aquatic > Freshwater > Lake > Lake biofilm | place: USA...
AGAAGAATCGCAAGGGGCATTACATGCTTCTTGGCCTTGAAACGCCCCCCGCCGCGCTGAATGAAGCCGAGCGTCAGCTTGGCCTGAATGAAGACGTGCTGCGCATGCTGACCGTGCGCGTGGAAGCGATTGAAGAAGCGCCTTCCGCTGTCATGTCCAAGCGCGGTGGTGATGACCGCGACCGCGAAAAATCTTTCCGTGGCCCACGCCCGGCCGGCCGCTTTGGCTCTGGCCGTAGTGGCGGCCGCGGCGATGACCGTGAGGAATTCCGCGCCCGCGGCCGCGACGAAATGGATATGTCCATGGGGATTGAGGAATAAGCCATGTCTGACAATGCAGATCTGATCCCCGCCGCCCGCCGCCCCGCCGTTGGAGCGCGCCGGCCCTTCCATCGCCGTCGCAAATCCTGCCCCTTCAGCGGGAATGGCGCGCCGAAAATTGACTATAAGGATGTGCGGCTGTTGTCGCGCTTCCTGTCTGAACGCGGGAAGATCGTGCCGGCGCGCATCACCTCGGTTTCGGCGAAGAAGCAGCGCGAATTGGCCATTGCCATCAAGCGCGCCCGCTTCCTGGCGCTGCTGCCTTACGTGATCGCGGACTAGGCAGCACTCAGCGGCGAAAGGGCATGGGACCAGCCATGGACATCAGGCGTGGCCTGTTGGATGACCCGCGTTGGCTCGCGGCGGCGATTGGTGGGATTGCTTCCGCCATCGCCGCGCTATGGGCCATGCGCGGCTTGCCGCTGGGCTTTGCCGCTTTCTGGCTGACTTCGCTGCCAATCTTCGCTGCCGGGCTTGGCTTTGGCAGCGCCTCCGCCTTTGGCGCGCTTTGTGTTGGCACCGTGATGGTGCTGATCCTGGCGAGCGAATGGCCAGCGTTGATCTACCTGCTTGGCTTCGCGCTGCCCGCGCTGCTGATGGTGGCAACGGGGCTGCGTGGTGGGCGGCTGGATGGATCCCTACCTTTGGCGCTGACGGGCATTTGGCCGGCGCTGGTGATCCTGCTGGTGGCGATGCTGCTGGCGGGTTCCCCCGGCGGATTTGACGGGGCCTTGATTGGCTCGGTCAAGCAGGGGCTATCCCGCATGGGCATCGCCGATGCCGGCATGCCGGTGGAGCAATTGGCGCGCATCATGGCGCCCGCCATGGCGGGCTGGATGGTGGCGGCGCTGATCCTGTGCGGGATTGGCGCGCAATCGGCTCTGGCACGGCGTGGCTTGGCAATGGCGGCAAATCCGCGCTGGTGCGAAACTCGCCTGCCGATCTGGTATGGGTTCCTCCCTTCCGGGGCGGCGCTGGTTTGGCTGAGCGGCATCGGCGGCGATAGCAGCCTGCCTTTCGCGCTTTTTGTGGTGTTGTTGCTGCCCTTCTTTCTGCTGGGGCTTGCCGCGGTGCATCGGCGTTCTGCCGGCCGCACCGCCCGGCCCTTCATGCTTGGCGTCTTCTACGCTGGGCTTGTGATCTTGAGCGTGCCGGCCGCAATCGCGGTGACGGCCTTCGGCATTTTCGAACAATGGGGGCGGCGCAATGAGCTGCCCGGAGGCAAGACATGATTGACCTGATCCTGATGCAGCGTGTGGACAAGCTTGGCCAAATGGGTGAACGCGTGAAGGTGCGCCCTGGCTATGCGCGCAATTATTTGCTGCCCACCGGCAAGGCCATCCGCGCCAGCAAATCCAACCTGGAACGGTTTGAACGTGAACGCGCCCAGCTTGAAGCGGACAACATCAAGCGCCGTGGTGAGGCCGAGCGTGTGGCCGAACGCGTGGCCGGGCTTTCCGTCATCATCATCCGCCAGGCGGGTGAAAGCGGCAGCCTTTACGGTTCCGTGGTGGCGCGCGATATCGCGGTTGCCTGCACCGAAGGCGGGCTTACCATCACACGTGAGCAGGTATTGCTGGGTGAACCCATCAAGGCGGTTGGCGTAAGCACCGTGCAGGTGGAACTCCACCCCGAAGTACAGATCCCGGTGGTGGTGAATGTGGCGCGCAGCCGCGAAGAAGCGGAAAAGCAGACACGCGGTGAAAACGCAGCCGCCGCAGCTCAGGCGCAAAGCCTGGAAGCGGAATTGGCCGCGGAAATGGCGGCGACAGAAGCGGCCGGCTGAGATGGGCGTGGGGGCACTGCCCCCACCCTTCGGCCCGACTCGGCATAATTTAGCTTGGGCGTGCGACCGACCAAAAAGTATTGCAGACGTCAAGCGTTGACGACCAGCGTTTGGCCAAGGCATTCGCTTCCGACATGACATCGGGCCATTCAGCGCGGTAATCATGACCGGCAGCGACACCACCCGGTTTAATCTGGCGGCTCCAGAAGGCTATGTTCTGCCCCAGTACTGGATTGCTATGCATCGCATCTTCCACATAAAGATCGATGCCAAGTTTCCAGCCGCGGGTGATCTGCGGGCTATATCCCTGGATCATCACGATATTGTCGCAATCCCGGGTGAAATGCGCGAAAGCCTGCTTGGAAAAAGCGGGCGCATTCTGCGGCTTTTCCACCAAATCGATGATCCACTTGGCTCTTTCCCAGGGGTCCACACAAAAAAGGGTAACACCTGGCTGGCAGGCTTTGGAAATATGCCAGGAGGAAAGCCCGTAAAGGCAGCCAACTTCAACAATGATGCCGCCAGGCGGCACGCGCCCGGCCAATTCCATGAGCCGATGGAGCTCTGCTTCGGTCATTTGCCCTGGGATGGAAAGGTTCAAAACCGATCGAGGTCCCTCGATCGGGTTGCGCCTTGACTTCTACGGGCACCATTCTTGCCGGATTGAGGCTGTGCCGCAATCCAATCCAACGGGTTGCTCTGTAGATTTGGCACCCTGGTAGGCATTCATTATTGGTTGCTTCTGGACAGCGCCAAGAAAGCCCTGCACTTCTTGACAAGGCCTTCCCGCAATGTGAGCAAATGCAATTGTAAAGAACTTCAACGTATCGCTTATCCGGGAGCTTTTGAATGGCTAAACTGGCAATTTGCACCGGCAGTGATACCAATCTGTTTTACTTGGCGAAAGGTTTGGTGCTTTCGCTTCGGAGGGTGCTGCCGCTTTATGATGCGGAGCTTGTATTCTTCGATCTTGGGTGTAAGCCGCAAGAATTGGCTTGGTTGGAAGCAAGAACAAAGCGCATCATTGTCCCAAAGGATGATCTGGGTGTCGCAGATTTGCCTGGCTTTGCTCCCCATAAACTTGGTCTAACCATCCGGCCTTTCTTACCCAGCTATGCGCCTGGCTTTGACATCTATCTCTGGATCGATGCGGATGCATGGGTCCAGGATCCGGGCATCATCCGCCATTACATCAAGGGCGCCGAAGCAGGGGGTGGTGCGGTCACGCTTGAATTGGATGTTGCCTACCGGTGGTATTTGAATCGTCCCCTGCCGTATCATAACTACAAGATCAATGCTTGGACGGAAGCATATGGTGCTCAAGTCGCCCATGCGCTTGGCGTATTGCCGCTTGTGAACGCCGGCATTTACGCCATCAACGCGAAGCCGTTCATTTGGGAGAAATGGGCTGAAAATTTCTCTCAGGTTGTTCAGGGAAGAATGGCTGAACTCTGCGATCAGCTCGCGCTTCAAAAGACTTTGGTGGAACATAATAGGCTATACGCCCTTCCGTCCCGTGCGAATTGGATGAGCCATTACGCGCTACCTGAAAAACAACCTCATGATGGGCTATGGATAGAGCCAAGATTCGGCGGGCAACCTATTGGCATGGTCCATCTAGTGGCGGAAAAAATGCGCGAAATCTATCTCCGCCACGGGCTACTTTATGATGGCGGGGATTACCTTTCGCCCGAAGAAGTGCCCGAAACGCTGCGGGCAGCCTTCCTCACGGGCCGGCGCCGCCCGATTGTTGAGGCCCCATCCAGGGGCGGTTCTTCATAGGGCGAACGCAGATTAGCGTTACTCACCCGGGCGTCGCGCCACTTGCACGCACCACCGGCGCCCAACGATCTGCTTCGCGCGCAACAAAAGCCTGCACATCGGCCGGGCCATTATCTGTCATGGTCAGAACACCAAGCCCGGCAATGCGGTCCTTCATGCCGGGTTCATTGATGGCGGTCGTGAAGGCTTCGCGAATGCGCGTTACCACCGCCTCAGGCATACCGGCGGGGCCGGCCAGTACAAACCAATTGATCGCGGTTGCACCCGGAAAGCCCGCTTCCACAATCGTCGGCACATCGGGGAAGGTGGACATGCGCTCCCCGCTGGTGACCGCGATGGCCTTCAGCGAACCGCCGCGTACGCTGCCGGCATGGGCGCCAAGCGTATTCCAAAGCGACCCAAGGCTGCCGCCCAATACCTGCTGTTCCGCTTCTCCACCGCCACGGAAGGGCACGTGCAACAGTTGCACACCCGCTTCGCGTGACCAGAGCATGCCGGAAAGATGCCCGACCGAACCAATGCCGGCGCTGCCATAGCTCATCGCCTCTGGCCGCGCGCGGGCGGCGGCCAGGTAGTCCGCCATGTTCTGGATAGGGCCATTGGGCCGCACGCCAACCACCATGGGCGCGCCACCCACGAGCATCACATAGGAAAAACTGCGCCGCACATCATAGGCCAGATTGGGGAAAAGCGTCTGTGCAATCGCCATCGGCCCGGCATTGGCCAGCACCAGCGAATAGCCATCCGGGCGTTCACCTGCGATATGCGCCGTGCCCACCGTGCCACCCGCGCCAGGGCGATTATCCAGCACCACAGGCTGGCCCAAGACGCGCTCCAAGGTAGGTGAAAGCAGCCGCACCACGCCATCAGAAGTGCCGCCCGCCGAAAAGGGGCTCACGATCCGAATGGGGCGATTGGGAAAGGGTGCTTGCGCAAAGCTACCCGAGGGCAGCAGCGTCGGCAGCGCGAGCGTAGAGGCAAAGGTCAGAAGGCTACGACGATCCATTTCATGCATCCTGGGCTTGATTGCGGATAAGCGGCGGCGAACCCCGCTTGGGGCGCTTTCATAACGACGACACCAACCGCCGCAAAGCCAGTGCCCAGGCTTAACGGCAGAAAACCGGCCATCAGCGCGGCATTTGCCGCCAAAATGCGCAATGGCGCGCGGCTTCTGCCCCCTCAGCGGTCATCATGGGGGCCAGAAGCCCCCAGCACCCTACCGTGGCAGGGTGCTCACCCCCATCAGGAATTCATCCACGGCGCGCGCGCATTGCCGGCCTTCGCGAATGGCCCAAACCACCAGGGATTGCCCGCGCCGCATATCGCCTGCAGCGAAGACCTTGGGCACGGATGTCTGATAGGCTTCCGTATCCGCCTGCACATTGCCCCGCGCATCCAGAGCAACGCCAGAGGTTTCCAGCAGCCCCGCACGACGCGGCCCCAGGAAGCCCATGGCCAGCAGCACCAAATCCGCCTTCATCTGAAAGCCACTGCCCGCCACTTCGCGCATTTGCATGCGCCCAGCTTCATGCACCCATTCCACGCGCACACAATCAAGCGCGGTCACGCGGCCATTCTCACCTACCGCCTGCTTGGTGAGCACGGCCCAATCACGCTCACAGCCTTCATAATGCGCCGGCGCAGTGCGGAGCTTATGCGGCCAATTCGGCCAGGTGAGGCCCTTGTTTTCCTGCTCCGGTGGCTTCGGCATGATTTCGATCTGCGTGATGGAAGCGGCCCCTTGGCGCGCTGCGGTGCCGATACAATCCGCACCCGTATCGCCGCCACCGATCACAATCACATGCTTACCCTTGGCGGAAATTGTGCCGCGCGGCGCCGCACGGTCTTCAGTATCGCCCGCCACGCGCTTGTTCTGCTGCGTCAGGTAATCCATGGCGGGATAGATGCCGGAAAGATTGCGCCCATCCACTTCCAATTCACGCGGCCATTCGGCGCCACCCGTCATCACCACCGCATCATAACCCGCCAGCAGCACATCAAAAGGCAGCGTGCTGCCCACTTCCGTGCCAGTGCGGAATTCAACGCCCTCGGCGGCCATCTGATCCACACGGCGATCAATCAGATGCTTTTCCATCTTGAAATCGGGAATGCCGTAGCGGAGTAAACCGCCGATACGATCATGCTTTTCGAACAGCGTCACCGCATGGCCGGTGCGCGCCAATTGCTGCGCTGCTGCCAGCCCCGCCGGGCCGCTGCCCACCACCGCCACGCGCTTGCCGGTTTTGCGCGCGGGGATTTGCGGCTTGATCCAACCTTCTTCCCACCCGCGATCCACAATCGCGCATTCGATGGATTTGATGGTGACAGGCGTTTCCGTGATGTTGAGCGTGCAGCTTGCCTCGCACGGTGCGGGGCAGATGCGGCCAGTGAATTCCGGAAAATTGTTGGTGGAATGGAGTGTTTCCAGCGCCGCCTGCCACTGATCCCGATAGACCAGATCATTCCAATCCGGGATCATGTTATTCACCGGGCAGCCATTATGGCAATACGGAATGCCGCAATTCATGCAGCGCGCCGCCTGCTTCGTAAGCTCCGCCCCCGGCAGAGGCGTCACATATTCCCTGTAATTCTTAAGCCGTTCTTCCGGCTTGATATAGCCGCGTTCGGTGCGTTCGAATTCAAGAAAGCCAGTTGTCTTACCCATAACGCTAATCTCCTCTGCGGCTTATTCGGCCGCCACCGCGTGACCACCCGCTTGCTCGGCCTTCAGGTCGAGCAAGGCGCGGCAGTAATCCCGCGGCATCACCTTCACGAAGCGCGGCAGCGCCGCATCCCAATCTTCCAGAAGTGCGCGGGCGCGCGCGCTGCCGGTCATCAGCAAATGCCGCTCCACCAGAATGCGCAAACGCTCAGCATCGAAGCGCAGCATATCGCCCATGCCATTGTCGAAAGCGGATGGCGCGCGCTGCTTGGGCCGCCCATCTTCGCTGGCGTCAGCGGGGCCAATCGCTTCAAGGTCCACAATGCTGGTGTTGCACATGTCGCGGAAATTGCCTTTGATATCATAAACATAGGCAATGCCGCCCGACATGCCGGCAGCGAAATTCCGCCCCGTGGCACCCAGCACCACCACCACTCCGCCGGTCATGTATTCACAGCCATGATCGCCGCAGCCTTCGGCCACGGTCACCGCGCCGGAATTGCGCACCGCAAAGCGTTCACCCGCGACACCTTCGAAATAGGCTTCACCAGCAATCGCCCCATAAAGAACGGTGTTGCCAACAATGATATTGGCCGAAGGATCACGGTTCACACCAGCGGGAGGCTTCACCGCAATGCGCCCACCAGACAGGCCCTTGCCGACATAGTCATTCGCATCGCCGGTCAATTCCAACGAAACACCACGCGCGAGGAAAGCCCCAAAGCTGCCGCCCGCCGTGCCTTTGAAGGCAATGCTGATGGTATCTTCAGGCAAGCCCGCATGGCCATAACGCAGCGCTACCTCACCGGACAGCATCGCCCCCGTGGTGCGATTGAGGTTGATGATGCTGCGTTCAATGCGCACCGGCTGCTGCTTTTCCAGCGCATCCTTGCTGGCGGCGATCAGATCAACATCCAGGATGTGATCCAACCCGTGATCCTGGGTTTCGCATTGATGGATCGCCGCCCCTTCCACCAGCTTCGGTTGATAAAGGATGCGGGAAAGATCAACGCCCTTCGCCTTCCAATGGTCAATCGCGGGGCGCATGTTCAGCCGATCCACGCGGCCCACCATCTCAGTTACTGTGCGGAAGCCAAGCTGCGCCATCAGCTCCCGCATTTCTTCCGCGACGAAGAAGAAGTAATTGATCACATGTTCCGGCATGCCGGTGAAGCGCGCACGCAGCACCGGGTCTTGCGTTGCGATGCCAACCGGGCAGGTATTCAAATGGCATTTGCGCATCATGATGCAGCCGGCGGCGATCAATGGCGCGGTGGCGAAGCCGAATTCATCCGCCCCCAACAACGCGCCAATCACCACATCGCGCCCAGTGCGCAAGCCGCCATCCACCTGCACGGCAATGCGCCCGCGCAGTCCATTCAGCACCAGCGTTTGCTGGGTTTCAGCAAGCCCAATCTCCCACGGAGACCCAGCATGCGTCAGTGACGTCAAGGGCGAAGCCCCAGTGCCACCCTCATAGCCCGAAATCGTCACATGATCCGCTCGCGCCTTGGAAACGCCGGCGGCCACGGTGCCAACCCCCACTTCCGAGACGAGCTTCACCGAAATCCGCGCGCGCTTGTTCACGTTTTTCAGATCGTGAATGAGCTGCGCCAAATCTTCGATCGAATAAATATCATGATGCGGCGGCGGCGAAATCAGGCCAACGCCGGGCGTCGAATGCCGCACGCGGGCGATGTTCTTATCCACCTTATGGCCCGGAAGCTGTCCGCCTTCACCAGGCTTCGCCCCTTGCGCCATCTTGATCTGGATATCATCGGCATTGACGAGATATTCTGCCGTCACGCCAAAGCGGCCAGACGCCACCTGCTTGATGGCGGAGCGCATGGAATCGCCATTTGGCATGGGCGTGAAGCGATCCGCTTCCTCACCACCCTCGCCAGTATTGGAACGCCCGCCGATGCGGTTCATGGCAATCGCCAGCGTAGTATGCGCTTCACGGCTGATGGAACCGAAGCTCATCGCCCCCGTGGCGAAGCGCTTCACAATCTCACTCGCCGGTTCAACTTCCTCAAGCGGGATCGGTTGTTCGGCGAATTTGAATTCCATCAGGCCGCGAATGGTGAGCAAGCGGCGGCTTTGGTCATTGATGGTCTTCGCGAAATCCTTGTAACGATCAGCTGAATTGCCGCGTACCGCGTGCTGCAGGTTGGAAACGCTCTCGGACGTCCAGGCGTGATCCTCACCACGCAGCCGCAGTGCGTAATCACCACCCACATCCAGCAAATCACGATAGATCGGGTTGTTGCCAAAGGCCGCCTGATGGCGCTGCACGGCTTCCGCCGCAATCTCGGCAATGCCCGCCCCTTCAATCGTGGTCGCGGTGCCGGTAAAGTATTTCTCCACAAAGCTGGTCGAAAGCCCAACCGCATCGAAGATTTGCGCGCCGCAATAGGATTGATAGGTGCTGATGCCCATCTTGGACATTACCTTCATCACACCCTTGCCGACAGCCTTGATGAAGTTCTTCTGAACCTCATAAGGCTTCAGCTTCATATCCACGCGCTGGCGGATTTGTTCCAGCGTTTCAAAGGCAAGATAGGGGTTCACCGCTTCCGCGCCATAGCCGGCCAGCACGCAGAAATGATGCACCTGCCGCGCTTCACCCGTTTCCACCACGAGGCCGGTGGAAGTCCGCAAACCCTGACGGATCAAATGATGATGCACTGCCGCGGTCGCGAGCAATGACGGAATGGCGATACGCTCAGCGGAGACCGCACGGTCCGACAGCACCAGGATGTTATGCCCGGCCAGCACCGCTTCCGTCGCGGCAGAACACAGCTTATCGAGCGCCGGCGCCAGCCCATCCGCGCCATCCTTGGCGGGCCAGGTCGCATCCAGCGTCTGGGTGCGGAAGGCATCGCCGGCCAGCGCCTTAATGCCGCGGATTTTCGCCAGATCCTCATTGGTCAGGATCGGCTGCGCCACTTCCAACCGGTAATGATGGCCGGCCTGCCGCCCGAGCAGATTGGGCCGCGGCCCGATCATGGAAACCAGCGACATCACCAATTCCTCGCGGATCGGGTCAATCGGCGGATTGGTGACCTGCGCGAAATTCTGCTTGAAGTAATGGAATAGCAGCTTGGATTTATTGGACAGCACCGCAAGCGGCGTATCGGTCCCCATGGAACCGACCGGATCATCCCCCTCACGCCCCATGGGTTCCAGGAAGAAATTGAGGTCTTCCTGCGTATAGCCGAAAGCCTGCTGATCGCGCAGCAAGCCCTTCGCATCCTGCGTGCGTTCCATCGGCATTTCCGCCGGCACGCCGGGCAGTTCTTCCAGCTTGAACTGCGTGTTCTTCAGCCATTCGGCATAGGGGTGTTCGCTGGCCAGCTTCTGCTTGATTTCGGCATCATCAATGATGCGCCCGGCATCCAGATCAATCAGCAGCATGCGGCCCGGCTGCAGGCGCCATTTGTGGCGAATGCTCTCTTCCGGGATCGGCAGCACACCCACTTCCGATGCCAGCACCACCTTGTCGTCATTGGTGATGATGTAGCGCGCGGGGCGCAGCCCGTTGCGGTCAAGGGTCGCGCCAATCTGGCGGCCATCGGTGAAGGCAATGGCGGCCGGCCCATCCCAGGGTTCCATCAGCGCCGCGTGGTATTCGTAGAAAGCGCGCCGATCCGCATCCATTAGCGGATTACCCGCCCAGGCTTCCGGGATCAGCATCATCATGGCATGCGAAAGCGAATAGCCACCCGCCACCAGGATTTCCAAGGCATTGTCTATGCAGGCGGTATCCGATTGGCCATGCGGGATCAGCGGCCACATCTTGTCCAAATCCGGCCCCAACAAAGGGGAAGACATGGACCCGCGCCGCGCATACATCCAATTCACATTGCCGCGCACGGTATTGATTTCGCCATTATGCGCCAGGAAGCGATAAGGATGCGCCAGCTTCCAGGAAGGGAAGGTATTGGTCGAAAAGCGCTGATGCACCAGGGCCAGCGCGCTTTCCGTCAGCGGATTGCGCAGATCATCATAGAAGCTGCCGACCTGCCCCGCGAGCAGCAACCCCTTGTAAACCACGGTGCGGGTCGAAAAAGACGGCATGTAAAGATCGGTACTCGCCGGCAGCCCCTTGGCGGTGGCCAATTCGCGGAACTTGTTCAGCGCCTGCTTGCGGATGGTCAGGATCTTACGCTCAAACGCGTCCTGGTCCTTGATGCTGTCGCTGGCGCCAATGATCGCCTGGCGGATCACCGGCATGCTGGCGATCACCGCCTTGCCAAGCCCATCCAGCGTGGTTGGCACATCGCGCCAGCCAACCAGGGTTTGCCGTTCGGCAGCGACATAGCCTTCAATGCTTTGGATCGCGACCGCGCGGGAAGCCTCATCCTGCGGCAGGAAGCACATGGCAACGGCATAGCGGCCCGGCGCCGGCAGGGTCTTGCCCTGGCTTTCGGCCCAGTGACGCAGCAGCTTGTCGGGCATTTGGATCAGGCAGCCCGCGCCATCGCCCATCAGCGGGTCAGCGCCCACCGCGCCACGATGGTCCAGATTGACCAGGATTTGCAGGCCTTGGCGGATGATATCATTCGACTTTCGGCCCTTGATATCCGCAATGAAGCCAACGCCACAGGCGTCATGCTCGTTCCGGGGATCATAAAGACCTTGCGCTTCGGGCAGTCCCATATCTTTCGCTCTTCAATGCTCTGCCGGGGTCAATACCCCTGACCTACCCCCAAAACCGGGGCGAAGGGGCGTCTTTAATTGAAGGTTGAGCTTTGCGCCAGCATGGTTTTAAGGATTCTGGGCGGGCAGCTTCTGGGGGCATCCCACCCCTATCTTTTGCTTGACGCCGCCCGCAACCAGACGGAAAGCTTCCCCCATGGACAAGATCACCGCCGCCCTTCGGGCGAATCGCATCGTGCGCGCGGCCATGCGCCACTGCGCCCTGGCGGGTTGGGCGCCGGTCGCGCAAATGCCCCTGCCGGATAGCCGCCGGCCCGATATCATCGCGCTGACCGAAAATGGCAGCTTCATCGCCATAGAAGTGAAATCCACCGCCGAGGATTTCCTCGCGGACGAAAAATGGCAGGATTATCGGGATTGGTGCGACCAGCTCTATTTCGCCGTGGACATGGATTTCCCGCGTGACATCCTGCCGGAAGATGTCGGGCTTTTGGTGACGGATCGGCTGGAAGTGGCCGTGATCCGCGATGCACCGCTCATGCGCCTTTCACCGCCGCGCCGTCGCGCGCTTTTGCATCGCTTCGCCGTGCTGGCCGCCGGCCGCCTGGCCGCCCTGCAAGACCCGGATTCAGCGCGGGAAGTGAATGCCGCGCTCAAGCTGGAATAGGTTTTTTCAGCCCTTCATCCGGGCTACAGTCGCGGTGGTGCTATTGCCGGGCAGCAATTCGGCCAGGCGCACCTGCCCGCCATAGCCCTGCACAATCTCCGCCCCCACCACGGTTTCCACCGTGTAATCGGCGCCCTTCACCAGCACTTCGGGCTGAAACAGCCGGATTAATTCCAGCGGCGTTTCCTCATCAAACACCGTGACGCAATCAACGGTTGCCAAGGAAGCCAAAACGGCCGCCCGCGCCGCTTCATTCTGGATGGGCCGCGCCGGGCCTTTCAGGCGCTTCACACTGTCATCACTGTTCAGGCCCACCACCAGGCGGTCACACCAGGACCGCGATTGTTCCAGCAAATGCACATGGCCGGGATGCAACAGATCAAAGCAGCCATTGGTGAAACCAACACGCCAGCCGCGCCGGCGCCAGCGCTCCACCTGCTCAAGCGCGGCGGAACGAGACATCACCTTCCGCAGCGCGCCGCGTTCGGGGCCGAGTGCTTCCAGAATTTCCTCTTCCCGCGTGACTGCCGTGCCAACCTTGGCCACCGCAATGCCGGCCGCGATATTGGCGAGCCGCACGGCAACCGCCAGCGGCAGCTTCGCACCCAGCCCGGCGGCAATGGTGGCAACCACCGTATCGCCCGCGCCAGACACATCCTGCACCTCGGCCGCTTCCGCTGGGAAATGATGCAGCTTGTCGCCTTCCAAAAGCGTCATACCATCTTCGCTGCGCGTTACCAGCACGGCGCCAAAGCCATGCGCATCGCGCAGCGCGCGGAGGGCAGCGATAATGTTTTCTTCGGTGTCCACCGGCAGGCCAGTCGCTTCCGCCAATTCCGCACGGTTCGGCGTCACCAAATCAGCCCCGGCATAACGGCCATAATCGCGCCCCTTAGGGTCCACCACCACGCGCCGCCCGGCAGTACGCGCCACTTGGATCAGCCGCGCCGCCGTATCGCCCGCCAGCACGCCCTTGCTGTAATCGGACAGCACCATCACGGTGGTGGCAGCCGCCGCGTCGCCGGCAATCCGCACCAGCCTATCCGCGAGGCGCTGCTGGATGGGCGCCACTTCCTCATGATCCGCGCGCAGCATGTGCTGCCCATTGGCCAGGAAGCGTGTCTTTGTCGTGGTGGCGCGGCCACCCTGGACCAGCAGCCAGGGCTCAACGCCTTGCTGGCCACCGATCAAGCCGGTCAGGTCACTGCCGGCCTGGTCATCGCCCACCACGGAAACAAAGGCCACCGCCGCGCCAAGCGCGGTCAGGTTGCGCACCACATTGCCCGCCCCGCCCGGCATGGCGATTTCGCGTTCCACGGTCAGCACCGGCACGGGCGCTTCCGGGCTGATCCGCTGCGCCCTGCCATAAACATAGCGATCCAGCATGGCATCGCCCACCACCAGCACCGAAGCGCGGCGAAGCTGCCGTGCCGCGGCCATCAATTCAGCGATGGGAGTTTCAACCAATGGCCG
>Ga0315907_10005750_pt1 | contig 13349 bp, 12 predicted proteins | sample LakEriMetagenome_3_FD_203525 | JGI IMG/M metagenome (GOLD analysis project Ga0315907, IMG submission 203525) | Freshwater fungal communities from buoy surface, Lake Erie, Ohio, United States - Buoy 12 MA123 | ecosystem: Environmental > Aquatic > Freshwater > Lake > Lake biofilm | place: USA...
ATCGCGAACTCTCCTGCGTCAAAGCATGGGGGCGAAGGGGGGCCAAGCGGATGGGGGGAGGCATTAAGCAAGAAGAATCAAGAGTAACGAGATATTCAACTAGGCTTTCAGTCGTTGGTCGTAGATTCCATCCCAAAATCTCCGCCGAGCGATCAGGCTACTCGCTGCGGAATCTTCGGCTGCTTTCCAGTTGGACTCGTCGGATCCACATAGCGACTGAATGAGCCTTCGCGCCATCGGTCCATGTTCATCACCGTCCAGACCAATGTGCCTTTGAAGGTAGTACTTGAAGTCCGCCAATTTCCCGTCAGTCTCCGTATCTAATTTGTCGACGATGCGTTGAAAGACATCCGGCAGCAGATCTTCCCGCCCATAGGTGAAGGCTGCCGCAGTGGCGCACAGGTTGCCACTTTCGATGACGGAAAATGTATGCTCCACGAAAAGTCGAGCCGCATGGGGAATGATTGGCTGTTCGAGCGCGGTGCGCACCGGGACACCTTGGCGAAGCTCGCCGATCAAGGAGTCGATCGCCGCGGTCTTGGCGCCACATTGCTTCATCGAACGGTGGTAAATGTCAAAATGACTCGCGAACCCGACTTGGGTATCGCCATCGGATTCTTCGGCAAGCACGATCTCGTTGATGAAACGGCAGGCTTGCGCATCGACCGGCGGTAGCCAGGGGACTTCCACGCAGCAGATACGTCGTTGCAATACCTTCAGCAGCGCCATGAAATCCCAAACCGCAAAGACGTGATGCTCCATGAATTGCTGCAAGGCTTCAAGATGATCCATTTCGCCGTAGATGCGATGGTTCAAGAGTTCAAGCCTGAGCGGTTCGAGCCGTTCCTCTAGTTTTTCAATCCGATTCAAAATGGTTTTGGTCTTTCTAGAATGCGTCGATCGCGCTGAGTGAAAAAGTATCCACTTAAACCGCTGGTGGGGGTTCTTTGTCCAAGATCACGATCAACAGGGTTGCCAAAGGCCCAAGGAACAGGGATGCCGCCCACCAAAGAAGTCCGCTGCGGTTTTTGCTTTGCGCCAGTCCGGCGTTGATCAGGGACAACGTCCCCCACCCGACATAGAATTGTGCTTGGTCATGCATCGACTTGTCTCCAGGAAAGGGATCGGGAATCGATCTGTTTATTTTAGTTTTACGATCTGTCGGAACGTCAAGTTGATTCGTTCGTCGACAGGGAGTTTGGTTTTGGGAACCGAATGTTGCCAGTGCTGCTGCATCGTTCCGGCCATGATGATGAGCGTTCCGTTGCCTGCGAGGAATGTCTGCGTTTTTCGGGAAAGGTTGTGTCTGATACGGAATTTTCTCGTTGCCCCTAGCGAGAGTGAGCCGATGGTGTTGCCCATTTCCGGTTCATCGTCGGCGTGCCAACCCATGCTATCGGACCCGGACCGATATCGGTTCACAAGGCAGTAGTTGTATTGGCCTTCGACCGCCTCGATTCGCTTTTTGATCTCTAGCAAGGTTGCCGTCCAGGGTAGCGCCACGTTATCGACGCCTGAATAACGGTAGGTCACGCCTGGGTCACCGTAGGAAGCAATGAGGCGAGGTTGCATGTGTCCGAAGATGCCGGGTTTTTGTTCCCAGGCACATTCGTCGCGCAGTGCATGGAAATAGCGATCTGCGAGGCTCGTGGGCACGAAGGCTTCGTCGTAACGAAGGATTCCGCCGTCTTGCAATTCGAAGGTTTCCACGGTTGGTTCTCGGTAAACGCCCCTGAGTAAAAGCTCTTGGGTAATCGCCCCCTCTAGAAGACCCGGTCCTTCTGGCCACCCGATAACAGAAAGTCTGAGAGAACCACTGGCAGAGCCGTGGGAACGGCTCTTAGATTCCCAGACAAATTGCCAGAAAGAGCGGATGGGGTAGGATTCGAACCCACGGTGACCTTTCGACCACTCCGGTTTTCAAGACCGGCGCATTAAACCGCTCTGCCACCCATCCTAGCTTTGAATTACTTGCTAATTCGTTGGTTGTTGCAAAACCCTCGGGACGGTTTTCGGGCCGAGGCTCCCATTTGTAGGGTTCATTTTAGGCAAGTCGATTCAAAAGTCCATACTCGTTGGGGGAGCACCTAGGAGGGGTAGGGGAGCTGCGGTTTTGCTTGGCCTTGTGGCTTGATGGCTTTTTCGTCAGAGGCTAAACTGTAGCTTGAGTTCCAGGGATTTGCGGCCGATTGCAGCCTCACTGCTAAAGAGCCATTCGCTTCCAACGGCATCGCGGTTTTTTCGACCTCGCCGTTGTCTCGGATCGCTTGCTGCGGATCTGCTTAGAGCTTGCCATTCGTCTGAGTTTTCTTTGGCTATTTTCCTTTGGCTTTTCTTTGAAGCATTCCATGACATCGTCTTCGAATTCCAAGAGCGAACTGGGTTTTGGTACCCAGAGTGTCCATGCTGGCGAGGCTCGCCAGAAGCCCAACGATGCGATCACCGACTCGATCTGCTGCGCGTCGACTTATACGTTTGAATCGACGCAATCGATTCTGGACTATCTCAAAGAGGGCCACGAACGCGAGGAGTACGGGCGCTATGGCAACCCGAACGAGAAAGTCGTCGAGAGGAAGCTCGCGGCTCTCGAGGGGGCCGAGGATGCGATCGTCTACTCAAGCGGCATGGCAGCGATCGTTGGATTGCTCATGTGCAAGCTTTCGGCGGGCGACGAGATTATTTTTTTCGATCAGTGCTATCACCGCAGCCGGGAGTTTTGTGTCAAGCATTTGTCGCGTTTCGGAGTCGTGACCCACCAGGTCAAGACCGGAGACATGGTTGCGATGGAATCGGCGATCAATTCGAAGACCAAAATGCTTGTGAGTGAATCGCCGACGAACCCACACTTGACGGTGATCGATTTAGAGTCGTTCGTCGCGATCGGAAAACGCCACGGAATCGAAACCTTGATCGATTCGACTCTCGCGACACCTTACAATCTCAAGCCCATCGAATGGGGCGTCGATTACGTGTGGCACTCGGCGACGAAGTACATGGGTGGGCACAACGATTTGCTCGCGGGGGTCATCTGCGGATCGACCCAGAAGCTCGAGCCGGTGCGCAAGCTGCGTGGGATCCTCGGATCGATCAATTCGCCGCACAATATGTATCTGCTCGAGCGAGGATTGAAGACTTTTGCACTTCGGATGGAGCGACACAACCACAACGGCCAGCGGATTGCGGAGTTTCTCGAGAGCCATCCGAGGGTCCAGCGCGTCTACTATCCAGGACTAGAGTCGCATCCTTCCCATGCGTTCGCCAAGAAAACGATGAAGGGCTTCAGCGGTCTGATCACGTTCTTGGTCAAGGACGCCGATTGGAAGCAGACGGCTGCGATCATCGACAAGTGCAAGATTCCTCGGATTGGACCGAGCCTCGGGGGGGTCGAGAGCCTCATCGAGCAGCCCATGGTGATGAGTTACTTTGATTACCCGAGCGAGCAGCGCGAGCAGTTCGGGATTTACGACAACATGATTCGCATGGCCGTTGGTATCGAGGACACCGACGATTTGATCGAGGACTTGCGTCAAGCCCTAGAAACGCCCTAAGCGACGGCTTAGAACACCCTGTTCGGTACGCCTCGTTGGAATCCCAAGGACAACCCGCAATGAAATTTCGAACACGAGCTATCCATATCGGAAGCGAACCGGATTCGACCGGAGCGGTCGTTCCGCCCATCTACCTATCGACGACCTTTGTGCAGCCCGGGCCGGGTGACTGGGGGGCTTTTGACTATTCTCGCAGCGGCAATCCGACCCGGGCGCGGGTTGAAAAGACGATTGCCGACTTGGAGGGAGCCGCAGGCTCTTTAGCCTTCTCTTCGGGGATGGCAGCGACCCATTGCGCCATGGGGTTATTGGAGTCAGGTTCGCATGTCGTGGCCGGCTGCGATATGTATGGCGGGACCTATCGGCTTTTGCACAAGATCTGCAATCGGAACAACATCTCTGTGACGCTGGTCCATGCCGATGATTCCAAAGCGATAGCCGCAGCGATTCGTCCGGAAACCAAGATGGTGTGGGTCGAATCGATCGGCAATCCGCTCATGAGCGTCCCGGACTTGGAGCAGATCTCGCAGATCACGAATAAGGCAGGCGTATTGCTGGCCGTCGACAGCACCTTTGTCCCACCGTGCATCCTCAAGCCCTTGGAGCTCGGAGCCGACATCGTCATGCATTCGGCGACGAAGTATTTCGGTGGCCACAGCGATTGTTTAGCCGGAGCGCTTTCTGCCAAGACCCCCGAACTTCATCGGCAGTTGTACTTCATCCAGAACGCCACCGGAGGGGTCATCGGGGGGCTCGAGGCCTTTTTGCTCCATCGCGGGATCAAGACCATGGAGTTGCGGGTCCGTGAGCAGTCCAAATCCGCATTGGCCATCGCCCGATGGCTCGAGAGTCATCGATCCGTCGCTCGGGTGCTCTATCCTGGGCTCGCCAGCCATCCGGATCACCAGCGCGCCGTTCGGCTTATGGGAGACCAGTTCGGTGGGATGGTCACATTTGACGTCCGAGGGGATATCGAGACTGCAAAGCGGGTGTGCAAGGCGACGGAGCTTTTCGGGTTGGCCGTCAGTTGCGGGGCCGTCGAGTCGCTCATCGAGCAGCCGGCGACGATGTCGCATGCTAGCTATGATCCTGCGGCTCGGGCTCAAGCGGGGATCCGTGACACTTTGGTGCGGATTTCGGTTGGACTTGAGGACCCCGAGGATTTGATAGCAGATCTGGATCGAGCCTTGGCCATTGCCGGTGGGGCTTGATTCCAAAGAGGGTTTCCCGCTATCGTTTTGGCAGTGCAGATACCGATCAATTAGGCCGTTTGCGAGAAGGATCCCCAGCGAGAAGGCCCCATGGATAATTTTGAGGAAACGCAAGCCCAGGTCATCGAGTATCTGTCGAAGCTCGTCGGTAGCCGGCCTCATTTGGACGATTCGTTGGCGATGATCGGGATCGACTCGGTAGCCATGGCGGAGATGACCTTTGAGCTTGAAAAACGCTTTGCGATGAAGATCGACGACGAGATTCTCGACGTCGAGTCGGTGCGTCAGTTGGTGCACTATCTGCACCAGCGAAAGCCGGCTTAGGGACGCATGGAAAATCCTTGGTGATCGGGCTAGCTGGATCAGTCTTTCTGATAGATCGAGCATTCTGTAGTTGTAATTTTTGTGAATTCCCTTGGAACGGCAGTCGGCCTTTGGTATAGTCAGGGAGTGGTTGCGACTTAGCGACCCCTTAGACGGCACTTTTGGGGGCTAGGATTTCCTATCCGCGAGAGTGAGCGTTTAAGCCCTCCGGTGTTTCACGTCAGTCCTTACGAAATCTGACTTTTCTTCTCCTTGGTGCAGCGACCTCCGCTGCGCGGGGGCGGGCGTGAAACACTTTTTCCTTCTTGAGCTTGAAGCGTCCTTGCTCGAGTCGGGACGAAGTTTCCACGATTTCATTTTTTCCACAGCACATTGTTTACTTACCATCATTTAATCCAAGTTGGAGTCCAACGATCCATGAGCGATGCGACCAATCAATCGGCACCTTCGAATGCATCGAGCGAGCCATCACGCCGGGGGTTTCTCAAGACGGGCGTGATCGCCACGGGGCTTGCGGCTAGTTTGCCGATATCCCGATCGGCCCATGCGCAAGGGAGTGATGCGATCCGTGTGGGTTTGATCGGCTGCGGAGGGCGAGGAACGGGAGCTGCCGGTCAGGCGCTTGACACCAACAGCGAGTCGAATCGGGTGAAGTTGACGGCGGTTGCCGATCCGTTCAAGTTCCGAGCCGACAATGCGCTCAAGGAGCTCAAGGGCAAGCACAAGGAGAATGCCGACGCGAAGGCGTTTATTGGGGTCGACAGTTATAAAGAGGTATTGGCCTCGGATGTTGACTTGGTGATTTTGACAAGTCCACCGGGATTCCGACCTTTGCATTTCGAGGCAGCGGTCAAGGCGGGCAAGCATGTGTTCATGGAGAAGCCTGTCGCGACCGATGCGCCTGGGGTTCGTCGAGTATTGGAGGCCAACAAAATAGCCAAGGAGAAGAACTTGGCCGTCGCCGTTGGTCTCCAGCGGCATCACCAGAGCGATTACAAATCGACGATCAAGATGCTCAAAGAGGGAGCCATTGGCGACATCATTTTGGCTAGGGCTTATTGGAATGGCGATGGGGTATGGACCCGCAACCGGCAGCCGAACCAGACCGAATTGGAATATCAGTTGAACAACTGGTACTACTTCAACTGGCTCAGTGGGGACCATATTTGCGAGCAGCATATTCACAATTTGGACGTGATCAATTGGCTCATGGATGGCCCGCCTGCAGAGGCCCAAGGCCAGGGTGGCCGTCAGGTAAGGACCGGGGATGAGAACGGTCAGATCTATGACCACCACATGATCGAGTACACGTACGCCAATGGCACGAAGCTATTGAGTCAGTGCCGACACATTCCGGGCTGTTGGAATTCGGTCAGTGAGTTTGCCCACGGGACCAATGGTTGGGCCGACATCAGCGGAGGGAAAATTTACAACAAGAAGAACGAGGTGGTATGGAAGTCGCCGGCCGGTGAGAATGGTTGGGCGCAGGAGCACGTCGATCTTTTCGCACAGATTCGCAAGGGGGAGATCCCCAACGAGGGGGATTACGGCGCGACGAGCACGATGACCTCGATCATGGGCCGTATGGCGACTTACACTGGAAAGCTATTGAAGTGGGACCAATGTTTGAACAGCAAGATTGGTTTGGCCGATTTTGACGCCATCGATTCGTTTGATGATGAGGCTCCGATCAAGCCAGACGAGAAGGGCCGTTACTGGGTCCCTCAACCGGGTCAGGACACCGACTTGGTGGTCTGATTTTGTGTGAAGAATAGCGGTCTTGGTCGACCGCTGCTGAAGTTTTTAAATTCTTCAGCCCGGATGGCAGCCTCTCTGATCGCCGAAAAGGGCGAACTGCCATCCGGGCTGACGTTTTTTGGTTCCTGGATTTTATTCGTTGCTCCGATATGGGAATCGCTTTGAGCAAGGGTATAATTTCGAGCATGGAATCCAAGGAACTCAACGAGTCTACCAAGCACGAGTCGGCTAAAGAGGTCGGTGCGAAATTGCTTTCGAAGTACTCCGACACCGAGAGCTTGTTTGTTCGCAACATGCCGTCGGCCGTTACGGCATCGACGCCCAAGGCGATCCCTTTGCAGCGCTCGCAGGAGCTCGAGCAAGCGATCCGCAGTGCGCCTGCGAACCCTGAGCCTTATGTCGAGCTCGGTCAAATCTACATCGATCAGCAGCGATGGACCGATGCGCGTCGGGTCTTGGACGCTGCCGTCGAGTACTGTCCTGAGCACGAACCGGCGTTGATCTTGCATGAGGATCTGATGCTTCATTTGTCGAGTATGGCTTTGGAGCAGGCTCGCAAGCTCAACGCGCAGCGACCTAGCGAGGAGAGCCGTCACGGTTTGGAGCAAGCCGAAACGGACTTGGCCAACCGCAGGGTCAAGGTTTGTTCGGACCGCTACGAGCGTCATCCGGAACAGAAAGAGATATTGATTCCTTGGGCAGTTGCATTGCGTCAGTTAGGGCGAGAGGATCAAGCGGTGGAGAATTTGCGAGAAGCGGCAGAGGATCCATCGCTTCGAGCCCGCGCGAGTTTGCAACTGGGCATGTGTCTTGAGAGCCTCGAACGTCCTTTGGAGGCATTAGCGGCGTTTCGCAAAGCGGCGTTGTACCGTTCACCCCCTCCCGATCCGCTGATTCGCACCCGAGCTTTGGAGTTGGCCATCGCGATTGCCGAAGAGAACGGGTTGATCGATTCGGCCAGATACTACACCGAGCAGTTGTTGCGTTTTTGCGATAGTTCGCAAAAAGAAGCATTGGCATTGAATCTCAAGAGGCTTGAGGCTACCGAGCTTTGAGCTTCGTATTTCGTATTGGTACTGAGTAATCCTTTCCGTTTTTATTTCAATATAACCCCATTTGAATTCTTATGAAAATAGCATCGAAAACCTTGTCCCGCGTCTGTCTTGGGATGCTCATCGCATCGGGAGTCTCGATAGGTCTGACGTCGAGCGTATTGGCTGAGCAACCAGCCAATACCCTTACGCGTGCCGAGTCGGTTGCGGGTTGGAAGTTGCTCTTTGATGGGCAATCGACGCAGGGCTGGAGAAATTACAAGAAGGAAAAGGTCTCCGAGGGTTGGAAGGTAGTCGATGGAGCGATCGTTCGCGATGGGAACAATGCTGGGGACATCATCACCGATCAGAAGTACAAGTACTTTGAGCTATCGCTCGAGTACAACATTTCTAAGGGTGGTAATAGCGGCTTGATGTTCCATGTGACCGAGGACAATCCAGCACCTTGGCATAGCGGGCCGGAGGTCCAGATCCAAGACAATGTCGAGGGGCACGACCCACAGAAGGCCGGTTGGCTCTATCAGATGTATCAGCCTTATCCCATGCGATGGGCCGGTGAGACCGAGATTCCTGATGCGACGCGTCCCCCCGGTCAGTGGAATCAGTTGTTTTTGCGCATCTCGCCTCGGGGCTGTGAGGTCTCGATGAATGGGGTGGTGTACTACCAGTTCAATCTGGGGGACAAGCGGTGGGATGAGTTGGTGGCCAAAAGCAAGTTCTCGAAGTTTCCTGGTTTTGCGAAAGCTGGTCAGGGGCATCTTTGTCTCCAGGACCATGGCAATCCTGTATCGTTCCGCAACATCAAGATCCGCGAGCTTAGCGATGAAGGCACGATTGCACCGCCGGTCGACGGCAAGCTTAATCTCAAGCCGACGTTGGCATTTCCAAAGCTTAAGTGGGAGAATTGGGTCCCGGTTGAGGAAGACGGAACGGTCAATCGCCCTCGACGCACCTTGGAGTTGACTTATGCTCCAGGAGATTCGAAGCGTCTGTATGTTTTGGATCAAGGTGGAACGATCTATAGTTTTGAGAAGGACCCTGAGGTCGAGCTTGCGAAGGTCTTTTTGGAGATCGGAGATCGAGTCAGCAAGTGGAATTCGCCCGGTGGCAACGAACAGGGCCTTTTGGGCTTGGCGATGCATCCGAAGTTTCAGGAAAACGGAGAGTTCTTTGTTTGTTACACCAAACCCAACACCCATGAGTCGGTGGTTTCAAGATTCAAGACTATGCCTGGAGACAAGTTCAAGGGGGATCCGAGTTCCGAGGAGGTATTGATGGTCGTTCCCCAGCCGTTCCAGAATCACAATGGTGGAGCGATCGAGTTTGGGAACGATGGGTATCTTTACATCGCCTTTGGAGATGGCGGGGCCCGCAACGATCCTAAAGCCAATGGTCAGGACCGTTCGCAACTCCTGGGCTCTATTTTGCGGATCGATGTCGACCGAAAGAGCCCGAATGCGGCTTATGCGATCCCTGCCGACAATCCGTTTGTGGGGCTCGAGGGTGTGCGTCCGGAAATCTATGCTTATGGGTTCCGCAATCCTTGGCGAATTGCATTTGATCGCAAGACAGGAAAGCTCTGGTGTGCCGATGTCGGCCAGGACTTGTGGGAAGAGGTCAACGTGGTCAGCAAGGGTGGCAACTATGGTTGGAGCACGCGCGAGGGTGCCTATACCTTCGGCAATCGGACTCCTGGAGCCGACGCGGCCAATACGATCGACCCGGTATGGGCTTACGATCACGCAGTTGGCAAGTCGATCACCGGAGGGCGAGTTTACCGCAGTGATCGGCTCGAGCAACTCACGGGCAAGTACCTTTATGCCGACTACGTTTCGGGAGGGGTATGGGCATTGACCCTTGAGGAGGGGGCTCGAGAAGCGACACGCAACGAGGAGGTCGTCGCCGGTGGGCTTCCCGTCTTAGCGTTTGGACAGGACGCCGACGGGGAGGTCTATGTGATGATCGACAGTGGCAAGGGCGAGTCGATTTTAAAGTTGGTCGAGAACCAGCCTTAGGTGATGCCTTCCAACGTTCTAGTCGGCCTGATTCACTTGGCAGTAACGTGGTATCTGGTCGGCTTGATTTGGGTGATCCAGCGCGTGCAGTATCCGGCAATCGAGTTTGTCGATCCGGATCCTGTGCGGGCTGCGGTGGCCGAGAAGCAGCACTGCGATCGGATTTTTTGGGTAGTCGGGCCGATGATGCTCCTCGAAGGCGTCTTGGCCGGTTGGCTGCTGGTCGTCGGCATTACGACCGGCGCGTGGCTATTGCCGAGTCTCGGGATGCTGCTTTTGGGTGTGATTTGGGTAAGTACCGCGAGGGTTCAGATGCCTTTGCACGACCGGTTGCTACGAGGTCCGGACCCTCAAGCGCAACGAGAACTCGTAAGGACCAATTGGATACGAGCCATTGCATGGACGATGCGGGGACTGGTCGCTTTGGCCATGGCTTTAAGTTAGCTTCGGGGTAGATGTCCTGACCTCTTAGACTCACCGGGCAGCTTGCGCTGCTCCGCTTTTATTGGCCGTTGGGCACTCACCGGGCAGATTGGGCTGCTCCGCTTTTATCGGCCTTATGGGTTGCCCAGGCAGTAGAGGACTTCTTGACGCTTGCCATCTTGCATTTCGGTGCATCGGTAGAAGATTTTGCTATCGCAAATGACCGGTGTGGACAGACTCTCTTCGCCAAGTTGGTTTTTGCCGAGCAGTTCGAAGCTGTCGGGTTTGGCTCGAAATACGAAGCATTCACCGGCTTCGTTCCAGGCGTAGATCTTGGAGCCGACGAGAACGGGCGAGGCGGAGAAGGTGCCCCCGAGTCGGTTTCGCCAAAGTTCTTTGCCGCTCGAGGCGTCCCAAGCAGCGGCGATACCCGCATCGAGCACGCCGTAGAGGATTCCTTGATGAATCAAAAGGGAGGGAACATAGACACGAGCATCGTTTTCCCAAACGATTTTTCCCGAGCCGTCGGCTTGGACTGCTGAGATGTGGTTGCGTGGATAGCCGCCGCTGGTGTAGACGTGTTTTCCGTCGCTGGGAGTCGATGTGACGCATTCGGTCGTTGCCCCTGCGACTTCCCAGAAGAGCTCCCCGGAGAGTGGATTGAGGCTTGTTATCAAATCGCAGCCGGTCATGATCAACTGGTCCTTGCCGAACAAGTGCACAAGGACAGGCGATGGGTAGTTTGGTAGTTTGGGTCTTTCGCGACGCCAAACGATTTGGCCTGAGCGGCGATCTAGGCCTGCTATTGCTCCGCCGGCTTTGGTGTCGGCGGCGATGATCACTAGCGATTGGTAGAGTGCTGGCGATGCTCCGTAGCCTTGGTGCTCGATGTAGTCGGAGACTTTCGTCTGCCAAATCAACTTGCCATCGAGGTCAACGGCGCTGGCCATCAATCGGCCTTCGTTGGGGAAGTTGATGTAGATGCGTTGGCCATCGCAAGCTGGGGTTGAGGAAGCGGCCGTCGACTTTTCGTTCTTGCGCATCCCACCTTTTTCGTGGATGGTCGTCGACCAGATCATCGAGCCGGTATTTCGGTCTAGGCAAATGAGCGACTGCGAACCGGTCGCTTCGTCGGCGCTGACGAGATAGACTCGATCGGCGACCAAGCACATCGAACCGTAGCCTCTCCCTGGGATGGGTGTTTTCCAGAGGACATGAGAGTTAGCGTCCCATTGGATCGGGGGGGACTGTTGGCTTGCAGCGGCCCCATTGCGCATTGGTCCTCTCCACCAAGGCCAATCGGTTGCAGGAACTTTGAAGCCATCGTTGATTGGCTGGGGTTCTTGGGCCAATGCGATTCCACTGGTTATACCCAAAAAAACTCCGAGAGCCCATGCACGGGGTTCTCGGAGGAACGAGGTTCTATGAGCCATCGAATTGCCTTATTCGTCACCATCCAATTTGAGGATCAACCGGTTAGATCAGCCGTCGCGATCAGCCGTCGCGATCAGAGACCATAGCATACTGCATGACGTAGTAGACGAGGTTCATGACGGAGCTGAAGGTTCCGGCGACGTAGGTCATGGCGGCTGCAGTCAGGACCGAGCTGACGTTGGGCAGTTCGCTGTTGCTGACGATTCCATGGGTGATCAATTGATCTTTTGCTCGTGAGCTTGCGTTGAATTCCACCGGTAGATTGACCAGTTGGAATACGACCACAGCGGAAAAAAGGATTACGCCGAGGAGCATTGCCCAGCTTGCGAATTTGAACATTCCGCCGATCATCAGGAAAAAGCCGATGCTCATGATGATTGAGGCAAAGGACCCGCCGAAGTTGGCGACGGGGACAGCAAGGTTCCGAACCACCAGGGGAGCGTATTGCCTTGCGTCTTGGATCGCATGGCCAACTTCGTGTGCGGCGATACCGACGGCTGACATGGAGTGTCCGTAGTAGACATCATGGCTCAGCCGGACGACTTTGGAGCTCGGGTCGTAGTGATCGGACATGACTCCTGGGGACGATTCGATGGGCACATCGTAAAGTCCGTTGGCGTCGAGGATTCGTCGCGCTGCGTCGTGACCGCTCATGCGAGCGGGAACTTGACTCATTTTGTTGTAAGCCGACTTGACCCAAAATTGGGCTAGCATTGCTAGGATGAGTGCTGGTCCGATGAGGATGAGGTAAATGAGGAACGAGCTGGCGTTGTAGAACATCTGGGTATTTTCTCCGTATTCTTGTTGTTTTTCTTGGTACTTCGGCTGCAAGCCCGCAAGCGGACTTCGAAACCGCAGGCAAAGGCTGCTGACTGCCAAAATGGACTTCGGACGGCGCCATCGGATGGCAGCTATGGATATACTACGCAAGTACCATACCAAAAGACCGCTGATTCACGACAGGATTCACGACAGGATTCAACTTGGGAATGCACTCTTTGTTTTTCGACCGTACTGAGCCAGTTTTGTGCAGTCCTTCTCTGGCGGGAGCTTGCGCAGATGCTTTCTACGAGGAAAGGGCCATGAGCGTTCTGTCGATTGGGCATAGGGGGGAGAAATATCGTTGGATGGACATTTTCCGTCCAGGGCTTTGGATATTTCTTGTGTTTTTTGGGGTCCAGGACGCAATCGCACAGGTCCCAACCGAGGAGGGTCAGGACAAGCAGTTTGCCGAGACATTTGCAAAGGCCCTTGAGGCCCTGCGCACGGAGCACAATCTTCCGGGGCTGATCGCTGGTCAGTTTGACACTCAGAGACTTCTTCAGGTCCAAGCCGTGGGGTTTCGACGTTCGGGATCGCGGGATCCTTTGTTGGCCGAGCATCCGATGCATCTCGGATCCTGTACCAAGAGTATGACTGCAACGTTGGTGGCGATGGCCATCGACGAAGGCCTCCTAACTTGGGATACGACGCTTGGTGAGGTTTTTGCGTCCGATGCCAAGGTGACCGGTTCGGATTGGGCGAATGTGACGATCCGGCAGATGATGCATCACACCAGCGGCGCGCCTGCCAATCCGCCTTGGT
>Ga0315907_10005752_pt1 | contig 13348 bp, 4 predicted proteins | sample LakEriMetagenome_3_FD_203525 | JGI IMG/M metagenome (GOLD analysis project Ga0315907, IMG submission 203525) | Freshwater fungal communities from buoy surface, Lake Erie, Ohio, United States - Buoy 12 MA123 | ecosystem: Environmental > Aquatic > Freshwater > Lake > Lake biofilm | place: USA...
TAATGCGGTTTCACCCTCTCTATCTAGCTGGTTTATATCGGAGATAGATGTGGCATATTGTGACATATATTATTTGACGATAGAATGATTTAACGACGGTGGCGACGGGTCTTTTTATTTCTACGGCGTTTTGTCTTGTTCTTTCGTTTTTTGGAACCGCCTGATGGTTTCTGCCGTACATCTGTTGATACCATAGTATCAAGTTCATTGTTGGATTTTTTGAGATTAACTTCAGCATCCAATTCATTTGGAGGGTCGCTTTCTAAATTAACATAATTATTTGCCATTCTATTTTTTATATCTGTCAGAATGCCATTTTTTTGAGTAAGTGTTTGTTCATCCATTTTTTGTTCAAAATCTATAAGTGTATATTTTTTTTCACTTGTTGAATCATCGCATAAGCCTAATTTTTCAGTACAATATATACATTTATCTTTTTTTCTATTAGGAGAGCTATAGGTAACTCCTTGAGGGCCATATGTGGTATTAAACTCCTGCAGTTCCTTACAAATATGTTTGTATATACCTCCACAACCACGATTTGATTCTGGTATATTATCAGTAAATCTATATGGTTCATGGTGAAAACTTTCTTTACACTTATCACATTGTAAATATTTAATGTTTGATGAAACCATACGTTGTTGACACAATCCACAAGTTTCATACATAGACTCTATTTCTTTTTCCATTTTTTCCATAATTCCTTCATCGTAATCCATCCACGCGTTTTGTCTTTCATTTCCAGCATTATAAGCTGTACAATAATTTACAGATTGAACCCGTAATAATAAATTATTAATATCTAAATTATATTTTTCTAATGGAGTGTAAGGAGTACCATAGTCTTCCTCATCTATTGGAATAGAATCATATGTACGCATATATCTTTTATTTGGGTGATTTTTATTTTTTATGGTAGGTTGTTGATGATTTACACTTTGATGATTTACACTTTGGTTCACAGGAACAACCGCGGCATTATTACGATTAAATATTTTTTTTGCCAAATACGCAAACCCATAAAATGGCGCGGTTATAAGATTAGTTGCAATATCTCCGACAGTACATATGGTTCCGAATAAAGCAAATCCAATTTTTGACTTAGCACCACGCCTTTCACCCAAAGTATACCATACGTGTTGCCCACTTTCAAACCACTTTTTAATGATTTCAATGGGTCCGCTTAGATTGTCTCCACTAATTCGGTGACTCCACCATATGCCGTTATCTTCAAGTATCATATTCGCAATTTTACACGAAAGTTGTAGTGCTAAATATACGCCAGTAGGTATTCCTAAAACAGTTAAGAACCCAATAGCTAAAGACGTGTAAGACATCGCACCAGTCAACCAAGCAGAACTTAAGCCAATAATGGTTGCCGGTAATGATCCGTGGTTAACTGCTTCATTGATTGAACTTTCATTTCTTGTTTTAATAGTAAATATTGATGACACTGGCCACGCTCCTCCTTTCCAAGGTCGTTGTATGCGTGTCTTTGATGTATTCTTGGCTATTGTTGTAGTTGGCTGTACCACAGGTTCGTTTACCACAGGAGACTTGTTTATTAATCCAGTAAGTTCAGAAAAAATATTTTCGGGTGACATTTCTTTACTAATAAGTATTCCACCATCAAATAAATCTTTTTCAATTCTAAGTTCTTTTATTTCTGACATTATTTTTTCTCTATTTTTATTTGTATTACGAAACATATTTATTTTTTGTTCTGGAGACATTTGGTTAAACGTTTCGTTAAACGCAAATGCTTGTGTAAAAACTTTTTCAACGGCTTCTCCAAAACCTTTGGGATATGTGCCAGCGTAATCAGGTCCAAAGTATTCTGGGTGATTTTTGAAAGAATCAATTAAAGTATCATACTCTTTTTTTGTAATTCCGTCTAAAGTTGGGTTCGCGGGCGTATCGGGTGAAAGGTCTGCTTTATATTCACCGGTAACGGGGTCTCTAGTAATCCTCTCAGTCATTATATATATTTTGTATATATATATTGAACCTTCCTATTAAGTATGGGAACATAAGGCGTAAGCTTCGCTGAATACGACGAGTTCCGCTACAATATAACCCCTCCAATAAATTAGAGTATGGGATCATACGGCGTAAGCTTCGCTGAATACGACGAGTTCCGCTACAATATAACCCCTCCAATAAATTAGAGTATGGGATCATAAGGCGTAAGCTTCGCTGAATACGACGAGTTCCCTTAAAAACTTATAAATCGGTCAAAGTACTGTTTGGACACAATGATTCTGATTGCCGCCATATTGCCGCTACTCGGTCTCCTCTTCTTCGCCTCTTCGCCTTTTGTCACAGACCCATTCATGTAGTTGCTATAATGGACATAGGCATCATAAAGCGACACATGCTCTGTCACTTGGCGCCATCCTTCGCACCCAAGGCGGTCCTTCAGGTCTTCCATGGCCATCTGGATGTCCAGTTGTTTGTCCCACATCTTGTTCTTCATTTTGTAAATATATTTGTCCCCCTCTATTTCCACCTCTGGATAAAAGTATGTAATCAAGTCGCTCATCTGTTTCTCGTTCATATGGGTCGCCGATTCACGTCTGGATTCCGCCCATTTCTTGAACAGCACTGCGACTTCACTGATTTCCAGTTCCAGTTCTGTATCATCATGCTCCATCGTGTCATCCCAGAATTGGAGAAACTTACACACACTCGGCAAATATTTACTGTTGATTCCTGTGAAGACATCTGCCTCTACATCGTAGTAGTCGGACAATCGCGATGTTAAGTGGGTCTTTAATTTGGCGGCAACAATCACATTGGGCAAACGCTTGGCCTCTAAGAAATGCTTCCATAAGTAGGACATGTTCTTCCAAGACACCTTTGTGTCGACTGTTGAAGACACCTTTGTGTCGACTGTTGAAGACACCTTTGTGTCGACTGTTGAAGACACCTTTGTGTCTAAAACCTTAGTCTCTACCGATGATACTTTCGTCTCTACAGCTGACACTCCAATATACTCACCCACAAACATATCTACCAATGTATCGGGACTGATGTTCTTCAAGAAGAACACGGCATTCACCAGCTCGGAATCGTTGCTATATTTAAGAGCGTAATTGTCGGAACTCGTGTATCGGTTGGCATAATGGCATGCAACGCACAAGATATCCAAGCCTCTATCATTCAACATCAAATCTAAGTCAACTGCGCCATTGAAATTAAAAATGCGGATACTGGAATAACTGCGTTCCGCGTGGTATTTGTATTTGAACGTTTGCGACAAATTACAGCCGAACCAAGACTGACACAATGTGTTGAGACGGTGTATAAATTGTTTAGCGGAGGCGGGAATGATGTGGATGAGAGAGGCGGGGTTCTCATCTTCGGTTAAGGTCGCACTTTTTGTTTCACTTAAGGTCGCACTGCGTGCTTCGGTCGCACTGCGTGCTTTCCCTACGATGTTTTCGCCTAAAATCGTCAAAAAGTACTTAGCCTCTGTCTTTGTCTTGAAAATCGCCGGACAAAACAGGTTCAACACCGCTTGAATCGTCCCTGACTCCGGTATCGCCTTGTACAAATGATTGTCCTTTATCCTCTTCATAATGGTCGCCTTGGTCTTGTGTTTCCACTGCATCAAATTGGCATCACGACTAATGGTTGAGAGCACATTGAAGAGGATATCGTCCTCTCCATATTGGCGATAATAGTCGCCGTTATAGTAGAAAAAGGTCTCGGTGGATGGATGATAGAAGTACCGATTGTTATAGAGAAAATGCTGGATGAATGAGTCTTGTTCGGCGGTGAGCTCATCAATGCGCTGACTTCGTTCGTTGTGGGTGCGTTCAATATTCTCAAAGATGAGAGGCAGCTGTGAACAAACATAATTGACCACTTTCTGTTCCATGAAAGGATTTTGTTCGTATTTTGCGTAGATTTCTTTGATAGCCTCTATGATTCGTTCTTGGTTTGACATTATTAAAAACAATATAGAAATGTGTTTATATTGTTTGCTCATCACTTAAAAGGGTCGGTTAAGACCTTTCATGGGTCGGTTAATACCTTTCATGGGTCGGTTAATACCTTTCATGGGTCGGTTAATACCTTTCATGGGTCGGTTAATACCTTAGACTTTCTTATCACTGCGCCTTCGGCTTCGGCAATAATGGCTTTTCTTGGTCTTCACGTAAGTACACGACTTGGTGGCGCGCTTACATTTCTTGACAGTTTTTCGGCAACAACGGACTTTCTTCGGCATTCTATATAATATCAAAGAATTATTTATGATTTTGAAATACTTTCTTACTTCTTACTACGACGGCTCTTTCTGGCAGTCTTCTTGACATAGCCAAACTTGCCCTTTTCAGCGAAAAATCCGTGCTTCTCCAGCCTCTTCTCCTTCTTGGCGGTGGCGTGCTTCTTGGCACTCACAATGCGACCCCACTTGTTCATCACAAGCTGGGACTTGGTGAGTCCGCCCGATGTCTTGTAAGCAGTGCCATTGTGGACTTGGGTGCGGGACCCGAATAACTCAGGGTATTTCTTTCCATGAACGTGGTAATGACCATCCTCTTGTCTAACAGGTTTCTTCATCTTCGTATATTACTGCCCCAGAAAAAAACGTTTATCAATTCGTAAGAGGCACAATGGTCGGTTGGCGCGGAACTAAACCCGGGCTCAACGTAGTCATATCGTATACGGTGATGCGCCGCTTGCGACCTTCATTCGTGGTGGATCTTAACAATTGGCTATATCGCTGGTTCTGGCTAATATTGGGATTGTTGCCGCCGGTAACGACCTGGTTATAGAGGACCGTTCGTCGCGAATCACACCACTGAAGTCCACGCCGCATACACTTGGACGAGGATGTATCCATATTATACATCAGTTCAAGAAAAAACAATGACAGTTGGCTTATGCCGTACCTTATGCCGTACCTTATGCCGTACCTTATGTGTGGATTCTTTATTTACCATCCGCCTTCACTTTTCGTACCACTTTGACAACTTTTTTCTGGGGGGTCGGCTCCGCGTTCTGGATTTGCTCGCGCACCTTCTTGTATTCGCCATACTTGGTCTCCAGCTGTTCCAACTCGTGTAGCCAGATTTGCTCCGGCGTGGTGCGCGTGAGCACGTCCAACTCTTTCATCATATCATCGCGCTCCTTCCGCAAGCGTTCCACGTTTTCCGCGGTCACCGAATCCATCGGCATTTTCACTAAATATTTGTAGTCGCCGTCCATCGGTTCAAATCCCGAATCCGCTAAAGTCTTGACAACGGCCTCGGCGGATTTGCGACGCAAATCTATCTTGTCAGTCAACGTGTATTCAATGTACTTGGCGCGGCTCGACAACAACGCCGCCTTCTTCGTCATATCCGCCAACAAATGGGCCTTGCGCACGCCATATGCCGCCAGACGCACCCCGTAATAGTCGCGAATCAGATCGTCCGTATTCTCATACTTGGTCAGCTTCCCCTCGCCATTGAACATATGGATGTTGGATGTCTTCACCGTGGTCGTCAGTTTCAACAGCTTCTCGATACCGTCAATGCCATTCGCGTCTTTCTGCGCAATCAATTCATCTACACGACCCTTGGGCAACACGACGCAAATATTGATACCTACCTCGGTACAAAGGGACGTGAAGTCCTTGATTTGCGGGACGACCTTCTTGCCGTCTTTATCCACGCCGCCGTCCATCATCTCTTCCAACACCTTCGTATAAGGCATCGTCCAGCGACCGACGGGGAGCTCCGTGATGGTGACAGTGTCCGGCCCCGTGCGCTCATACCGACCTTTAATCAAGTATTTGTCGGCTTCTATCTTCGCAATGGTGCCGCGGAACCCCTCGTAATAAGGCGTGAGCTCCACTGGAGCCGTGCCGCGCAACAGGGCGCGAACATACGCAATGAGGTCACGCGGGTTGTATGGCGGAACGGAGCACGAGAACCCCGTGCCAATGCCGCGGATTCCATTCACAAGCGCAAAGGGGATGATGGGCACATAATGCTCCGGCTCCACCAGCGTTCCATCATCGTCTAAATATTTGAGAACGGCGTCGTCGGCGTCGGGGAACACAAACCGGGTAATAGGGTTGAGCATCGTGAAGATATATCTCTCGGACGCGGAGTCGTCGCCGCCCTGAAGCCGAGTACCGAACTGGCCGTTGGGTTCCAACAAGTTGATATTGTTGGAACCGACGAAATTCTGCGCCATATTCACGATGGCACCGTTCAAACTCGCCTCGCCGTGGTGGTACGCGCTGTTCTCCGATACGTATCCCGAGAATTGTGCGACCTTGATTTCGCTAGTGAGCCGGCGCTTGAATGCCGAGAACAGGATTTTGCGCAAACTGATTTTGAGACCGTCCATCGCACACGGGATGGAACGCGCACAATCGTAGTTGCTGAAATGGATGAGCTCGCGGTCGATAAACTCGTCGTAGGAAACGTTTGGCTTGCTCGTGTTCAAGAATGCGCTCTTGTCGTATTTCTCAATGAGCCACGTCTTGCGGTCATTCGCGCGTTTGTCGTTGAAGACCTTATCAACCACGTCGTCGCTCGTGGCCGGTTCATAGACGAAATCCACGATCTTCTTGTTGGCGAAATACTCTTTGAACTCCTCCGATTTGGATGTGCCTAAACCCTTGAAGTATTTGATTTTCCACGACGCGGCGACCAAATCGCCTAGCTGGTGTTTCCACGCGTCGTACTCTCCATTGTTGTAGAAAGATAGTGTCTGCCCGCCCTTGGATGCGCGCAAGATGGGCGTGTTCATAAACGAGATGAACCCCGGAATCTGCGTGAGCGACTTCCATTCACAGTGGAACAAGTTGATACAGAGCCCCTTGATATGACTGCCGTCCGTATCTTGGTCGCACATAATCATTATTTTGCCGTAGCGCAACCTGGATTTGACGTCTTCTAGTGATTCATAAGTGCGGCCATTTTCTAGGCCTAGGATTTTCTTGATGTCGGTGATTTCCTTGTTTTCCGTTATCTTCTTCACGGATTCGCCGCGAACATTTAGGAGTTTTCCGCGAAGGGGATAGATGCCGATGACATTGCGGTCGGTGGCCGATAAGCCGGACACGATGCCGGACATCGCACTGAGTCCCTCGCACAGAATCAAGATACAGTCTCCGGACTTCTCGGTGCCACTGTGATTGGCGTCCAAGAAGTTCTCAATACCGCGAATATTCTTGGTCTTGGAACCGTCCGTCTTCTTGGCGGCGACGTTCTTCTCCTTGGCCTGGGTGAGGTCACACGCGGTGTCCATCACGCCCATCTTGGCGACCTTCTCAATGAAAGCGTCGCCTACGGTACAAGACGACCCGAACTTGTTGGATGGCGTGTTCATAAAATCCTTCGTCTGACTGTCAAACGCGGGGTTCTCAATATTACAACGCAAGAACAAGATGATTTGTTCCTTGATGGCGGCGGCATTGACGCGCACCTTCTTCTTCTTCTCAATGAAGTCCGCCAGCTTTCGCACGATTTGTCCGACAATGTAGTCCACGTGTTTGCCGCCCTTGTAAGTACAGATGCCGTTCACAAAAGAGACTTGTGTGAACTCTTGCGCCGGAGCGAGAGCGACGGCATATTCCCAATGGCCGCATTCGGACGCCTCATAGACGCGCTTCGCATCATCCTTGCTGCCAATATACATATCAATGTATTGCTGGAAACTCTTGAATGGGCACGGGATGCCATTGTAGGCGAACTTGAGCTTCTTCTCCGACTGGTCGGTCACCGCGCAAATGTCGTAGAATCGTTTCCGGAACAGCGCGAGCATATCGGGCGTCAAATTGGCGATGCCGAATCGGCGGTAATCGGGCTTGAACGACACTTTCGTATAGGGTTTCGCGGCGGCGCCCTTCACCTTGGTAATCACGGGCGGCTCCACGACGTCCAGGTTCTGCGAGAATCGCTGGAAGTATTTGAGGCCGCGCTTGTGGTCCACCGTCTCCACGTATCCTTCCGTTGACCAGATGAGCACGAGTTTGAATCCGAACCCGTTCTTTCCACCCACGATGCGCTTCTCATCCTTGTCATAATTCGTGGATGTGCGCAGTTCTCCGAATATCATTTGCGGAATCCACACGTCGTATTCGGGGTGTTTCGCGACGTCGATGCCGTTGCCGTCGTTCTCCATCACGATGGTGCCGTCGTCTGCGTTCACGTCTACATTGATGTAGGAGACGAGCTTGACGCCATCGGGGTCCGCGGCGTGGCGCTGAATCATCCGGACAACGTGGTCGCGACAATTGACGATGCCTTCGTCAAAGAGTTTGTAGAGCCCGGGAATGTATTGGATGGTTTTGCGGATGATCATGGTGTCCTCGTTTACCCAGAGATGTTCGTCCACATTCTCAATGGACCCGATATAGGTATCGGGATTGTCCAAGATGTGTTGCTTGTCGGTCTTCTTTTGGTATTGCTTTGCGAGATTCATGGTTGCTGACATTTTTGTGTATTATTATTATGGTTTGGAATAATGATACAATTCGTTTTCAATTTTATGCGTAGGTGGTCAGCGTTTGAATTACGATGTTGCTTGAAATGGTGGTTACGTTTGTGATAAATACGTAAAATTGCTGGACATAACAAGTCGTACTTGCGGGTGCGGTAAACGGACCCTTTATGGTGGGTATGCCGGTAGCTCCACTCGCCAGGGTTAATGCCGCGATTGAACTAAAATAGTTCGTCGTTGCCGCACCGCTGTAAATAAATGTGAAAACATAGGACCGATTTGGTATTGCTGGAATATTTGTAAAAGATAATGCGTAAGAAGCACTCATTGTAGTAATATATCGTATTAATCCGGCTCCAAAAGATGCGGTTAATGCTGCGCCCACAGTACCAAGATTGATAAGCCTCTCTGTAACATTACTATAAGCCAGAGTTCCGGATACATCAAAGTTGTATTCGGGCGCCAATGTGTTGACGCCGACATTGCCGGTTCCATTTGAAGCATAGAGGGATAAACGGTCGCTATTTATATTTCCAGAGCCATCTTTGCTTTCTATGCCAACTACCATTAAACCGCCGTTGGTTTCGGTTGCTATAACTGGATTGCTATTGTCAAAATATTGAACGTATCCGTAATCATTATTACCAGTATTGGGTGAGGTAAACGTGATTGACGACTGTCCGCCAGTGGCGGTATGTGAGAGGACGAGCGAACCGGTAGACGCCGAAGCCGCTGTGCCGGGGCCGGTTTCTGTGAATCGGACGTCGCCGCTGACATCCAATGAATATATTGAGGATGGTTCGCGGTTGATACCGAACGAACGCGATGATGTTGATGAGCCGATTTGGACATTGCCGTTGAAACTGGTGTCAAACGAGAATGTGTTGGCACTGTATCCGGGGATAGAGGCACTGATGGCCGAACCATTTACCAGAATACTTCGGGCATTGAGCGTTCCGCTCACATCCAGATGGTATCCAGGAACAATCGTGTTAATACCGACAAAGTTTGCGCCCATTCCGAGATACACGTTTCCATTCACGTCCAGGTCGCCGCTAATATCCAGAGCATACGCGGTACTCGGGGTTTTGTTGATACCGACAGAAATGGTGCGTGTTGTACCGAGTTGGATATTTCCTGCGAAAGAAACATCGGTTAAACGAGAGGCATAGTTTAGCAAGACCGAATTGATGCTGGCGTCTGTGGCCGTCTTGTTGTAATAGAAGCCCAGAATAGAATTGATGCTGGCGTCTGTGGCCGTCTTGTTGTAAAAGCTCGTGTTGATGCTGGCGTCCGTGGCCGTCTTGTTGTAATAGAAGCCCAGAATAGAATTGATGCTGGCGTCTGTGGCCGTCTTGTTGTAAAAGCTCGTGTTGATGCTGGCGTCCGTGGCCGTCTTGTTGTAATAGAAGCCCAGAATAGAATTGATGCTGGCGTCTGTGGCCGTCTTGGTATAAAGGCTGGCGTCAATGGCCGTCTTGTTATAAAAGTTGGTATTGATACTGGCGTCCGTGGCCGTCTTGGTATAATAGAAGCCTAGAATCGAATTGACACTGGCATCAACTGCCGTCTTGGTATAAAGGCTGGCGTCAATGGCCGTCTTGTTATAAAAGTTGGTATTGATACTGGCATCAATGGTTGTCTTATTATAGAGGTTACTATTGATACTGGCATCAATCGCCGTCTTGTTATAGAGGCTGGTATTAATACTGGCATCAATTGCCGTCTTGTTGTAATAGAAGCCTAGAATCGAATTGACACTCGCATCAATAGCCGTCTTGTTGTAAAAGTTGGTATTGATACTGGCATCAATGGTCGTCTTATTATAGAGGTTACTATTGATACTGGTGTCAATATCGTTCTTGTTATAAAAGTTGGTATTGATACTGGCGTCAATAGTTGTCTTGTTGTAATAGAAGCCTAGAATTGAATTGACACTGGCGTCAATGGTTGTCTTGGTATAAAGACTGGCGTCAATAGAGTTCTTGTTATAAAAGTTGGTATTGATACTTGCGTCAATGGTTGTCTTGTTATAATAGAAGCCTAGAATGTTATTGACACTCGCATCAATGGTTGTCTTGGTATAAAGACTGGCGTCAATAGCTGTTTTGTTGTAAAAGCTCGCATTGATACTGGCGTCAATGGTTGTCTTATTATAGAAGTTACTATTGACACTCGCATCAATAGCTGTTTTGTTGTAAAAGCTCGCATTGATACTGGCGTCAATGGCCGTCTTATTATAGAAATTACTATTGATACTGGCGTCAATGGCCGTCTTATTATAGAAGTTACTATTGATACTCGCGTCAATGGCCGTCTTGTTGTAAAACCCTGTATTGATACTCACATCTGCATCTGTCTTGGTATAGTAGAGACTTAGTGAAGCATCCACACTGGATTTTGTGGGAAGGGCGTTAATGCTTGCGTCCTGAACATCATTGTATAAATATAATTCATTAATGCTCGGATCTTTTACCGACCCGGTAATGACAAGAGAATTAATATCTTGTCGTAAATTATTAATACTCAAGTCGGTTGAATTAAACTGGTTATTGATATTTGTCGTGGTTGTATAGAATCCCAATAATGAGTTGATACTGCTGTCAATTGCTGGCTTTAGATAATATAGCCCCAATGAAAAATCCACAGTTGTTTTCAAAGTATAGTTTGTCAATGATGACCGAATATTATTAATACTTGCGTCAGATGAATTAATTTTGTCATATACCACCATACCAAAGCTCGCGTCGCCCTTTATTGCTTCCGCAATTTCAGCCAATGTATCTAGTGCCGGCGGAGCAACACCAATTAAGGTTGTTATTTGACTATTTACATAAGAAGTTGTTGCGAACGAATTATCTATTTGGGTCTTGTTATAATAGAATCCGAGAATGGTGTTGATACTGGCATCGATTCCTGTCTTATTGTAAACGCTCGCATTGATGCTGGCATCGATGGTGGTCTTATTGTAAACGCTCGTATTGATACTGGCATCGATAGCGGTCTTAGTGTAATAGAATCCCAGAATGGTGTTGATACTGGCGTCGGTCGTGGTTTTATTATAAAAGCTGGCGTTGATACTGGCATCGGTCGTGGCCTTATTGTAAAAGCTTGCGTTGATACTGGCGTCGGTCGTGGTCTTGTTGTAAAAGCTTGCGTTGATACTGGCGTCGGTCGTGGTCTTATTGTAAAAGCTTGCGTTGATACTGGCGTCGGTCGTGGCCTTATTGTAAAAGCTGGTGTTGATACTGGCATCGACCGTGGCCTTATTGTAAAAGCTGGTGTTGATACTGGCATCGACCGTGGTTTTATTGTAAAAGCTGGTGTTGATACTGGCATCGACCGTGGCCTTATTGTAAAAACTGGTGTTGATACTAGCGTCAGTCGCGGTTTTATTGTAATAGAATCCCAAAATGGTGTTGATACTAGCGTCGACCGTGGTTTTATTGTAAATGCTCACATTGATACTGGCATCGATGACGGTCTTAGTATAATAGAGAGACAGCGAAGCATCAACAACTGACTTTGTAGGAAGCGCATTAATGCTTGTATCCTGAACAGCATTGTATAAATATAACTCATTAATGCTCGGGTCTTTTACTGATCCAGTAATCACAAGAGAATTGATATCTTGTCGTAAATTATTAATACTCAAGTCAGTTGAATTAAACCGGTTATTCATATTCGTTGTCGTTGTATAGAATCCCAAAATGGCGTTGACACTACTATCTATGGTTCCCTTGTTATACACATTTTCATTGATACTGGCATCAAGCGCGGCCATTTTACTTTGTACATAGGCCGTCGTTGCTACACGCGTCGAATTGTCGCCGGCGATTTGTGTGGTCGCGGTAGTATTCCCTAAGAGAGGCGTATCCAATAACAAGTTTGCGCCATTTATTAAATAAGTCCCGGTCGAATTGATGCTTCCAGAGACGTCCAGCGGATAAGACGCAGTTGATTTGTTTAATGCTACATTGCCCGAGTTATAATATAAATTGGTGCTACTCGGTTGGATAGAAAAATAAGACGTACCCGTGTCACCCTTTTCGCCCAACAACGGAATCGAGGTTTGGATATTGGTGGGATATACGCTGCTAAAATAAAAGGTAATCTGATCGCTGCTTGCCACAGTACCGCCCACGGTGATTTTCAAAAACAATTGTTTGTTTGTACTCGTCAAAGAAGTGGTGGGTATGGCGGCGTCAATGCGATATTCGCGCGTCGTTTTCCCGGTTAAGAATCGTTGAGAACTGGATGCGAGCTTTACTAAATTATAATATCCTACACCTCCAGATTCGGTATTATAGTAAATGTGCCACGAAATATAATTGTTTGCGAAAGTATCACTTGTACAAGATGCGTAGATGTTCATATTCCAAGTGCCGCCCGGGATAAAATTGTTGGTAACCGTATCGGGGGCCAATATGAATTGCATTTGGCTATCCGTTGCGCCGGTGAGAGGCACCGTGAAAGGTCCAATGCCGCCAGGTAAAGTGTATGCGAACGATGTGTTTGTGTTGGGTGTTTGCTCTGCTAAATAATATGTATATGTGCCGACGTCTGTAAATGTTTGGGAAATGGGGCGATTGTCGTAGTTTAAGAAATAGACGAGACCCGAGCTTGCGCCTTGTGGGCCTTGGATACCTTGGATACCTTGGATGCCTTGGATGCCTTGGATACCTTGGGCGCCGTTGGTGCCGTTGGTCCCGTTGGTGCCTGACGGACCTGTTGGACCTGTGTCGCCGTTTGTTCCATTAATACCATTGGTACCATTGGTACCTGCGGCACCCGTGTCACCCGTGTCACCTTTGTCACCTTTGGCACCATTTATACCATTTATACCATTTTCACCATTCGCACCCGTTGGACCCGTTGGACCTGTCTCACCCGCTGA
>Ga0315907_10005761_pt1 | contig 13337 bp, 14 predicted proteins | sample LakEriMetagenome_3_FD_203525 | JGI IMG/M metagenome (GOLD analysis project Ga0315907, IMG submission 203525) | Freshwater fungal communities from buoy surface, Lake Erie, Ohio, United States - Buoy 12 MA123 | ecosystem: Environmental > Aquatic > Freshwater > Lake > Lake biofilm | place: USA...
AGTGGCTTAATGGCAACGGCCATGGTCTTACTCCTTTTGCTATTAGCAGTGTGGGGTCGAGAGTGCTAACGCTAAGACTAGGGTCGCCTATTCCCACTCGCAAATCGAGGGCTACAGGCTCACAGCTTCTACATCCATCGAAGAAGTCGCATCAAAGGCGAGTGGGCTTGCTGGGCGGCCAGCAGCGATCATCAGCGCCCCCAGGGAGGCCACCATAGCCCCGTTATCGGTACAAAGGGCTGGTTCTGGGATGGCCAGGGCGATCTGGGCGCGCTCGCAACGCTCGGTAGCTAGATGGCGAAGGCGCGAGTTGGCGGCGACTCCCCCTGCGATCACGAGGCGATCGATTCCTGATTCTTGGCATGCCCGAACTGCTTTTTGCAAGAGAACATCAACAACAGCTTCTTGGAAGGAAGCTGCAACATCCGCCTTTGCATACTGGGGTGTTGCTTCAAGGTATCTGGCAACTGCTGTCTTAAGTCCTGAGAATGAGAAATTGTAGGGGCGAGTTCTCCAATCTTCTGACGTTGTAAGTCCTCGTGGAAAATCAATTGCCGATGGGTTGCCAGCGCGCGCAGTGCGATCGATAGCAGGGCCACCGGGAAAACCTAATTCCATAATTCGGGCAATCTTGTCGAAAGCTTCACCTGCTGCATCATCCATCGTTGCACCAAGTTTGGTAATCGAATGTGTGATGTCATCAATTTTCAATAGTGATGAATGTCCTCCACTGACTAAGAGCGCAATAGTTGGTTCGACTGCATTGCTATGAGTTAAGTAATCAACGCTGATATGTGCCGCTAAGTGATTGACTGCATATATCGGACGCCCAAGTCCGAGTGCCAAACCGGCAGCAGTTGATGTTCCAACTAATAGCGCACCAATTAGTCCGGGCCCAGCAGTTACTGCAACAGCATCGATGTCTCGCAGCGTTAAACCAGCATCCTTGAGTGCTTGAGCTAGCGCTGGTTGAATCGCCTCAAGATGAGCACGGCTGGCAATCTCTGGCACCACTCCACCAAAGCGTGCATGCTCATCAACACTTGATGCGATGACATTTGCAAGAAGTGTGCGTCCAGCAACGATTCCAATTGCTGTCTCATCACAAGATGTCTCAATACCTAAAACTAACGGTCCTCTCATTGCGCTCATTCGAGCACCTTCGACATCACTAGAGCATCAATGCCCGCCCCGTAATAGTCAGGGCGCATTGAAATAACTGTGAAGCCTTCTGAGATGTAGAGAGCTTGTGCTGGCAGATTGTTCTTCTCAACCTCTAAGAAGATCGTTTGAGACTTCTTTGAATATGCCCAATCAATAAGTGAAGTCACCATGTGTCGCGCAATTCCGCGCATCCTAAAGTCAGGATCGACAGCGATTGTCAAAATATCTGTATCGGCACCCTCCATCGCACACATGGCACCTGCCCACCCAATAATCTGGTGATTACCATCGCAGGCAACGAGATAGTGGCGGGTGATTCCGTTATTGGAGATCTCCTCTTTGAATTGGCCAATTGACCACGGATCATCCTTGAAAATCTCTTTCTCCATTGCTGCAACAACTGGAATATCTAAAGGAATCATGGCGCGATAAGTAATTGTCATGTTCGGTCCGCCGTTGCAACCGCATCTGGCCTACGCAAGTAGAACGGCTCCGTGTAGTTCTGATCAGCAGATAACTCAACAAGACGAGTGATATCTGGATAGAGATCGAGGATGTATCCAGCAACATCTGCAGGGAAGTTAACTGCAGGTCCTTCTACGCAGATGCCATCCTTGTAACGTGCCCAGTAAATTTCTTTACGGCGAGCATCGATTGCAACGGTGTACTCATCTTGATCGACAACTATCGCATCAAGTGAACAGACCCCAATAACTTCGATATTTCGCGCAGCCGCAAATGCTCGAGCAAATGCAATGCCAACTCGCAGCCCCGTAAACGGACCTGGCCCCATACCAACTACAACGCGATCTGGATTAACTCCAGCCGCTAGTGCTTGCTTTACTAAATCTGCAACGGCATTGCCGTGATCGGTTGCACCATCGTGGAAACTCTGCCAGAGAATTTTACGATCTTGAACAATACCGACGATTGTGCGAGATGTTGCGGTGTCGATGACAAGTGAAATAGTCATAGCTGCACACCATCCCAACGAGATCCCACCGCGCGAATCGTTACAACTCTTTCATCTTCCGTGCGATCAATATCTATCTCCAAACGATCATCACTCAAGCGAGCGGACTCTGCCCCACCCCATTCAATAACTGTCAGGCCATCTTCGCGGGCAGTATCAAGATCTAAATCATCAAGATAAGCGGCGGCATTTCCAGCTTCCAGTAAACGATAGACATCGACGTGAATCAACGGCATTGAGCCTTCATGAATTCGCGAGATAACAAAGGTTGGTGATGTGACTTCAGTGATTCCAAGTGCACGACCGACACCTTGTACAAATACAGTCTTGCCTGCACCTAATGGACCGTTAAGAAGTATCAAATCTCCAGCACGACAGTGGCGCGCGATCTTTTCACCGAGGGCAGTCATCTGCTCAACATCTGCAATGCGATGTGTGCCAACCTCACGTCTACTCATAATGCTCAAGGGTAGTAGATGACGAAAGGCCCTGGTTTCCCAGGGCCTTTCGCACTTTACTTCTTACAACTTTTACATTGTGTCTCTACTTAGAAAAGTCGTACTTGAGATCAGCTGGGCGGTAGTCAGCATCATCGCTTAGATAAGGAACGTACTTCGCGATATGTTCTACATAAGCAGCTGTTGGAACCTTGCCAGTACGAGCAGCTAGTGCGAGCATGTTTACCCACGCCATTGTCTGCTTCTTCGTAAAGGTTTGGTGACCAGTTCCAGACACGGCCACAGGCGCAGTCAAATCTGGAGCACCGGCAGATGTGAACTTGGTGTAGGTCTCTGGAGTAATTGCCCAGATGGCTAGCGTGTTCCACTTTGGCTTCTTTGCTCGGACTGCAGATTTCGCTGCAGTAGTTGAAGCAGCAGCTAACTCTGCTTCCCACTTCTCAAGAGCAGCTTCGTAGACAGCACGCTTGCGATCAACATAGCGTGAACTGTTTCCTGGGAATACCAGACGATCCGCCTCATTTGAGAGCAGAATTGTTGGCACGGCTGAAGTGAACTTGGATGCATCAAGGGCCTTTAACTTAGCTATCGCTGCTGCATCACCGGTCACGCGCGGAGCTGCTGCGATCGTAGCGAGCATTGCATTGATGCCGTCATCACCGGATAGTCCTAGGTTGTAACGGCCAGCGTCTCCCTCGTCGAGAAGTGCTGAGTAATTGGTCTTTGTATTGTCATACATTCCCGGACCTGTGATCTCAGACATTGACTGTCCTGCGAGTACGCCCGTAGCAATTGCATCACCCATATTTTCAAGGACTGCAACCGTTGCGTTAATACTGTGCTCAGGAACAAGGCCTCCAGTTGAGATTCCATCCATATGCGCACTCTTTGTCGGAATACCGATCAAGAGTCCGGTAAGCAGGAGTGCTGAACGCTGAGGAATTCCAGCGGGCTTGAGTGCTGCTGGATACTCAAGTGCAGGCGCACCGTAATTGGCACTCCAAGCTCTGAGAAGTGCAACGACTTTACCAAGTTCAGTTAGAGCCGCAATGTGACCGGCTGGACCCTTTAGCCCAAAAGCCGCACATCCTTTGATAGTTGGATCTGCAAAGATGCTGAAGAGATACATTGCATCGCACGCGGACTGGATGGAATCAGCGGCAGAAGGCGTTAGACCTGCCATGATTCCAATTGAATCTGCATAAGTTGGATACTTCTCAGCAAATGGAGTAATGATTGATCCAGCTTGAGAAGAACCGTAGACAACTTTCTTTTGGATTGTTGGGTACTTCACCGTTGCGATATCGATAACTTCTTTCAGCATCTCAACGCGAGCAGTTGTATTCCAACCACGTGCACCCTTGTCAGAGCCATCGTAGGCAGCAATACCGTAACCGGCGCGCAACATCTCTGTTGTAACGTCTTGGCCAGTTACTGAGTTACCTGGAGTTAATTCTACAACGCCAGTTGGCGGCGTATATCCTGGATAAGGATACGTCGATTTGAAGCCATGCTCCCAGAAGAACATAGTTCCCTTGAAGTTTGCAGGCATTCTGAAGACATAGCTTGAACCATTAGCAAGCTTGCCTTGGCATGTTTCGACGCCAGCCGCAGTTGCACAGACAGGTGTCGCAGAGGCTGACGGAACAACCGTTACAGCCAATGCTCCGACAAGTGCTGCAGCGCTGAGTGCTGCCAAAGACTTACGCATGATTATTGATTTCATGAATTAACCAACCTTTGGTAGGGCATCTGCAGCGATTGCAGGACGCGTGTACTTGAGTTCTGTTACAGCACCCTTGGCAGAATCTGTGGTCCAGACCTTGCGAGGTGAATCAACAGGGATGAGGGCGGTTTTTGCATCGTACTTACCGATCCAGAAACCAGTAAACGCCTCATGGGTTGTTGCAGAGTATCCAAGAGGTGCAAGTGCTGCACTTGAAAGCTTTGCACCATTGGCCTCGAGGTAGCTGATGATTCCTGGACGAGTGAGATTTTTGCCCGCACCAAGAAGAGCAGATGTCATGAGGTATCCAATGTTCATTCCTTGAAGAACGTTGTTATCCCATCGCTTATCAGGACCCTTATTGAAATCATCGTTGATCTTCATGAAAGCCTTGATGTATTCATCCGTTGACTCCGCTGGTGATGGAGCGTGGGAGGCAGAAATTGTTCCTGCAAGCAGTGCAGCTGAAGTAGCTGCTGGTATTCCACCAGCTCCAAGAATTGTCTGGAACGTAGTGGCATCTGAACCAACAGAGATCACTACAAACTGTGGCTTGTAACCGATCTTGGCAGCAGCACCAACGGAAATCGCAAACGCTGAAGCAACAGCACCGATGAATACAACTTCAACCCCATTGGCCTGAAGCTGTTTCATTTGAGCATCAAGACCGAGTGAGCCCTGTGTTCCTGCAATAAATGTTGCGGCGGTCTTGCGCGCCTCAAAGGTAATTCCAGAAGTCTTTAGACCTTCGACAGTGTTTCGGCCGAAGTCATCAGTCTGATAGAGAATTCCTAACTTTTTAGTTGGGAAGGTCTCCTGTACATACTTGCCCAGGATTTTCGCTTCAGCTACGTAAGTACCGAGTGCGCCGAATGTTGTTGGATACTTCTTTGGATCTGTGTAGAAACCGCTGAATCCACTATTCACAAATAGATCAGGAATTCCACGGCGATTAATATCTTTAATGACTGAGATGTGGGTTTGTGTACCAACGCTACCCACCATCGCAAAGACCTTATCTTTATTGATAAGCGCTGATGCGGTGGTCACTGTCAAGCCAGCTTTGTAAGCATCATCCTTGACAACCAGTTTAATTTTACGGCCATAGACGCCACCTTTTGAATTGACATACTCAAAATAGGCACGCATGGCGTCATCTACTTTGTTATATCCAGGGCTTGCAGCACCTGTTTGTGGCAATTGCATGCCCAATACGATTTCTGTGGCACTGACACCTGGTGTCGTGGCCGCCTGTGCCGGCAGGATTGATACTGCGAGGGCACTTGCCGCAAAAGCAGCAACTGTAGTGATCATCCCGCGACGTGTTCGGGACAGAGATGCACGATTTTTCACCGCATTAGCTCTTTTCTTTGCTCCATTTTTACCCACCGCTTGCTATCTAAGCTCTGGGCACTCGGCCCATGGTGGGCGCGAACAGTCCCACGTTAACAGAATGGGCGAATAAAGTGAACAATCAGCGCTGAGAGTCAACAATTGTGGGCTGATTTTGGCCTTACTTTAGACTTTTCTGACAATTATTTATGCTTGTGAAGATGGCTCCCGCCTGCTACCCCAGCCGGGTTAAGAACCACGGTGAGAATAAGTAGGATGCCGCCAACCAGAGCTGGAAGATAATTGGAAACTTGCTCAGAAAGTTCGAACGAATGCACCGCCAGGTCTATCCAGTCAGGTAAAAAGACAACTAGAACGCTTCCAATAAATGCTCCAGCGATACTTCTGATGCCGCCAAGAATTGCACCAGTAAGCAATAAAAGTGACAGTGATGTTGGGTATGTACTCGGACCTACTGAGCCGCGCAGCCCATACAACGCACCAGCGAGTCCTGCAAAGGATGCTGAAATAGTAAAGACAAATACTTTCTGGCGTGAAACTTTCACACCAGCTAAGGCCGATGCAATCTCATGATCACGGATCGAGCGCCAGACACGACCAGAACGAGAGAGGAGTAAATTTGAAGCAAAGAAGAGGGCAAGAAGAGCAAAAGGCAGCGCAACATAAAATTGCCACATCTCGTACGTTGGATCACCGAAAGTCCGAACAAACCATGCAGGTGGATAACCCACATCTACTTGAAGGCCCTCATCACCCTTGAAAACTGAATCAAAACGAGTTGCAATCGATGGGATAGCTAGCGCGACTACGAGAGTGGTACCTGCCAAGTAAGGACCGCTAAGTCGAGCAGCAACCATCCCAAGAATTAATCCAGCAAAACCACCAGAAACAATTGAGAGAGGAATTGCGACCCAAAGGGACATTGAAAGATTAATGATCATTAAGGCTGTGCTGTACCCACCCACGGCCATCAACGCACTTTGGCCCAAAGAGATCTGACCAGAAATCCCAGTAAGAATAACGATCGACAATATTCCAATAAATAGCGTGAGGGTAACTGCGAGTTGACCTTGGTTGTATGGCTCAAAACTAATGGCTGCTAAGAACATAACAAGGCCAAAAATTAAAGTTCGAGTGGAACTCTTACGGATAATTGATTTCGGATGTGAATTAGACACGACGCGTATCCTTCCCGCCGAGAATACCCCGAGGTCGTACTACGAGAACAAAAACTAAGACAGCGAGGATTGCAAGATATATATCTTCTGGTGTCAAATAGTAATTAACAAACGAGATAACAAAACCAAGAATGAAACCACCGATGACAGAACCCGGCAAACTATCTAACCCGCCAACGACTGCTGCCGTAAATCCGATTATGAGTGCTAAGTCGAGAGTGTATGGCGAGAGATTCGATGTTGGGGTAAGTAGCAGTCCAGCTAGAGATGATGCTGCACCAGAAATTGCCCAACTCAGCGCACGTACTCCATTGGTACGAATTCCGCTCAATTTTGCAACTTCTTGGTCAAGTGCGCTCGCCCTCATTGCCAAACCAACGCCAGTTTTCTTAAAGAAAAGAACGGTGAGAATAAGCGTGAATGTCACCACCGACATAACGAAGAGATCAAAAGATGTAAAGGGCATCACGCGTCCAGCAATTGTGTAACCCTCTTGTGCGAATGGAGCTTGGAATCCGCGCTCTTCAGCAGCCCAAAAAACTCCGGCGAGTGCTTGAAGTACGCCGAGTATTCCAAGAGAGGCAATAACCGGCACAGCCGAGCGCATCGAAGCGCTACTGAGTAACTCGGTTTGTTTCTTATTTGAAAGTGGTCGCATCACGGCCAGATCGAGAAAAACACCGAGCAGGGCACCAGCAGCGATTGCGACGAAGAAAGCGAACCAGTACGAATAGCCATTCATGATCAGAGAGGATGCAATGTAGGTACTAAACATTGCTTGGCCCATCTGTGCGAAATTTACGATTCCAGCTCCACGCCAGACCAATACCAAGCCCATGGCAACAAGAGCATAGATTGCACCTCGTGATGTGCCGGTGAAGAGTGCTGCAAATAATGTATCCATCAATACCCCAAATAGGCTGCGCGAAGACTTGCATCAGCCTTAAGAACATCTGCCGGGAGATAAGCCGCAACTTTGCCGAGAGATAGAAGGACGCCGTAGTCAGCAACGCTGAGAGCGGTATTTGCATTCTGTTCAACCAGTAACACTGTTAGGCCTGTTTTCTGACTTAAAACATTGATCGAATCGATGATTTGCTCCACAACCAATGGAGCGAGCCCCAAGGAAGGTTCATCCAATAAGAGTAGTGATGGACGAGAGACCAATGCACGACTGATCGCTAACATCTGACGCTCTCCCCCCGAAAGTGTTCCGGCAAGCTGCTTGCGTCGCTCGAGTAAACGTGGGAAAAGGGTATACAACTCTTCTGTGGCTTGGGCTACATCTTGTTTATGTGCCCGGCGGCGAAAAAGTGCACCCATAGAAATGTTCTCTTCAACAGTGAGAGCGGAGATAACAGCGTGACCCTCCGGTACATGTGCAATTCCCATGCGCACAATCTCTTCTGGGCGTTTTCCCAAAAGTGACTCACCTTTCCAGGTTACAGAGCCCGAAGAAGGTTTTTCCAACCCTGAAATTGTTCGAAGTAATGTGCTTTTTCCAGCGCCGTTAGCGCCGATCACAGTAGTTATTTTTGATTCGACGACGGTTAGCGACACCGAATTAAGTGCAACTACAGAGCCATAACTTGTTGTGAGATCTCGCACCTCAAGCATGTGAATTTCCCAACTGGTCGCTCCCGCTTTGGTTCGAAGTTCCAAGATATGCGGCAAGAACGGCTGGATCGCGCTTTACCGAATCAAAAGTTCCACTAGCAATCACTTTACCGAAATTAAGCACATAGACTTGATCTGAAATTTCGCCAATGAAATCAACGTGGTGCTCAACGATAGCAATTGCGCATTTATCCTTCAGTTGCTTCAAGAGTTTGGCAAACTTATCAATATCATCTTGACCTAGTCCTGCAGCAGGCTCATCCAAGAGCAAAACTTTAGGTTCCAGTACCAGTGCTCTTGCAATCGATACTCGTTTTGAATCAGGATACGTTAAATCACCCGGCATTTTTTCTGCAAGATCAAGCGCGCCAGCCCACGCAAGCGCATCTAATGACTTACGCCTTAGCTTAGCCTCACTTTTACCTGACAATCCAAATAAATCTTTGAAGAAATTTGACTCAGAGGTTATATCTGCACCCATCATCACATTTTCAAGAACAGTTAATCCAGCAAACAATCCAACGCCTTGCAGAGTTCTTGCGATTGAATACTTTGCCAGTTCATCCGTTGAAGGCCAATCAACTTTCTTGCCATGAATTTCAATAGATCCAGAAGTTGGAGTTACTAACCCAGCGATTGAGTTGAAGAGGGTAGTTTTTCCAGCACCATTTGGACCAATCAATCCGACAATCGTGTTTGGCTCAATCGAGAGGAAAACATCGTCGAGAGCTCGCAGGCCGCCAAACTCAACGGTGAGGTTGGAGATAGAGAGCAAAGAATTCGAACTCACATCTTCTCCTACTCCGTCGTGGGCGAACTTGATCGGTAGATTCTAGGCACACGAGGGCCAATTCGTGTAACTATCTCGTAATTAATTGAGCCACTGGCACTTCCCCACTCTTCTGCCGTGTAACCCCCTGCGAGACCATCACCGAAAACCTCTACCCAATCACCTGATGCAGCCTGCGAATCCGGGCCTAAATCAACAACGAATTGATCCATTGAAACTCGACCAATAATTGGTGCGCGCTTGCCATGGACAAAAATTCCAGCACCTTGTGCAATACGTGGAATGCCATCGGCATATCCCATCGCAACAATTCCAAGTTTTGTATAACGATCTGTTACGGCAGTTGCGCCGTAGCCAACAGGTGAATTGGCAGGAACTTCTTTTACTAAATGTAACTTTGCACGAAGGGTCATCGCAGATTTTAATCCGAGTGATACTGACGTACCTAGAGTATTCACATCTGGCGTTAATCCGTAGATTGCAATACCTGTTCGAACCATGTTAAATCGTGAATCTCTATCAATGAGCGTTGCGGCTGAGTTGGAAAGATGTCGCACAATATTTGTAAAACCGAATGACTCTAGAGTCGCGACCATCTCCTTAAACCGTTCGCGTTGCAGATTGTTCTGCTCTTGCCCGGGCTCATCGGCGCGAGCAAAGTGAGAGAAGATTCCGACGATATCTACATTAGTTACATGGTGAGCATCGAGCTTTCCCCACTCAGCCAAAAATCCTCCGCGAGTCATTCCGGTATCTACTTCAAGATGCACACGTGGGCGGTTGGTAGATTTCACTGCACCAATTTCTTCGAGTGCAATAATTGATGAGGCTGCTAATTCAATATCGTGATCAACAGCCATCTTGTAATCGGATCCAGGTGGCACTAACCACGCGAGAATTGGTGCAGTAATTCCAGCCTCACGGAGCGTGATTGCTTCTTCAAGGAGAGCAACGCCGAGAGAGGTTGCACCACCAGCAAGTGCTGCGCGAGCAACTGGAACAAGTCCATGTCCGTATGCATCCGCCTTAACTACCGCCATGAGATCCACACCAGCTTGCGCCTTAAGGTGTTTCACATTCGCAACGATGCGATCTAGATCGATAATCGCTTCTGCGCGATTGTTTGTACTCATCGCTCAAGAACCACCATTGCAGATGCGATCCCACCATCGTGCGAGAGAGATAAGTGCACTTGCGCGCCATCGATCAAGTCGGCGATTGCGCCACGAAAGAGAAAGGCAGGTTTTCCGTTTTCAAAGTTAATTACTTCAGCCTCATGCCAAGCCAGTCCGTGACCAGGGCTCAACGCTTTATATAGAGCCTCCTTAGCCGCAAATCGTGCAGCAAGGGATGCAATTGGTTTGCTTGCTTCTGCCGGTGTGAAGAGTTTTTCCCGGAGGCCAGGTGTTCGATCGATACTTACTTTGAAGCGCTCGATATCAACGACATCGATGCCGATTCCATCAATCATGGGCTTGAGTCTAGTGCAGTTGGCTTTTCGAGGGAACATACCTATCTACCGCGATTACTGCGACAAGAAGAGCGCTTCCAACAAAGAGGCCCCCGAGTAAATCGGTAAACCAATGCGTGTGACGAATTAATGAGACGGTACAGACTGTTAATGATATTGCTACAACACCTGCTGAAGCCAGACGACCCTGGTATCGATCAACGTGCGCGTATCTATATATCAAGTACGCCAAGATTCCCCATGATAAAACAGCATTTGAAGCATGACCGCTGGGATATGACATTCCACCTGCATGCAAGAGATCAATTCCAAGGCGCGGTTTTGTGCGACCGAGCAATAACTTTGCTGATCCCACAACAAGATTAAGAAGTATCAGCGAAAGAAAAGCTAAGTTAAGGGGACGCCATGTTTTAAATTTCCAAGCGATAAATGCTGCTGCCAGAAGTAAGACTGTTGCAGTCAATCCACGTAAACCTAAGTCATCGAGTCTGCGCAGAATAAATCCAGCCAGGCCCTCAAATTGTGGTTTGGGAGAACTGTTGATCCGCTTATCAAATACTGTCAGTGGGCCGTAGGTGTAAACCTGTTGCGTCACAATTAAGAAGCCGGTGAAGAGAATTGCTGACCACTTAAAGGCTTTATTTCTCTGAGCTTTTCGAATATTTGCAGGCACTTATCTTTACTCCACCGTGACAGATTTGGCGAGGTTTCGAGGTTGGTCAACATCGTTACCGCGTGCCACAGCCATTTCATAAGCGAAGACTTGCAAAGGAACGGTTGCCAAAATTGGTTGCAAGAGCGCTGGCCCTGCAGGAATTCGAATGATGTGCTCAGCACCAACCACGGCATCACCTTCTTGGGCAATGACAATTACGCGAGCACCACGTGCCTTCACTTCTTGAATATTGCTGAGCATCTTCTCATCGAGAGCATTCTCATGTCCTGCTGGCAAGATTGCGATAACTGGTGTCTGCTTCTCTGAATCAATAAGTGCGATCGGTCCATGCTTAAGTTCGCCGCCAGCAAATCCTTCTGCGTGAATATAGGCAAGTTCTTTTAGCTTCAGAGCACCTTCGAGGGCGACGGGGAATCCAACGTTGCGGCCGAGAAAGAGAACCGTTTCGGATGTTGCAAATTTACGAGTGAGTTCACGAAGTGGCTCGACGGTTTCAAGGATTTGTTCGATCTGTCCAGGAAGCTCGAGCATCTGGTGATAAATTGTTTTGACATCAGCATCACTGAGTACTTTACGAACTTGAGCAAGCTTGAGACCAAGCAGGTAGACGGCAACAATCTGTGTCAGTAGAGCCTTAGTGGAAGCAACTGCAATCTCAGGACCGGCATGTGTATAGATCACCGCATCTGATTCGCGTGGAATTGTTGAGCTATTGGTATTGCAGATCGCAAGCACTCGCGCACCAGCAGCTTTGGCATGACGTACTGCCATCAAAGTATCCATCGTCTCACCTGATTGTGAGATGGCGACTACAAGAGTGGAACCATCAACAATCGGATCGCGATATCGATACTCGCTGGCAATTTCTACTTCGACGCTAATTTTTGCCCACTTTTCGATCGCATACTTTGCAACCATTCCTGCGTGATACGCAGTACCGCAGGCAATCACGACAATCTTTTTAAGCGCTGCAATTTCGACATCAGACATATGAAGTTCATCAATGAGGATTTGATCGTTATCACTCAAGCGACCGATCAAGGTATCTGCGACAGCTTTTGGTTGCTCGAAGATCTCCTTAAGCATGAAGTGCGTGAAGCCACCTTTTTGTGCCGCCGCTGCATCCCAAGTGATTTCATATTCACGCGGAGCAACTGCCTTGCCATCAAGATCAATAATCTCAATTGATGCTGGTGTGATGGTGATGATTTCATCCTGACCAAGTTCGATAGCGCGCTTGGTGTAATCAATAAAGGCGGCAACATCTGATGCTAAGAAGTTTTCACCATCACCGATTCCTGCAACAAGTGGTGAGTTGCGACGTACGCCAACGATGCGCTCTGGATCATCTGCGTGAACTGCAAGCAAGGTAAATGAGCCGCGCAAGAGTTTGACGGCAGCACGCATCGCCTGCGTTAAATCTCCCCCGTGCTCTTTGCGAAGATCTGAGAGCAAGTGGGCAACAGATTCAGTATCGGTATCGGATGAGAATGTGTGTCCGCGAGCTTCAAGCTCAGCCTTGAGTTCTGAGTAATTTTCGATAATTCCATTATGGATAACAGCTAACTTGCCTTCGTTATCAACATGAGGATGAGCGTTGCGATCTGTCGGCCCACCATGTGTTGCCCAACGCGTATGGCTAATTCCTGAATGTACTGTTGGGATATTTGGTGAGAGTGCGCTCTCTAAGTTGGCAAGCTTTCCAGCACGCTTTTCGATGAAGAGCGCCGTAGGTGTTCCAAGTGCGATTCCTGCTGAGTCATAGCCGCGGTATTCAAGTCTGCGAAGTCCCTCAATGAGTGGATCGACTGCAGATCGTGCGCCTGTGTATCCCACAATGCCGCACATCTATGGCTCTCCTTTGTATCAATCCAAATTACAGAGAAAGTTCTTTTCTTACGACATCTGCAAGCGTTGTCGCAACTTCAGAG
>Ga0315907_10005762_pt1 | contig 13333 bp, 14 predicted proteins | sample LakEriMetagenome_3_FD_203525 | JGI IMG/M metagenome (GOLD analysis project Ga0315907, IMG submission 203525) | Freshwater fungal communities from buoy surface, Lake Erie, Ohio, United States - Buoy 12 MA123 | ecosystem: Environmental > Aquatic > Freshwater > Lake > Lake biofilm | place: USA...
AAATCCCTCCCTAACATCCATTTTACAGAAATTTTTAAATCTAAAACCTGAACTTGGAGGAACGTATGTTAAAAAAAATCCTGCTCATGACTGTGCTTTTTAGCACTCTATCTGCTCAGGCCAGTGGAACAGATGACGAGATGCTTGAACAATTTTTGTCACTTGATAAAGAAGAGCAAAAAGTCATTCTTAGCAAACTTTTGAGAGATAAAGAGAGAATGATACAAAATACTTCAATCGATGATAATTCGACGCTGGGAATTCTTCATTCTAGCTCTGGAAGTGGTGGCCCTCATATATGTAGAATCATTTCGGATGTGAATTCTGATGATGATAATTTAAATCTGGGAATTCTTCATTCTAGCTCTGGAAGTGGTGGCCCTCATATCATTTGTCCAACTTTGGATGAGTTTTTAAGTTTGAATAAATAATCCGAGATCATTTTTAATAATTAATTGAAAGGAAACGATATGTTTAAAATTAAAAAACTTAATTTGATCTTTTTAAATTTAATAACAGTTGAGCGAAGAGGAGAAGTAGTAAGAAGGAAAAGAGCTCCACCTTCGTTTCATGGAATTAGACGAGGAAGCGCAATGTGATATCCTTGATGAAGATTAGTAAAACCTAAAATTAAACAAACGTTAGTGAAAGCATTCGTGATAAATCAAGCCATAAGGTCATGAGACTTAATTTTATTAATCCCAATCTACTTGCAGAACCTTTTGGTAACACTTTTTTGGACTCCCCGGTTCCATTCGCTAGAGCGTTAGCTTCATTCATTATGAGTTTAAGACCATTGCAGCTGACTTTGATTCAATCGGATCAGCCATGGAAAAAAACAATAAAAATCAATTAAGCTGATTCTTCTTTTTAACCATGGTAAGAATCGTGGCAATCGCCACAGACTCACCAGTTTCGTCATAAACATCCACCAGCCATTTCACGATACCTTTAGCGATATCTTCCGGAGATTTTTTCTCCTGATCGACTTTCTCCTTACAGGTAAAGCGCACCCCAATCGTTGCCCCTGGATAGACGGGTTTAATGAAGCGACACTCATCAAGACCATAGTTTAAAAGCACTGGGCCCTTCGGTGGATCAACAAATAAACCGGCCGCACGAGAGAGAATGAAATAGCCGTGGGCAACACGACCTTTGAACATCGTCCCTTCCAGAGATTTTTCATCCATGTGGGCATAAAACTTATCACCAGAGAGATCAGCAAAGTTTTCAATGTCCTCAAGTGTGACGGTATGCTTTTCAGTCATGAGAGTCTCACCGATCGTGAGCTCTTCAAAGTGCTTACGAAAAGGATGAACCTCAGTCAGATTTTGCCTGGCCCCGTACTGGTATTGATTCGTAATTTTCGTGAGAGTCGTTGGACTTCCTTCAATCGCTGTACGCTGAAGGTAGTGCATAACTCCGCGCTTTCCTCCCATCTCTTCACCACCTCCTGCTCTTCCTGGTCCTCCGTGCACTAGCATCGGCATAGGAGATCCATGGCCTGTGCTTTCTTTTGCACAATCTGCATTCATGACGAGAATACGGCCGTGCATGTGAGCAGCTCCCACCACAAACTCTGTCGCGATATCATCATTAGCTGTAGCAATAGAGCAAACTAATGAGCCCAGACCCATTTTTGAGAGAGTGATGGCTTCATCAGTGGTTTTATAGGGCATAAGAGTTGAAACCGGGCCGAAAGCTTCGATATTGTGACAATCCGTTTTTTCAAATGGTTTATCATTCATGAAAAGAATGGGTGGCATGAAGGCACCATTTTTGGCATCAGCTCCGATGACATTGAATTCATCAAGATTTCCATAAACGATTTTTTGGGAACGAGCGAGCTCGTTAACTTTCTGGCGCACTTCTTTACGTTGAGTCTCACCGGCCAGAGGTCCCATGCGAACATCTTTATTTTCTGGATGGCCAATAGTGGTCGATGCAAGACGTTTACTCAATCCCTCTTGAACGGCCTCAATCAGATTTTCAGGAACAATCAGTCGGCGAACAGCGGTACATTTCTGTCCTGCTTTAATAGTGATTTCTTTAGTCGCTTCCTTGATGAAGATATCAAACTCGGCTGATCCTGGTTTTACATCAAGACCCATCACCATGGCATTCAGTGAGTCAGCTTCTAAATTAAAGGGAACGGATTCTTGAACGAGACGCGGATGCGCTTTGAGCATTTTTCCAGTGGAGGCTGAACCGGTGAATGTCACCACATCTTGGTTCATTACATGATCGAGAATTCCATTGGCCGATCCACAGATAAGTTGGAGAGCACCCTCAGGTAAAATTTTTGAAGCCACGATTTCCCGAACGACTGCTTCAGTTAAAAAGCTCGTGATGGTCGCCGGTTTCACAATCGCCGGAACACCGGCAAAGAGGTTAACTGCGATTTTTTCGAGCATTCCCCAAACAGGGAAGTTAAAAGCATTTATATGAATGGCCACACCTTGCTTAGGGACACAAATGTGATGACCCACAAAGCTCCCTCCCTTGGAGAGCTTTTCCATGTTGCCATCTACATAGTACGGCAGATCCGGAAATTGGCGGCGAAGAGTAGCATAAGCAAACAAGTTTCCAATCCCACCTTCAATATCAATCCATGAATCAACTCGAGTGGCACCAGTGAGGTAACTAATTTTATAAAATTCTTCTTTTTTTTCAGTCAGGTGTAGGGCGAGAGCTTTGAGCATGCGCCCACGCTCCTGAAAGGTCATCTTGCGTAGATTTTTTCCACCTGAAGTGCGGGCATACTCCATCATATCGGCAAAATTTAAGCCTTGAGAACTAGCGGTATAAAGAGCTTCACCAGTCACAGCATTGAAAAGCCTCTGGCCTTCACCCTGACCTTTAATCCATTTTCCTAAAGCGTAGTTTTCGAGTTGACGCATATGACATCCTTATCTTTTTTTTATTCAAAATATGAGGGTAACTTTATCATTAGTGATATCACAGAGGAAGATGAAGAAATAAATTGAGTTTTAACTTACCTCTCGGCGGAGCCAATATAATGTATTAAAATAACTAAAATTTCCATCAGACAGGTAGCTCTCAGTCACTAAATCATCTTTCATGCTAAGCACCAGGACATTTTGTTGAAAAAAGGATGAAACCTTTTTTCAAGTGAGCTGTAAATGATATTTGGGCCAGAAGACACCCTGAGAATTTAGGTATGGTTTCTAGTGGGGAGAATTGGTCGCTGGGTTTATTTATCCCCCCACCAGTTTTTTAGATTGTAGCAAAGCCATAAAAAAATCAAGTTGCTCAAAACGATCTTATCCCGTCAACTTTACTCAGATTTAAGATCACATCAATTAAATGCTTATGAAGGTTGGTCTTTCAGGGAGTAATGGCAATTCTTTAATCTTCTTAAGAAACTTTGAAAACGACGCTTGATTATCCATACTGATCCAAAAGAGGTAATTTTTATTTTGAGGAACAATCCAGCATCTTAACCCAAGACTTCTTGAACCTTAATGGCCTTAACTTTCATTTGTTCTAATTCAATATTCTGTTCTTCGTTATAGTGGTAATCAGTTGATTTTCAGCTGATTAAGAAGAATAGGCTGATAAGGCATAGCAATCTCATTTAAAGAATATCCACGTTGGTTGTCTTAGAGGATCGTGATTATTATATTGGAAGGTCATGCCAAGTTCAGGGATTTCTACTTTGAAAAGTTCTTCTGCATAATCCAGATGAGTGCGTAGAGGTAGTGCTGTTTCGATCCATTTATAATTTTTAAAGCGTTTCTTTAAATAAGCGTAAGCATCAAACTTAACTACATAAGTAAGAGCGACAGTTGTTATCTTGTTGTCTTTCTTGTTAACAAACACCTTAATGGGTAACTGATCTTTTCTAAGAGGGAAATAATACTGATCATTAACTGGGTCGGATGTATCAATTTTTTCAGGCTCCCCAAGCGTAGAAGTAAGCTCTTTCGGATCATTTGTGTTTTTTAAATGCAAAATTTTGTCAAACTCGTCTCCTCTTTGTTGAAATGGGGGATGTGACTTACATCCAATAAGAAGAACTAGAATAATAATTAGGATTTTCATTTATCATTTTCCTTTGAGTCAATGATCTTCTTTATAATCAAAAAAGCGAGAGGATTAAATGTCATTAACCGAGCTTCGTCTTTGTAAAAGGTTTCAAGATAATTTGCAAAGTCTTCATCAATTGAATCTTTAGAATCTGGCATAAGGAGCTTGTGGGGTGCTACAGGTTTAAAGTCACTATCTGTAGTCCAGCCTGATGCATGGATAAATTCTAGCTTATGTATAGGATCTATACTTGGGAAGGCAATATGAGACATTTCATGAATAACAATGGATCTTTTGTCTTTTTCTTTAAAGAATTTATCAAAGATCAGTAACGTCCTCGTTGTGGAGTAACTAGCTGCTGGATTTAAAGGATGTCCTCCAATGTCTCCTCTGAGAATTTCTGCTAAGTAATATTTGCTGAGCCAAGGAGGCAGAAGGGCCAAGGTTTCTTGGACTATATTTTTATCAGTAGCATTCCACTTTTTTATCTTGGGCTTAATGTTCGTGAATTTCTGATTAGTAGAATCCTGAAAATAATTTGATCCTTCAATTTCTCGACAGTGAGCATCCCTCGTATGAGCGGATACTTTTGTGCCATCACTTTTTGGATAGGCTTTGATCCACTGTTCACGGACATAAATTTCATGAGGGCCGCAAGGCCCAGCAAAAGCTAATGATGAAAATAGAATGAAGAAGATAAACGCCATCATAAAAGTTTAACAGCATCAGAATGAGGGTCAACTTTAGAAATAAAAAAAGCCCAGTGGGCTTTAGTATTTTTCACTTCTTGCGAAGATCGAAACTGAATTTAAAAGTGGGGTGGCAGTCGATCCTGTAGACAAACGTTTACAAAATAGAGATTTTGTCACACCAATTTCAATCCTAACCATTAAATTTCATTAAAGAAAAATTCGTTATCTTTAGATTGATTCAGCTTCAGAGGTCGTTATGTATCGTGTTACGTGGGCCAGAAAACATCCTAAGAATTTAGGAAAGGTTTCTGGTGGGGAGAATCCGTCGCTGGGTTTATTCAACCCTCACCAGTTTTTATATTCTAGCAAATCTAAAAAAGATCTCAATCATTCTTTATTTGACTTAATTCGTCTAAGTAATTGTAAAGGCTCTCCTTTTTGTTACCATAATCATATGCAATACATTCTAATTCTTCTTTGCTTAACATTTTCTCTTACTTCAACTGCCCAAGTATGGGGAACCGTTTTCCCGACGGAAAAAGAAGTTTTAGCAATGGATAACAAGATGTTGGATAAAAGGATCGTTGTGCAGAACTTTTATTATCCAAAACCGGGAAAGTTCGATGAAGCACTAGCTTTGAGGATCGAGGCTTCGACACTTTTAGAAGAATTCGGATTTGCGACTGGTAAGGTATTGGTCAATCGCCAAACAATGGATAGATCGAAAGGAAAAGAAGCGGAAGTTGCTTCTATCTTATGGCAAGTCGAATATGAAAGTTTAGAGTCTTTAAAGAAGGAAATGAATTCTTGGACTCCAATTCAAGTGAATCGCTTTCAGAAAGAAATTCTTAGTAAAATGAATTCGCTGGTAGATAGATTTAAAAGAACAAGCAACTACGTAGCTTTTTGATTTGGAACAAATAAAAAAAGCCCAGTGGGTTAAACTGGGCTTTAGTATAATTCACTCCTTACGGAGATCATCACTGAATTTAAAAATGGGGTCACCAATCGACTCTATCCCCAACTTTTTTCCGCCGGCCAATATCTTAATGATTTCATGCCTTTCAGAAGGTTCTCTCTATAAGAACAAGTCTTTCCTCCATCAAAAATATGTCGTTGAGGGCTTATCTTGCGAGGAAATTGCAACACAGATTTTTTCCGCCAGAACGACCGTTTTGAAGTATCTCAAAATCCACGGAATTCCTGTCAGGGAGATAGGTAGGAATCAAAAAAAGGTGAGAGGGTTGGCCTATGGGCAGAAGATTAAGGAAAGAATTCTTGCGGAGCATAAACGTGAGCAGGAGATTATCTTCAAGATTCGTGAACTTCGGGATAAGGGTCTTAGTTACTGGAAGATTGCCGATGTTCTAAACACTATGAAAGTTCCAACAAAAACTCGAAGAGGAAAATGGCATGCAAGAACAGTATTGAGTATTCTTGCTAAAGCAAAATTCTAGTTTGATTGGCGAGGGCAATATTCAGGTAAATAATCTGAGCTTGTTAAATTCTTATATCTAATATGTGCTTCAGAGTTAAATATTAAACCATCAGCAATTTCAGGTAGCGTCTTTGAGCCAGACGAATATGGAGTATTATATAGTCTCCGGATATCTGAATCTTTTGTGAACATTTCAAAACCAATTTCATTCACTATATTCTTGAAGGGTCTCAAGCTTATGGCCCAATCTGTGGATGATCTTTTGGATTGTCGTTTAGTGAAATTTAAAGTGATCATTTCGTTTGTAGGGTCAAACTTTTCATCGATAAATACAAGACTGACATCTTTTTTTACTTCAGGGTTATCGTTAAGGAATCGTCCATACCATGAGAAGTTACCCAGGTTTGATACCCAACTGTTTTCAGAAATCATTTCTGGCTGGCAGACGTCTAACCCATCTGTTAAGTGTGCACGATGATAAAGCACAATCGCTTTATCATTTGGGCCAAGTTTGTCCCAGATTTGAGACTTAAAATTCTTTGCCGTTGTATGTTCTCTGGTGCTCGAAATTCCATAGATGGTTAAGGCTTCACCAGTTCTTGTTGTTAGAAGTTTTGCAGGACATGTGCCATCAATCATCGGCCTATTGAGTCCTGGCCAGTCTTCTTCCACCATAAGAGATTGAATTCCATCAACTGATTTAGCGAGGATGGGATTATGGGAGCGGTGTTGATTAATTTTTCGAAGTTCAGGGAAGAAGTTCTTAATAACGTATGACCATTCTCCTGGTCCTCTGCAAAGAGTTTGTTCTTGTGCTTGCTGTGATTTGAACCCAAAATCTTGAATTGATGTACTGAGGTCTTTCGTTGATAGCAGCTCATAAAATGAAGATACGTCACTGGATCTTTCTAAAACAATTGTTTTTAAATTAGGATCATTTCCTATCTTTTGCAGCAATGAGGAGAGCTGATCAATATGTTGGTGAGCATAGTGATGATAGAATCCAATGAACAAGACTTTGGATTGTTGATATTCTTTTACTAACAAATCAATTGCATCAGTTCTATTTTCATCGAATATCTTGTTTTCAATATCGTCAGCAGTAGCATGTTTCGATATCGATATCGATATCGAGATTAGCATTGAGATTATGAGTAAGATTTTCATTTGCATGTAAGTTACTGAAACAACAGAGTTTTAACAACATAGAATGTAAAGTTTACTGGGTTTATGGATCAATATCTTCTGAGTATGGATAGTCATTATCATATTCTGAAGTTTCTTTCTTATATTCTGATTCTTTTGACCAACAATTGGTTGCCATCCCAGCGTCTTCACCTAGAACTTTTTGAAGCTTTTTAGCCTTAATTTCCATAAGTTTTGATTCTAGATTCTCATCTTCGTTAAAAGCTTGGTCAGTTGATTTCCAGCCGGCTAAAATAAACAGACTGAGTAGGCATAATAACTTCATTGGTAATCCCCCATAATAACAAAAAAACGAAGAGTTTAAGCCTCCATTAGTATAGAAATTTACTGATCAAGAGAAGCCAATTTCTAAACCTTGAGTTGAATCTTTGATTACATTTCTAAAGCGAAACTTGAAATCACGATTTGTGATTTCAAATTGGCTGAGCGATTCAATTTGTGACATCAAGATCGGTGAGGTTCATATGTCAAAGATTGTTGAAAGCGACATTAAAAATTTAATCTATTTTTTCAGAGGACATCGAGTGATGCTGGATAGTGATCTGGCCAATATTTACGGTGTGGAAACAAGAGTTCTAAACCAATCAGTTTCCCGTAATAAGGATCGATTTCCATCTGATTTTGCATTTAGACTTTCTGAAACTGAATGGGAAAACTTGATATCACAAAATGTGATTTCAAGTTTAGCCCACGGTGGACGAAGGAAATTGCCATATGTTTTTACTGAACAGGGTGTTTCAATGTTGTCTAGCGTATTGAACAGCAAGGAAGCCATAAAGGCCAATGTCCAGATTATGAGGACTTTTGTGAGTATTAGAAATCTTGCCTCAACTTATAAAGAACTTGAAAAAAGGGTGTTTGAAGTAGAAGAGAAGTCTGACAAAAATTACAAGCTCCTGCTAACTGCCTTGTTGCAATTGAAAAACCAGATTGAACCGACACTCAAAAAGAATAGGAAAAAAATTGGACTGGGCTAATTTAAGCTGAAGAAATAAAAAAAGCCCAGTGGGTTAAACTGGGCTTTAGTATCTTTCACTTCTTGCGAAGATCACGACTGAATTTAAAGATGGGGTGGCAGTCGATCCTCTGGACAATCGTTTACAAAGTGCATACTCTGCCACAGCAATTTGCGATATAACTGTTTGATTCTACAGATATTTACTCATCACGACACTTCTGTGATTTGTAATGCCCCACTGATGGTACTCAATGAATCGAAAATTACGTTTCTCATACATTTTTATTAGATGAGTAGCTTTCTCAGAAGTATATAAAGCGAGTTCTTTTGCTCCAAGTTCCCTTGCCCGATTTTCTATATAATCCAAAAATTTTGATCCAATCCCTCGTCCTTGGTAATTTGGATTAATAGCAAATCTTCCAAATGTGATAACTCCAGGGTTTGAATACCAAGCAGGGCCCTAACTCTGTTCCAGGTCTTCTAATAGTAACGGATCCAATGATCTCTTAATTGCTGATAACAAGATGGCATTCGCCTTTGGCAATATTCTTTCGAGTGGCTTCGATGTCTTCATGTGAAGCCGCATACTTCATTCCATATCAATATCGAAAAATGTATGTAAAAGCATCACATTTGAGTTTTCAGAGTTTTTTCAGAAAGGGTATCCCGCAATATTGAATATTATTTACTTGGGAGTCATACGTTATGAAATTGGAATTGGAGGATATTGGAGAAATGATCTTTTTGATCCGTGGCCAGAGAGTGTTGATGGATTCTGATCTGGCAAACTTATATGAGGTTGAAACAAAAAGATTAAATGAGCAGGTTCGTAGAAATATAGACCGTTTTCCTGAAGACTTTATGTTTCAGCTTACATCGCAAGAGTATGAACTTTTGAAGTCGCAAATTGCGACTTCAAAACAGGGTAGCGGAGGTAAACAAAAACTTCCGCTTGTTTTCACAGAAAATGGTGTTGCCATGCTTTCTAGTGTTTTGAGCAGTAAGCAAGCGATAAGAGTGAATATTGCAATAATGAGAATCTTTACCAAATTGCGAAGCTTTCATATGTTGGAGAAAAATGTGGCAAGACAGATAGGTGAAATGAAGAGTGATACCAATAAGATATTTAAGGTCGTCTTTGAACGTCTCGATGATTTAGAATCTGAAAGACCAGCTCTTCCTCAGAAACGACGAAAGATTGGGTTAAAGGCGAAATAAAAAAGCCCCGTGGGTTAAACTGGGCTTTAGTATTTTTCACTTCTTACGAAGATCGAAACTGAATTTAAAAATGGGGTGGCAGTCGATCCTGGAGACTATCATAGACAATTGAGTAATTTTACCACAAGATTTTCTTATGAATTTACAGATTTTAGAAAAAGAATTTTCCGTATGTCGCATGCCAGTTGAATCAGCCATTCCCGACTGGGCATTGCCAAGCAGTTTTCTTTCTATAAGTCGTACCTCCACAGAACTTTCAATTGTTTGTGAGGGAAATCTTGTTCCATTAGATGTGAAAAGTGAAGCAAGATGGAGGATATTGAAAGTTGAAGGAACACTTGATTTTGGCTTGACTGGAATTCTTGCAAGTATTGCCAATCCGCTAGCTCAGGCCAAGATAAGCATTTTTGCAGTTTCAACATTTGATACGGATTATGTATTAGTGAAGCATGATAGCCTAGATCAAGCATGTGATGCTCTTAGATCAAATGGTTTCAAAATCACCTAGGCGAAAATAAAAAAGCCCCGTGGGTTAAACGGGGCTTTAGTATGTTTCACTTCTTGCGAAGATCATCACTTAAAGAATGGGGTGACCGATGGGGATCGAACCCACGACAACCAGAACCACAATCTGGCGCTCTACCGACTGAACTACGGTCACCATTGAACAGGCATGTAATTTATAGTTTCTAACCACTTTAAGTCAATAAATTCCTTTCTCTAGAGTGTTGCCGCAATCAGTCATTGTCAAGGCTTTCAAGTTGTTTGCTCTTTTTGGATTCGGCGCAGATAATTGAATTTATGAGAATATTGTATTCATTCCTGGCCTTGATTCCTTTTTTAGTAGAAGCCTCAGTGGTGGGAATAACCACTCATCCATTGCCTGAAAAATCTCGACTCTTATCAGGCTCTATGACAGGGTATCTTAGTGAGCGCCATGAAATAGGGGCCGGGATCCGTTATACTCAAGAGTTAGAAGTTGATGAGCTTTTTGATTTATTTGTGTCTGGGGCCCAACATTCAAGAGAGTATTTGATTGGTGGTGGAGTCGATTTTCAGGTGTTATCAGAAACAGAGGATCATCCACGAATTTCGGTAAAACCTTTTTACCAGTATCAAAAGTTTGAAGAATCAAAAAATGGTATTATAGGTTTTGCTCCCACCCTTAGGAAAAGTTTTACATTTTATGATTATAGTCTTTTTCCCTACCTGGCCATTCCTTCAGGGATAAAAATAGATAGTCATTCAGACATCTTTTCCTACTATGCTTCACTAACCTTGGGAGCAAGTTTTCCTTTGCCGATTGAGGGAGGAGAGAAACTGTTAGTGTCACTTGAAACAAATAAAAACATGGGTGCCTCATCTGATTATGTTGGAGTACTGCTTTCTTGGGTTTGGAGATAATATGATTTTTTTCTCAGATTTCGATGGAACACTAACTTTTGAAAAACGTGAATTAACTCGGGAGTTTTTTGATATTTTAGATCTTATAAAAAAGAATGGTGATGAACTTATCATCGTTTCTGGTCGATCAGTTTCCTGGGGACATTTCTTTTTAACTCACTTCCCACTCAAGTACTGCATTATGGAAGGTGGTGGTGTGATGATTTACCTTGATGAGCAAGGTGAACTTTGCCAGGAGCCGCTCGTGGATCAAAAAGAAATTGATCGTCTCGAAAAGTTTACCACTAATTTTGAACATCACTTCCCTCGAGTCCCCATGTCAGTGGATAGTTTTGGCCGTCTTACTGATCGAGCGATTGAATTTCATTTAATGGATGCGGAGTGGATTAGAGAAGCCTTGGAGTTTATGGATAAGCATAAAATCAATTATTCAAAATCTAATGTTCATATAAATTTCTGGGCCGGTGATATCTCAAAATACTTAGGGGTTAAAAAGTTTTTAGATAAATTTTATCCTGACATGAAAGAAACGGATGGTTGGTTTTTTGGTGATGCACCCAATGATCAAAGCATGTTTGAATCGTTTCATAATTCAATCGGCGTGAGCAATATCAAGCATTGCTTACATCGATTAGAACATAAGCCCCGAATTATTCTTGAAGGGGACGAAAATATAGGGCCAAGAGGTGTTCTCAATTCGATCAAGAAATTACACCAAGGCGCCATCCGCTAAGGTAATTTGACGTCTTGCTCTTGCAGCAAATTCTTTGTCATGAGTGACGTAAATAATCGTTGTTCCTTTTTCTTTATTTATTTTATCAAAGAGATCGATAATCATCTGACCATTTTGAGAGTCAAGATTTCCCGTCGGCTCATCAGCAAACAGATAGGTTGGTTCCATAATGAGTGCTCGTGCGATCGCCACACGTTGCTGCTCTCCTCCTGAGAGCTCTGAAGGATATCTTTTTTCAAGACCTTTCAGTCCAACCTCCTCGAGAAGCTTCAATCCCATGGGACGTCTTTGCTCTAAGACTTTGGCCTTACGGGCCGGTAATAAAACATTTTCGATTGCCGTTAATTCTTGAAGGAGATAATGGAATTGAAAGACAAAACCAATGTTTTTATTTCTTAATTTAAAAATTTCTTGAGCTGAAATATTTTTAACATTCACATCATCATAGAAAACATTTCCTTCAGTCGGTGAATCGAGTGTTGAAAGAAGATAGAGCAGAGTACTCTTGCCTGAACCGGATCTTCCGACCAATGAAACAAATTCACCATCTTGAATTTCGAGATTAATGCTTTTTAGCGCTGGAACACTTGCCCGTGGAAAAAGCTTAGTCAGATTTTGGGTTTTAATCATTACTGCCCACCAGAACGAATAATTTCCATGGGCTCGAGTTTTCCTGCTTGTCTCGCCGGAATAATGGAGGAAAAAATGGCAGAAAGAACTGCGATCCCAAAGGCTTTGAGATAGATGATAGTGGCAAAAGAAATGATCATCTTATTTCCCGGGCCACTCATCCTGCCAGGGACAACTTCAATTTGGGCCATGATATGGCAAATGATATTTCCAATCACTAACCCCACAATCCCTCCAATAATTCCTAAGAGGATACCTTGATTAAAAAAAAGTTTCACGATATCTGAAGGGGAAAATCCCATGGATCTCAAAATGGCAATGTCCCGCTTCTTTTGAGTCACTAGGATACTAAGAATATTATAGATGCCAAACCCGGCGACAATAATAATCGCAATCGTCATAGAGTTTCTGACAATATCCTGAGTCTTAAAAACGGATAAAATAGATGCCGAAGATTCCTGCCAGGGAAGAATTTTATCGCTGGCCGATACCTTCCACGCGTCTGATTTAGTTTGAGCTTCATCTGGTTTAAAGAGCTTTATGGCAATATCGGTGATTTCGCTCGGTCGGCCCCTGAGTTTTTGGGCATCAACAAGGGAGCTAAAGGCGGTTGATTCATCTATGCCTTTTATTCCAGTTTCGAAGACGCCAACAATTTTAAACGGCTGTGGAGAAGTATTGCCTGTAGAAATAAGAAGAGTTTCAGAAACTCGACTACCGAGTTGTTCCATTAGTTTTGAACCAATGATGAGTCGATTACCTGAGTTCCCAAGATCTTTGAAGGAGCCAACCTTCATATAATTTTCAATATTCGTTACTTTCATTTGCCGCTCAAATTGCGAGCCAATAATTCTGCCTGTTCGTGTGACTTTTGCTTGATTGAAGATAACTTGAGATACAACTTGCGGGGAGTAGGCGGCGACATCAGGGTCAAGATCAAGTTTAGAAAACCATCCCATGGGATACTCAATCTTAGAAGAATCTTTTCTTCCAGAGGGAGGAAG
>Ga0315907_10005768_pt1 | contig 13320 bp, 12 predicted proteins | sample LakEriMetagenome_3_FD_203525 | JGI IMG/M metagenome (GOLD analysis project Ga0315907, IMG submission 203525) | Freshwater fungal communities from buoy surface, Lake Erie, Ohio, United States - Buoy 12 MA123 | ecosystem: Environmental > Aquatic > Freshwater > Lake > Lake biofilm | place: USA...
AACTTCAGCCCCAGCGTCAATCAGGCATTGCAAAAACCAAAAATAGCGACAATCATCCCAAAATCCAGCCGCGCAATCTCATCCTGATTGTCGCGCTCATCGCATCCTGATTGTCGCTGTATACATGAGCATCTCCATGGACCCTGGCTGGGCCGGGGGGATCTAGCACCCTATCCGGCGTGGCACCGCGGTGATGCGACGAAACAGCTTAGGCTGTCGGGAAATGACACGAGGGCGACGTAGTCTGCGGGCGGCGCGCCCAGCCGCCATCATGCACCCGGCGAAAAGGCGGCGCTGGCGCGGCCGCGGTGATGAAGGCACGATCACTTCGGAGCGGGGGGGATTTGAAACCTTGGGGTTCGGCCTCATTTTTCCTGCCTTAGTTCCATTCCCCCAGGCATCTATTTCACCAACCCATGCTGCGCCGCAGCATAAGAAAACAACATAAAATCAGCGCGTTAAACCTTGTTGGAAAAATCACCCCACCCTCAAGCTTTGGAGAGTATCCCCCGATTCGGAGAGAAAAAGCCCGGCCATTCCGCCCCCGCACCATCAAGGTTTCTGGCGAAAAGCCCGCAAATACACGGGATTTTCCAAGCCCGCCCAGGGCTAAGAGCATGTTTGCGGAAAGGGAAGTGGCGTCCCGTACGGGATTCGAACCCGTGCTGCCAACGTGAAAGGCTGGTGTCCTAGGCCTCTAGACGAACGGGACAAGGCCAGAAGACGCGCTCAATAGCCTCTGATACCCTCCACGCCTAGCCCCCTTTGCCCAAATATCGAACTGACTTGCGAGAAAATGCCCTTCAGGCTTTTCTGGGTAGCCCATTTCGGAACCTCGCTGCCCTCATGCCTGACAATGCCTGCCGTCTTTACCTCATTACCCCCCCGCGGTTTGAACCTTCGGTTTTCCGCGACTCCCTAGGCGCGGCGCTCGATGCAGGTGATGTCGCCTGTTTGCAATTACGCCTGAAGGACGCATCAGAAGATGACTTTGCGCGGGCTACAGAAATCCTGATGCCCGTAGCGGCCGCGCGGGATGTTGCATTTCTGCTAAATGATGATGCTGCGCTTGCCGCCAAGCTTGGCTGTGATGGCGCGCATCTTGGCCAAACAGATGGCAATCACGCTGAAGCGCGCCGGCTGCTCGAAGGGCGCATTTTGGGCATTACCTGCCACGCCTCACGCCATCTTGCGATGGAAGCTGGCGAATTGGGCGCAGATTACGTTGCCTTCGGTGCCTTCTTCCCTACCGAGACGAAGGAAACCATCCACCGCGCCGCGCCCGAGATCCTTGCCTGGTGGCATGAGATGTTCGAAATACCCTCAGTTGCCATTGGCGGCATTACTGCGGCCAATTGCGCGCCGCTGGTGCAGGCTGGCGCGGATTTCCTCGCGGTCATCGGCGCGGTCTGGAACCACCCGGAAGGGCCAGCGCAAGGCTTGCGCTCAATGAATGCGGCCATCGCCAATGCCTTGCAGCTCGGCCCTGATCCGCTTTGCCGCTGAAGCCAAGAACACCTCGGCGGTCATCAAAAAAACTAATGATGCCTGGCACCGGCGGCCGGGCTCCGCGCCACCGCAGCGCGCTGATCGCTGGCAAAATAAGCAGAAGCCTTGCGCGGCATCCCATTGGCTTGGCGTAGTTCACCAGTCAACCATTCCATTACGTTAAGATTTTCCATTATATCACTCGGCAAGCCAGCCCGCTCGCCGCTATCCATCCCCGCCCGGTAAAGCCAGTCAAGCAGCGTATGCGCAGAACATCCTATCTCAGCCGAAGTCCATCATGCCGCAGCCCAGCGAGAGAGGTGCTCCCCTTCGTGATCCAGCGCCATCTCCGCATCTCCTGGGCAGGGATGTCAGGGGAGGGGGTGTTCATTCTCTCTACCGCAACAATCTGGGCGCGATGAATGCGTTAATCAGAATGAGGGGCCGCGGCTTGGATTTGTGGATGCTTGTCGCTATTCATGTTTTTTTAACGGTGCCTGATTAACAATCTCGTTTGATTTTGGTCGTCGCGGTATAGAAATCCCCATGCCATCCAATTCTCGCTTGTTCCGCCGCTTGCTGGTGCTGCACCTAGCCACCACTGGCCTTACCGTGCCCTCTGGTGTCGCGATGGCGCAGGGGCGCAATTTGCCCGCACCGGCGGAGCCCGATCTGCCACGCAAGAACGGGCCAGCCCCCCAACAGCCCCGCAGCGGTGAAACCGATGCCGACCCCAGTGATGAACCGGGCAATGGGCGCGGCGTGGCAGGTGGTGGCCGTTCGCAGGGCGCCACCGATGCAGACCCCAGCGATGCGCCAGGTAGGGGCCGTGGCGGCAATGGTGTGACCGATGCTGATCCCGGCGATCAGCCTGGTCGAGGGCGAGGGAATACGGGTAGCTCTGATGCGGATCCGGGTGATCTTCCCGGACAGGGGCATGGCGGTGGCCGACAGGCTGGACCAAGCGATGCCGATCCGGGCGATCCGGCGGGGCAGGGGCGCGGTGTCGCGCCGCCGCAGCTCAGGACTGGCTGGCCTCCAAAGAAAGTCTAACGCTACTGAACCATGCCTTGTGTGGCGCAGGTCGCCATCTTTTCTCCGCCTGGGCGCGCGCGGCAGGTCTGCCTACCGAAATCCACCCTCCTGATTTACGCAAGGCAGCAGGTCGACGTCTCGGAGAAGCCCGCGCAACGGCGCATAATCAAGCGAGAGATGGTTAGCAGAGGCAGGCCGCCAGCTGGTATTTTTGGCATGAAGCGCACCAATCGGACCGCCAAACCGAACAGCTGCTCATGAAGGTGGTAGGAATAGTGCGTCCGAGGTCGGGTAGAGATTAAACGATACATCACAGCCTCATAAAAAAGAAAGCCGCGAATGTCTTTACGTGGGAATGGCGCGCCCGAAAGGATTCGAACCTCTGACCCCCAGATTCGTAGTCTGGTGCTCTATCCAGCTGAGCTACGGGCGCCATTGATGATCCGACGGATAGCGGAGCCACGCCCGAGGCGCAACCCCGCAGCCGCCGTAAATTACTCAGGCGGCGAGTTTATCCAATTCCCGCACCAAAGCTTCGCCCATCACGCCGGTGCCAACGCGCGCCATGCCGGCTTGCATGATGTCAGCGGTGCGAAGACCACCGCCCAGCACCTTCTCCACCGCGGTTTCCACCAGGCGTGCGTCTTCCTCCATGCCGAAGGACCAGCGCAGCAGCATGGCGAAGGACAGGATTTGCGCACAAGGATTGGCAATGCCCTTGCCGGCGATATCGGGCGCTGACCCATGCACCGGTTCATAAAGCGCATGCCGCCGGCCAGAGGAATCCACTGCCCCCAAGGTCGCCGATGGCAGCATCCCAAGCGAGCCGGTCAGCGCAGCCGCCAGATCAGACAGCACATCGCCAAACAGATTGGACCCCAGGATCACGTCAAACTGCTTGGGGCGAGAGCAAAGCTGCATGGCGCAATTATCGGCATACATATGTTCAAGCTCGACATCGGGGAATTCGGCCTTGCCGATCTCACCCACCACGGCGCGCCATAGCCGGCCGGATTGCATCACATTCGCCTTCTCGACGCTCGTGACCTTGTTGCGGCGCTTGCGTGCCAGATCAAAGGCAATACGCGCCACGCGGGCGATTTCGTCTTCGGTATAGACTTCCGTATCAATGCCGGTGCGCTTGCCATTGGCATCTTTGTGGATGCCGCGCGGTTCGCCGAAGTAAATGCCGCCGGTTGATTCGCGCACGATCATCACATCAAGCCCACGCACCAGATCGGCCTTCAGCGACGAAGCATCCACCAGCGCATCAAGCACCACAGCCGGGCGCAGATTGGCGAAAAGGCCAAGATCCTTCCGCAGCCTCAGCACGCCCAATTCAGGGCGCTTGTCGAAGGGCATGGAATCCCATTTCGGCCCACCGACGGAACCGAACAGCACCGCATCGGCGGCCTTTGCACGTGCCACGGTTTCATCCGAACAGGGCGTGCCTTCCGCATCCAAAGCCGCACCGCCCACCAGCCCTTCTTCGATATTAAAGGAGACATGACGGCGGCGATCCATCCAATCCACCACCCGGCGCACTTCGCGCATCACCTCGGGACCAATCCCGTCGCCGGGGAGGATGAGAAGCTTCTTGTTCGATGACATGGCGTTTTCCTCAAGGCCCCGGCTTGGCGCCGGGGCGTCACTCAATCAGGCATAAAGCCAGGGCTGGGCAGCGCGCTGGCGCGATTCAAAACTATCAATCGCCGGCGCGTGCTGCATGGTCTGGCCGATATCATCCAGCCCATTCAGCATCAGATGTCGCCGCAGCGGGTCAATCTGGAAGGGAATCTCCTCCCCATTCGGACGCACCACCACCTGGCGTTCCAGATCGACGGTGATGCGCGCATTGCCGCCCATCTTCGCGTCTTCCATCAGCTTTTCGCAAATCTCGCGCGGCAGGCGCACCGGCAGCACGCCATTCTTGAAGCAGTTATTGTTGAAGATATCAGCGAAATCAGGCGCGATCACGCAGCGAATGCCGAAATCCAGCAAGGCCCAGGGCGCGTGTTCGCGCGATGATCCGCAGCCAAAATTCTCAAACGCGATCAGCACTTCGGCCTTGCGATAGGGTTCCTGATTCAGCACGAAATCCGGGTTTTCCGTGCCATCTTCCTTGAAGCGGAAATTGGCAAACAGATTCTTCCCGAAGCCGAGCCGGCTGATGGATTTCAGGAAGCGTGCCGGGATGATCTGGTCCGTATCCACATTCGCCTTGGGCAAGGGGGCGGCGATACCGGTAAGCTTGGTGAAGGCTTGCATATTACAGGGCTCCCTTCGGCTGATAATCACGCACATCTGCCAAATGGCCCGCAAGCGCCGCGGCAGCGGCCATGGCGGGGCTCAACAAATGGGTCCGCCCACCAGGGCCCTGACGACCTTCGAAATTGCGGTTGGACGTGCTGGCGCTGCGCTGACCAGGTGTGAGCTTGTCAGGGTTCATGCCAAGGCACATGGAACACCCCGCTTCGCGCCATTCGAAGCCGGCTTCGCGCAGGATGCGATCAAGCCCTTCCGCTTCGGCTTGCTTCTTCACGAGGCCCGAACCGGGCACCACCAGCGCGCGCACATGATCCGCCACGCGCCGGCCTTTTGCGATGGCGGCGGCAGCGCGGATATCCTCAATCCGGCTATTGGTGCAGGAACCCACGAAAACAACATCCACCTTCAAATCGGTCAGGCGCTGGCCGGGCGTCAGGCCCATATAGTCAACCATGCGCTGCAACTGCGCGCGCTTGGCTTCATCGCCCTCATCAGCTGGGTTCGGCACAATGCCCGTGATCGGTAGCACCGCTTCGGGGTTCGTGCCCCAGGTCACTTGCGGCGCAATCTCATGCGCGGCCAGGCGCAATTCCTTATCGAAATGCGCGCCTGCATCGGAAGGCAGCGTCTTCCACCATTCAAGGGCGCGCTTGAACGCCTCACCCTTCGGGCCATTCGGCGTTTTGGCGATGTAATCGAAAGTGGTTTGGTCCGGCGCCACCATGCCGGCGCGCGCACCACCTTCGATGGTCATGTTGCAGACCGTCATGCGGCCCGCCATATCCAGGGCGCGGATCGCATCCCCGGCATATTCAATCACATGGCCGGTGCCGCCCGCCGTGCCGATCTTGCCGATGATCGCCAGCACAATATCCTTGCCGGAACAGCCAAAAGCCAGATTGCCATCCACCGAAACACGCATGTTCTTGGCGGGCTTTTGCAGCAGCGTCTGCGTCGCCAGCACATGCTCCACTTCCGATGTGCCGATGCCGAATGCCAGCGCGCCCATGGCGCCGTGGGTCGAGGTATGGCTATCACCGCACACAATCGTCATGCCCGGCAAAGAGCGACCCAATTCAGGGCCGATCACATGCACAATGCCCTGACGGTCATCGAGCAGCGGAATGTAAGGCACGCCGAATTCAACGACATTCTTTTCCAGCGTTTCAACCTGCAAGCGGCTTTCGGGGTCCACAATGCCGGTGCGGCGGCTGTCATCGGTCGCGATATTATGGTCAACCACAGCCAAAGTCGCATCCGGGCGGCGCACCTTGCGCCCCGCAGCACGCAGGCCATCAAAAGCCTGCGGCGTGGTCACTTCATGGGTCAGATGCAAATCAATGTAGAGCAGCGCCGTGCCATCCGGCAGGGTTTCAACAACATGCGCGTCCCAAATCTTGTCGAACAGCGTACGCGGCTTCTGCGCTGACATTTCATCTTCCCCCTTATCACACATGAAAACGCCGCGCCTTTCAGCGCGGCGCGTTTAAGTCAGCCCTCGGCAGTCTTGGCGGGGCTAGCAGCCTTCATGCCCAGCTTTTCCGCAATACGCGCGGATTTGCCGGTGCGGCCACGCAGGTAATAGAGCTTCGCGCGACGCACGCGCCCACGGCGCACCACCTGAATTTCGGCGACATTCGGGCTGTATAGCGGAAACACGCGCTCCACGCCTTCACCATAGGAAAGCTTGCGAACAGTGAAATTGCTCTGCACGCCCTTGTTGGAACGCGCGATCACAACGCCTTCATAAGCCTGGGTGCGGATGCGTTCGCCCTCCACCACCTTCACCATGACGCGCACGGTATCGCCCGGGCCGAAATCCGGCGTGGTGCGGGCAGCGGCTAGCTTGGCCTGCTGATCAGCTTCGAATTGCTGCAAGATATTCATGTTGGTACCCTTTCTTCGGTTTCTTTAGGCGGCGGCGGGATGGCCGGCAATGGCCCCCGCGCCTCCGCGCTGTGTTTCATGCCGCGCCCATAAATCGGGGCGGCGTTCCTTTGTGATGTTTTCGCTTTCGGCCCGGCGCCAGGCCGCGATGGCGGCGTGGTGGCCCGAAAGCAGCACTTCCGGCACAGCACGGCCGGCCCATTCGGCGGGGCGCGTGAAATGCGGATATTCCAAAAGCCCCTCGGCGCCATGGCTTTCCTCGGCAGCGCTTTCCGCCGCCCCCATCACGCCCGGCAGCAAGCGCACACAGGCATCAAGCAGCGTGAGTGCCGCCAATTCCCCCCCGCTCAGCACATAATCACCGATCGAGATTTCCAGCATGCCGCGCGCTTCAATCACCCGCTGATCCACACCTTCATAGCGCCCGCAGAGCAGCACTGCCCCCGGCCCCGCCGCCAATTCCCGGACCAGGGCCTGATCCAGCAAGCGCCCGCGCGGCGTCAGGTAAATCACTGGCCGATCTGGCATTTCGGCTAAGGCCGCCCCCACCGCCGCATCCACCACATCCGGGCGCAGCACCATGCCGGCACCGCCGCCAAAGGGCGTGTCATCCACGCTGCGATGACGGTCCTTGGCGTGTTCGCGAATGTCGTGCGCGGCCAAGGACCAAAGCCCTTCGCGCAAGCCGCGCCCCGCGAGGGAAAGGCCAAGCGGCCCCGGGAACATTTCCGGGAACAGCGTCAGGACATCGGCGCGCCAGCTCATGCCGCGGCCTCCTTCCCTTCGGGCGTCACCAGCACTTCGGCCGGCGGCACTACCACGAGGCGGCCAGAGGCGATATCCACCACCGGCACCACCTGGCGCGTGAAGGGCAGCAGCATTTCGCTTGCCCCTTCAATCACCAGGAAGGCGCCACCGCCATGGTCTTCCACTGCGCGCACGGTGCCGAGCGCCGCACCCGCTTCCGTCACCACCTGAAGGCCGATCAGGTCGGCCAGGTAAAATTCCTCTTCCTCGGTGGGGGGCAAAGCCTCCCGCGCGACGAAAAGGCGTGTGCCGGTCAGGCGCTGCGCGGCATCACGATCCGTGATGCCTTCAACGGCGACCAGATCAGGGCCTTTCAGCGTCAGGCGGAATTGGCGCGTGCCAGCCTCATCGGAGAGCGGGCCATAGGCGGTGATGGCGGCCGGATCAGCGGTGAAGGCACGTAGGCGCAAAAGCCCGCGCACGCCATGCGGCCTGCCGAACTCCCCCACCATAATGCGCTTGCCGCCCATCTGCCGTGCTGCCTGCCGCTAACGCCGGCTTCAGCCAGCCGCAGCAGCAGCGGCGCGTTCCTGCGCCTTCTTCTTAGGCTGCGCCTGCTTGGTCTGCGCCGGGATCGCCGGCATGGCGATCAGGCCAGCACGGCCCAGAAAGCGCGCCACGCGTTCAGTCGCGACCGCGCCATTGCCGATCCAATGCTTCAGGCGATCTTCCTGCAAGCGAATACGATCTGCATGCTCAGAAGGCAGCATGGGGTTATAGGAACCCACCTTTTCGATGAAGCGGCCATCGCGCGGGCTGCGGCTATCGGCAACCACGATGTGATAATAAGGGCGCTTCTTGGCACCAGCGCGTGCAAGGCGAATCTTGAGAGCCATACGGGTATTCCTTTCTTTAGTGACTTGAAACGTTGGGTTTGGAGAAGGCCATCATCAAAACGGCCTCCGGCCTTGGGGGAGCAGTGCGGCAAGCCCGCCACGCATCAGCCCCTTCTGGCCGATCTTGTTCATCCGCTTCATCATGGCGGACATATCGTCGAATTGCTTCAGCAGGCGGTTCACATCCTGCACCGTGGTGCCGGACCCAGCCGCGATGCGGCGCTTGCGTGATGCCTTCAGCAGATCAGGCGTGCGGCGTTCCTTGGGCGTCATGCTGGAAATGATCGCGGCCTGGCGCTTCAGAATAGCGGTATCCAGATTGGCGCCTTCCAGCTGCGCCTTCACCTTCTGCACGCCGGGCAGCATGCCAAGAATACCTTGCAGGCTGCCCATCTTGCCGATTTGCTTCAACTGCGCCGCATAATCATCCAGCGTGAACTGGCCCTTTTGCATGCGCGCGGCGAGCTTTTCAGCCTCCGCCTGATCCATCGTCTCAGCGGCTTTCTCGACCAGCGAGACAATGTCGCCCATGCCAAGAATACGGCTCGCGATGCGATCGGGGTGGAAATCTTCCAGCGCATCCAGCTTTTCGCCGGCGCCCAAAAGCTTGATCGGGGCGCCAGTCACAGCGCGCATTGAAAGCGCCGCACCACCGCGCGCATCGCCATCCACACGCGTCATGACAATGCCGGTGACGCCGACCTTTTCCTGAAAGGCCTTGGCGGTATTCACCGCATCCTGCCCGGTCATGGCATCCACAACCAGCAAGGTTTCATGCGGCTTAGTGGCGGCCTTTACCTCGGCCACTTCGGCCATCAGCGCTTCATCAATCGCAAGGCGCCCGGCAGTGTCCAGCACGACAACATCGTAAAGCTCACGCCGCGCGACATCCATGGCGCGCGCGGCAATTTCCAGCGGGCGCTGGCCAGCGATGATCGGCAGGCTGGTCACTTCCGCACGCTCGGCCAATTGCTGCAATTGCAGCTGCGCTGCCGGGCGATGCACGTCGAGTGACGCCAGCAGCACCTTTTTCTTCTCGCGGCCCTTCAGCCTGAGCGCGATCTTGCCCGAGGTCGTGGTCTTGCCCGAACCCTGCAAGCCCACCATCAGAATGGCCAGCGGTGCGGGCGCATTCAAATCAAGCCCGCGCGCCCCTTCCGTGCCGCCAAGTGCTTCCACCAAAGCGTCATTGACGATCTTGATGACCTGCTGCGCGGGAGAGACGGAGCGGATTACCTCCTGCCCCACGGCGCGTTCCTTCACGCGCGCAACCAGGTCGCGGACCACCGGCAAGGCGACATCAGCTTCCAGCAACGCCACGCGCACTTCGCGCAGCGCTTCGGTCACATCGGCTTCGCTCAGCGCGCCACGGCGGCGCAGCCGATCAAAAACACCGTTGAGCTTGCTGGACAGAGCCTCAAACATGGGGCAGCCCACTAGTCCTTTCGCGTTGCGGTTGCCCCAAAGCAAAACGCGCCGCTGCGCGAGCCTTCGCGGAGCGACGGAGCCAACCCGCATAAGGCGAGCGGACCAAGGTTCAGGACGAACCGGTGTTGGGGGGCGTTTATCGCCCAAGCGCTTAAGGGTCAAGCGAAAAGGGGCAAGCGGAGCTTGGGCGAACCGGCGCCTCGACGCCGCGCGGGGCTTTTGTTAAGCACAGGCGCAAGATTTCCAAAACAGGAAGGCAGGGGCTGATATGGGCCACAAGCTTGAAGAGGCGCTGAAAATCTCCCGTCGTGCGGCCCTATTCGGCGGTGCGGGGCTTGGGCTTGCCGCCTGCGCCACCCCGGTCCGCGGCCCTGCCGTACCCTTTGCCCGCACCCGGGACGCGAAGGTGCTGGGCCTTCCAAATGAGCGCTTTTTCTTCCCCTGGGATGGTGATGCCTTCCGTGCTGAAGTGCTGTCCGCCCAGGAAAAGGCACGGCGCATTCATGGCCCGCCCCGCCGTGGCCAGGACCGCACCATTGAAATGCTGGCCATTTCTGGAGGTGGGGAGAATGGCGCCTTCGGGGCTGGCTTGCTGAATGGCTGGACCGAAGCCGGCAATCGGCCCACCTTTAGCCTGGTAACTGGCGTTTCCACCGGCGCGCTCACGGCCCCCTTCGCCTATCTGGGCCCGCGTTACGATGCGGCGCTTAAAGCCGTTTACACGGAGATCACGCCCAAGGATGTGCTGGAACAGCGGAATATTCTTAATGCGGCCCTGTTTGAAGATGCACTGGCCGATAACGCACCGTTGTTTCGCACCATTTCCAAGTATTTGAATGACGCGATGCTGGCGGATATCGCCCGCGCCTATGAACGCGGCAGGCTATTGCTGGTCGGCACATCCGATATGGATGCGCAATTGCCGGTGGCCTGGAATATTGGTGCCATCGCAGCCAGCGGTCATCCGAAAGCCCTTGACCTGGTGCGCCGGCTGTTATTGGCATCCGCCGCCATACCTGGCGCTTTCCCGCCCGTCATGATTGATGTGACGCTAGATGGGAAAACCTATCAGGAAATGCATGTGGATGGCGGCGCCTTCACACAGTTGTTTCTCTATCCGCGCAGCGTGACGCGTGAGCGGCGCGCCCATCTGCGCCATGGTGATCATGTTCAGCCGGCAAGGGCCTATATCATCCGCAATGGGCGGCTCACGCCGAACCCTGCCCGGACCGAGCGCCAGACTTTTGTCATCGCGCAGCGCGCCATCGCCAGTATGATTTCAGCGAGCGGCTTCAATGACGTGGCGCGCATCCGCAACACCACGCGCGAAGATAAGGTGGATTTCAACCTGGCCGCCATTGGCCCTGATTTCCCGGATGAGCCGAAGGAGCCTTTCGAACAGGCCTATATGCGCAAGCTCTACGCCCATGCCTTCGACCAAGCGCGGGCGGGATATCCGTGGTTGAAGGATATCCCTTATTGAAAATGATGAGGTCAGCTCACCCCCATCACATAGGCCGGCGGGTCCTGGGTTTCAAAAGCAACGCCCTTCACCCCCGGCACCCCTTCAGCCAAAACGCGCAAGCCCTGCTTCACAACGTCCGACCGGCAGAAGCCATGGAAGGTCACCTGACCATCCTTCACATCCGGGAAGATGAAATAGGTGTCCACCCAGGGTTCATTGCGCATGGCAAGCGACAAATCGCGGCGGATGCGTTCATCCGGCGCATCAGCGGCCAGGCTGCCCGGGGCCGACAGCAGCGCGCGGATCAGGTCTGAACGCGAAACCACGCCGACCAGCTTGCCATCACGCAGCACGGGAACGCGGCGGATTTGCTTCTCCTCAATGATCTTGGCGACGTGTTCGATCGAGGTGTCTTCGTTGACCGAGGCGATATCGGTGGTCATGACATCCCGCGCCCGGTGGCCATGGGTGCGCGCAAAACGCGCCGCCTGATCAGCCGCCGAAGCGAAAAGCCCAAGCACCCAGGATTTCGGCGCGTCTTCCTTGGCGGCGAGGCGCCGGATCAGATCGCCTTCCGTCACCATGCCGAGGAAAGCGCCGGCGCCATCCACCACCGGTGCGCCCGAGACGCCACGGTCCGACAGGACGCGGGCGACAGCTTCCAGCGGGGCTTCGGGGGGGATGGTGACAAGGCTGGTGGTCATCAGATCACGGGCGCGCATGGGTGGTTCCTCCTGAAGCCTTATTAGGCGAGAAGGCGGCGCTTAATCTTGCGGCATGTCAAGAATGACGACAGGCGGGTTGCCACGCCAAGTGCGGGTGAGGGGGGCTATCCCCTGCGCGGTCCTTCGCCAGTGAGGAGGGCGCGACGGGCTGCGATAATCAAGCCTTGCCAGAAAATGGCGTGGCAGATGCATGTTCACGATTCATATGATTCTTCTAAAGATTAATACATTAAGGAATTTTAATCGACCCTTGGTCGCGAAATGCCTCGCAAAGCAGCAAACGCGCCGGAGAAGTCAAGTTTCTTCTTCATTTTAGCCCGTTTTACAGCTTGCCCGGACGCGCGTATTTGGCTTCACTATCCGTTAAGGAAATCGGTGGGGCATCGGCTTGGTGGGGCGCATGCTGTTTGGCTGGGAACGGGGCTTTGGGCCATTGGGTGGTCCGAGGAACTTTTCGTTGCCGCGCGTCGCGACTTGCCGTTTTGCCAAACCCGCCACCCCCTCCGTGACCCATCCCCGCCCAATTTTGCAGTGCCAGGAGTGACCAGCCATGCCTGAAGGCATTCTTCTAAATCTCGGCGACAATGATGATTTGGCGGCCGGCGGCGATTTTAACGATACCATTGATGGTGGTAACGGCAATGACTCTCTTACGGGCCTTGGCGGAGACGACTCGCTCCTGGGCGGGGCGGGCGATGACATCATCCGTGGTGACAGCTTCGCCGGCGCAGCCTTTGGCGCCGATACGATCCTTGGCGGGAGTGGGCTGGATACGCTTTTGGGTGGTGAGGGCAATGACAGCATCCTAGGTGAGGATGGCGCTGATCTTATCCTTGGTGAAGAAGGCGCCGATACGCTTTCTGGTGGCAATGGAGCGGACAGTGTTTCGGGTGGGAATGGTGCGGATTGCGTCAGTGGTAATGAAGGCACTGACACGCTGCTTGGTGGTGATGGCGATGATTCCCTTTCCGGTGGCGGCGATAATGACAGCGTTTTGGGTGAGGTTGGGAATGATTCGCTTGGCGGTGGTGACGGCAGCGACTCTGTTCTAGGCGGCGATGGCGCTGACACGATTGGCGGCGGCAATGATGCTGACAGTATTTTGGGCGAGGCTGGTAATGACTCGCTTTTTGGGAATGACGGCAGCGATACGGTCCTTGGTGGGGAAGGCGGTGATACGATTTATGGTGGCACTGGTGCTGACAGTATCACGGGCGGTAACGGCGACGACCGGATTTATGGTGACGCTGGCAATGACACGATAGATGCGGGTTCGGGTACCAGCGACCGGGTGTTGTATAGCCATAACGGTGGCCCTGCGATTACGGCGACGATCACACATAATGGCAGTTCAAGTGGTGTGAACCGGGCGACGGTGACG
>Ga0315907_10005769_pt1 | contig 13320 bp, 12 predicted proteins | sample LakEriMetagenome_3_FD_203525 | JGI IMG/M metagenome (GOLD analysis project Ga0315907, IMG submission 203525) | Freshwater fungal communities from buoy surface, Lake Erie, Ohio, United States - Buoy 12 MA123 | ecosystem: Environmental > Aquatic > Freshwater > Lake > Lake biofilm | place: USA...
ACAATTTCTAAATCAAAATAGTGTAATTATCAGCCTATCGTTTATGATATAACTTATTTGCTTAATCCATTCAATTTAGTTAGGTTTGAAAATATTTGATCCAATTCATTTGGATTCTGAATAATCATTGAGTGGTCACAAAACAAATGAAGATGCAGTCATTAAACACTTCCGTAAATAAAATTAGACTGATCTATTATACAGACCCTGTATGTTCGACATGTTGGCTTGTTGAGCCCTATATTTATAGACTTATTCACGATTTCAAAGAGCACATTTCATTCGATATAAAAATGGGTGGCTTACTTCCATCTTGGGATGAATTTGAATCTCCAGATACTTCCCTTTCAAAAGAACAATTTCTTTCAAATTTAATTCATAATCAATCGAAGCAATATGGTGCCGATATGGATGGAGATATTTGGATTGAGCAACCTATTCGATCCTCATTTCCAGCATCCATTGCATACCATGCGGCCAAACTTCAAGATACCGAAAAGGCAAATAAATTTTTGCGCACAATTCGGGAAATGTTGTTTATTGAAAAGAAAGATATTAGTACAGAAAATAATTTTAAGAGTGCTGCAATTCGATGCGGATTGAATGTGGAACAATTAATATCTGACTTTGAAAATGGAAATGCTAAAAAAGGATTTGAGGCTGATTTGATTGAAAAAAAGAAATGGAATATTACGCGATTTCCAACATTGATTTTTCTGAATGAAAAAGGAGATTGTATTATCGATAAGCAGGTTTTAAATACGATCACTGAATCGGAAATATTGAATTATTGGAATGAGATAATTTACAAATTGTCGGAAGGGAAAATAGAACGCATTGAGCACAGAACAGATCCCATTGTATTGTTGGATGGATTTGAAATATTGTCAACACGTGAGATGCATATTATGACCGGAACGCCCATTCCAGAATTGAAAGAGCGCTTAGATATCTATTGGAAAAATGGCAAGTTGGCCAAAGAAGAAAAAGATTATCTTGATAATTGGAGAATAATAGAAAGCAGTTACAAAATTCAGAGAAATAATTTTCAATTTAAAACTGCATCCATCATTGGTGGTGGAATTTCGGGGTATGTCATGGCACTTTGTTTAAAAAGAAACGGTGTTCTTTCGAATATTTACGAACGAAAAATCGATAACTCGCAGGCCGGTTTAGGGTTTCTTTTATTAAAAAATGGAATAGATGCCTTGAATGTTATAGGCTTAAAATCGAAGGTGTTAAAAAAGGGAAATCCAATTAATTATTTCAAAGCAATTAGTCCGGATGAAAAAGAAATTTTCACCAAACCCCTCGAAGATTGTATTGCTATTAGTCGAAAAAACTTGATGGATTTATTATCTGATGAGTTTGATGAAAATCATGTAAAATACAACATGTCGTTCGAAAAAATAAATTATTCTAACGAAGGAAGTATCGATTCTATTCAATTTGAAAACGGCAAGCAGGTAAAATCGGATGTGTATTTTGGAAGTGATGGAATTCGTTCAAGTATCCGAAATCAAATCTTTCCAAACACCGAACTTACATCTGTTGGTGAAGAAGAAATTGTTGGGATTGTTCATTTACCTGAATTAAAAAGCAACAAAGATTTATTTTTAAAAGTAATTGATTCAGAACAGGGATGTTCGATGGGACTCATCCCATTGTTGGACGATCAATACATTTGGTTTTTTCAATTTAATTCGAGCTTGTATCAGCTTTCCGACAATAAACCTGTAACGATTGCAGCGTTTATGACCGAAAGGACACTCAATTTCCCAAGTCAATTTAAAAGTGCCATTAAAAATACTCATTTCAATCAGGTTTTTTTATGGGTTTCAAAACGGATGGATTTATTACCATCATTTCATAAAAACAACATGGTACTAATTGGCGATGCCGCTCATCCACTTTTAGCATTTACCAGTCAAGGAGCAAATTGTGCTATTGAAGATGCATTGTGTTTAGCTGGTTTATTATCGGAGCAAAAACCAGAAGAAACTTTCGAAAATGTTTATGAAAATTATTATGCTAAACGCAAAGTATTTATTCAAAAATACATTAAAGAGGGCGATGAATTAGTGAGTAATTTCCTCGAAATGAAAACATCTCCAGAGTTCAAAATACCACTTGCCATACATTAAGTAGATGAGTTTATTTGCAAACAATCAGGTTGAATTAGATATATTACGAAAACGTGCATTTAATTACCGTTGGGCAACACACGATATTGATGTTATTCCATTGACAGCTGCAGATCCCGATTTTCGGGTGGCTAAACCAATTGTAAATGCTATTCAAGATTATACATCGTCGGGATATTTTTCTTATGGAAATCCCAGAGGCGATGAAGCATTTAAACATGCAATTGCAAATTGGTTTAAAAGAAATAAAAATGCAGATTTGCGCCCCGAATTAATTTTGCCCGTAAACAGTGCCGCTTATGGATTATTTGTTTGTGCGAAAACCATTCTAAAAGAAAATGAAAATGCGATAATTTCAAATCCCGTCGATTTTCTTTTTCGCAAATCGATTGAACATGCTGGAGCTCAGGTAAAAACGTGTAGTGTAAATAAAGAGACTGCAGAGTTTGATTTGGATGAACTAAGAAAATTAATTGATCCGCAAACACGTGCGCTATTTATTTGCAATCCCAATAACCCATTAGGAAAAATTATTTCTGCAGAACATTTAAACGCACTTATTCAACTTGCAGAAGAACATAATTTATGGATTGTATCCGATGAAATATGGTCGGATATTTATTATGAAAATCCCTTTACGAGTATCGTAAATAATTCATTAAGACCATATAATCGAATTTTAATTGTTTCGGGCTTGTCCAAAAACTTTGCATTAGCAGGACATCGTATTGGATATATCATTACGCCTGATGAAGAAACATTTGAATCCATTTATGAAGCTTCTGGACATGCTACAACCGCATTTGGCATTTCCGTATTGTCGCAAGTTGCAGGTACTGCAGCACTTACACTTTGTGAAGATTGGTTGAGTGATTTCCAAGCACATTTAAGTAAAATGCGCAAACTAACCTTAGCATTTATTGACGAAACATCCTTTCTTGAAAACAATCATCCGGATGCAACCTATTTGGCATTTCCACGCCTCATCAATACCGCAAAAACATCAGAGGAAGTGGTTGCTAAAATTTTAGAAAAGGCCCGAGTTGCTTTAGTTCCAGGAGGTACAAATTGGTTTGAATCAGAATCAAACGGACACATTCGCATTTGTTATTCCACCTCCGAAGAAATACTGAATGAAGCATTTAATCGCATTCGCTTTCTAGGAGATACGTTCGTTTAATTAATATCGTCTTCAACAACAACTGCTTTTATTCCATGGTAATAAGCAAATCCTTGATTATACCAATGTCCAGGATTGCTCGATAAATCACTGTAAAAAACTATTTCTGGAATATGCTTTATTGCAGGGATTTTTAATGTATCCAAAGAAGAACCGGCAACATGTTTGGCCACTTTTTGCTCTCTCCACTTTAATTCATTTTGATACTCTGAAAGTTCTTGCAAATCGAAAAGAGCTGTTCGTAAATTACTCGAATAACTGGCTTGAAAAAACAAAACAAGTCCGATGAACGAAGCCAGCATTGTATGAGATGTGTTTCGTTTATAAAGTGAATCGAATATCACATTAAAGAGAAAATATCCTGCAATAAACAAAAAAATAAAAATAACATTTAACAAACGCTCGGGCGGATTTGTCATGCCTGTTGCATAAATAAATGGGAAGAATAGTAATGGGATCATGAAAACTGACAGACCAGAAAACACCTTCATTTTATTTGCAAACTGAATATTGCCAGTCGTTTTTAACAATGCTAGAGCAAGCCAAACAAACAAAATTGGAGTTGATCTAAACCAATCTTTTATATAGTGAAATGTTAATTGGAAACTCGAATTAATAGAAAATAAACAATCACGGGCTGGATGATGCGCTTCGAGTAAAAAGAAATTCGAACGTTGCATATTACCTGGGGTAAGTAATTCGAATGCAGCTCCAATCAGAAAAAAAATAATTGCCAAATAGCAGAAACGATCTATATTACTTTTTATAAATACAAATAAAATTAACCAAGCCATAATGAGGATATTAATTTCATTTGTTCCTGCAATAATGAAAGGTAATAAAACAATGAGTATTTTATTGATTTTAGATTTATTTTCTTTCTCAATTAAAACATACCAATACAACATAAAAACCAATCCTGGCAGATAAACCCAAGAACCCGTAAACCAATATAACAACTCCACAGGACTGGGCAGATAACATAAAATAAAGCCCGCAATGAGAGAAAATGCGATAATCATTTCTCGGTTATATTTTCTTTCTTTAAATAGTATTCGAGTAAATAAATAGGGAATAAATAAAAATAAAATAATTTGAAATGTATTTAATAGTGCAGGACCAAATTCTTCTCCAAAATTTAATGGGTTTAACAAAAAAACAAGGAAATAGGAAGTAAAGCGTCCACCCCAATGCATATAGGTTTCCTCAAAAGCATTGAGGAATCCCATTTTTTGAACGAGCATATAATCCGCATAATCATCGGAGGATACCGTTCCATAACATCCTAAATAAATAAACAGAAAAAAAATAAACAGTATTGGTAAATAGTAAAAGACCTTATTATTTTTTCTATTAAACATAAATGGTTCTAGTTATTTGAATGAACCTATGGTAATCCTCAATTTGATTGGGAAATTAATTATTTGAAAGAAATGTTTCTTAATAATAAATTCCAATGTTGAAATATAAACTTCGACATTAGTTATGCAAAACAATAAGTTTCTTTTTCCAAATAGAATATCCCGATTGTATCTCCACCCAATAAGTTCCAGAAGTAAACTCTGTTAAATCGAAGGTATTACTGTCATTTCCTTTAAGCGATTTATCAAAAACACGCTCACCAAGCATATTGAAAATTTGAATTGAATAATTATCTACTGGTAATGATAATTTAATGTTGACCTGTGAATTTGCAGGATTGGGATACATGAGCATTTCTGAATCATTTTCTAAATCATCCAAACCAACATTATTAATAGTAAAACAAGCGGATGTATCACTTATACCACACTGAGTAATTAATGCGGCGTAAATGCCATTTACATTGGGTGTGTAACTTTGATTAACTGCTCCCGGAATGATTTGATTGCTAGTACAATTGATCCATTGATATGCACCCGAAATATTTTGAGCAATTAATGCATTTCCTGATTGAACTACGGCAGTATTAATTCCGTGATTGTTTCCTTGTATAATATTGGATGTGGAATCAACAAATGCAAATCCTTCAGGAATTCCATCACCCGTATTTAAATTGTTCTGTATAGCTAAAATGCTTGTATTGTCTGCATAAGGAGCTCCGTCTTCAAAATCGAAATACACCAATAATCCGGGACTTGCAGGAGATATCTTGGTAGAATAAATACATGAAATTTCGTCTGAACTAAGTTTTCTATTCCATAATCCAACTTCGTCTAACTGACCCAATAAACTAAATCGGGATGTTTGATACAGTAAAAATCCCATGAAAAAATCCCCATTCGAACTTCCTAAACTTCCACTTGCCGAAACAGAATCCACCTGATTAGCATTGATGTAATAACGCAACTTAGATCCATCGTATGTGAGCATCAAATGTTGCCAAACTCCAATCTGAAAACCGCCTTCGTGCGCAATTGTATAAGCCGTACCATTTGCATTTCTATAACGACTTTCAATTTTAGTTGGAGTTAATTGCAACATGTAGAAATCGGCAGAGCTTTCATCACGCAAACCTAAAATTCCATCATAATCGGGAAAGTTTGCATTGGCATTATTCAATTTCACCCAACAAGCCATACTCAATTCGGAACTTCCTGCAGCCAATTGTGATCCACCAATTAAACGTATTCCGTCATCTATTCCATCAAAGTCAAGTGCCGATTGGTTTTGGGCTGAAAGATTTATTGAGGAAAATAGACTGTAAATAAAGAGAATTGAGAGGTAGTAGTTTTTCATTATCCAAAATTTGAGACCAAAATATAAAGAATAATCAATTTAATGGATACTTTCCGAATTTAATTAGTTGAAAGGAAACGGCATGTTTCAAATAATAACCATTTAGTTTGAACATACTAGTTGAACATGTGGAATAATTATTTTTATATAAATTTCCTATGCTTTTTCATAGTATTCAATTTGAAGCAAGGGAGTTGGATTGTCATATATTTGAACGTTTTAATATTAAATAAATCCATTATTAAAATCCTCAAAGAATATCATGATTATAGTATCAAAAAATTGAAAAACTTTTGAAATCCTTGAAAACAATGAAGTCAAAGGATCTCTAACGTATAAAAATATGTTCATGGCTTCTGCCGATATTCAAACAGTGAATGATGGAAACCATACTCTCAATTGGTCTTTTTCATTAATCACTAAAAAGTTTCGAATTACTCAAAATGATAGGGAGTCAATCAAGCTTAAAATGAATTGGAAAGGAGATTTTACTATAACATTGGAAAATGGTATTGAATATAAATCCGTCACAAAAGGATTTTTAAAAAGACAAACATTTATAGAAAATCAAGAAAGTAAAGAATTAATTGAAATTACTCCTAAATACAATTGGAAACGCTGGAGATATAATTATGAAATTGGAAACAGCGAATCACCTCAATTCGACCTTCTTAGTTTAATCGCTGTTTATGCATTAAATTATCAAAGCCAATACCTAATTGGGATTATGACTGCGTGTATTTTTTCCACCCAATTTATTGCCGACTTTTTAATAAAATAAAATGCTAATCTCTAGAAACCCATTCTTTAAGGTAATAACTATCCTGTTATTTATCTTCACTACCAAAAATAGCATTGCTCAACAGTCGTTCGAAATTACATTTAACCACGACGGGAAAAATGTTCTAGGCACATTTACAAAACCCAATGGAACAGGCCGATTCCCAACCATAATTATTAACCCAGGCAGTGGTGCAAACGACCGAAATGGAACAATCGCCATGGAAGGTGGAAATGTAGCTTGCCTCTATCCCGATTTGTTGAGCGATACACTGCGACCTTATAAAGATCTTTCGGATGCATTGGTTGATTCTGGCTATGCGGTTTTACGTTACGACAAACTCGAGTACTCCTACCCCACTTCGCTCGGTGCAATAACATTTCATAAACTTTGGCTTCCTACCGAAAGTGCCATCAATTATATTAAAACGCGAACGGATGTTGATACAAACAAAATCATTCTGATTGGACACAGCGAAGGTTCATCACTTATCCCTTTCATTGCTAAAGGCCGAAGCGATGTCAAAGCGCTCATTTCCCTTGCGGGCCCTCGAACTCCGCTCGACTCCATTCTTGCTTACCAACTGAACAGCATTGCACAATTGTGTGGAGGAAATATTGCGCAAACGCAAGCTCAGACAGATCAAATACTGAGTTACTTTACAAGCATTCGAAATGGAACTTGGAATGCAAGTACGCCTGCTTTGTTTGGCATTCCGGCAAGTGCTTGGGAAGATTATGTTCATGTTGTCGATTCTGTTTCATTTCATTACAACAGCGATAATTTGCCAACCTTATTCCTGGGAATGGGCCTCGATTTTAATGTGCCACCTTCTGAATTATCTCGATTTGAAGACGAAATAACCTGTACAAATGATTTTTGGAGCATCCCCGATTTGATTCACTATATGACACCCATTAACAATGCGCAGTTTTCGGAAACAGTATCCGACACCATTGTTTACTGGCTCAGACAGCAGAATATTTCCGCTGGAATAAGCTCAACGAAACAAGAGTCTGATTACTTTACCTTCTATCCCAATCCATTTCAATCGGCACTCAATATTTCCATTCCAAATAAAAAAGGAAGTGCTTATTCTTTGAGCGTTCGTTCCATGATTGGCCAAGAACTTTACAAATTATCGGATATCGTGGAAAGCAATGGGTATGTAAAAAGCTTGGATTTCGAACTTCTGCCCGATGGCCTTTATTTTATGGAGTTAACAATGGATGGAAATCGAAACGTGAAGAAAATAATAAAGAAATAATTGTTTTGAAAACTTAAAAACAAAGGCATTATTCAAATAGGTTTAATTGCCGATTTTGTTTTGATTGATGGCGATGTTTTAAGCGATATCAAACGCTTGAATTACATAAACCACGTTTGGAAAAAAGGTGTTCAGATTCGTTAATCAAAATTTCAATTAAACTAGATAATTATGAATTCAGAGAAAAAATTACTCAGCCCAAAACAAAGAAAAGGATTTGGATATTTGCTTTTAGCTTTGGGCAGTGCTTATATGCTCTATTTTATTTCCTCAACTTGGAGACGTGAAACGGAATTAACCATTGTTCCAGGAATCTCATTGGTGTTAATTGGAGGTATTCTTTTGAACAAGAAAAAGGAAGATTGATTTAAATAACAAACACTATGAAAAAACAATTTCTTTTAGCAATTGCATCTGCTTCATTGATGCTCACAAGCTGTTCGGAGAACTACTCCAATGGAGAGCGAATTGGAGTTATTACTCAATTTTCGGAAACCGGCTTAATTTGGAAAAGCTGGGAAGGACATCTCAACGTAACGCAAACAGGAATGAATAGCAGCGTTCCGTTTGATTTTTCCATAGACAATGACAATCCAAACCAAGAAGTCATAAACACGCTCGATTCAGCTGCACAGCATGGATGGAAAGTAAAACTCGTATATCATGAAACAGCGGGCAAGAACTGGTTCAGCAACCGAGGTGAAACGAGCCATTTCGTGACCAAAGTAGAGGTATTAGAAAAGAATTTTGGTAATGCCTTTAGTGGAAATCACTTACCGGAAAGAAGCGGTAGAATTATCGATACCATTTATGTGGTGATTGATAAAACGAAGTAGGCAATTTTAAATTGGGTGCGTTTAGGAAATAACTATTACTTTTTAATTACCCTAAAAAACTCCCGGTTAAAAACTCCGAAATAGGTTTGTGCATCGAAGTCTTCGTAATAAGGAATGAACTTCCGCATATTCTTCTTTGCATCTTCGCTGTAAGCTCTTAAATAACGCATCTTCCCATCAGCATAGGCTGATATATCCACCTGAACATCCGGCTCCGGAATACCGGCTATTTTATACACATCGCGACCAATAAGGTAAGGACTTGGGTATCCCCATTTTTCCATAAGCGGAGTAAGGTACTTCACGATAATTTCTTCTTCCATGTGATTCGTCGTTACACCCTGATAAATGCGCTGAATGGGAATCTTGTTTTCTTTAAACAGATCCACAATAATTTGACAAATAAATACATGTTCGGGATTTCCATACCCGCCCATTTCGTTATCCATTGAGAAGATAACTGCAGGTTTATATGCGTTGATTTTCTTTTCCAATACCGATTTCACTTTTTCGGTATTAAAAACCGCAGCAAAATGCTCTCTTGGAATGGGTAAATACGAAAGCCGAGTGCTGTCGTATGGATTTACATTTCGATACAGGCCATCTTCCAAAATGAGCTTGTTTCCCTTGCAAATTACTTCTGCAGGATGCACGGAATTGCCTTTTTCTAAAGGTGTGGTTTGAAGCGTCCATTGTTCAATTTCCCAACCGGCTTGCTTCAATTTATAGACAGTGCCAGCCATGAAGCAATCATCGTCGTCGTGCGCCGAAATGATCAGTGCGCGTTTATTGCTAACAGTATCGAGATAAGTGTCATTGGGATACGATTCTGTGGCAGCAAATTGCTGAATGGTCGAAACCGCAACTTTGGTTTTGCAGGAAATGACCATTAATAATGCGAGAAAGGGAATGAACAAATACTTCATTCTAAAATTGGGAAGTTGGATGAACTGCATAAATAAATTTTTAGGTCTTCGAAATTGGGCATTTCCCGTATTTAATATTTACCTCCAGCTTTGGAACTAAGCCAATTAATCCCTGAGGCAACGGACAAAAGAGCCATTTGTCTTATTAGGGGGGAACCTGATGGCATTGGCATCATCGTAATTCAGGCTTCGGTCCCAGGCATAAGCGATAGCGTTCTCAGAAGAACTCCACCAGATTCCGTTGACGCCAATGTTGGAGAATTCCCCAAGGCTGAAGCGAGAGCCGCCGGGCAGACCTGAAAAGCCACTTTCGTTGGTCGCATCAGTATTGGAGCCAAACCAGTATTGAAAGCCCGTTGATTTCATTTTCCCACCTGCAACCGATTCTCCACCTAAATAGTCTGTTAAAGTGGTCCATTCGCCGTCGGTGGGTTCATGCCAGCCCGATGGGCATACGTGGCGGGGATCGGCAACTGCATACCAATTGTACAATTTGCCATAAGGGCAATCGTACTGGCTAATGTTATTATAAAAGGCCCAAGCCCCAATTTGAGTAATTGCGCTATTTAGCCATTCTAAATACGTTAAGTTAGTAGCAATAGGTTCTCCATTTCGGTAGATGCTCGTTTTCAGGTTTTCCGCCATCCATTCTTGGTTACCAATTTCAATAGTTTTGTAAACATTCCCCTCTTGGTCCGTCATGCTACCGTATGTTTTGGCGGGGTTATGCACATTGTTAGCTCCACAGCTATGCTGACTTTGATTAACTGATATAAAGTTTACATTTTGAATATCTGAAATGGAATGTGATTCTACAGTTCCGTTTTGTAATACAACTTCCATAGTTGTTGATGATCCATTGAACCGAATACTGTCTATAGTAGTTAGCACATTTGATACAGTGCCTGTGTTTTTATTAATGTTTTGAAGTGTTTGACCAAGAGTACAAAAACTTATAATGCTTAGTAGGATAATGAAACTATTTTTCATATTTATTGAATTACAAATGGTTTAGTAATGCTTTTACTTTCAGAAATAATGCGGCACAAATAATAACCACTTGGTAAATCTTTTGTCCACATATATGTTTGTTTTCCTTGATGTATTCCTTCAAAAACATTACGTAAAACCTTACCATTCAAATCCAGAAGTTCAATGGATATTTTACCCGTTCGCAAGGACCCATATTCAACACTTAAATTATCCGAAACAGGGTTTGGGAATATCCTTACTTGATCACTTGATGAAACAGTTCTTGAAACTATTGAATTGTCTCCCGAAAAAGCATATTGAGAAACATCATCAATGTTCCATGAACTTTGAGAGCCGTTGTTCTCTGTTAAGTTCATGGTGTTGTTTACAAATTTTACACTTCGAATATCCGAAACATTAAATGCATCTGTTTGTCCATTGGATAAGGTAACAATGAGCTGATTTTGTGCTCGACTAACATAACTTGTGAGCATCAGCATGGCTAAAACAACTTGTATTTTTATACTTGTTGATTTCATATTCTTTTATGATTTTGCCTTGAATTCAATTTTGGATAGCTCTGTTTCCCTTTTAAGTAAAATGTCTTTGATTATGAAAATTGACCAATGAACGCTATCGTTTTGGCGCTTGGCTTACTTTTCAATCAGCACTTTCCGCGTTACCATGCTTCCATCTGATTCTAACATAATGGTATAAATTCCATTGGCATAACGGCTTACATCAAGCGTAGTTTGAACATCCTCTGTATTCATATTCACTAATACTTGTCCGAGTGCGTTGATGAGTTTAATTCGGCTGCCTTGGGGAGCATTGCTTATATGAAGAATACCCGAACTTGGGTTGGGGTAGATTTCGAATCCTGCAATGACTGAATTAGTTAAACCGGTGCAAATTTCTTCTGTTAGGTTTAAGGTGTAAATGCTATCGCAACCAAAGGATGTTGTGTATTGGAAAGAATAGGTGCCACTAGAGTCGGTTGTGGTTTCATCGGGTAATATATACGTTTGGCCTGCACAAAAGCTTGCTGCGGCACTTGACGTAATTACTGGCGAGGATGTAATTGCGATGGAAGCAGTATCGATGCAATTGTAAAGCGGGTGGCTCACAACAAGATAATATGTTCCTCCTTGCGATACAGTGATTTGGCCTATTCCTGAAATTTCAGTATAGTTTTCGTTAAGCCAGAGGCTATTAAATTCTCCATCCAACGGACTGCTGAGGATTGCTGTTTGGCCCTGACAAATTGAATAATTGTCGGCCAAAGGAGCTGCATTTAATTCGTATGGCGGAATAGCGACAATCTTTTCTGTACGGCAGTTTTCGCCTAATTGCCAAACCAATTTAACTTGCGAATTCGTATCAACTAAATTGGGAATATAAAATGTACTGTCGGCATTGATAACATTTGCAGATAAATAACTTCCATCCAAATCGTAAGCTGTTATTGTCCAATTCGAAATATCGAATAAATTCAAATACTGGCACATGTAAGCCGAATTAACCCGGCCGTTTAACTCCACTTGTTGACAAAAATTATCTACAGTCACAAGTTCTTCTATTTCAATATCGCAGGGAATTTGAATGATGTCTGATACGGTAGAGCATGAATCTGTGTAATCTAAGTCGGAATTATACACATAGCTCCCGTTGCTTGCCCAAAACTGTAAAATGTCGCCGGGTTTTGCACCAAGATTCCATATTTTAAAACCTGAACTAGCAGAATTATAGGTAAATGGCGGAAGTGAGTCTGGTGCGAAATTACCCCAACTAGAAGGCGAAATTAAATTGCCATTTAAAATTACTTTTCCATTATCATTTATGCAAGCGTTCCCCGTTAATCCGATTGAATAATTTCCAAACTCGGGACTGCAATGATTTAAATTAACATTTACTTCAGAGAATTCAATATTGCATGGTTGAGGTGTCAATTCAATTTGAAATTCATAATAACATCTGAGTGTTTGATTTAAACCAAAATTCTCCCAACAGGAAATTTTAACATTATAAGGTCCCAATGTTGCATCTAGATTAGTTGCATCTATATAGGAAGGTACACTATACTGCCATAAACCTGTTTGAACCTGAATATCAGCAAAATTGGTAATGAAATATTCTAAAACAATTGTTCCGTCAAATAGAGGATTAAAACACACTTCAGGCGGCTGGCAATTATAATAATCAATATCAAAAATTGTTCTTATTATGGCATCATCCGATCCATAACATGTCTCATCTTGAAGTTTGTATGATGTTGGGGTTGGGCAAATGAATGTTTGTGAAGAAACTTTTTTGGGGAATACAGCCAATAGAAAAAAAACAACTATTAATTTTATCTGCATAGTGGCATTTGTAAATTCAGAAAACTTCAGCATGGTATAGTTTATTGGGTTAGTAAAAAAGTGTAGTTACTTGGCCTACTTTTCAATCAGCACTTTCCGCGTTACCATGCTTCCATCTGATTCTAACATAATGGTA
>Ga0315907_10005771_pt1 | contig 13320 bp, 12 predicted proteins | sample LakEriMetagenome_3_FD_203525 | JGI IMG/M metagenome (GOLD analysis project Ga0315907, IMG submission 203525) | Freshwater fungal communities from buoy surface, Lake Erie, Ohio, United States - Buoy 12 MA123 | ecosystem: Environmental > Aquatic > Freshwater > Lake > Lake biofilm | place: USA...
TGCGGCATTGCTGCATCTGCTGTATCTCCGAAGAGTGATACCTGCGATGAGTTTTTACTTTCTCGATTGGAGTTAGCGTACTTCAGAAGTGTTTCTATAAACGTTTCACTTTTTCCATCGGGTGCAAAGTAGGATGCTCTGCTAATACCAAATGCATCAACAGCTCCAGCGAGCGCTAAGCTTTCTAATACTTTTTTGTTTCCAGCTTTTGCATCGATTCGTTCCATGAAATCATAGATGGTATCGTATGTTTTGATTTTTCTTTCTTTTACAATACTCTCAACTGCGTTTTCTCCAACACCTTTCACCGCAGCTAGTCCGAAGCGGATTTCACCTTTTTTATTCACGGTAAATTGTGCTCCTGATTCATTGACATCAGGACCGAGAACAGGGATGTTTTGCAACTTACATTCTTGCATGAAGAATGTCACTTGTTTGATATCGCTCAAGTTGTTGCTCAATACCGAAGCCATGTATTCCGCAGGGTAGTGTGCTTTCAGATAGGCTGTCTGATAAGCGACCCAAGCATAACACGTCGAGTGCGATTTGTTGAATGCATAACTCGCGAATGCTTCCCAGTCGGTCCAAATTTTTTCTAGTTTATCAGCCGGATGTCCTTTGCCCATGGCGCCTTCCATGAACTTACCTTTCATTTTATCAAGGACGTCTTTTTGCTTTTTACCCATCGCTTTACGCAGAACGTCGGCCTCTCCTTTGGTGAATCCTGCTAGCTTTTGCGACAGCAACATTACCTGCTCTTGGTATACGGTAATACCGTAGGTTTCTTTCAAGTATTCTTCCATATCTGGAAGGTCATACGTGATAGGCTCAGTACCATGCTTACGACGAATGAAGCTAGGGATGTATTCCAGAGGACCTGGACGATACAACGCGTTCATCGCAATGAGGTCATCAAACACAGTCGGTTTGAGTTCCTTCATATACTTGCGCATACCGTCACTTTCGTACTGGAAAATCGCTACTGTTTCGCCGCGTTGGAATAATTGGAATGTCTTTTCGTCATCTACTGGAATGGCTTCAATATCGATGTCAATTCCATGCGCCTCTTTCACCATGCGCAAAGTGTGTTTGATCAACGTCAGTGTTTTCAAACCCAAGAAGTCCATCTTGAGAAGACCAGCACTTTCTACTACACTGTTGTCAAACTGTGTGCACCACATATCACTATCCTTAGCGGTAGCAACAGGAACGAATTTCGTGATATCGTCTGGTGTTATGATTACACCACACGCGTGAATACCTGTATTACGAACAGAGCCTTCAAGGATGTTGGCCATTTTCAAGACCTTACCCTCGAGTGTGGAGCTCTTATATATTTCTCTCAACTGTTTAGCGTTTCCGAGATCGTCACCGCTAAGTTTTTGTGAGAGTTCTTTATCTTCTAATCCAAATATTTTTTCGAGATCTTCATCAGGTACCAATTTCGCGATGCGGTCTGCATCGGGCAGTGGTAGCTCGAATACGCGACTGGCGTCGCGGATGGAAGACTTCGCTGCCATGGTGCCGTATGTTATGATCTGCGCCACCATGTTGTTTCCATACTTTTTTCGAACGTAGTCGATAACGCTTTCGCGGCCTTCATCATCGAAGTCGATATCGATATCGGGGAGGGACACACGCTCAGGATTCAAGAAACGCTCAAAGAGGAGATTGTACTTGATCGGATCGACGTTAGTGATGCCAATGCAGTAGGCAACTGCGCTTCCCGCAGCAGATCCACGGCCCGGACCAACTGATACGCCCATGCTGCGCGCTTGCGCGCAGAAGTCCTGTACAATCAAGAAGTAACCAGGATAACCTGAGTTCTCAATCGTCTTCAACTCAAATTCAAGACGTTCACGAATTTCATCTGTGATCTCTGCATATCTTCTTTTTGCACCCTCGTAAGTGAGGTGTTTCAAGAAAGCATTTTCACCGCGTTTGCCACCATCTTCAGCATCAAGTGCATCCTGAAATTCTTCCGGTATATCGAACTTTGGAAGAAGAACTTCTCGTGCGAGTTTATAACTCTCACACTTCGCTTCAATTTCCAAAGTAGTAGCAATAGCTTCTGGAAGATCTTCGAAGAGCTTATACATTTCGTCATTGCTCTTGATGTAGAATTCATTGTTCGGAAAACCAAAACGGAATTCTCTTCCTCGCTTGCCAATATATTTTGAAGGCTTAGATACATACTCTCCTTCCTTTACGCAGATAAGCGCATCCTGCGCTTCTGCTTGCTCGCGTTCTGTATAATAACAGCTATTGGCAGCCAAATATTTGACATTGTATTTTTGACAGAACCGAATGAGTATTCGGTTTACATAATCTTCTTCTTCTAGTCCATGTCTATTCAGTTCGGCGTAGAAGTCTTCACCGAATTGTTCTTTCCACCAGACGAAAAGTTCTTCCGCTTTCTCTTCACCAAGGTTGAGAATGGTCCACGGGATTTCGCCGTAGATGCCGCCTGTAGTAGCTATTAGATTTTCTTTGTATTCCGCCAGAAGGGCGCGGTCGATTCGGGGCACATAATAGAACCCAGCAGTGTAGGCAATAGAAGAAAGCTTTGCAAGATTGTGATATCCTGCTTTATTTTTTGCAAGAAGTACAATTTGAAATCCGTCGTCCTTATTGCTCTTGTCAGTATGTTCTTTGCAAATGTTGAATTCACATCCAACGATCGGCTTCATTTCATTTTTCAGAGCTTCACTAACGAATTGAAAGGCCGCCATCATATTTCCATGGTCGGTGATTGCCACAGCAGGCGAACCTTGTGCTTTCGCTTTTTTAATGAGTCCTTTGATCTCAATCGTTGATTGAAGAACAGAATACTGAGAATGCACGTGGAGGTGAACGAAATTTCTTTCGGTCGGTGTATCGACAACAACGTTTTCTGTGGGAGTAATGACAGGCGCAACAACTTCTTCTTTTTTCTGCTCGAAATTGCTTTTCTCTAATTTCGGTGCCTCGTAAACAACAGCGCTAGGATTAGGAACTTCTTTGAGTCGAATAACATTGTTTTGTATCAATCCAAAGAAACACTTTGCTGTTGCATCAACGTCGAATGCCGCGTCGTGCGCCTCATCGAATGCCACACCAAATAATTTAGTGTGGAGTTCAGTTAATGTAGGCCATTTAAATTTGCCACCTTTTCCGCCGGGTATCGCGCAATAGTCCGTAGCAAGGTCTTTTGTGTCGAGTGAAAGTTTGCTGGTCAGAACTTGGTCGCCGTATCCTTTGCGGAAATATTCGGCACCCATGATATTAATATCAAATTCGATGTTGTGACCGGAGAGGTATGTTGCTTTATCGACGTCAGCAAAAAAGATATCGAGTACTTCTTTGAGGTCATGACCTTCGCGCATTGCGCGGTCGGTCGAAATGCCGTGAACTTTCTCAGCGTTGAAAGGAATTGAATATCCTTCAGGCTTGATGATGTAGTTGCCACGATTGATAAGTTTCCCATCTAAATCATGGAGTTGCCAAGCGAGTTGCACACAGCGCGGCCAGTTATTAGAATCTGTAATGGGGGCACTCCAACTGCCAGGTAAACCGGTAGTCTCGGTATCAAATATTAGGAACATGATTAAGCAATTGCGTCTCTCGCAAAAATAAAGGAGAAGCTAGCTAAATCGGCCTAATTATTATTTAATGTTGTTAACGAACTAAATTTCTCCTTTCTCATACATTTCTACGATGTGGTCGCTCCAATAGATGGATCGACGTGCCCATTCAATTTTCAATGCCAATTTTTCTTCATCGGAAAGTTGCCATTGAATATCGGAGTTTCGCATTTTATGAGCGAGATGTTGCATGATCACGGCAGAAGCGACTGATACATTCAAACTCTCTGTGAAGCCATACATTGGAATCACAACATTTGCATCAGCCATTTCTTTCATCGTATCGCTTACGCCTGTTATTTCAGTTCCCATCACGATAGCAGTCTTTTCTGTGATGTCTAATTCTGTGAGCGGGATAGCATTTTCGTGAAGTGCTGTTGCAACGATGCGATAGCCTTTTTTCTTGAGGTCTTCCACACATGCTGCCGTATTATTTTTATGATCATTGTATTGATGCAATGTCAACCAATCATAGGCTCCACGGGCGATACGGCGATGTAGATTAAAGCTGTTTCTATTTTCTATCGCATACAAATCTTGTATTCCCCAACTTTCCATGCTGCGGACGATGGCCGAAGAATTATGCGTTTGATACACGTCTTCCATCACCAAAGTTAGATGGCGCGTTCTGTGATTTACTACAGAGTCAAATAATGTGCGCTTGCGCTCTGTGAGGTGTTCGCAGAGAATTTTATAAAGAGCCTCAGACATGATTATATTTTATAAGTCACTCCAATTCGAGCTCCGATGTAGTTGAGATAAATCCCAGAGTAGAACTGCTCAAGAGTGCTGTTATTTACGCTAAGGCTCGACGAGAAACGGTCGTATGTATGTGCGAAGAGAAGGTATGATTCAAGACGATTTGAGATTTGAATGCTTGCTCCGATACCATCCATAAAGGTAAATGTGCCGAGGCTTCCTTCGTAGTAAGACATACCAACAGACGCCATTACGAGTGGACTTATTTTCGATTTTGCTAATGCGCGGTATCGAACATCAAGACAGAAGGGTAATGAATAGCTAAAGTTCTGATCATCGAAATCAGATAGGCCTTGATGTCCATTAAACCCCATTCCAATACCTGCAAACAACATGTTTTTGTATCCAACACCATTCGCAGTATAGAAGCCGGCATACGTATCACTGTTAGGGATCGCACCAGTCAAGTCTTCGAACTTGTATCCATTCACTTTTCCTGCACCTAATCCAAACGCAAATTCATTATAGGTTTGAAAGTAGAAATCTTTTAATTCCGATTTTGCTTTTTTATCAGCCAATGGAGCAGATTGCTTTTCAATAGGTGAAGACTTGCTTGCGTCCATGATGATGTTATCAATTTCCGAGTACGGGATTTCGATAACGTTGTTTCCAACCACTTTTATTTTTACAAATGCACCTGGTTTCAACTCTTGAATTTCACCAGAAATGGCATCTCCATTTTTGAGGATTATCTTTGAGATAATAGGACTTTGAGCGAAAATATTTAGACAGATGAAAATCGCGAAAAGCGTGGTGAGAAGGCGTTTCATTTAATAATTTTTGTCAAAAGTAATACATAAAAAAAGGCCGTTCTTAAGAACGGCCTTCAATTCTTTTGTGGCAAAAGATTACTTCACTTTAGTCTGAAGTTCAGCACCAGCCTTGAAACGTACAACGTTCTTAGCTTTGATAGTGATTTCTTTACCAGTTTGTGGGTTACGACCTTTACGCGCGGCACGCTTAGTAACGCTGAAAGAACCGAAACCTACTAGAGCTACACGGTCACCCTTCTTAAGAGCCTTTGTAGTAGCTTCGATGAAACCATCTAGAGCTTTCTTAGAATCTGCCTTAGAGATTTTTGCGCTTGAAGCAATAGCTTCAATCAATTCTGCTTTGTTCATTGTTTTTGTTGATTTTTAGGGTTAAACATTCAAGCTAATCGCTTGTCCGAAGCCAAATGTAGAAGAGTAAACTTCACGAAAGCAAGACTACACGCGGAAAAATGATGTTTTTGTTGATAAATGGCCTTACTTGTTCATAAAGGTGGTCAGTGGAAGCCCCTATTCATGGGGTTTTCAGGGTTTTTTAACCTTGAAACCTCTTGTAAATATACCCGTACAAGCCTACTGCTATATTTGTATAAATACCACCCCCGTATGAAACTGACATTATTTATCGGTCTTTTTTTTAGTTCTTTTACCACATTCGCTATCACCTGGAACGTAGAGGTGGGAGGCGAAGTAGGAGGAAATCCGCTTCCATATTATGATCCTCAATTCATGAATATCTATGAAGGAGATATCGTACAATGGACTATTGTAGGCGGAGAACATAATATAGTATCGACTGGCGGCGCCGCTACTTTTGGCTCTGGAACGCTGTTTCCCGGGCAATTCTATTCTTTTCAATTCAATATTTCAGGCATCTATACCTATGAGTGTACACTGCCTGGGCATGCGGATACACAATATGGTTCAATCTTCGTTATGCCTACGGGAGTGGCGGTTATAGAAAAAGAGGCTCCAGTAAATAATATAGTATTATTTCCAAATCCGGTAGCGGATGTGTTGCAGATCAAACAAATTCCCAACGATACTGCTATTACAATATGTAATGCGGAGGGAAAAGTGATGGCACGATTAAACGCCATTAGCAATGAGATACAGCAGCCCGTTGCCGATTGGCCACAGGGCGTTTATTGGATCGAATTACGCCACGCTAACACTAGACGCATGGAACGCATTATCATTCAGCGTTAGGTCTATTTTCCTTTCTTGAAAATAAAATATAAGACTGCACCAATCGGAATGACCATCAATCCGAAGTAAGCTGCGGGATCTTCTGATATCGCATTCATTGAAATAAACCATGCTACCACTACGCAGAAAATAATAGGTAGAATAGGGTAGAGCGGAGTTTTGAATCCAACCTCTTGGTCTTTCATTTTTCTGCGAACAATGAAAATTCCAAAGCAAGCGGCTAGCAAAAACAACCATTCTGTGATGGTCACATAGGTGTAGAGATTTTCAAAATTTTCCCAAATGAAAATCAAGAAAATTGCCCAAACCGATTGAAGTAAAATCGCATTCAAAGGCACACCGAATTTTTCATTCTTCTTTGCAAATGCTTTGAAGAAAAGTCCTTCTTCTGCCATTTGATGAATAACACGAGGCGTAGCTAGAATGTAGAGTCCAGCGCATCCGAACACTGAAATTGCAATTAATGCAGACACCCAAATTCCACTGTTTGGAATCACTGCTTCGAGTGCATCAGCTGCCAGTGTATTTGAGTTTTGAATAGTAGTGACATCAAGCACTTTTAGATAACCCAAATTACATAGCACATAAGTAAGCGTTACTACTGACGTTCCGATGATCATCGCCAAAGGCACATTGCGCTTTGGATTTATAGCATCTCCTGCCACGAAGCTCGCATAGTGCCATCCGGTGTAAGACCATAGAACTCCGACAAATGCCATAGCATAATTAGGTCCTCCGCTAGCGCTCTTTTCAATCACCACAGCACCTGCGGCATCAAGCATCTCACGTTGTCCCAGGAAAAGAGCGAGAATTAGTAGGCCATAGATACCAACGATCTTTAGCACAGTTGAAATATTGGCAAACCATTCACTCGACTTGATACCAAACGTATTGAAGAGCGTGAGCACCACAATAGCGAGTGCTGCCACCACAGGTTTCATTTCATTGCTGTAGGGAATGAAATATTGGGCATAATCGGCAAATACAAGAATCAAGGCTGCAATGGTTCCAGATGATACCACCGTCAATAAACACCATCCATAAAGAAAAGCTGGCAGGGCGCCATAACTTTTATTGAGGTAGGTATAGAGTCCGCCCGATTGAGGAAAGCGAGATCCGAGCTCAGCAAAAACAAGCGCTCCGATGAGCGAAACCACACCACCGAGAATCCATAGACCCACCATCTCCGTAGGATCAGAGACAGCTTTAGATATATCAGTTGGTGTTTTAAAAATACCTGATCCGATGGTGCTTCCGATGGCGATCATCGTCAAGGCGAAAAGGGTCAATCCTTTTATTTTTTGGCTCATACGCTTATTTGGCTTTTGCCAAAAGTAAAAACAAATTCGTTGTGCCCTATTTTTGTGAGCATATATGAAGTTGATCCAAAATATAAAGCACGCCGCAGGTGTGAGAACACTCTTTAAGGAACCAGAAGGAGAGCGCCAATGTAAAGGCATGAATTTCCATAGCGCACAACGCATTGGTATCCTTTATAAAGATGAAGACGAACCTCATTTTAATCAAATTCGTAATTACTGCAAATCACTAAAAGATAAATATGATATCAAGAGTATCATGGTGATTGGCTACGTGGATCTCGTTTACAAGAAGCTTCCTGTGTGGCAAGCGCAAAAATTAGAATATTCTTTTTTTACAAAAGACGATGTCAATTGGCAAATGAAGCCTATTCGACACGTCGAACCTTTTTTACAAGAAGACTTCGATATGCTCATCGACCTTAGTGGAGGAAATGTTTTGCCGCTAAATTTTGTTTTGAAACAAAGCAGGGCAAAAATGAAGGTAGGACTGAAGGGGACACGCGCAGAAAGATTCTGCGACTTCCTCATCGAGATGGGCGCAAATCCTGGTTTGGACAAATTTGTAGATCAATTAAATCTGTATTTAAGCAATCCAAAAATAAAATGAATCAACTCAAAGGCTTAGGTGTAGCAATGGTTACGCCTTTCAAAAAAGATCTTACTCCCGATTTACCAGCATTGAAAAAACTGACAGAGCATTTGGTAAATAATGGTGCGGATTACTTAGTAGTAATGGGAACTACAGGAGAATCAGTAACACTCGATAAAGAAGATAAGAAGGCTGTTTTAGACACAGTCATCAGCGCTAACGCTGGTCGCAAGCCAGTTGTACTTGGTGTTGGTGGAAACAATACCATGGAACTTTGCAATCAGTTGTCACGCCTTGATTCTACAGGATTGACAGCTGTGCTTTCAGTGACGCCATACTACAACAAGCCAACACAAAACGGATTGTTTGAGCATTACAAAGCATTGAGCGAGCATTCAAAATTACCGATCATACTTTACAACGTTCCAGGACGCACATCAGTAAACTTGCTCCCAGACACCGTTTCAAGAATTGCATTTGATTGCAGAAACGTAATTGGAATCAAAGAAGCAAGCGGCAACATGGAACAAATCATGACCGTTGTAAATAACACTCCAAAAGAGTTTTTAGTTATTTCAGGAGATGATGCATTGACCCTTCCATTGATCAGCGCCGGCGCAGACGGAGTGATTAGTGTAGTAGGAAATGCCTTCCCAAAAGAATTTTCATCCATGGTTCATCTTGCACTCGAAAACAAATTCGAAGAAGCTCGCAAGATCCATTACAAATTATTAGAGATCATCCAAAACCTTTTCGTAGAAGGAAATCCAGCAGGCATCAAAGAAGTATTATCGCATCTTGATATCTGTGAAAATTACATGCGCCTACCCCTCGTCCCCGTATCACAAAGCACCAGCGAAAAACTCCGCCGCCTAATGATCGATGAGGAGTTGACGAATTATTTGTAAGGAATTTTGATTAACTCAAATCGTCCTTCATTCTAGATGAGTTAATCTTCGATTATTAAATCAATCATCCGATCGATCTCCTCCCACGTAATAGTGAGGGGGGGAGCGATTCGGAATGACCAAGGGCACGACAAAAACCAAAAGCTCACCAATCCTTTTTCGAGGAGTCGTACTACTTTGTGATTCACGAATTCTGCCGATTCCATATCGATTGCGAAAAACAATCCGCGTTGACGTACCTCTTTTACCGAAGGCATCGTGCGCAATTTTTCAGCGATATAATTTCCTTTCTTTTCCACCTCATCAACAATTTTATTGTCGATCATATATTCGAGTGTAGCCGCTACAGCCGCGCAGATTACAGGGTGTCCGGCAAAAGTAGAAATGTGTCCGAGTGGAGGATCGTATGTTAGCTCTTGCATTTTTGATTGCGAGCTCACCATGCATCCCACCGGCATTCCACCAGCGAGCGCTTTACCGAGCGTGAGGATATCAGGAGTCACACCAAATTGTTCGAATGCAAACATCGTCCCCGTGCGACCCATGCCGCATTGAATTTCATCGAAGATTAATTGAGCGCCCACATCGTTGCAACGTTTGCGCACCGCTTGAAGATATTCAGGAGAGGGGATACGCACACCAGCATCACCTTGCACCGTTTCCATGATGACACCTGCCGTGTAGCAATCGATCATTTCGAGATCATCGAAATTTCCGAAGCGCATAAAATGTACATCAGGAAGAAGCGGACGGAACGCATATTTTTTCATTTCATTACCGCTCACCGAAAGCGAGCCGTGTGTGCTGCCGTGATATGCACCGCGACAGCTTACCAATTTCGTTCTACCAGTGATACGTTTTGCTAATTTGAGCGCCGCTTCATTTGCTTCCGTGCCGCTATTGACGAAGAAAGCACAATTGAGAGAATCAGGTAGGAGAGAAGTGAGGAGGCGCCCAGCGCGCGATTGAGCCGACTGTTCGTATTCACCGTAGACCATCACGTGCATGTGTTTATCGAGTTGCGTTTTGATCGCATCGATCACATGTTTAACACCATGACCAATATTGCTCACGCCGATACCCGACACCATGTCCATGTATGCTTTACCATCCGTATCATACACATAAATCCCCTCCGCGCGTTCCACCCGAATCCCCAGCGGCATCATAGTAGTATGCGCCAAATGATTATCAAAAAATATCCGATTCTCCATCCCGCAAAGATAATGCGGCCACCGGCTTTCGGCTACCGGCTACCGACCATCGGCTCGTGGCTATCGGCTATCGGCGAATGGCGGGGGGCATCATATCGAATCCCGAATCCCGAATCTCGAATCTCGAATCTCGAATTTCGAATCGAAAATCAAGAATCTCGAATCCGCTTCGCGGAATCGCGAATCCTACTTTGCCCAGTTACTTGGCTTTAGATAGTAGTTGAGATAAATGTCTACTAATTGCTCTCCGCCATAGTCTGGATATTTTTTCATGATGGCTGCTTTGTACTCCTCTTTGTTATTGGACTTTTGGATGGGTTCATTCACGAATGATAGATAGTTGAGATTCTCTTTTAGAAGATCTACGCCACCTTCTTTTCCATGTCCTGACAGGAATAATTTGTAGTCTTTCTCCTTCAGAGTTTTGTTTAATGCGGTTTCCCATCCTTTGGTTTCTCCTTCTATGAATAGATGGATTTTATTGTAAACAATATCTTGAGCGATATACACACCGTTCTCAGGAAGTTTAATGATGAGAGAAACAGCTGATTCATTGTTCAATGATTTTTCAAAAATGAATTTTACATTTCCGATGGTTTCTTCACCAGGTTGTTGAACTACCGAGGGTTTATTCAATTTAGTAGCAATCATTGGCCCGAATTGAGCTTGTCTTTGTTCGAGAACGCTTTGTCCAATTTCTTCAATGGAAGCTTTTGTTTCAGCCAAGGCGTATACTTTCACATTCGGAAAAGCATCGCCAAATCCAATGAAATGATCGGGATGGTCGTGGCTTATATAAAGTCTTGTCACTGGCTTTGCTAATGAGTCGGTGACAAGACTTTAGTTCAAGTGCATATGGAGCGAAGAATTGTCCGTCAACGATGATGAGTTCGTTTTTGAGCTCGATAATATGACTCGTATTTGCAAACATTGCAGACGGACTCATATAGGTGTGAACTTTTACATCTTTGTTTTGAATAACGGTCCACGATGTTCCAGTTGGAATTTCTTGTGCTTGAGTTTGTGAGGTTGTACTCATGATTATTAGGATTAAAAATGACTTAAAAATTTTCATGATTTTTTTTTAATTTGATGAATAAATTTGATTGAGGAATGACTTGATTGAAGTTGGTTTGCGACCCAACAACTCTTCAAGGTCTGAGCTAGTGGTATCCAATTCTCCGAATTCTTGAGCAACAGCAAACCCAGAGAATAGTCCTATATATTCTGCTGGCACGCCGTGTTCGGTTAAGGCTTGTGCATATTCATCAGCAGTTGGAGAGATGTAGTTGATGGTCTTACCTGAAATTTCTGAAAGATTCTTCGCAATCTCTGGATAAGAAAAAGCCTCGTTGTTGGTAATCAAGTTGGTTTTTCCGTTGTGATTAGAACCTATTAAAATATTCGCGGAAGCTTCAGCCATTTCTGAACGTAGTACAGCTCCAACTTTACCATTACCTGCAGGTAAGAATATCATTCCTGTTTCGATGACTTTTTCTCCAAGAAATGCTGGTATCATGTCCATGCAGAGCGAGTTCTTGAGAATGGTGTAATCGATTCCGCTTTCTTTTAGACACACTTCTGTTTTTAGGTGTGATTTTGCTACGATCCATAGTGGTGAAGACTCAGTTTCGTTTCTCGTTTGAAAACTGGTGTAAACGATGTGTTTTACTCCTGCCTCTTTCGCGGCGCTAACAACGTTTAGATGTTGCTCGGTGCGTTTTATAATATCGCTTCCTGAAATGAAGAGGATTTTTTCTACTCCTTGAAATGATGCTTCAAGAGAATCGTAATTGTTATAATCGCCAACTCGTATTTCAACTCCTTTGCTCTTTAAATCTTTCGCTTTTTCTTCATCTCTGACTAATGCTACAATCTTGCTTGGTGAGATTCCTTTCTTTAGGAGAAATTCAATTGTTGATGCTCCAAACTGACCAGTGGCCCCTGTTATTAAAATCATTTTCTTTGTTTTTTTAGAATTAATAATTACATTTGTTACGCAAAGTAACAGAAATTAGTATTAAAAAGTAACATGTAACCAATAGGTAACAAAGAAATTAGTAGTAACAAAATGGTAACAAAGGCAGCTAAAAAAGGAGTCGTGAAATGTCCAGTAACAGGGATGCTTCAGATCATTGGAGGGAAATGGAAACCTGTTATTTTGTATTGCCTTAGATCAGACAAAAGACGTTTTGGAGAGCTCTCTGCTCGTATTCCCGATATCTCTAGAAAGGTACTGACAGCTCAATTAAAGGAGCTAGAAGAGGATGGGTTATTGACAAGAAAACAGTACAATGAAATTCCACCACGAGTGGAGTATGAATTAACGAAGCTCGGAAAAAGCCTTACTCCAGTGCTTAATGCAATGGAAAAATGGGGAATGGAAAACATTATGTAGGCAGCAACAAGTGTTGCTACCTCATTCTTTCTGTTTTAATCTACTTTGCTTCGATAAGGATTTCATCCACAAAAATCCAAGGCTTGCCGCCAACGCCGATGTGCCATGAAGGAATAGTGTCGAAGCTTTCAGCTATTACTTTTATATAACGCCCTTTTGTATTTACAGGCCCTCCGATTTCTTTTGTTTCTACAACTTCAGTGTTGAGTTCAGATTCAGTGAAGGTTGCAATTGGAGTGAATGTCATTCCATCTTCCGAACTAAAGAAGGTGGTGGTAGTGGGATACCAAATCCATGATTTGGTTTCACGCAATGCAGAAAGTGCTACGTTCGAAATTTCTTTGGATGCACCGAGATCTACGATGGCTTCTACTCGCTGCCCTTGGAAGCCTTGCCATGCGCCGGTTCTGAAGTCTCTGCCGCCGCGTACTCCATCGATCAAAGCATCATCTGAGCCACCAGTGTACTGGGCGTCATATTTTGAATTGAGCTTGATTTTTAAATCGCTATTTCTTTGGGTAAATGTTG
>Ga0315907_10005772_pt1 | contig 13318 bp, 10 predicted proteins | sample LakEriMetagenome_3_FD_203525 | JGI IMG/M metagenome (GOLD analysis project Ga0315907, IMG submission 203525) | Freshwater fungal communities from buoy surface, Lake Erie, Ohio, United States - Buoy 12 MA123 | ecosystem: Environmental > Aquatic > Freshwater > Lake > Lake biofilm | place: USA...
TGCTTTTGCATACAATTCTTTTGCATCTGCTGCGATCTGAGAAAGTGATTTTTGATCGGCGTGACGAATAACAGGAACGATCAGGCCATCAGGTAATGCTATGGCAGAGCCGATATGAACATGATGATAGGTTCTGATAAAATCTCCCATCCAGCTACTATTCACTGCCGGGTGCTGACGTAGAGCCATTGCACATGCTTTGATCATCATATCCTGGAAAGATATTTTCACCGGACTGAGTTCATTAAGTTGAGTACGGACACCAATTGCATTATCCATGTTGATCTCCATGGTGAGATAGAAATGTGGTGCAGTAAATAAACTTTCGCCAAGCCTGCGTGCGATCGTTTTTCTCATTGATGAGTTCTCTGTATCCGTGTAGCCTTCCTCTCCACTTGGTACAAATGCAGGAATGTTTGCTACTTGACTTACCGCGGTACCTGGCTGGTAAGAATCTACATCCTTTTTAATGATGCGTCCCCCATCTCCAGAACCCTGAATTTGGTTGATATTGATACCCTTTTCTTCAGCCAGTCGTTTTGCCAGAGGGGAAGCTTTAACCCGACTACCATCAGTAGAGGAAAATGTTGGTGCTGCAGCTGTTATTGGAGTTGAACTTGCAGCTGGAGCAGCTGAAGGTGTGCTGGCCGGAGCTGCCGATTGAGGCTGGTCTAACGATGCCAGTAACCCTGATATATCCGTACCAGCTTTACCAATGATTGCGATCACCCCATTCACTTTTGCAGCCTCACCTTCTGGTACACCTATATGAAGTAATGTGCCTTCCACATATCCAACCACTTCCATGGTCGCTTTATCGGTTTCAACATCCGCAATGGCATCATCGCTTTTAACAAAATCGCCAACTTTTTTATTCCATTTAACGATTTTCCCTTCCGTCATCGTATCACTTAATAATGGCATACGGATAACTGTAACGCCTAATTCTTCAGGTGTAACGGTTGGAGCAGAAGATGCAGCAGGCGCAGGTGCAATGGGAGCTGCAGCTACATCAGCTTTTGGCTCGCTATTCAGAAGAGAATTAAACTCTTCACCAGGTTTACCAATAATGGCGATGACATCATTAACCTTGGCAGCTTTGCCTTCTTCCACACCAATATAGAGTAAAGTACCATCTACATAACCTACTACTTCCATGGTGGCCTTATCGGTCTCAACATCTGCAAGGACGTCGTCACTTTTAACACTATCCCCAACTTTTTTATTCCATTTGACGATCTTTCCTTCCGTCATGGTATCGCTCAAAAGCGGCATTCTGATCACTTCTGCCATATGAAAAGGGCTTATTTTTGGTTTCGGAGGCCGAAAATACTACAAATTTACGGATTACGAAGTAGCGGATTCATGGATTAAAACCTCTGCTTTTATTAATAGTCTAGATCCATACCTAACCGATCCCTCAAATCCTTTATAAGAGGGTATATTTCTACCATTTTTTGATATTGTTCCCTTGGTGGAATTGGACGGTCTTTAGGGGTTTTATCTTTAGTTTCTTCATTTTCTTCCAAGATCAAATGGTACTTGAGATTTTTATTGTTGAAGAAGGTTTGCAAATGTTCGATCAATCCTCCTCTTTCTGATTCTATAAATTTTTGCTGGATATTTCCCTCGGTTATGATATCAAAGTTTTGATCATCCAGGATCTTAAGAACAGCTAATCTGAAATTCGTTGCAGCTGATGGATTATTGGCCTTCAATAATTTATCGACATATAGTTCCCAGGCCTGCTGAAGTTTTTCCTGAGTTAAGGGTATCTGGTTCTGTTCAACCTGTGGTTTACGGGAAATCTGATCTCTTATTTTTTGAAGATTTCCAAATTTAGGCTGAGGGGGTAAGCTTACAGGTTTAGTCTGATTCGGCGATACTGAATTAGGAGCAGTTTGCTTTTCCTCTTTAGTTTCTTTAATGGTCAATTTTGGAGCAGCGGTTGTTGTTGAAGCAGTAGGTGCTGATACCGCTCCTGATTTTTCCTCTACAAACCCGATTTTTCTGAATGCGACAGGTTTTACACTATCCATTTTTTTTTTAGCACCATCCTGAGCAACTTCGATGGCCTGATGCAGATAAGTCAATTTTATAAAGCAAAGCTCTACGTGTAAACGACGATTTCTTGCTTGTTTATAATTAATCTCCGCTTCATTTAAAATTTGCAAGGCAGATACTAACCAAGAAAGTGAAATTGTTTTTGCAGCTTCCTGATATTTTTCTCTGAATCCCTCAACTGCTTCCAGTAATGATGCCGTTTTGGTATCTCGGCAAACTAAAATATTTCTGATAAACTCTGCAAACCCATTTAATACCATTTCTCCTTCAAATCCCTTTCTGTTGATGTCTTCAAAAACGAGCAGTGCTTCTGCCAGTTTTTGTTGTTGCATATTTTCGAGAAGTCGGAAAAAATAATCTTCATCTAGAATATTTAGATGCTCTAAGGTATTTGTATAGGTCAGTTGATTATTGGTAAAGCTGGCGATCTTGTCCATTATACTTAATGAATCACGCATACAGCCTTCACTTTTTTGAGCGATGACATGTAGGGCAGATTTTTCAGCTTTTATTCCTTCTTTATTACAGATCTCCTGAAGATGATCAACGGTATCCTGATTGGTTATTCGCTTAAAATCAAAAATTTGACAACGAGAAAGTATAGTTGGAAGAATTTTATGCTTTTCAGTGGTAGCTAAAATAAATTTTGCATATGCAGGAGGCTCTTCCAGGGTTTTCAAAAATGCATTGAACGCAGAAGAACTCAACATATGAACCTCATCGATGATATACACTTTATATTCGCCAGCCTGAGGTGCAAATCGGACCTGATCAACCAGGTTTCGGATATCATCTACTGAGTTGTTGCTGGCAGCATCCAGCTCGTGAATATTCAATGATGATCCATTATTGAACGATATGCACGATGTACATTCATTGCAGGCTTCACCCTCAGCATCGAGATTCATGCAATTAATCGTTTTGGCCAAAATTCTTGCACAAGTTGTTTTACCTACCCCACGTGGCCCACAAAATAAGAATGCGTGTGCCAGTTGCTTATTTCGAATGGCATTTTTTAACGTGGTGGTAATATGCGACTGTCCTACTACAGTTGAAAAATTTTGTGGTCGATATTTACGGGCGGAAACAATGAATTTGTCCATAGCTGCAAGGTAAGAAATTAGCTAATTGGCTCATGTGCTAATTCACTAATTCTAACGAATAGTAAATTTGCCAATTTTAATTATCTTAATACCCATTATGACTCAATATATTTTAGCACTGGATCAGGGAACTACTTCATCTCGTGCCATAGTTTTTGATAAGCGTGGGCAAATGATCAGTGTTGCTCAAAAAGAATTTACCCAAATTTTTCCTCAGCCGGGGTGGGTAGAGCACGATCCCGCAGAAATTTGGAGTACTCAAATCGGAGTTGCTGCTGAAGCCATTATGAAAGCGGGGCTTACCGCTAAAGATATTGCTGCTATTGGCATTACCAATCAACGTGAAACAACCATAGTGTGGGATAGAGCAACGGGTAAGGCAATTGGAAACGCTATTGTTTGGCAAGACCGCAGAACGGCTTCCCTGTGCGAAGCGTGGAAGAAGCAGGGGCTGGAACCGATGATCCGTGATAAAACCGGATTGGTATTAGATGCGTATTTCTCCGGAACAAAAATCAAATGGATGCTGGACCATATTCCGGGAGCAAGGGAAAAAGCAAATGCCGGTGAATTGGCATTTGGCACAGTTGATAGTTGGTTGTTGTGGAATTTGACTGCAGGGAAAGTACATGCTACGGATGTTTCCAATGCATCAAGAACATTATTATTCAATCTCCACACACAGGATTGGGACAACGAATTGCTAACCATTTTTGATATACCTCGAAGTATGTTACCGGAAATACGTTCCAATAGCGAAGTATATGGTTATACGCAAGAACTCCTCTCATCTGCCAGTATTCCTGTTGCAGGTATGGCTGGTGATCAGCAGTCAGCACTTTTCGGTCAGCTTTGTCATGCTCCGGGTATGGTTAAAAATACATACGGAACAGGTTGTTTTATGTTAATGCATACAGGTAATAAACCTGTGGCATCGAAGCATAATTTATTGACTACGGTGGCATGGAAAATCAATGGTGAAATGCAATATGCATTAGAAGGATCCGTATTTATAGCAGGTGCAGTTGTTCAATGGCTTAGAGATGGCTTGAAGATCATACGAGAGTCAAAAGAAATAGAGGCATTGGCTGCTTCAGTTGAAAATAATGGAGGTGTTTATCTTGTTCCTGCTTTTGCCGGGTTAGGTGCACCACATTGGGAACAACATGCTCGTGGTACAATATTAGGTATAACCAGAGGCAGTGAACAGGGACATATTGCTCGTGCTGCATTAGAGAGCATAGCGTATCAAACGAGAGATGTTCTAGTGGCCATGGAAGGAGATTCAGGCATTCCCATTAAAGAATTGAGAGTTGATGGCGGAGCTACCGTTAATAATGCCTTGATGCAATTTCAGAGCGATATGCTGGATGTTACTGTAGTAAGGCCTAAGATCATTGAAACTACCGCTTTGGGTGCGGCATATCTTGCAGGTCTGGCAGTAGGTTATTGGGAATCCGTTGATGATCTACAAGGTTATTGGCAAGCAGACCAAAAGTACACTTCAACAATGCATAGCGAGGAACGACAACAACATTTGAAAGGGTGGACAAGAGCTGTAAGGGCTGTATTAGCTTGGTCTAAAGGAGAGGATTAAAATGGTTTTATGAATCGGGAACAGGAGTTAAGTAGGTTAAGATCAGAAGAAATATGGGATTTGGTAGTGATTGGTGGGGGTGCAACTGGATTGGGCATTGCAGTGGACGCTGCTTCAAGAGGATATAAGGTTGCCCTGTTTGAAAAAAATGATTTTGCAAAAGGTACTTCGGGAAGATCAACAAAACTCATACATGGTGGTGTTCGTTATCTTGCGCAAGGGAATATCAAACTCGTAAAAGAGGCCTTAAGGGAGAGAGGTATTTTATTAAAAAATGCTCCTCATATTACAGGGGCTCAGCCATTTATCGTTCCTGTTTATTCGATCTTTTCTTTTTTGTTTTATGGTATCGGATTAAGCATTTACGATATCCTGGCAGGTAAGCTTCAGATCGGTAAAGTGAGCTGGCTTGGTAAGAAAAAAGTATTGGAGCATCTTCCTTCTATCCATCCAACCGGACTAAAGGGTGGGATATTGTATTATGATGGTCAATTTGATGATGCCAGATTGGCAATTACGCTTGGCCTAACGGCTGCTGATCATGGGGCTTGTTTGCTCAATTATATGGATGTAAAAGGATTTGAGTATTCAGATAAAAAAATTAGTGGAGTAAAATGCCAGGATGTGTTATCTGGTAATGAATTTAGAATACTATCTAAATCAGTTATTAATGCTACTGGTATTTTTGCAGATCATCTGATTGCCATGGATAAAGCTGATCAACCTGCCATGCTCACTCCTTCTCAAGGCGTACACATAGTAGTAGATCCAATATTTTTTCAGGGATCTCATGCTATGATGATACCTAAAACAGATGATGGCAGAATTTTATTTGCTGTTCCCTGGAATGGTAAAGTGGTAATTGGAACAACCGATACAGCTGTCAAGGAAATTTCAGATGAGCCTGAGGCTTTCGATGAAGAGATTGATTTCATCATGCGAAATTTTAACCAATATTCTGGAAGGAAACTGGAACGAAAAAATATTTTAAGTGTATTTGCTGGTCTTCGCCCATTAGTAAAATCAACCAATAAAGGATCAACCGCACTGATGTCAAGAGATCACACTATTCTTGTATCTGTCTCCGGATTAATAACGATAATAGGAGGTAAGTGGACCACATATAGGAAGATGGCTAAAGATGCGGTAGAGAACGCCATTTTTGTAGGTAAACTTAAAAAAACGAGATGCATAACAGACGATTTGAGACTGCGGGGTTGGACGGAAGAAGAAAATCCAACTCAATATGGTGCGGATCTCGCCAAGATTAAAGAAATAGAAAAAGAGAATAAGATATATGCAGAAAAATGGCATCCTGATTATCCTTTTACCAGAGCGGAACTGATTTGGATGATAAGAGAAGAATTGGCAATGCAACTGGAAGACGTACTGGCTCGAAGAACGAGGCTTTTATTACTGGATGCAGGGCTAACCATACGTATAGCACCCAGGATTGTTGAGTGGATGGCTCAAGAAATGAATAAGGATGAAAAGTGGAAGGCAGATCAACTTACTTCATTCAATGAAATAGCACAGCGATACATTCTATAAAAATTAGTACATTCAATTACGTAAAAACGATTGCATATGAATCCTGTTTTAGGTGAATTTATTGGCACCATACTATTGATCACATTAGGAACTGGCGTAAATATCAATGTATCTCTTAAGAAAACTTATGGGAATAACAGTGGCTGGATCATTATTACTTTGGGATGGGCAATGGCAGTTTTTGTGGGCGTGATTTTTTCTGCTCCCATTAGTGGTGCCCATTTGAATCCAGCAGTAACCTTAGCTTTGGCTATTGCAGGATCCTTCGAATGGAGTAATGTTCCTGGATATTTTTTGGCACAGGTTGCCGGAGCATCTGTAGGTTCTGCATTAGCATGGCTTGCTTACCGAAAGCATTTTGAAGAACCAGGACAGGAAGGTGGATTTCTTGGTGTTTTTGCAACTGGCCCTGCCATCAAAGATTCATTTCATAATTTTCTGACGGAATGTATGGCAACCTTTGTTTTCATGGTGGCTGTTTTTTCTATTACAAAACCGGAAACGGGTATTGGGTCTATTGATGCGTTGCCTGTTTCCTTTATAGTATTGGCAATAGGATTATGTTTAGGAGGGTCAACGGGATATGCTATTAATCCTGCCCGTGATCTGGGGCCTCGAATCACGCATGCAGTATTGCCTATTTCTGGAAAAGGGAGTTCAAATTGGCAATACGCATGGATACCCATTCTTGGCCCTATGTTAGGTGCTGCTCTGGCCGCCCTTTTATTTATGCGTTGATTAGAAATCAGGGGCTGAGAGTGAGAATTGATTTGATGGACCATCATATTGAAGCTTGCAAAATCTGAGTACGTCTCTTCCGAGTATTCCATCATACGGGCTTTCCTCAAATTGTCCTTCAAGAATATCCATTGGCAGTGCCTTATTTCCAAAAACATCAATGTATAATATACATTTATATCTGTTCAATGATGTCCTGCCACCGGCACCTTCCACAAATGATTTTTCAGCGTAATGCCTTAATTGTAATTGCTCAATAATTCGGCGATCAAGTCCAGAAATATTGGAGCCTGTATCTAATAGGAGCTTGACTCTAGCATATTTTTTTTCTCCCTCCATATCATTTTTGAGCGTCAAAAATGACTGTTCATTTGGGAAAATCTCCGCCTGAACAAGCGGGCCGAAATTCAATAGAGTAGGGTTAATCGAAAGGGAAGTTTCCATAATAGCGGAAGATAGAGCACACAAGAAGAATATGGATATTTTGTATAACGCTTGAGGCTCCTTACTTAAAACAGTGTTTTATCTTTCAAACACGCTTATTAAACATTCAAAAGTTTAATTTATTTTTTTCTGCTAAAGCGACAGGATTTTCTCTTATCTTTGCGCCAAATTTCAAACCCCCCGCATAACGATATTTATATGGCTAACACGGGTAAAATTAAGCAGATCATTGGAGCGGTATTAGACGTACAGTTCCAGGGACAATTACCGGAGATTTATAACGCATTGGAGATCAAGCGTCCTAATGGAGAGAGGTTGGTGATGGAGGTGCAGCAGCACCTTGGAGAAGACAGCGTACGTTGCATCGCTATGGATGGAACAGAGGGTCTGACCCGTGGAATGGAAGTAGTGGATACGGGTAGAGCGATTGCCATGCCAACTGGTGAAGCCATTAATGGCCGTCTGTTCAACGTAACAGGTGATGCCATCGATGGTCTTCCACAGGTTTCTAAAGAAAATGGACGCGCTATCCACGCAAAACCACCTGCATTTGAGAATTTGAGTACCGCATCAGAAGTGCTGTTTACGGGAATCAAAGTAATCGATCTCATTGAACCCTATGCAAAGGGTGGTAAGATTGGTCTTTTCGGTGGTGCCGGTGTGGGTAAGACTGTATTGATTCAAGAGTTGATCAACAATATTGCTAAAGGATATGGAGGTCTTTCGGTTTTTGCTGGGGTTGGTGAACGCACTCGTGAGGGTAACGATCTGTTGCGTGAAATGATTGAAGCAGGCATCATGAAATACGGTGATGCCTTCAAGCATAGTATGGAAGAAGGTGGATGGGATCTGGATAAAGTGGATATGGAGGGCTTAAAAGATTCTAAAGCTACTTTCGTTTTCGGTCAGATGAATGAGCCTCCTGGAGCGCGTGCGCGTGTTGCCTTGAGTGGTTTGACCATAGCCGAATATTTCCGTGATGGAGATGGAACTGGAAAAGGAAAAGACATTTTATTCTTCGTAGATAATATCTTCCGCTTTACTCAGGCAGGTTCTGAGGTATCGGCTCTATTAGGTCGTATGCCTTCAGCGGTAGGGTATCAGCCAACGCTGGCTACTGAGATGGGTCTGATGCAAGAAAGAATTACGTCAACCCGAAATGGTTCTATTACCTCTGTACAAGCGGTGTACGTACCTGCGGATGACCTTACCGATCCGGCTCCAGCTACAACATTCGCACACTTGGATGCCACAACGGTATTGAGTCGTAAGATCGCTGACTTAGGTATCTACCCAGCGGTAGATCCTTTGGATTCAACTTCACGTATCCTTACTCCTCAGATTGTTGGTGAGGCGCATTATGCTTGTGCAAATCGGGTTAAGGGAATTCTGCAGCGATATAAGGAATTGCAGGATATCATCGCGATTTTGGGTATGGATGAATTGAGTGAAGAAGATAAATTGGTTGTATCAAGAGCTCGTCGTGTTCAACGTTTCCTTTCACAGCCATTCCATGTGGCTGAACAGTTCACTGGCTTGAAAGGAGTATTCGTAAGCATCGAAGATACGATCCGCGGTTTCAATATGATTATTGATGGAGAAGTGGATGAGTATCCAGAAGCTGCATTCAACCTGGTTGGTACCATAGAAGATGCTATCGAGAAGGGTAAGAAGCTGATGGCTGCTGCTAAATAATCAAGGAGGGAAATTTCATTATGGAACTTGAAATATTAACGCCCGAAAAAAAGCTATTCAGTGGGAACGTCTATGGTGTTCAACTCCCGGGAATTAGCGGGTCTTTTGAAGTGCTTGAGAAACATGCTCCAATGGTTAGTGCTCTTGGTGCTGGTAAATTGAAAGTACTTAATGATAAGTCAGGTAATACTACTGCATTTACTATCCAGGGTGGTTTTATGGAAGTGCTGCATAACAGAGTAGTAGTATTAGTAGAAAGAGTAACTGAATAATTTAACATATTCTATTTTCAAAGGGGGTCATATTTACATGATCCCTTTTTTTGTGGCATACTTAAAATGCCAGGTCACTAATCAGCGTGATTGATTATCATACATTCCGGTGTAGGATGATTTTATTGAAACTGGGTATCGTTATGATATTGCTGGGCGCTAAGTGCAAATTAATTTAACTGAGGATCGATAGGGTAGTTAACTAGTTTTTCAAATTCACCACCCATATGCTTTAGAACGGCGGCCCATAATTTTTCTGTAGTTGTTTCAAAAATAAGTTCTGAGGTCGAAGTAGAAGTTAACCAAGAGCTTTCTTTAATTTCTTCATCGAGTTGTCCTTCTGACCATCCGGAATAACCAAGAAAAAATCGAATATCATGTAATAGTATCAATTCCTTTTCTAATAGTTCCAAAACTGTGTTGAAATTTCCACCCCAGTGAATTTCATCCGTTAGTAATAGGCCATCTGAGATTAGATCAGGCCGTTTATGTAAGAAATGAAGCGTATCCTGCTGAACAGGTCCACCATAGCTCACTGGAATTTTAAGGGAAGTTGTATCCGGAATAAGATCAGCAAGTGTTGAATCGATCAATCGATTTAGAACAAACCCAAAACTGCCTTCCTTTTGATGATCACACATTAATATAACGGTTCTGCTAAAATTCGGATCTTTTAGAAATGGATCGGCAACGAGTAAAACTCCAGGTTCGATTTTTTCCATATACCAATTTAAGTAAAACCGATCTAATTTCTGTCTGTAATTATGCGTTTATACCCATTTTTATTATAAATTGTTCAGACCAATGTATATGCTCTTAAACCTACGTTAATTAAAGGATAAACTGCCGTTTGGAGAAGTGCATTGTGTATTTTTGCCCGTTCGCATGAAAAAGCTATTTACCCTCATAACTGTTTTAATCGCGTTATCACTGCTTGGGATCATAATTCTTCAGGTGGTATTGATACGTAAAACCGTACGGCTAAGTACCGAACAGATTGAAGAGAGTATTAATCTTGCCTCTATACATGTCATCGATCAGCTTCAGGAAGAGAAAAGTTTATTTCTGGATAAGAATAAATTTCAAAAGACAGATTCCCTATTCAATTTTCAAGGGGGAACCATTGCAGAGCATTTTACTACATTCCGATTAAAAGAGCTTATAAGAAAAGAACTTGATTCCATTACTTCAAAAAAATTATCTTTTGAATTCGCTATTTATAACGAGGCTAATACGTTTGATTTTGATCTTAAATCGGAACGATTTGACGCTGCTTACGAAAAAGCATCAACTGATAAACTAAATAATCTCATTTTGATCCGGATGATTGAAACAATTCCAGGGAGTGAGGCGGAAAATTTAATTCCTGAAGAAAGTTTAGTAATGGTTATTCTGGATTACAAGAAAGATATATTCAATACATTAGGATGGATGATTGCGGGCGCATTATTATTTACCATGATCATTCTGGCTGCTTTTTATATAACTGTAAAGGCATGGCTCAATCAGAAAAAGCTCACTGAATTGACTTCTGATTTTATCAATAATATGACTCATGAATTAAAAACCCCAATTGCTACGATCTCGATTGCTGCCAACGCTATTCAAAAGGAATCGGTAAAAAATAATCCTGAACAATTGAATTATTTCAGTTCTGTTATTTCGGAAGAAAATAAGCGAATGAATACGCATGTAGAAAATATTTTGGAGGCAGCACAATTTGATCGTAATGAAGTTAAGTTGAACAGGATACCTGTTCATGTGCATGATTCTATTCAAAAAACGGTTGATTCATTTAAACTGCAGCTGGAAGAACGAAACGGGATGATTCAACTGAATTTAGCTGCAGATAAGGATTTGATCAATGCGGATTCTCCTCTTTTTAGTAACTTATTGAATAATCTTCTTGATAATGCTATTAAGTATGCTAAAGTGGACGTTCCGCCGTTAGTTAAAATCAGTACACATAATCTGAAGGGCCATATCATTATTGAAATTGAAGATAATGGTATTGGTATGTCCCGGGAAACGCAGGGTAAAATTTTTGAAAAATTTTATAGGGCACATACTGGAAATATCCATAATGTAAAAGGTTTTGGTTTAGGTCTTAGCTACGTGAAAAGCTTAGTTGATGGCCATAAAGGCAAGATTAGTTTAGAAAGCTCTTTAGGTAAGGGAAGTCGGTTTAAGTTGGAATTTCCAACAATACTTTAACGTATAAGCATTCCATCTCCATAACTTAGGAATCGGTATTCATTCGATAGCGCATATTGATAAATCCGCTTCCAATCATCTCCTACAAATGAAGCAATCAGCAATAATAATGTCGATTGTGGCTGATGAAAATTGGTTATGATTCCGTCTGTCCATTCTCTTTCATATCCTGGAGTGATCAGTAAACTGGTTTTGCAAATGATTCGCTGCATCTTTCTGGATGCCATATAGTTAATTAGATTATGTATTGCTGTTGATGAAGGTACTTTACACTTTATCCATGTATCATAGATTTCCCATTGTTTCATTTCAAGATCTTGAATGTTGATGTTTGGATCTATAGTACATTTTACACCCATCCAATAGAGCGATTCCAATGTTCTGAGTGAGGTGGTACCAACTGCATATATGCGGTTTGATGATTGTAAACTTTTAAGTGTTTCCATATCCACATCCATAAATTCAGCGTGCATCTCATGCCCTTCCAATCGCGATGCTTTAACGGGTTTAAAAGTACCTGCTCCAACATGCAAGGTTACATACTCCCGCTTTATGTTAGCTTTCCCCATTTGGTTGAATATATAATCTGTGAAATGTAAGCCAGCTGTTGGTGCGGCTACTGAACCTTCCGCTTTTGCATATATTGTTTGATATCGTTCAGCGTCCGATTGCTCTGATTTTCTTTTGAGGTATGGCGGTAATGGGATCAATCCAGCATGATGCAGTAATTCAGCGAAGGTTAATTCTTTGTCTGACCAGTTCAAATGAATTAAAAAGCAATCGGGAAGTTGTTCAATTATTGCTGCATGTAGAATAAGTGAATCCAATATTTTCTTTTCCAGTACAATTCCTTTTTTCCATTTACTTGCCCCACCCACCAAACATTTCCAGTAAACAGATCCCTTTTCTAGCATAGCTGTTTGGATATCACTATATCTTGAGTCTGGTTCCAACGCAAAGATCTCAATAACGCTGCCCGTATCCTTTTGAAACAAGATGCGGGCCTCTACTACTTTAGTATTATTAAAAACCAAGCTTGATCCTTCTGGTAGATATGCAGTAATATTTTTATACGTGTCTTCTCGTATTGCTCCGTTATCATATATCAAAAGTTTGGATGCGTCCCTTTCTTTCAAAGGGAATTTCGCGATCCTATCTTCTGGAAGCGAGTAATCATACTCTTGAATAGAAATATCCCTTGGATTTGGAGCATGGTCCTCTGTCTTGTTATTCATTTTCGATCCATTTTGCATGTTGTTCACAGGATATCCACATAGCTTTGACAGTTTCGCACATTATCATTGGTGTTTTTCTCATGAAATGCAGTGCTGACATACGTTTCCGCTTGTGGAAAAATATAGCCCCTTTGATTTGAGATCAAAAGTGGGAAAATGTGTTATTTTGTGTCAATAATCGTCAAAAAAAGTTCAAATTTTGGAAATGACAGGCTTTTTAGGAGAATATGAAGTCACGCTCGACAGCAAAGGCAGATTCCTTCTCCCGGCAGGACTAAAGAAGCAGTTGCCGGATGGGGACTCAGCTTCGTTTGTCATAAACCGTGGCTTTGAAAAATGCCTGACTCTTTATCCTCTTAGTAGTTGGGAGCCTATTTATTCCAAAATTGCCAAACTCAACGATTT
>Ga0315907_10005775_pt1 | contig 13317 bp, 11 predicted proteins | sample LakEriMetagenome_3_FD_203525 | JGI IMG/M metagenome (GOLD analysis project Ga0315907, IMG submission 203525) | Freshwater fungal communities from buoy surface, Lake Erie, Ohio, United States - Buoy 12 MA123 | ecosystem: Environmental > Aquatic > Freshwater > Lake > Lake biofilm | place: USA...
ATCATGCGTGCGGTTGACGAGGCGGGTGCCGTGGCCGCGGTGCGCCATTCCAATGGCCCGGCCGTGACGGCCTTCATGGACCAGATGGCCTTCCTCGAGCCGGTCAAGCTCGGCGACCTGCTCACCACACGTGCCCAGGTCAATTGGACCGGGCGGACGAGCATGGAGGTCGGCGTCCGCGTCACCGTGCACCGCATGGGCATCGAGGGTGAGATTCACGTCTCCAGCGCGCACCTGGTCTTCGTCGCCATCGACGCCGAGGGTCAGCCACGGCCCGTTCCGCCGGTGCTGCCGGAGACCGAACTCGATCGGCTGCGCTTCCAGGAGGCGCAGATTCGGCGCACGACGCGCCTGGAGCGGCGCGAGGCGATCCGACGCCTGCGCGAGCAGGGCCTCGATCACTGACGGGACGCGGCCCTAGCGGGCGCCGCGCAGGAAGCCCGCCCCCCAGGCGCCGTGCATGGTCGCGAACACCGCCGGCAGCCAGCGCGCCGAGCTCGCGGGCAGTCCCCGCGCGGCCCGCGCGCTCGCGACCAGGTCGGCCGCGACGTATCCAGCGGGGAGGGCGAAGCCGAGCAGGAGGCCACGCGAGCCGGTGACCAGCCCGGCGACGCCGAGCGCAGTGCCCCCCGCGACGGCGATGAGCGCGAGCGGTGGTGCGAGATAGCGCAGTGACACGGTCTCGGGATGCCGACGAGCGACTTCACGCCGCCAGCGTCCGTATTCGTGGTACTGCCGCGCGAGTCGCTTGAGGCTTCCGCGCGGCCGATAGCTCACGCGCATCTCGGGCGTGAACCAGATGAGGCCACCGGTCGCGCGAATGCGGTGGTTGAGCTCCCAGTCCTGCGCGCGGACCATGGACTCGTCGAAGCCCCCCACGCGCTCGAGCGCGGATCGGCGGAAGCAACCCAGGTAGACCGTGAGTGCCTCACCCGCGCCACCACCGATGTGGAACGCCGCACCGCCGACGCCAAACCACGACGTCATGGCACCGGCGACGGCGCGCTCGAAGTCAGTCACGCCCTCCGCGCCCATAATGCCGCCGACGTTGTCCGCGCCGGTGTCCTCGAGAGTGCGCACGGCGATCGCGATGTAGTCGCGGGGAATGACGGCGTGGCCGTCGACGCGCACGATGATGTCGTGATCAGCAGCAGCAATGGCCGCGTTGAGGGCCGCCGCGGTGCGTCCGGTGGGATTGGGGACGGTCCGCACCCGAGGATCGCTCGCGGCCAGCCCCGCTGCGATCTCGTCGGTGGCATCCTGCGAGGGGCCGAGGGCCAGGACCACCTGCAGGGGTCCCGAATAGTCCGAGTCGAGGATCGCGCCGACCGCCTCGGCGAGATGTGCCTCCTCGTCGAGCACGGGCATCACCACCGAGACTCCCGGCCGCGTGCTCGCACTTCGCTCCACATCGGGAAGGGTAGCCTCGCCCCATGAGGTCTCGGCTGCCTGTCGCTGCGCTTGGCGTGCTCCTGGCGCTTCTGGCGGGGCTCCTCACGTGGGCACTCGGTGCCTCCGTGCTCGCTCTGATGATCGCGGCGGTGCTCGGCCTGGTGCTCGGCGTCGTCCTGGGCCAGGGACTCATGTGGCTCCGGTCGAGCGCCGGGCGCGTCGCGCGCATCGAGCATCAGACGCAGCATCGGCTCGAGGGCATGCGCGCCATCGCGGAGAAGCGTCACGAGATCCTCTTCAAGACGACCCGGGAGGCGCGCGAGCGCGGAGCCGCGGCGGAGCGCGAGGCAAAGAGAGCCGCCGATCAGTCATCGCGACTGCGCGAAGCTGTCACGCGCCAGGAGCGCGAGCTCCGGCTCTCGATCATGGACCAGATTGACAACCAGGTCGTGCTGCTCGAGGACTACATGCAGCTCATGCGCCTTGTCCCCATGTCCCGGCCTATGCCACGGCCCGGCACGTGGGCGGCGTCAGAGGACCTGCTGCTGTGGCTTGCGGGTGAGGTGCTTGAGCACCGCCCTCGCACCGTCGTCGACCTTGGCAGCGGTCAGTCGAGCGTGTGGATGGCGGCGGCGATGCGCACGGCTGGCTACGACGGCCGGGTCATCGGGGTGGACCACGACGAGTTCTTTGCGCAGGGCACTCGGGAACTGGCGCGACGCCAGGGCGTGGAGGACTGGCTCACGGTCATCCACGCGCCGCTGCGCGAGCAGGTGATCGAGGGCCGGTCGGTCCGCTGGTACGACCTTGACGCTTTGGCCGGCATCGAAGGCATCGACCTGCTCTGCATCGATGGTCCGCCCGGGCAGGGCACATCGCACGCGCGCTGGCCCGCGCTGCCCGCGCTCCATGCTCGCCTGTCCGCGGAGGCGACCGTTGTGCTCGACGACATGATTCGACGAGACGAGCAGGAGATCCTCGAGGAGTGGACGGGTCTTTATCCCGGCTTCGACGTGGAGCGACTGGACTTCGAGAAGGGTGCCGCGATCATGCGGCGCAGGTTGCGCGACTAATCGCAGCGGACCTTGTCAGCCGTCGTCGGTGCCGTGATCGCGTCCTGCTCGCGATCACTCGACGACTCAGGTGACGGGCCGCTCACATCGGCCACCACGCTCTCGACACCCGTGTACGCCGTGCCGATCACGATGGTGATCGTCGTCGACGCAGTGTCGGCGATCGTGGTCGCTCCCGGGAGGGCGGCAAGCACGGTGCGGGCCGCCTCCGCCGATGCGGCGTCGTGGCGGATCTCGGTGGTGGCGTAGTCAGGACGATCGGCGTCGCCAACCTCCGTCACGGTGAAGCCCTGTCCCTCGAGTGCTGCGGCGACCTCGGCTGCACGCCCCGCCACGCCACTGCCATTGAGGACACGGACGGTGATCTCCTCAGGCTGCACGGTGAAGTCCGGCGTGTTCGTCGTCGAGGAGCCCGAACCCGACTTCTTGGGCTTGATCCACGGGACGTCCGAAGCAATGGACTGCCACAGGGGGGCTGCCGAGGCCTCATCCACGAGGACGTTCTCTCCATCGCCGCGCTCGACCCAGGGCATGGTGAGGAAGGCGATGTCGCCGGGGGCCATGCCGCGCACACTCAGCGCGAGGTCGCGCAGTACATCGATGTCGGCGAGCCCCGGATCTGTTGTGAGGCCCGAGGTTGCGGCATCGAGGGTGGAGTAGAGCTTCACGGGATTCAGGAGGAGACCCGTGGACGACGCTTCGCGGATCATCGAGGAGAGGAAGGCCTGCTGGCGCTTGATGCGGCTGAGGTCGCTGCCGTCACTGAGCGTCTTGCGCGCGCGTACGAAGGAGAGCGCCTGCTCTCCACTCACGATGCTCGTGCCGGCGGGGAGCTCGAGGTCGCTTGCAGGATCACTCGCTGGCTCGGTGAGGCAGACTTCCACGCCGCCGAGGGCATCGACGACATTCTTGAAGCCCTCGAAGTCGATGACGGCGAAGTTGTCGATCGTGAGCCCTGTCATTTGCTCTACGAGCTTGACCGTGCAGCCGGGGCCGCCGATTTCGAATGCGGTATTGAACTTCGCCTCGAAGGCTCCGACGGTTTCGCCGTCCGCGTCGCACTCGGGGAGCATGACCCAGGTGTCGCGAGGGATGCTCACCGCGGTCGCAAAGGATCGATCCGCTGAGAGATGGAGGAGGATGGTGGTGTCGGAGCGTTCACCGGTGTACACATCTGGGTCGCCATACTTCTTGCTCGTCTGGCCCTCGCGGGTATCGCTGCCCATGAGGAGGACATTGACCGCCTGGTAGTTGCCCTCATCGTCCACGACCTGGATCGGCACGTGGTCGCGACCGGTCGTCGTGCTGATGTCTACGGCCGTGATGTTGCCCTGGAGTTGGCTGGAGGCCACCTGGATGCCTACACCGGTGAGGCTGAGGCCGAGGACGAGCGCCGCCGCGATGCTGAGAAGGATGCGGGACCAGCGCTGGCGCATGTCTCCCGCTCCTTCCGATGCCGAGTCTGTCGATGTCGCGCGTGCGGTCCTACCCCCCCTGGGTCCCAGGGTAAGGGCGACCCGGGGTGGCTTGCCTCACAGGGACGCCTCGTCAGAGGTCAGGGTTCCCACAGGGCAGGTGAGGACGGACAGGTCAGGGTGGGTCAAGCCCACGCGCGGGGGAATCACCTGGGAATGTGATCAGAGTGACCTGTGCGTTGGGTGAGTCGCCTTGCCTCCCCACTCTGCCTCAGGCACCCTCGGGAGGTGAGAGTTCTTGCTTTGGTGACGGCTGCCCTCGTCATCCCGGCGACACTTACTCTCCCTGTGGCCAGCAGCCTGGCTGGTGACCCCGACCCTGTCCGGGCTGACCTGACGACGATCGCCCTGGACGGGGTATCCGCCGACGCCCTTGCCGCCACCCCCGCCGCGAGCACACCGGTGCCCGTCGCCGGAGAAGACCACGCCCACGAGCGACCGGTGACCGGTCCCCGAGCAGCGCCGATGCTGCGTGCGGCAGCGGCCATCCCGCCGACTGATACCGAGGCGTTCGGCCTTGTGGGTATTACCGCCGCCGAGGCTTTCGACCCCTCAACGCGCATTGTCATGCGCGTGCGCCAGGACGGCCAGTGGCTGCCGTGGATGGAGGTGCCCGTCAGCGACCACATGCCCGATCCCGACACCGAGGAGGGGCAGCGTGCGCGCTTCGCTACCGAGCCGGTCGTCACCGACGCCGCTGATGGCATCCAGGTGCGCGTGGACACCCCGACGGGCGAGGTCCCTGCCGATACCGAGATCACGCTCATCGACAATCCCGTGCGCGCTGAGGACGCATCCCTGACGGGTGATCTGCCCTCGGCGTCGGCGCAGGCCGCCGTGCGCAAGCCTCCCATCATCACCCGTGCCCAGTGGGGTGCCGACGAGTCGCTGCGTCGTGGGAAGACGACGTACTCCGACACGATCAAGGTGGCCTTCGTCCATCACGTCGTGTCCACGAACGACTACACCCCCGCGCAGGCAGCGCAGCAGATGCGCAACATCTACTCGTGGTTCACCGAGGGGATCCAGGTCAACGACTTCGGCTACAACTTCATGGTCGATCGTTTTGGACGCCTCTACGAGGGCCGTGCGGGCGGAGTGGACCGGCCTGTCGTGGGGGCGCACACCTCCGGCTTCAACGCCGAGTCCTTCGCGGTGTCCTTCCTCGGCAATGCCGACACGCTGAACCCTGACGCCCCGACCAAGGAGAAGATCCTCGACTCCGTCAGCGACCTCATCGCCTGGAAGTTCGAGATCCACGACGTCAACCCGCTCGGATCATCCGTCCTCACGTCAGCAGGCCCGGGGCCGGGGCAGGGGACGACTTCGATGTACTGGCCGGGCGAGAAGGTGACCTCCAAGACAATCGCGGGTCACGGCGACATCGGTGCGACGTCATGCCCGGGCGAATTTCTGCGACCGACGCTCAATCACATTCGCCTTGCCGTCTCGGCCCGTCAGGGGCGCAACTTCTTCCCGCCGTCCATCTCGGGCGATCGCGTGCCGTGGGGCACGGGAGGCGACATCACGCTCAGTCCACGCTCGAATGGACCGATGCAGGCCACGCTCACGGTCTCCAACGCCTGTGGCGATCCCGTGCGCACGATGTCCGCCTCGACTGACGTCGCTGCCACGGTGCCCTTCACCTGGGACCTGCGCGACTCCAAGGGCAAGGCCGTCCCGCCGGGCCTCTATACCTTCGAGATCACCGCGTCCAGCGAGGGCAAGCCGCTCTTCCCATGGACGGGGACCGCGCGGATCGCAGCCACTGCTGACTCGCCACCGGACCCCTGCACCCCGCCCGAGCAATTCACTATCGCGGGCACGGGCTACGGCCACGGCGTAGGCCTCTCGCAGTGGGGTGCCTTCGCCATGGCCTCCCAGGATCCCAAGCGATGGACGGCCAAGCGCATCGTCGAGTACTACTACCAGGGTGCGACACCGGCGCAGTCGGCGAAGGTGGAGTCGGTGCCCGATGCGGGGGATGTGCGCATCGGACTGCTCTACCAAGCGACGCAGGCGCACGCTCGAGTGGAAGACCTGGGCGGCTCGGGCGCGCGGATGCAGGTGTCGTTCGGGCAGAAGTCCCTTGTGCTCGGGACCGACGCGCATCTCACCTTTGCTCCCTCAGGTCGATTCGTCACGGTGCGCCGGACCGATAACGGTCAAACGCAGTCACTCGGTCGCGGACGCGTCGTGACGATCCAATGGTCAGGCACGCGCGAACCGGGTGAGGCGGGGAGTGCGACGTCGCTGCTCAATGTCGCGGGACCGGGGGAGTCCTTTGCTAGCCCCGGCCACCGATACCGCTACGGCACGGTCGACATCACGCCCATCGACACGTCAAGCGGCCGGCGCCTTGCGGTCGTCAACACGCTGCGCCTCGGCGACGAGTACATAAAGGGCATCGCGGAGGTCAATCCCACGTGGCCGGATGCCGCGCTGGAGTCGCAGGTCATTGCCTCCCGCTCCTACGCGCTCTCCCAGGTGGCTCGCGGCCTCGACTCCGACTGTGGATGCCACATGGACGACGGCGATGGACCCAAGTACGACCAGACCTTCCGCGGCTGGCTGTCGGAGAGCCAATACGGCGATCCGAATCGCTGGGCTGAGGCGGTGGAAGCCACACGCACGAGCGCCACGACGGGGCTTGCGGCCACCTTCAACGGCAACCCCATCAACGCCTACTACACGGCGGCGACGGGCGGCTACACCCTTGCGGCGTCGGATGTGTGGGGTGGTGCGCCGATCCCGTGGGCACGTGGCGTGCCCGACAAGTGGAGCCTGGAAGCCACGGGCAACCCCTATCGCTCGTGGAACGTCGTCCTCACCCAGCAGCGCGTGAGCGAGATCTTCGGCCTCACCGACGTCATGGAGCTGATCCTGCGGACCGATCCTGCGACCGGTGCCGCGACACAGGTCAGGGCCCGTGCGCTTGATGGCCGCACCAACACCATCTCCACTCAGAAGTTCCGGCAGGGGGTGGGCTACACGACCATGAAGTCCACGTTCGTCACCTCGATCACCGACCAGGACGTCGCGGGCCCGGCGCCGGTGCCGAAGGGCGGTGTCACGCTGGTCGCCAATCCTGCGGGCGACGTCAAGGACGGGACTCTCGTGACCCTGTCCGGCATCATCAACAAGCCCAGGGCGGGCCTCGTCGTCCAGCGACAGACCCAGGTCAATGGCGGTGCATGGCAAGACCGCGGCACCGCAGTGCCCACGGCGGACGGCAGATTCGCCTTCGGTGTGCCGGTGTCGGGCAAGGGCACTACCTACGGGTGGCGCGTCGTGGTGCTAGACGGCGGCACCCCGGTGGCCAGCAGTCCCACGCGTGTCGCCAAGGTCCTCTAGCGACCCACTCCCGCACTGCCGAGGCCTCGCCTTCGGCGGTGCGACATTACGGAGAGCAGCGACACGCTCGACATGATCGATCCTGCACTCGCGAAGGATCCGATGCTCAGGATGCTCGCGAAGGATCCGATGCACCCGATCGACAGGGCCGATCCGACCGAGCCGATGGAGAGCACGGAGTTGCGCGATCCGATGCTGAGGATCGAGTTCGTCGACCCGATGCTCCACCGCGACGTGGCGTCCGCCATGGCCTCATTCTTCACGGGGTGCCAGCCCTTCCTCGCGCAGGGTCATCGATAGGTCCCCTGAGTCGGCGTGTGCGACCAGGACGACGGAGCTCCCGTGGGCAAGGGGCCCCGCGAGCGCGAGCAGGTCGGCGAGTGGATCGGGATCGATGAGGGCGAAGCGCTCATCGCTGGCCACGCCTCGACGTGTCAGTTCCTCGCCCGCCCGGTCGATGACGTCGCCCTGCGTGAGAAGCCCGCTGGTTTCCTGGAGGAGAGGCGTCGACTCCGTGGGGTGCTCCCAGGGCACGAAGACATCCGGATGCCCGCGCATGGCCACGGCGGCCTCGATCACGCCCGTGGGCACCTCGCCTCGATCGGGCAGACCGAAGGGGGCGAGCGAGACCAGGACGTCGTCACGTGCCGTGCCCGCGAGGACGAGATGTGATCGGTCGACGACGAGCACATCACACTCGTCGGGATTCGCCTCCGCAGCGAACACCGTGCCGGTCGCTGCACACACGCCCAGCCACACGACGCGCTGCCAGTGGAGAGGGAGGTGCACTCCCACCACGGCACCGGGCTCGGCGTCGAGCTCGTCCCTGAGCAGCCCGGCCGTCTTGGCGACGGCGTTCGCGAGGCTGGCCCCTGACAGCTCCATGCGTTCACCTGTCGCGAGGTCGCGGTAGGTGAGCAGTGGGGAGGCAGGATCCCGGCGGGCGCGATCGAGCAGGGCGGCGTACGGCGTCATCGATCCCACGCTAGCCGTAGGCTCGTGAGGTGCTCACCATCACGGCCCCGGCTCAGGAGTCGGGTCTGCCGTGGTGGCCCCTGATCCTCCTCATCGCCGCTCTCATCGCCTTCAACGTCATCAATAACCGCGTGGCCCCGCAGTCTCACTATCTCCTCTGGGCCATCGGCGGCTCTTTCGGCGTGCTCGCGATCGGCCTGCTCGATGGCAACAGTTGGACCGACATGGGGCTCGGCTGGGGTTATCTGGTCCCCGGCTTCCTCTGGGGAGTGGGGTGCGTGGTTGTTGTCACCGCCGGCTACCTGGTCGCGGCGTCCTTCCGCAAGGGGCGCAATGCGATGCACGATGAGCGCGTCGCGGAGATGAGCGGCCCGCGGTTGATGTTCCAGGCGCTCGTGGAGGTGCCGTTCGGCACCGTGCTCTTCGAGGAGATCGCCTTCCGCGCGGTGCTCTTCTCCATGCTGGCTCGCCGCTTCGGCATCGTGTGGGCCATCGTCATCTCGGCGATCCTCTTCGGGCTCTGGCACATCCTGCCCTCGATAGGCACACACGAGCAGAGTGCCGCCCTGGGGTCAGTCGTGGGTGAGGGGAGGCGCGGCAACATCCTGGCGGTGCTCGTCTCCGTGCTCACCACGGCGATCGCGGGCGTGATCTTTGCTGGCCTGCGGCTCGTGTCGGGGAGTGTGCTTGCACCCATGGGCCTGCACTGGGCCACCAATGGGATGGGCTACTTCTTCTCCTGGACGATCATCCGCTGGCGGCGGCGAAGCCGCGGATGACCACGGCCGTCTGAGAGGCTTGGGCCATGGCCGGTCCCGCTCCCACCTCGGACTCCGACCAGAAGTCCCCCAAGCAGCCGGGCTTCTGGAAGCGCTACTTCGCTGGGCCCGACCCCGCGACCCAGACGCCCGCTCAGCGCTGGTACGACCAGGTCTCCTCCGTCCCGATGTTCATCGTCTCCATCAGCTGGCTGGTCTCGACCTTCTTCACCTGGTCGCCTGCCCTGTCGCCGATCTATCGGACCGAGGGCGTCACCATCAGCGTCATCACGTGGGGCATCTTCGCCGTTGACCTCTCGATCCGATTCGTGCTGGATCCGAAGAAGAGGAATTTCGTCAAGCGCAGCTGGCCGCTCATGATCGCGCTGCTCTTCCCGCCCCTGCGCATCCTGCTCGTGATTACCGCCGTGATGCGCGTGGCCAGGGACCGTAATGCCCTGGCGAAGATCGTGGGCCTCTACGCCATCTATGCCGTGACGTTCGTGGTCCTCTTCGGCGCGCTCTTCACGCTCATGTTCGAGATCAATGCCACCGGAGCGAACATCAAGAGTTTCGGCGACGCCACCTGGTGGGCCTTCGTCACCGTCACGACGGTGGGCTACGGCGACTTCACCCCGGTGACCGTGGGAGGTCGGGTCATTGCGGTCCTCATCATGTTCACCGGCGCGGCCGCGGTCGGGGCCGTCACGGCTGCCGTGGCGAGCCGTTTCATCAACGCATCCAACTCCTCGAACACCGGCAGCTCGTCACAGGAGCCTCAGAAGTCACAGTCGCCCGTTGATCCACACCCCTCTCCCTCGATTGGCGCCGTGCCATCCGGTGAGGAACCGCGACTCGAAGACGTATTGGGTCACCTGCGCACCATGGAAGAGCAGGTGAAGCGCATCGCGGAGCGCCTTGACCAGCCTTCCGCGACGCGCGGCACGCCGGGTGAATGACTTGACCGGGGCCACCTCCTACGATGACGGGACCACTCCGGGCGCCTCACGGCTCTCGACTTCCCCCGAAGGAGTCACTCGCATGGACTCGGGCGCTGCTCGCCTCGACCACGATCAGGCAGCAGCCGCACTCTCCGATCGTGATCGGCGCATCCTGGAGTTCGAGCGCCAGTGGTGGAAGTACGCCGGGGCCAAGGAGCAGGCGATCCGAGATCTCTTCGAGATGAGCTCGACCCGCTACTACCAAATCCTCAACGGCCTGATCGACACACCTGAGGCCCTTGCCTTCGACCCGATGCTGGTCAAGCGCCTGCGCCGCATGCGGTCCGCTCGCCAGCGCGTCCGCTCGGCCCGACGCCTCGGCGTCGATCTCGACGCCCGTTAGGCGCGGGGGACCGACCTGTCCTGGACCCGCGCGAGCGGGGGCCGCACGAGAACCTCCACGACGTGGTCGGTCATGGTCACCCCGTCCGGGCCGTAGGTGAACTCCGCGATCGAGTCACCGGGTCGTGACACGGCGTTGCCAGGATCCAGCCGGTCCAGGGCGACCTGCCAGATCTCGGCTGCCATGATCCCCAGGCTCTGGTCATCCTGGTGGCGATGGCGCCTCTCACCGAGATCCACCTGAGCCACGGCATCGAGCCCGGCACGCTGCGCCGTGTCGACGAGCAGGGCAAACTCCACGCCGTAGCCGCAGGGGATCGGCAGCGACTCGATGAGGTCACGACGCATCGCGTACTCGCCGGCGAGGGGTTGGGCCACTCCCGCGAGTTCGGGCCAGTGGAGGTTAAGCAGGGGACGGGCGACGAGCTCAGTCACGCGTCCGCCTCCCATGACGCGTCGCCCCCCGTCGGCGATGAGCGGACGGTCGTAGCACGCCTTGACGAGGTGCACGCTCGAGTCGGAGAGGATCGGCCCGAGCAGGGCCACGACGTAATCAGACGTGAAGGAACGCAGGTCGGCGTCGATGAACACCACGACGTCTCCCTGCGTCGCGGCGAGGCCCCGCCACATTGCCTCGCCCTTGCCGGGCACGGTGGGGATTCCAGGAAGCACCTCTGGTGTGGCCACGACTCGCGCGCCCGCTTCGCGTGCGCGCTGGGCGGTGGCGTCGGTGCTGTCGGAGTCCACGACCAGGAGTTCATCGACGAGGGGCTGGGGACCGGACATGAGGTCGCGGCGTATCGCGGCGACGATGTCGCCGACAGTGGTCTCCTCATCGCGTGCAGGGATGATGACGCTGACCCGCTGATCGCCCTTGTGGGACTGCACCAGGGCGCGCGGCCAGTCGCTGGCCACGGTCGTGCGTCGCGTAAACCACGACTGCGCTGCAGGGTGCATCGGCCTAGTGTGCCCCGACTAGGGGGTCCGGGTCTTCCCCCAGGTCAGCCAGGCCCCGGACACCAGCGCCAGCACGGTCAGCAGGATTCCGATCGCCGGTATGCCGCCCAGGGGGTACGCCGTCTCGGTTTGCACTCGCAGGCCGAGAGTGCTAAAAATGACTTAGCACTCGACCAGTCCGAGTGACAGCACCATCGCAAGTCCAGGCCGGTGAGGCTCCGCCCGATGCGGGGCCGTCCGTCGCGGGCACCGGCCGTGAAGGAGGGGATTCCCCCTCACGTCGTTCCCGGGAGGAACCTCACCCCATGGCAAAGATCATTGCATTCGATGAGGAGGCCCGGCGGTCCCTCGAGCGTGGCATGAACGTGCTCGCTGATGCCGTCAAGGTCACCCTCGGCCCCAAGGGCCGCAACGTCGTTCTCGAGAAGAAGTGGGGCGCCCCCACGATCACCAACGATGGCGTGTCCATCGCCAAGGAGATCGAGCTCGAGGACCCCTACGAGAAGATCGGCGCTGAGCTGGTCAAGGAGGTCGCGAAGAAGACCGACGACGTCGCCGGTGACGGCACGACGACGGCCACCGTCCTCGCTCAGGCACTCGTCAAGGAGGGCCTGCGTAACGTCGCCGCCGGCGCCAACCCGATGTCCCTCAAGAAGGGCATCGAGAAGGCCGTCGATGTCGTCAGCGCACAGCTGCTCGAGATGGCCAAGGACGTAGAGACCAAGGAGCAGATCGCTTCCACCGCTGCGATTTCCGCAGGCGGTGACATGGAGGTTGGCGAGCTCATCGCCGAGGCCATGGACAAGGTCGGCAAGGAAGGCGTCATCACCGTTGAGGAGAGCAATACCTTCGGCCTCGAGCTTGAGCTCACCGAGGGCATGCGCTTCGACAAGGGCTACATCTCGCCCTACTTCGTCACCGACCCCGAGCGCATGGAGGCGGTCCTTGAGGATCCCTACCTGCTCATCGTCAACTCCAAGATCTCTTCGGTGAAGGACCTGCTCCCGATCCTCGAGAAGGTCATGCAGTCGGGCAAGCCGCTCGCGATCCTCGCTGAGGACGTCGAGGGCGAGGCTCTTGCGACGCTCGTCGTCAACAAGATCCGCGGCACCTTCCGCTCGGTGGCCGTCAAGGCCCCCGGCTTCGGTGATCGCCGCAAGGCGATGCTGCAGGACATCGCGATCCTCACTGGCGGCCAGGTGATCTCCGAGGAGGTCGGCCTCAAGCTGGAGAACACCGGCGTCGAGCTCCTCGGCCGCGCGCGCAAGGTCGTCGTCACCAAGGACGAGACCACCATCGTTGAGGGCGCGGGCGACTCCGAGCAGATCGCGGGCCGGGTCAACCAGATCCGTGCCGAGATCGACAAGTCGGACTCCGACTACGACCGCGAGAAGCTCCAGGAGCGCCTCGCCAAGCTGGCCGGCGGCGTCGCCGTCATCAAGGTCGGCGCGGCCACCGAGGTCGAGCTCAAGGAGCGCAAGCACCGCATCGAGGACGCCGTGCGCAATGCCAAGGCGGCCGTCGAGGAGGGCATCGTGCCCGGCGGTGGCGTGGCCCTCATCCAGGCGATGGTGGCTGCGACCCCGAAGATCGATGCTCTCGGTCTCACCGACGAGCAGGCCGTGGGCGCCGACATCGTCAAGGCGGCCATCAGCGCACCGCTCAAGCAAATCGCCTTCAACGCCGGCCTCGAGGGTGGCGTCGTGGTGGAGAAGGTCAAGGAGCTGCCCGCAGGGCACGGCCTCGATGCCTCCAATGGCGAGTACGTCGACATGATCAAGGCCGGGATCATCGATCCGGCTAAGGTCACCCGTTCGGCGCTGCAGAATGCCGCGTCCATCGCGGGCCTCTTCCTCACGACCGAAGCGGTCGTGGCGGACAAGCCCGAGAAGTCGGCCCCGGCGATGCCGGGCGGCGACATGGGCGGCATGGACTTCTGACGTCAGTCAGAAGCCCCGGCAATCCCGCTTCACGTGAGGGGCGGCTCCCG
>Ga0315907_10005778_pt1 | contig 13317 bp, 12 predicted proteins | sample LakEriMetagenome_3_FD_203525 | JGI IMG/M metagenome (GOLD analysis project Ga0315907, IMG submission 203525) | Freshwater fungal communities from buoy surface, Lake Erie, Ohio, United States - Buoy 12 MA123 | ecosystem: Environmental > Aquatic > Freshwater > Lake > Lake biofilm | place: USA...
AATGACCATATCCTCATTAAAGTTCACTTGCTCACCAAAAAATTTGAACACCGCTTCCTTCGCACTCCAGATCATCGTGATATATTCTAGATAATCCGATTGCTCCATGGCACGGGTCAATTCCTTGGGATGGCAAAAACGAGCGGCGATCTTTTCGAGTTTTTCGTCTGTACCTTGAATATCGAGCCCCACTTCATGGTCCGCCACTACGACACCAGCGAGGTCGCCACAGTGAGAGATTGAGATATATCGATTACCATTGAGATAAGGCTTTCCGGTGGAGGCAAATTGGAGCTGCGCCCCTGGGAGGATAAGTTGTAATAGAATACGCGCGGTAAGCCATTCCCTCCTTCGTTTCTCCAGCCTCACCAACTCATACTGCCCTGCCAAATCATCCGTCCATTTGATCATAGCCTCCAATTCACCGAGGTTTTCGGTGGTTTTCCAGACCAAGAGGCGACCTGTATTGGTTAGATTACTTTGGTAAATAAGCAGCGGCATTTGAACAATTAAGTGGGCGCAAGTGTATGGTTAAAGTAACAAACGTGCAAATCAAGATTTTTCGTACCTTTGCACCTCGTTTTCAAACGATTATTTAATTTTAATAGAATAAAATGAGTACTGCAACCACTGCCAAAGTGATGAATTACAAAGTGAAAGACATGAGCCTCGCGGAATGGGGCCGTAAAGAGATCAAACTTGCTGAAGCAGAAATGCCAGGTTTGATGTCCCTCCGTAAAGAGTACGGACCATCTAAGCCATTGCAAGGCGCTCGCGTAGCGGGTTGTCTTCACATGACTATTCAAACAGCGGTTTTGATTGAAACCCTTGTTGAACTAGGTGCTGATGTATCTTGGAGCTCTTGCAACATCTTCTCAACTCAGGATCACGCTGCTGCTGCTATTGCTGCTGCTGGTATCCCAGTTTTTGCTTGGAAAGGCATGAACGCTGAAGAGTTTGACTGGTGCATCGAGCAAACGCTTCACGCGTTCCCAGAGAGTCAACCATTAAACATGATTTTGGATGACGGTGGTGACTTGACAAACATGGTGTTTGACAAATACCCAGAACTCGTTGCAAATATTCGCGGTATCTCTGAAGAGACTACTACAGGCGTACTTCGTTTGTATGAGCGTGAGAAGAACGGCACACTCCTTCTTCCAGCGATCAACATCAACGATAGCGTTACAAAGAGCAAATTCGATAACAAATACGGTTGTCGTGAATCATTAGTAGATGCACTTCGTCGTGCTACAGATTTGATGATGGCTGGTAAAGTAGCTGTTGTTGCTGGTTATGGCGACGTAGGAAAAGGATCTGCTGATTCACTTCGCAATGCAGGTGTTCGTGTAATCGTTACTGAAATTGACCCAATCTGCGCGCTACAAGCTGCGATGGAAGGTTATGAAGTAAAGAAGATGGATACTGCAATTAAAGAAGCAGATATCGTAGTTACTGCAACTGGTAACTTCAACATCATCGTTGAGCGTCATTTCCGTGCGATGAAGCACAATGCAGTAGTTTGCAACATTGGTCACTTCGATAACGAAATCGACATGGCTTGGTTGAATGACAACTACGGCAACACAATGGATACTATCAAGCCACAGGTTGACAAGTACACTATTGAAGGAAAAGACATCATCGTTCTTGCTGAAGGTCGTTTGGTGAATCTAGGTTGTGCAACTGGTCACCCATCATTCGTGATGAGTAACTCATTCACTAACCAGACACTTGCGCAGTTGGAGCTATGGGCTAATTATAAGAACTACGAGAACAAAGTTTACGTTCTTCCAAAGCACTTGGATGAGAAAGTAGCGATGTTGCACCTCGAGAAAATCGGTGTAGAGTTGGATGTATTGACACCATCTCAAGCCGAGTATATCGGAGTACAAGTAGACGGTCCGTTCAAAAACGACGCATACAGATACTAAGATCAAAATCTTAATACAGAAAGCGCCCTCGTCAATGACGAGGGCGCTTTTTTTATAACCAAACTCCTCAACTCCTTAACTCTCTAAATCTCCACTGTTTCACCGTTTCAATGCTTCACTATTTCACCGCTTCACTGAATTTTAAAAGTTCAGTTAATCATTGAACCAATGAAGCAATTAATCATTGAAACAGTTCTAAAAACTCCTCAACTCTCCCGATCAATTGGAAATTTGATTAATTAGGTTACTTTTAATCTTAATATACGCACTTTAATGAGAAAATGAACTAGTTATCCGTTAGAATAAAAAATCATAGCAAACTTTAGAAGAAATACAAATGAAAAGCAAAGTTTTAAATTCACTTTTAGTTATCACTTCGCTTTTAGGATACTTAGAATGGGGTGGAAATAGTCATTCATTCCTTTTTCAAGCAGAAGGCGAAGTTCTTTTAAAATTATTTACAGATCCTATTTCAACCCTCCACCCACTTATAATATTGCCTTTAACAGGACAGATAATTTTAGTACTTACTTTATTTCAAAAGACTCCAAACAAAATCTTAGCGTATATAAGCATAGGAAGCTTAGGAATTTTATTATCATTTATGTTTGTGATAGGATTAATGAGTATAAACTTAAAAATTATGTTCTCCACAATTCCATTTATAGCTGTATCCGCTATTGCAATAAAACACTACAGAAAATTAAAATGACGAACTACCCTAGACAAGAAAGCCAAACCTCTAACATCAGTTTGGCAAAAAAGCTCATTCAGTGTTAAATTTAAGTTCAGCTCTTATATTGAGCTTTTGAGCAAAACTAAATATTTGGGCTTCGATTTCCGCCACTTCGCCAAGCTGCGAAAAGTTAACTCCACTAAAATGAAACTCACTACACTATTATTACTGATACTTCTATCGGGATTTTCAGTCGCTCAAAGTAGATTCGTCGTTTCTGATACCAATAATCTTATTTACTCTAAATGCGAATGGGAGGAGATTGATAGTGTCGTATTCATTTTATCAAACGGAAATCCCCCATTTTGTGATTCGTATGAGGTTTATTTTGACGATCATTTTCAACATTTGGCATATAAATCTGAAAGGGTTGGAGATTCATGCATCACTTATAATTATTGGCGCAGCGGACAGCTCAAAAAAAGAACAGTGTACTTGCAAAATGCTAACGACTTTCCTGTTTGGTGGTCGGATGAAATTTATTGCAAAAACGGGGCAACAATTTATAAAGGCCCCTCACCCAATCAGCCTGGTAAAAATCACATCATTTCTTATTACTGTAACGGTAATAAGAAAATCGAGTATTTTCATGAAGGCATTGGAGCCGAGGGAAAGATGACCAGCTGGCACGAAAATGGAAACCTTGAGTCGGAATTGTACTTCGAAAATAATGAACCAATCAATACTTGGAAATACTACAATCCAAATGGTGAGCTGATAAAGGAAGAGTTCTACGAAAACGGTCAGCTCACAAGTACTAAGGAATATTAATACGGACGACATCCTCCGACAATGGACAGTTCAATAATTAAACTTAAGTCTGTTTGCATCCATTACACAACCTCAGATGAAAACATACTTGATTATACTCTTCTCGATCCCGAAATTATTATTGGCGCAGCTGAGCTATGATACTTTGACGAACAATTACAAGTACAACTGTAATTGTTTTGAGAATTTAATTGTTCAGGGGAATCCAATCAAAATTAAATATCATTCAAGGCAAAAAGACGTTTCCATATTTCAGGTAGAAATAGATACTGTTTTTTACAATTCAGATTTAAATCCAACTCAAAGTAACTCCGTATTCATCCTATCGAAAATGGCAGCAACCTCAAAGCTTATTTCTGAATCAAACCTATTTGTATTGAGACGTTGTTCCTACTGTGATACAAAAAATCAATTTAATTGTCGCCCCTTATTATACTACGAAAATGTTCATGCTGCTAGAAATGAGTCTAGGACTGTAGAAATAACCCGAAGACATCCTTCCCTTGGCCCATGCGTTCAGTGCCAAGCAATACAGCCTTACAAAAGAAAACACAAAAGTTATAGTATTGAAGATTTAGACGATGTAGAAAATTTCATAGACAAAAAGAGAAGAAAAATAAGAAGGTAACAGTGCATTTATAAGGAATAAGCAATTCACCTAAACCTAATAGATTTCTGATACCCCATTGACACACTAAATCAAAATGACTAAGAATGCAGCATAATTACGAAACACAACGACTTGTATTAAGTGAAATAAAGCCAATTGATGCTGAGTTTATTTTGGAACTAGTAAACACACCCGAATGGATAAAATTTATTGGAAAAAGAAATATTGGAAACACTGCAGAGGCAAATGACTACATCGACAAAATAATTAGTAATCCGAAAAGTAATATTTGGGTTGTAAGAACTAAAAACCATCAATTAGCAATTGGCATTATTACTTTTATTAAAAAAGATTATTTAGATTATTATAATATTGGCTTTGCCTTTCTGTCTGAGCATACCAATAAAGGCTATGCTTATGAAGCCTCATATACCGTTTTACAAGACGCAATAAAGCATTTCAATTACAACAATATTCTCGCTACTACAGTAGCATCAAATAATAGGTCTACAAAACTTTTGAAGAAACTGGGTTTACAATTCGACAAGGAAATTGAAAACGAAAAGGAACACAAAAATGCGTGGGTAAAATATTCGACCACTTTGAACCCTACTACCGAGTTTCGGTAGCACAAGTAGATTTTATTCCTGACAACAACTCAAAGCCAACCTATGTCCTCAATATTTCATTCAGTAAAGAGGATAAAAAGAAAGAGGTGGTTCGCTAGTTGAAGGCTACGACCAAAAGGAAATACAATCTTCTTGATCATTCTCTCAAAAAAAAAGATTTACCGTGATAGTATCAAATGACAATATCAATGATTCAAGCCATGGATTAGACCTGGAACTTTTAAAAGCTTCGGAGAAGTGAATAAAACGAAGTATCGTTTGCGACAATATTCCATATCGTAAAAATTATTATCTTCGATTTGCCTCCGACTTTTAATTCTTAAAAAACATCATGAAAAAACTTTCACTGATCGGAATGATCTTAAGCTTTGGATTGTTATCCATTGCACAAAGCACATTGGATCTTAAGGCAACGCAAAAGAGCGGCAACGTGGCAGAGATGATCGCAGAAAAAGGCAAAACAATGGGCGGTAGTTGTCTCGATAATGCAGACGCTATGATCATTGGAAGCATCGGCAAATACTCATCCTACAACACCCCCCACCCCACCATCGGCTTCCGATATGTGATGGATATTATTGAGGAATGAGATTTATCCATTGAGGTATTTAATGATTACAAAGTAATTGTTCTAACACAACAGATATTCAAAATTCAGTTAAGCAGTGAAACATTGAAGCAATTAAACATTGAAACAGTTTAATAACTCCTCAACGCTCTAACTCACTTTTCTTCATAATTAAACTAGTCATCCATCCACTCTTCCATACCAGCAGAAAACCAAAAGCGACATAGATGAGTGATACAAAACTTTCGCGTCCACTCGAAGGAGCATATGGATCGAAGGCACTATCTATATCAGATGCAACTTCTTCTCTGAAAAGATCAAAAATTTCAAGCACCACATCCAATAGTGTGCTAAGAGATATATTCAGGCCTATTAAAATTATTCCAATTTGAATTAGATTCCTCCCAGATAAACTCGGACCACTAAACTCTTCATTTAATCCTGATGTCATTTTGAGTGCATCGACAATCTTATCTGCGCTAACAATTAGTACTATTAACAGAACGCTCGTTACAATTGTCGCAGCTATCAAACGAATTGATTCCGAATTAAATCCAACATAAGGTACACTTACAAATATGGTCATCACTTCTGTACAGATCATATAAAGCGCAAACAAGCGCACCATCACAATAAAAAAATCTCTTTTTGTCATAATATTTTTAGTTTCTCAAAATTAGTTACTAATGACTAAATTATAAAATCACAGACTCGACCCAATATTGTCACTTGTCATTTGTCATTTGTAATTTGTCACTTATCTCTGTTTTTCCGCATAGTAATCTTATAATCCTCCGGCGTTCCTTGAATGCGAATGTTGACGAATCGGGTGCGTTTGTTAGGGTCGGCAGATTGTATTTCATCCACCTGCTCTGGATCTACTTCTTCCTTTTTCTTGCCCCCGAAAAGCTTGCTCGATGCGGCTTGCGTGACCATCTTCCAAGGCACGCTCACATAATAATCCATATTCATATTCAAGTCCTGAGATCCTGATATTTCCATAAATCCTAAACTAGAATTAATAGACATTTTCGGAATAGTCAGTTTGCCCTGAGTCAAATCAATGTGATTGGTAAGTGTGTCGAACATCACTTTCTTCACATTCTTATCCGCGAAATAATCTGCCATCGCTTCAAGCATCGCATAATTCTCTAATCGACCATCCAATACTTCCATGTCAATGTGAATTTCTGAATCATCAATGATGGGAACAAGATCTTTATGCATGTGAATTTTTCCTGTAATCTTTCCAGACAATTTTCCATGCAAATTCTCCGACACCAAATGATCTTGGCCAAAATTGTCAAACTTTAATAGCAGCTTATCCAAATCGACATGCTGCACATTGATATCAGGAGAAAAATAAATAGCCTTAGGATTTGAGCCATTAAAATAACCTTTCAAATCCCATATGCCATCTGCTGCTTCAAGATGCGCTTTCTCAATATAGATATAATGATTAGGAGTGGTGCGCAATTTCCAATCAATGCGATCTATCAAATATTTATGATAATTCAAATGCGCAATTTTGATATCAAAAGTCATATCCGTAAACGGCAATTCGTACAAATTAAACCCTGCATCGTGCTCTGATACTGCTGCAGCACCATTATTTGCAGGAGCCGCAGTCGATTTTGTTTCTTGGAAAAATAATTCATCAAAGTTCAACCGATTCGACGTAAGCTCAAAATGATTATCGCGCTTCTTGATATTCTCATCATCTCCCAAATAATAATTCAAGGATGTTTTAAAATCAGAAGTACCAATCTTGCCAATGAAATTCTGCACCATGATGTGATCGTCTTCATAATGAATTCGACCATTAAAATTCTCCAATCGCTGATGATGTACCTTCATTTTTGCACCAAAATGATCGAGATCCAAATCTATTGAACGAAGTCCATTATTAAAATGTAGATCTGCAACTCCATGAAACTTCAATTGATCAAACTCCTCATTTCTGTAGTCTTCTGGAACGTAATTCTCTCCGTTGTACGAAAACACATCATGCAATTGTAAGACGTTCGAGGTCCAATCAAATTCCACTCGCGTATCACCAGCAGGATTTTCTTGGAACCATAAATCGTAATGTTTCAATTTTCCTGAGAAAAAGAAATCACTCTTATCGATCATACCTTTAAAATCGATCACGCGAAAATCCTCTTCCTCGATAAATACATCCGCATGAAAATCGTGAAGCGTATGCGGATAGTTCTTCATTTTCGCATAAAGATTTTTTACAAAAAACTCCCCCATCGGTAAATTAGGAGATTCTGTCATCGCGCGCGCACTGCTTGTAAATTCAGCATCTACAGAGAAGTTTTCGATTTGCTCATTTACTGATTTCAATGAATCTTTTCCTGTCAATTCATACAAATTAAGAAGCTTGCTCGAAACTTTCAATTTAGAAGTCACCGGAATATCAGTATGGTGAATGATGGCAGGCAAATCAGAAACGGTGCCGCTCAACTGAATATCGGAACTCCCAACTACTACATTGAAATAATCAATACGCGCTTCGTGACCATTCAGCTCTGCGTACAAATCAATATCCTTGATGGGTAAATTCACATTCGATTTTGCAAACGATAGATTATCGATTTTCAATTGTGTGAAATAGGATTCATTCAATTTTTCGATACTGCGCTCGGGATGCTCCAGATCAATGATATCTCTGAAGTTCATCGTTAACTCTACTTTTCCTTGTAAATCACTCAAGTCTTCTAACTCAAAAAACTTCGCAAGAAAATCCAATTGAAAATCTGATTTCAATTGAAGATTGATATCAGGAGAATTAAAATTCTTTATGGATAAATTCCCGCTAAACAATCCCGCCTCTGGACGCGCAGAGAAATTTTGAATACCAAACTCCATCGTTTCAGGACTCTGCAAAGCACCATTAGTGAAATACCCAACGAAGTTCAAATCATTGATCTGCTTATTGACCTTGAAATTATTGATATAAGCTTGCTCGCATCCAAATCGCGCATTAATTGCGGGAGTATGGCCGTTTATCGATTTACCATGAATGCCTACCTCGAAAAATATCTTTCCCGCATTTTCATATTTTTTTAATGTTGGAATAAGCTCTTCGGGAGCCATAGCAATGAATAAATCGAAGTTCGGCTTATTACCCTCAAAGTCTAGATCGATGTACAAATCATCATTAAAATCTAATTTGCCTTTCGCATTGAAGAAGGAGTCTTCGAGTTTAATTGTCGAAGGTTGAATGACAAGCACCTCTTCCGAACCCACATAATCCAACTCGGTATCAATCACGAAATGTTTATGCTTCACATAACTCGTATCTCCGTTCAATACAAGATTGGACTCAAACTTTGCAAAGAGCGAAGCATACACGTGACCATCAGCTGTTTTAAACTTCGACACGGCCTCTTCCACCATTAAGTCCACCAACACATTATTGGCCTCATTGAGTTTTGAAATATCTACATTCTCTAATTCAATGCGACTGAGGTCGAGATGAAACTCCTCTGCCGTGCTCTCTACGGGCTTTACAGAAGCCAAGGCTTTCACGATATTGAATCCCCCGTCAACATGCTGCACCAATCGAATAACGCCATCCTTGAGCTTTATACGCTTGATTTGCATCTGTCCATTTATCACAGACCACAAATCAAAGCCTACATAGATGTCGTGCACATCAAGTATTGGATTTGATTTGAGATCTTTTGATTCGTAAACTTTTGTTTCTTCGAAATCGATCGAGATGTAAGGAAAATTCTCAAATAGAGAAATGTGCGAGTCTTTCAACTCCACTGCTCCCACAAAATCAGTGTTCATTTTCACGAGTAGTTCTTGCACAATGGCGTCTTGCTTGGCATACACCACTCCCACCACCACTGCAAACAACAATATTGGAACCATCACGATTGCCAACAAAATGCGTCGAACACGCTTAGCCTTAAAGAATTTGAGCCACTTCATAGTGGCTCAAATTTAATTCATTCTATGTAAAACAAACTATCCGCGTTTGCCCCAATGTGCTTTCGGTGCGGCGTTGCCTGATGATTTCTTTTCACCACCTTGACCACTTGGTTTCCCTCCGGGCTTGCCGCCTGGGCGTCCACCACCACCGCCTGGTTTGCGGCGATTACCGCCACCACCTTGTGGAGGTCTACCACCATTTCCACCACCACCGCTTCTTCCGCCTGGACGGCCGCCGCGTTGTGGCTTTGCTTCTGGAATCGGATTAAAATCCATTAATGGGAAAGGATGATTATCGATCACTGGAATTTTCTTCGCGATCAATTTTTCAATATCCTTCAAATAAGCTTTTTCTTCTTGATCACAGAATGAATACGCAGTGCCTTTAGCACCCGCTCTTCCTGTTCTTCCAATGCGGTGTACATAAGTCTCTGGAATATTTGAAAGATCATAATTGATCACATATTCCAATTCATCCACATCAATACCTCGCGCCGCAATATCTGTAGCTACAAGCACGCGTGTGCTTTGATCTTTAAAATTACTCAACGCTCGCTGACGCGCGTTCTGTGCTTTATTTCCGTGAATCGCCTCTGCTTTGACATTCACTTTTTGCAACACCTTCACGATCTTATCTGCACCGTGCTTGGTTCGCGTGAATACCAATGCTGTTTTGATCTTAGGCTCTTTCAAGATTTCAATCAGAAGATTGTTCTTGTTGCCTTTATCTACGAAGTAGATATACTGTTGAATAATTTCAGCTGTAGAAGAAACAGGAGTAACTGTTACTTTCTTTGGCTCAAATAAAATCGTATTAGATAATTTCACAATCTCGGGTGGCATTGTCGCAGAGAAGAACAATGATTGTCTCTTCTTAGGCAATACCGCCAAAAGGCGCTTTACATCATGAATGAAGCCCATGTCTAGCATGCGATCCGCTTCATCCAACACAAATATTTCTACATCTCTCAAAGTCAAATGACCTTGATTCATCAAGTCTAATAAGCGACCTGGTGTAGCAATAAGAATATCCACTCCTTGACGAAGTGTATTCACTTGTGGGTTCTGATTAACACCTCCAAAAATGACCGTGTACTTCAAAGAAGTATGACGGCCATAAGACTTAAAACTATCACCAATTTGAATGGCTAACTCTCTTGTTGGAGTAACAATTAAACTGCGAATTTTTCTCTTCTTTTCGTTGCTGCGCTCGGCGCTAAGAAGCTGTATGATCGGAATAGCAAATGCCGCTGTTTTCCCTGTACCTGTTTGCGCACAACCAAGTAAATCGGTTCCTTCTAAAATGATGGGAATAGATTGCTCCTGAATCGGAGTTGGTTTCGTGTAACCCTCTTCCTGCAACGCTTTGAGGATAGGTTCCACGATGTTCATTGAATGAAATGACATATTAAAAAAATGGACACTAATAAGTTGAGATTACGTTATCTCAAACCGCATCCAATTACAAAGATAGGCTTTTTAATTTTGAGGGGTACATTCCGCCGCCCAGCTCTCCAAACCTGAAAGCGAATCGGAGGTGGGAAATGCTCGCTTAAACTTCTCTAACTCTACCCTCCCTTTCTCACATTCTTTCGCAAAAAACAACATGTGAACTAAATCATGCATTTCATTTTCACGCACTCTCAATGCGGTGCATTTATAACCATAATGAATAGCCTGATTCAAAATAATGGAAGGATAATTCCCTTCCTTGCGTTGCACATGCGTATAATGGGTATAGTAATTCCAAGATAGATCTCTGTAGTATTGAGCAATATTGGTTTTGATAATAGTTGTATCAAAATTCATCAACTTCTCTCGCTCTGAAAGCACTGTTGCCGTATCCACAATACCACATGAAAGCGTTACTAATCGATCCTTATGGAAAAAATAATCACTTTCATCAACCCATTCATTTATATTGCGACGTACTTCTTGAATGGAAACTTTTGTCAATCCTGCTTTGATAAAATTCAATCGCTTTGCAGCCGCAAGCGACAAATCAATGGAACGCTTTGATGATGGTGGCAAGCGGTCATTGACCTTCACATACACTACACTATCATTATTGAGATTCGTCACTTTCAACATGGTACCGAAGGGCAAATTTTTGTGCGCCGCTGTTAAGCTGTCTTGACGAAAAACCTCACCACTGCTCGTTTTACGACCATCAAATTTGTTGGCATAATAACTCGCTACTCCCGTGCTGATCTGCGCTGAAGAAAGCATAGAGATCATCGCTCCGAAAATCAGTAGTATCCATTTCATATAAGCAAGATAATAAAAATAAATCAAATCACTTTTTTACCTTCGCTTCATGAGAGCAGTAATACAACGTGTGACCCATTGCAGTTTAGTTATCGATGAAAAAGAATTCAGTCGCATCGGAGAAGGACTTTTAGTATTGTTGGGAGTAGAAGAAACCGATACTGAAAAAGAAGTCGATTACTTCGCATCTAAAATTTCTCAAATGCGAATTTTCAATGATGAAAATGGCAAGATGAATTTATCGGTAAATGATATCCAAGGCGAAGTCATGGTGGTGAGTCAATTCACCCTATTTGCTGAAACAAAAAAAGGCAATCGTCCATCTTTCATTCGCGCCGCCCGCCCTGAGCAAGCCATTCCGCTTTATAATTATTTTGTAGAAAAAATTTCCACCCTCATTCCCAAACCCGCAGCCACCGGCCAATTCGGCGCCGACATGAAAATCACCCTCCTAAACGACGGCCCCGTCACCATCATTATGGAAAGTTAAATAAATTCAAAATTCGAGATTCAAAATTCGAGATTCAAAATTCGAGATTCAAAATTCGAGATTCTAATCCCGAATTTCGAATTCCGAATTTCGAATTGTCAAACATCCGTTATCCCCCGATAAATCAGCTTCTCCACCATTGGCGGTATAGGAAGCAATCCTAATTTGAGCCCAGCTTTCACGGCATCGGTATCTGTTTTAATTTGATGTCCACCCTCTTTGGGCTCCCATGTGTTGATGGCTTCTTTCATGCGAGAGCGAATTGTTTTTGCAAAACAATCTGCTACTTTTTGATCATCCAAATCACATTGAATACCTGCATGAAATTTAATTTTATCACACACATTATTCGCAATGGCCTTATTTCTATCGTGATCAATTCGCTCGTTAAGCAAAAGCAAAAACTTCACAGGAACGTTGATAAGCATTGCATTCAGAAGGTAAAGGATGCTATTCATCAACGCAGATTGATTAGGTGATGTTACAAATTGTGGTCGCACATAATGTGCTTTCACATCATCCAATACGGTCCAGCGATCGAGGTGCATAGACGGTTTCAGTTGAGTACCCGTTTCAGAATCATGACAGAGATAAGCTCGTTTTTCAATCAAGACATATTCTGTATCTCTCAATTCTTTGATTGATGAAGACCGAACGTTCATTCGGTGGCGCACGAGATAGTGATCATCGTTTGCTCTGAATACAAAACCGGGGATGGCTAATACTACATAGGCCAAATTTCCCCAGCGCAATACGTGATGGATATCCTCGGGGTGATGCAGCCCTCCTTCTGGCATCATTGAATAGATGCGTTCGAGCGTAAAATCTTCCGGTTTTATTCCAAGAATATTCTCAATTCGGGGAGATATGTAAGAATAAGATGCGGTGGGAATGTGATACACCGAATGAAACTCATTCGAACCGAAATGGAAGCGATCCATGCTTTCTTTCACATCGCGCAACGGCAACCCTGTATGATAGGTACCCTCTGCTTCTTCTACAAATTGCAATGCAAGCTCTGGGTGGAAACCATCGTGCTTTGCACGAATGGCATCTAAGCGTTCAAAGGTCTTGGCGATTTTCTCATGTCCACGGTAAACATTCGAATGCTTGCTCTCTTCTGTGGAATAAAGCGCATTAACAAGTGACTTCCAAGTGGGGTACGTGAGTCGTTCACCCAATCGAAAATGGGAGAGTCGATCGGTCATATAAAATTGGTTTAGGCTAAATATCTATTTGTCTATTCCAAAAATAAATGACGGATCCTTTTACAATTTAGTTGTTATAAAAAACCACCTCATTTTCGATTTTTTCGAACGAAAACTCTATAAGTCACGTCTTTACAACACAAATTGTATCTCAA
>Ga0315907_10005781_pt1 | contig 13313 bp, 10 predicted proteins | sample LakEriMetagenome_3_FD_203525 | JGI IMG/M metagenome (GOLD analysis project Ga0315907, IMG submission 203525) | Freshwater fungal communities from buoy surface, Lake Erie, Ohio, United States - Buoy 12 MA123 | ecosystem: Environmental > Aquatic > Freshwater > Lake > Lake biofilm | place: USA...
TTAACTCTACACAACGATTTGCTAATCGCATGCAATCTGGCATATTCCCACCACAACGTAAGTGGTGCAGACTTGAACCAGGACCAGATATTCCTGAAGATCGCAAAGAAGAAGCACAAGCAGCATTGGATATTTATTCAGATAAGCTATTTGCTTCTTTAAAACAATCTAACTTTGATATTGCTATTGGTGAGTTCTTGCTTGATCTATCTGTAGGTACTGCTGTAATGATGGTACAACCAGGTGATGACGTTAATCCACTTAACTTTATTCCTGTGCCACAATTCTTAGTATCATTTGAAGAAGGTGCTAATGGTCAAGTAGACAATGTATATAGACGTATGCGCCTTAAAGGCGAGTCTATTATGCGTCAATGGCCAGATGCAGTTATTCCAGATGACTTACAAAAGAAGATTGACCAAAAGCCAACAGACGATTTAGAATTTATTGAAGCTACTATCTTAGATCAAAAGCGTGGTGATTTCTGTTATCACGTAATTCATAAAGAATCTAAAACAGAGTTAGTTTATAGACGTATGGTAGAAAGCCCATGGATTGTATCACGCTATGCAAAAGTAGCTGGTGAGATTTATGGTCGTGGTCCATTGATTACTGCATTGCCAGACATCAAGACGCTCAATAAAACATTAGAACTATTACTTAAAAATGCATCATTAGCTATTGCTGGTGTATATACCGCAGCAGATGATGGCGTATTAAATCCTAACACAGTGAAGATTATACCTGGTGCTATTATTCCTGTTGCAAGGAATGGCGGTCCACAAGGTGAATCATTGAAACCATTGCCAAGAGCTGGTGACTTTAATGTATCTCAAATCATTATGAATGATTTACGCATGAGCATTAAGCGTATTTTATTAGATGAGTCTTTACCACCAGACAACATGTCAGCACGTTCAGCTACGGAAGTGGTAGAGCGAATGAAAGAGTTATCACAAAATCTAGGATCAGCTTTTGGCAGACTGATTAATGAAACTATGATACCATTAGTTACTAAGATTTTAAGAGTAATGGATGAGCGCGGTCTTATTGATCTACCTCTTAAAGTCAATGGTCTTGAAATTAAAGTATCAGCAGTTGCACCATTAGCTATGGCTCAGAGCATGGAAGATGTACAGAACGTATTGCAGTTTGCACAAATTGTTCAAGGTGCTGGACCACAAGCTCAGATGACATTGAAAACAGATGCTATGATGGACTTCATTGCTGAGAAGTTAGGTATCCCACAAAAGATACGTAACACTCAAGAAGAACGTATGATGATGACTCAACAAATGGCTGAAGCTGCACAACAAGTAGCTCAACAAAATCCAGAAGCAGTACCTGGTATGGTAGAAGCTGCAACTAAGGGGATGATGTAATGGCTGGATGGGAAGATTTAGATCAAGCACTTCCGTTAGATGTAAGAGATGTAGCACAAGCAAGAGAAGATTTAGATAGATTAGCATTAAGAGTTTTTGGTAGTGATGACGGACAAAAGTTATTAGCATGGTTACGTCAAACAGTTTTAGAGCAACCAGTTGCTTTGCCTGGTAGCGACTCAAGTTATGCGTACTATCGTGAAGGTCAAAATAGTATTGTGAGAGATATTGAAGCAAAGTTAATTAGAGCAAGGAAAATGTAATGATAGACGACAACATCGAGCCTAGTGGTAATGAGGAAGCATCTCAAGAAACTGGCCTACTCGACAGTGCATCAGTTGAAACAGAAGCAGTAGAATCAAATCCGCAAAAAACAGAAATATCACATCTTGAAGCATCAGATGAAGATGATGATAGTCCTTTAGAACGACCCGATTGGTGGCCAGAGAATTTCTGGAAAAAAGATGAAGCAGAGCCAGACTTACAGGCTATGGCTAAATCTTGGGGCGATTTAAGAAAACAAATCTCACAAGGCAAACATAAGGCGCCAGCAGATGGTAACTATGATGTAGCCGCATTTAAAGATATTCCAGCAGAAGATCCCGTACGAAATCACGTACTATCTTGGGCTAAAGAATATGGTGTAAGCCAAGCAGCTTTAGATACTTTAGTGGGTAAAGTTGTTGAGATGGGATTTGAAGCACAGCAAACTAGCTCTGTTAATTTAGCAGAAGAAAAGAAAGCACTAGGTCCTAATGCCGATGCCCGTATTAATGGCATGGTTAAGTGGGCTAGTGGTTTAGTTAATAAGGGTATTTGGGGTAAAGATGACTTTGAGGAGTTTAAATACATGGGTGGTACTGCAAAAGGTATCGCTGCATTAGAGAAACTTCGCGGTGCTTATGAAGGTCGTGTACCTACAGATAGCGCTCCAGTTCAAGGTGCTGTATCCAAAGAAGAACTCTATGCTATGGTCGGAGATCCTAAGTATCAAACAGATCCTGGCTTTAGAAAGAAAGTAGAAAGAATGTTTGAATCTAATTTTGGTTCATAGTAAGACTCCGTAGTTCGCGTTTGACCCACTTCGGTGGGTCTTTTTTTGCCTAAAACGCAAAATACTTGCACAAATTTGTAAAATATGCTAAAAACCATACAAGGCTAATTGCATTCGCAACCCTTCACACAAGTCGTCTTGTCGTTTGGCTATCGTAAATAGCAAGCACTGGCCCAGGTTTTGTCTGGCTAACCAAAGCGATAAACTTTATTTTTATCAATTCTAGGAGAATTAACATGGCTATTGGATTATCTAATGCTTTTGTAACGCTCTTTGATGCCGAAGTTAAACAGGCTTACCAAGGTAAGGCTAAATTAGTTGGTGCAGTTCGCCAAAGACGCGGTGTTGAAGGCTCAGTAGTAAAATTTCCTAAAGTAGGCAGAGGCGTTGCTACTTTAAGAATCCCACAAACAGATGTATCACCATTGAATGCTGGCTGGAGTCAAGTAACTGCTACTTTAGCAGACTGGAATGCAGCAGAATATTCTGACATCTTTATGCAACAAAAAGTAAACTTTGACGAAAGACAAGAGTTAGTACAATTAGTATCTAACGCTATCGGTCGTAGACAAGATCAAATGATTATTGATGCGCTTGTAAACTCATCAACATCATTAACAGTGTCTAACGATATCGGTGGTTCAGACACTAACCTAAGCGTAGCAAAACTACGTGAAGCTAAACGTCTATTAGACAAAAACAACGTACCACCAGAAGGTCGTCACATTGTTCTTCATGGTAACAGCTTGGCTTCATTACTTTCAGAAACAGCAGTAACTTCTTCTGACTTTAATACAGTTAAAGCTCTCGTAGCTGGTGAATTAAATACTTTCTTAGGCTTTACATTCCATTTATTGGGTGATCGCTCAGAAGGTGGTTTACCAATTGATGGTTCTTTAGATCGTAAAGTTTTTGCTTTCCATAAAGACGCTGTTGGTTACGCAGAAGGTATCGCTCCTCGCACAGAAATCAATTACATTCCAGAAAAAACTTCATTCCTTGTGAATGCTGTATTCTCTGCGACTGCAACTGCTATCGATGCTGAGGGTATTGTTCAACTCACATGCCGCGAATCAGCATAATTTAAGGAGATTAAAACATGGCTTATTCATCAACTGGTTTAAACTCTGCTGGCGGTCAATCAAAAGCTGGTAATGCTCCACAAATTTGGACATATACTAGTGCTGATGCAATCGCTACAGTAAACACAGCTGCTTACTTTAATGATGCTTCTTCACTTTTAAAAGTGGGCGACATCATTTTTGTTTACGATTCAGCAACTCCTACAATGAGCATTGTATTTGTATTATCAAATGCATCTGGCGTTGTAGACGTATCTGATGGTTTAACAGTAACAGCAACAGATACAGATTAATAAACTGTATTGTAGTAAGTAACTTGGGTAGGGCGGGTGTTTTGCACTCGCCTTATTCTTACATTTGGAGATAGAGTATGGCAGCTGGAGATTCAGCATTATCAGTTTGTTCTGATTCACTATTAATGTTAGGTGCTAAACCTATTGCGTCTTTTACCGAAGGCACAGATGAAGCGTCTATATGCGATAGACTATATCCAGATATTAGAGACCAAGCATTATCAACATATCCATGGTCTTTTTCATTTAAGAAAGTTCAATGTGCTAGACTGGTCACTACACCAGTTACCGAATACAAATACGAATATCAACTACCTTCTGATCGCATAAACTCACCAAGAGCAGTTTATGATGCTAATGAAGTAGGATCTCCTGTACGCAATGCATATAGAATCATGGGAGATAAAGTGCTAACAGATTATGAAGAAGTATGGGTAGATTATCAATACTCAGTACCAGAATCATCAATGCCAACATACTTTATTCAATTGCTTAAATATATACTTGCATGGCATTTATCTGTGCCTATTACAGATCAAACAGAAAAGGCTGGATATTGGCAAACTGTTGCTGTAGGTACACCAGGCGAAAATGGTCGTGGTGGCTACATGAGACAAGCTATGAATATTGATGGCCAAGGACAACCAGTAAACGCTATACAAGACTTCTCATTAATTAATGTGAGATACTAATGGCTCGTTTTGTAACCATTCAAACTAACTTTACTGCGGGTGAAATAGATCCACTATTACGCTCACGTATAGATATTAAATCATATGAGAATGGTTTAGAGACTGCTCAGAATGTATTATGCCAACCACAAGGTGGCATTACTAGACGCAGTGGCTTACGTTATATCAATGCATTGCCAAATTCAGGCACAGAATCTGCTGCCAATGGTGTGCGATTAGTAGCCTTTGAGTTCTCAACATCAGATAGTTATATGCTTGCATTTACACATAATCGTATGCATGTATATAAGAATGGCGCATTAATTACAAACATCAATGGATCTGGCAATAGTTATCTTGATACATCAGGCGTATCATTATCATCAGCTAGATTAGCTAATATGTGCTGGACACAATCTGCTGACACACTTATTGTTGTACATGAAGATTTAGCGCCAATAAAAATTGTACGTGGTGGCACAGACGCTACATGGACTGCATCTGCTATTTCATTTGACAGTATTCCTAAATATGCATTTACATTAAGCGTATCTAATCCAGCTGGTACATTAACGCCATCAGCTGTATCAGGTAAAGTGACACTTACTGCATCATCATCTGTATTCTCTGCTGGCTCTGTAGGACAATATATTAATGTTATTCCGCAAGGCAGAGCTAAGATTGTTCAATATACAAGCGGTACAGTAGTCAATGCTATTACTGAATTTCCATTCTTTAATACATCAGCTATTGCTAATGGTAATTGGGAATTAGAATCTGGCTACGAAAATGTATGGTCAGCTGGAAAAGGATGGCCTAGAACAGTAACATTCCATCAAGGTCGTTTATACTTCGGTGGATCTAAATCAAGACCATCTACAGTATGGGGATCTAAAGTTGGTATCTTCTTTGACTTTGAAGGCACAGAAGGTTTAGATGACGATTCAGTAGAAGCTACATTAGATACTAATACATTCAATGCGATTACAGATATTATCTCTGGTCGTGATTTAATGATCTTTACAACGGGTGGTGAGTTCTATGTACCACAACAAGGCTTAGAGCCAATCACACCTACGTCATTCTTTGTGTCTACTACAGGTCGTGCTGGTAGTAAGCAAGGTATTCGAGTGCAACAACTAGAATCAGGCGTGTTATTTATACAACGTCAAGGTAAGATCCTTAGTGAGATTGCATACTCTGATACACAATTAACTTATCTTACATCTAAAATATCTCTATTATCAGGACATTTATTAAAGAATCCTACACGTATGGCATTAAGACGTGCTGTGGATACAGATGAGAATGATCTATTATTAATTACTAATGCCACAGATGGAAGTATTGCAGCATATTCAATTATGCGATCACAGAATGTTATAGCCCCATCAGAGTTTGTAACTGCGGGTGGTGAGTTTTTAGATGTTGGCGTAGACATTACTACTATTTATGTTGTAGTTAAACGTACCATTAGTGGTACTGCTCAATACTATGTAGAACGATTTGACCATACATTATTAACTGATAGTGCTAAAACAGGTGGTGTAGCATCAACAGTGTCTATGTCTCATGTAATAGGCAAAGAAGTTAATGTATTATTAGATGGTATTGTACAAGCCAACCAAACAGTTCCTGGAGGTGGTACAGTAACATTTCCTAGGGCATCTGCATCATCTTATGAGGTAGGATTGCCTATTGTTGTACAAGCAACAACTATGCCAATTGACTTAAAGATACAGTCTGGTACACGATTAGGCTTTAAAAAGCGTATTGTTGAAGTTAATGCATTAGTCTATGAAACACAGAATATGGTCATTAATGGCATAGAAGTACCATTTAGATCATTTGACACAGCATCAACATTAGATGCTGATGTACCAGATTATACAGGCACTAAAGTATTACATGGCATTTTAGGGTATAGTAATGAAGCAAAGATTACAATTACTCAAAACGCACCATTGAAATTAACATTATTAGGTTTAGAATATAAAGTAGGAGTCCATCAAGGAACATAATTATGTCAGCAGCCATACCTTTTATTAAAGCAGCAGCTCCATATATATCAGCAGCTAGTTCAGCGTTTAGTGCGTTTTCAAGCTTTTCTCAAGGGAAAAGCCAACAAGCTATGTATAACCTACAAGCTATGCAGACAAAAGCTGATTCTGCTCGCAAAGCACTTCAATACGAAGAAAGAGCTAATGAGACATTGCGTAAAGTTACAGCAGCTAATGCTGCTAATGCATCCCGTAGATATGCTGGCGGTGTATTAGGGCTTGAAGGATCAGCTAAATTAGTTGAAACAATGAATTTAAAAGAAGCTGGCAGAGACTTTATGGCGGATATTAGCAATGCGTCTAATGCGCTTATGACTGGATCAACACAAGCAGATATATTTGGAACAGCTGGAAAAATTGCTGCAAGAGGAGGTTTGCTTGATGCTGCTGGTAAACTTGCCACTGGAGCATATGAATTTAGTAAAGTTATTATACCAAAAGAAAAAACAGAAGAACCACCTAAGGCTTAACTATGGCTGATAATCCAAGATATCAAAGACAAAATATTATGTTGGCTGAAACACAGCCATTGCAATTTGCTGACATTAAAGAAAGTGTTGCTAGTTCTAAATCATTGCAGTCTGGCCTTGACAGAATATCAAAGTTTGCATTTGAACAAGCAGCAGAAACAGCAAAAAAAGCTGGTGCAGAATATGGTATAAATAATAGACCTACTTTACAACAGTATGCAGAGGCTATTCAAAACAATATAGACCCTGAAACATTGTTTTCAGAAGATTATACTATATTTGGAGAAGCAGCAAGAGAAGTGCAATCTTTAGGATTAAGAACAGATTTAGAAACTGAAGCTCGTAAAGAAATGAGCAAGATTAAATCAGTCATTAAATCTGGCTTGCCTATTAACAAAGAAGAAATAGAATCAACATTAAATGGTTTAGTAGAAGGCTATGCAAAAAGTTTAGCTAAGATTAGCCCAGAGCAAGCATTAAAATTTAAGGCTGGTATTACTCCTGAAGGCCGTCAATTATTAGATCAAGCTGATGAAGAAATAACAAAAAGATTTGTAGCGGACAATGTTATTAAAACAGATGAGGCTATTAACAATTTGCGAAATGATCTTCCAGATCTCATTAAATATAATAACCCAGCTGATTTTGCTATCAAAATACAAACATATAGAAATACAATAAAAAACCATATAGCAATGTTGCCAGTAGAATATAAACTGAAATTTGCAAATAAAGATCAAGAGGTTATTGACTTTGCTATTATGGATGGAGTTGTAACTCACCTTACAGATAAGAAAACATTTACAAATGATTACGAAGTCATTAATAACCTTAATCAAGGTATTGCTGGTGATATGACTGATTACTTTGGTATGCTAGGGTTTGATGAGCAAGGCAATAGTAAAAAATCTAAAGTTATTGATATGGTAAGAACAAGACTTAATAACTTAGATGGCGCTCGTAAGGATGCATTAGCATTGCAAACAGAGCAAGATAAAACAATCTTTAATGATTTAGAAAACAAATTTTATGAAACTAAAGATCCTAAATATCTTGCTCAAATGACATCTATGACTATAAAGAATCCTAATCTTGGATCTCCAAAAACTATAGATGCTATACGTAAAGATGCTGAAGCAGAAGCTGAGTATACTGACAGTGTAGTAAAAATTAAAGATGAAATTCGCAGAGGTAGATTTGATACATGGGATCAAGTATTGGCAAGAGGTGCTGAATTAGGTGTATCAAGAAAATCACTTAACAAACATGTATATGGTGTGTATTCAAATAAATCAGAAGCATACCTTGATGAGCAAGTTAAAGATTATGTAGATCAAGTTGTTCCTTCTGGAAATAGATCTCAAAGAGCAAAAAAAGAAGATGCTGTAAGATCTGAAATTCAAACGATTAGTGTTGCTAATGAAGAACATAATAAATCAGTAGGCAAGAATGAAAAGCCAACTAGATATTCAGATATACTAGATTCTATTAAAGAAAAGAGAAAAAAGGAAGTTGCTGCTAGATCTACAGTAAATAAGAATAAAGAAGCATATGGTACTTTTATTGAAACTAAAAATATTAAATTGACATTGCCAACAGAGTCATTAGCAAATGATGACGCGTATAATATGTTTAAACAAAATGTAATGCGTAGCAAATACAAAAACAAAGATGAAATTATGAAGTATGTTGATGCAGTTAGAAAAGCAGAGCAAGACGAAGCCAACTTAAAATAAGAGATATTATGGATAACATATTTGATAACTATGAGAATTGGAGATTAGATCAAGAGTTTGGTCCAGTACCTCTTGTTGCAGAAGAACCAAAACCAGTTCAAGTTGCACAGGCTCCAGTTGTTCCTATGCCTAAAACAGAAGTATTAACAGAAATAGCACCATCACCATTACAACAAGGATTGGGTGAGCTTGGTGTAGGCTTAGAAAAAATTGGCAATCTTATTGATGAAGCATCACCATTAACTCTTAATGAAGCATTAAAGATTAATATACCTATTTTGGGTGAATTAACATTTAGAGATTTAGTTCCTCTTGTTGGATCTAAACAAACAAGACAAACTATGACAGGATCTGAAACAAGAACGGAAGGTACTCCAGCTGCATTACAAGCTGCTGGTCGTGGAGAATCTTTAATTAGAGGTAAAGGTGTGACTACAAGTTTAACTCCAGATGCTAAACTTATGGCAGCAGACGTGCTTACAACAACTACTGGTAGTAAAGCTATATCCAAAGGTATATCAGCAATGACAAAGGCTATTAAATGACAATCCCAAATCAAACATTAGATGATCGTTTAAATCAACTTCAAGAAGATACAGCTCTATCTATAACTAAAGATGCAGCTACAGAACAAGTTGTTCAAGATGCTCTTGAAGGCGCACCATCGCCATTTATAGATGAGCCATCAGATCCTATTGAACCATCAATATTTACAAACGAAGAACCTACATTAGTTGCTGGCATTGGTACTAAATTAGGAATTAAAGCTGGCGAGAAAGCTGCTGAAATTGCTGGAAGAAAAGTACTCAAGGAAACATTAGAAGTTCCTGGCACAAAAGTACAGCGTGAGATTCAAGTTGGCCCAGCTACACAAAGACCTAAACGCGCACCTACTGGAAGTGAAGCAGAAGTAAATATACCAGACAATCCTACACCTATTGATGTTAAGCCTGTAACAGAAGGCAAAATAAAAAAGGTAACAACTAAGAAACAAGAGATTCAAGCTGCTGGTGTAGAAGGTATTAAGCCACCAGAGTTAAGAATATCTACAGTTCCATTTGATGATGATTCATTAAAATCTACTGTACAAGCTACTACAGAAACTCTATTAAAAAATCAAACTGTTACAACTAAAACAGTGCAAGAGATGTTTGATGCTGCTATTGAGCGTGGCATTCCAGAACAGTCTGCACGTCAAGTATTAGCTGGTGAGGATTTTGCATCTAAAGTAGGCGGATCAGAACTTGCTACTCGATTAGCTGGCTTTATTAAATTGCATGATGATAGTGCTACATATCTTGATGATCTTATGAATAGATACGTTACAGAAGGTTTAAACGATGTAGATAAACTTAATCTTAGACAGCAATTAGCATATCACGATGTTATCTTAAAGCAAATGTCTGGTATACAAACTGACGTAGCTAGATCATTGAATGTATTTAAACGTGCTAAAGAAATGGGTCCAGCATTAAAAGGTGAGCAATTCCAAGCGTTATTAGATGAAACAGCAGATGAAAATGTATTACGTAGATTTGCTGAGGCGTATGTAAGTTCACCTAAACGCAAAGGTAAAAATGATCTTATTAAGAATCAAAAGAATGTTTGGGATAAACTGCAAGAAGGTATGTGGTATACCTTCCAAAGCAATCTTCTTAATGATGTTAAAACATGGGTAGAAAACTTAACTGGCTCTATTGCTCATGGCACATTAATGTCTGTAGAAGATGGAATACAATCTGGATTTACTAAACGCAGATTGAAAGCTGCTGGCGAAGAATATGTTGATGGTGCTTTAATAGCTGGATGGCATGGATGGCGTAATGGTATGCTTGATGGTCTTGAGAGTGCATCCAATGTTGTTAAGACTGGTAAACGTGCTGGCTATAAAGGAGAGGCAAGAGAAAATCCATTATCAGCAGAATATTTATCTGATACTTCTGTAACCATACCATTTACATCAAAAGAATTATTAAGAACTGGTGAACTTAAAGATACATTTATGGGTGGAAGTTTAGACTCTATTGGATTTATCACGTCTCTTTCTTTTAGAGCTTTAGGCTCTGGTGATGAATTAGTATCATCTCCTATGGCTCGTATGGCATTACATAGAGAAGCGTATACATTTGCAGTTAATCGTATCAATGAATTACAAAGGGCTGGCAAAACATTAGATGAAGCTAACACTCTTGTTCAAGATGAAGTTGTTAAATTTGTAAGAGAACAACCAGCAGATATTTATAATAACGTAGAGGAGATACGTAAGCTTATATCATTCTCATATGACTTTGACAAATCTACTAGGTTAGGACAATTTTATAACACAACCAATCAAGTTTTAAACTTACCTATTATTAAAACTATGGTGCCATTCTCTGGTACATTGACTAAGATATTTGACCAAGGCGCTTCACGCATTCCTGGCATGAATTTAATATCCCCACAATTCCATAAAGACTGGGAGCGTGGTGGTATTTATAGAGATCGTGCTAAAGCTAGATTGGCTACAGGAAGTACTATTGCCGTATTAACATCATTAGCAGCAAGCGATGATTGGATTACTGGTAAAGGCCCTACAGACCCAGGACAAAGAGCTGCATGGCAAAAACTAGGCAGACAAGAGTATTCTATTAGAGTTCCTAAATCTTTTATGTCTTTAGATATAGTAGATAAACTTAAAGGCTATACAGAAGTTAATGAAGCAAATGATGCATACTATGTATCTTATAAACGATTTGACCAAATAGCTCAAGTTATGGCTGTGGGCGCTGACTTTGCAGATACTATGAAGTTTACAGATGAAGATCCAAACTCAAGCGTTGTAGAAAATTATGTTGGAGCTATCATTGGTGCTAATGCTGAATACCTAGCAAGTTTAAATACGATGCAGTTTGTAGGCGATCTTATTGCTATGGGTCGTGGCAAGTTTGAAGATGGTGGCGAGAAGATGCTAAATGTATTTGAAGCTATGTCAAGACAAGTAGCTAAGTCTGTAGTCATGGGTACTCCAGTTGTTGGCTTGGCTACATCTACAGCATCAGCTCACGTTGCAAGATTGATTGATAGGCCAGCTACTAGTAAGATGGCTGATGAAATTATCATTGGTCGTGGTATTAGTGCAAGAGCTGAAAAGGTATATCAACAAGCTAAGAACGAACTTTTAGGTAGAATCCCTGTATTACGTGGTGATCTTACTAAAGACCTAGACAATGCTGGTCGTGAAAAGTTCACTAAGAATACAGTCATGGATCTATGGGTCAATGCTATTCCATTTGTATCAGCTACTGCCACAGGCAAGTCAGAGATGGATGAAGTGCTATTTGATAACAAACATGGTATCAATATGCCATCAAGAATATGGGATGGCGTTTCATTAAATGCAGAACAATATAATGACTATAAGAAACTATATGGTCAAAAGGTTAAGATTACTCAATACAGTTCTGATGGTACAGAATTAGGTACAGTAAACATGGAGAAGGCTATTCCATTGATTATGAAAGATATCGATAGGGATAGAGAAGCTCGTGGAGAAACACCTATGCCACCAGGTGATAAACGTAAAGAGATTGATCGTATTATCACAATGTATAGAAAAGAAGCAAAACGTATGATGGTCGGGGATTTACAAAAATCTAACCCTGATTTACCAGACGATCAAGATTATGATGCACAATATAGTGGCAAGTACACGGATCAAGATGGAAACGAAGTAATATCTAAATATCAGGACTTGACAAAAGCTATAAATAAGAATAGAAAATTTGTACGCTTTTCTACAAATCCATAGTAAAATAAGGCAAAGGAAAAATCATGGCTGATTATGCAATAACCAACGTAGCAAGACGAATCGTATACACAGGATCTGCGGGTGTAGGGCCTTATGCCTTCTCGTTTCCTATCATTGTAAATACAGATATTGCTGTATATAAGAATGATGCGATACTTACATTAACAACAGATTATACAGTAACCATTAGCGGAACGACTGGAACTGGATCAGTTACATTAGTATCAGCCGCTACTGGATCTGATCGTATTACCATTGTTGGCGCTAGACCTATTCAAAGATCAACAGACTTCGTAACTGGTGGCGACTTCTTTGCTAACACACTTAATACAGAATTAGATTCAGAAGTCATCTTTGTTCAGCAAGTAGCTGAAACAGCAGAGCGTTCTATTAAAGCGCCTGTTACAGATCCTACATCTATTAACATGACATTGCCACTTAACACAGTGAGAGCTGGAAGAACATTGGCATTTGATGCCACTGGCAATCCAGTAGCTGGTGATCCTATTGGTGTATGGCGTGGTGATTGGGCTTCTGGCACATCATTTCAAAACAGGGATTTAGTTAAAGACACAACAAATAGCAATGTATATATTTGCATAACAGCACATACATCTACTGGCTCACTTCCAATCTCAACTAATGCTGATGTAGCTAAATGGGCTTTAGTTGTAGACGCTGCTGCTGCTGACGCAAGTGCTGACGCTGCTGCTGCATCTGCAATCTTAGCTAATGACTGGGCTACAAAGACTTCTGGTGCTGTCGCTGGTGGAGA
>Ga0315907_10005786_pt1 | contig 13307 bp, 9 predicted proteins | sample LakEriMetagenome_3_FD_203525 | JGI IMG/M metagenome (GOLD analysis project Ga0315907, IMG submission 203525) | Freshwater fungal communities from buoy surface, Lake Erie, Ohio, United States - Buoy 12 MA123 | ecosystem: Environmental > Aquatic > Freshwater > Lake > Lake biofilm | place: USA...
AAGGCGCAGTAATTGTTGCAGCCGCATAATCCGGTGTAGCTAATTCAACCGCAGTAATGGTTGCACTGCCGGCTCCAACAACGGTTATCACGTTTGAAGTTGTTATAGCAACCGCACTATTTGAACTCGTATAAGCAAAATAACCATCGCGGCTGGTTGTAGGAGCTATGATACCGAAAGACGCGTCTCCAAATGTTTTGGTGGGGACAGAGAAATCAGTGAGAACTGTTGTTATTTGGGTTACGGTAAGTGTTGTACTAATTACTCCAATTGTGTAGTCTGCGGTGCTTGCTTGAGTTGCGCGAATGGTTGTTGTTCCACCGCCAACAATGGTAACAACATTATCAACAATTGATGCAACTGCTATGTTCGAACTGGTATATGTGATTACACCATCACTGTTGCTTGTGGGGGCAACCAATGAGAAAGAGACGTCTCCAACAGTTTTTGCGGGGACAGAGAAATTGTTGAGAACCGTTGTTATTTTTGTTACTTGGCTTGTTGGTCCAACTACCTCATATCCTTTACTATTAAAAACAACTTGATTTCGTAGCGTCCAACTAATACCATTGGTTGAAGTTGCAACGGCAAAGCCAGTATTGTTGTAGCCAGTCGCAACCCATAAACCGTTTGCATATGTCACATCGTGTCCTGTACCTATACCAGCAGTAAAAATATTGGTACGCGCAGTCCATGTAATACCATCAGGACTTGTATAAATCGTGTTTGCGCCAGTTCCAACCATAACCCATAAACCATTGCCGTATGCTACACTATACGCACCTTCATAATAACCAAAACCACCATATCTACCAATCCAAGTAATTCCATCCGAACTTGTTGAAACGCGAGCATATAGACCACCACTACCAACAGCAACCCATAACCCGTTACCAGAACCATCTTTACCATACGCGACACCAATGCCAGTATCAAAGGAATTGGATTTGCGTCCTGTCCAAGTAATTCCATCCACAGACGTCGCAATGTTGTTTCCCGATACAGTATGTTGACCAACAGCAACCCAAAAATTGTTATTAGAACCATCTTTGCCACACGCTACGCTGAATGAATAAGTATTAAAAATACCAACACCACGACCCGTCCAAGAAATGGCGTCCGGAGAACTTGCAATGGCACCTCTACCAACAGCAACCCATAAATTGTTACCGGAACCATCTTTACCATTTGCTACTTTACATACTTCACCATTAATTCCACCAGTTGAGGTTGATGAAGTCCAAGTAGTTCCGTTTGTGCTACGCACAATCCCAGCATTATTATAACTATCTCTACCGCCAACAACCCATATTCCATTGCCATATGCTATAGATTTGTTACTTAAAAAACCAGTTACTGTAAAATCTCTCCAAATAATTCCATCGGTACTTGTAGCAAGGGTTCCGTCACCAACTAGAAACCAAGTACCATTATTATATGCAACACCTCTTCCAGTACTTAAACTAGCATTTACATCCCAAGAAATACCATTGGTTGAAGTCGCAAACTTGTTTAATCCTTCACCGACCGCAACCAATAAATTGTTGTCATAGGTTATTTTACCTCCAGCAGTAGTAAAAACAGTAGTACCTCTCCCTGTCCAAGTAATTCCATCTACCGATGTTGCCATAGTGTTCGTTCCAGCACCAGTAGCTATCCATAAACTATTTGCTGTGCTATAATAAACGTTGTTGCCTGAAGTTGTAAAAATGGTTACACCAAGGCCTATCCAGTTGATGCCGTCGTAAGAATAAGCAATTGTATTTCTTACGGAACTACTCGACCCCGGCATAAGACACACTCCGACACCTACCCAAATTGTTCCATTCCAATAAACGTCATTTACGGTTGTAAATGGTTGATTCAATATATCAAACCAAGAAAACCCGTCAACCGAACCTTTCATTCCTTTACCGCCAACAATGTATCTGGGCTTTTGATAATTGAACGTTGATAAACACACTCCATTCGTTGAAAAATACACGGATGATGTGCTAACCATTACAAAGTCACTCATTGATGACGGATTATTTGTATTTGAGTACGCAAGATAAGAAGCACCTCTACCGGTAATATACCATATGTCATTTACGTTTTGAACACCATTGACTGATGTGAAATACGAGGTGTTGTATATTGCAACTTGTGTCCATGTGGTTCCATTGTCGGTTGATTTTATAATTACATTTCCGGTACTTACATTGTCTCCACCAACCGCAAGCCAGACACCATTGTTGTATTTAACATCGTTTCCTGATCCAGTCAGCAATAATCCTTTTCCATTCCAAGATACACCAAAATCGATGGAAATCGCAAGTGTATTTCCAGTTCCTTGACCAACCGATATGACAACACCATAACCACACGCAATTGATTTGGATTTAATTGAATAAATAGTATATGATGTTGGCGCATAGTTCCATGTGATTCCATTATCATTTGAATACATAATTCCGTAGTATGAATCACTACCAACAAACCATCTGCCTTGATAATATGCAACACAAGGAGCACCATAAGATGTATTAAAAACATTCGGCAAATTTGTCCAAGTAACGCCGTCGGTTGATTTCAGAATGCTTGAACCAGCAGTTCCTCTGATTCCTGCGGCAATGAACATACCATTACCATATGCGATTTGACTAACATTACTCATTAAAGTGCTGCCGCCTCTACCAGTCCATGAAGTTTTGTCCGTGGATGTTGCAAAACTATTTCCACTTCCAGTTGGGGTGCATCCTGCTACATAGACACCATTTCCGTATACAATTGTATTGAATCCTTGACACGCCAAACTAGTAGAAGTTTCGGTTCCCATTTGCCAAGTGGTTCCGTCCAATGAATACGCAAGAAGAGAGCCGGTTGAATACCCACCGAGTAAATACGCAGAAAAGTTTTGTGTCTCCGAATAAATTGCCGGGCCATAAAGACAATTTACAGGAGCGGACGATGGAAAAATGGTTCCTTGACCAATCCAGGTTGTTTTTGGGTTGGTTGATGTTGCAATTGAGTTTCCTCCGTCTCCAGTTGCAATCCATAAAGCCGCACTTGGATCGTATAAAATCTGATATCCTGCGGTTGAAAATACAGTTTTTCCAAATCCAGTCCAATTGTTTCCATTTGTGGTTGAAAAAGCAAGTGTATTCGTACCAGAACCAACCGCAACCCATAAATTGTTTGAATATGCAATACTTTGTGGAGAGCTCAACACAGTAGGGACTCCAAGACCTTTCCAAACAATCCCATCATAACTGGATGCAACTGTATTTACAGTACCTTGACCAACAGCAACCCACAAATTTCTGGATACACTGACGGTTGTACTAATTGTTTGAGCCAAATAATTTGCGTTGCTTGCTTGGTCCGCAGTAATGGTTGCGCTACCAATTCCAACAATGGTTGCCACATTTCCGGAAATCGTCGCTACGGTTGGGTCCGAACTTGTATAACTAAATAGACCCGTGCTGTTGGTTGTTATGCTAGGAATTGTGAAAGACGCGTCAGTAATTGTTTTTGGCTCGATACTAAAATTGGCCAGAACGGTTGTTGCTTGATTCACCGTAATAGGTGCGGTAATTGTTGCGGATGTGTAATTGGTTGTGCTTGCTTGAGTTGCGGTAATGGTTGAACTGCCGCCTCCAATAACGGTGATTCTATCTCCAGAAATAGTAACCACGGTTGTGTCAGAGCTTGCATAACTGAAAGAACCGTTTCCGTTGCTTGTAGGAGCTACAATTCCGAAAGATACGTCTCCGAATGTTTTTGTGGGGACAGAGAAATTGGATAGAACGGTTGTTATCTGATTTACTACGAAGGGTGCTGTAATTGTTGCGGATGCGTAAGTTGATGTCATTAATTGAATTGCCGAAATAGTTGAAGTGCCAACGCCAACAATGGTTACCGTGCTCCCAACAATTGTCGCAACCGCGATATTCGAACTTGTATAAATGAAAGCACCATCACTGTTAGTTGTTGGAACTACAATGTTGAAAGACGCGTCTCCAATTATTTTTGTGGGAACAGAGAAATCGGATAGAACTGTTTCTGTGCCTTCGGTTGATTGAATTACTTGGAAAGTTGCCGTATTTGTTCCAGATAGATAACTGAATGTTTCTTCTTGAACTGCAGTAATGGTTGAGGTTCCAACGCCAACAACATTTATCTTACTCCCAACAATTGTAGCAACTGATGTGTTTGAACTTGTATAAGTGAAAGCACCATAATTATTGGATGTAGGAGGGATTATGTTGAAAGACGCGTCGGCAATGGTTTTTGTAGGCAAATAATAATTGGTTAGAAGTGATGCTTTTGTTGGACCAACAACACCGTATGCACCACTAGTAAGAGGATTGTTCTTACCCGTCCAATTAATTCCATCGGTACTTGTTGCAATGGTCCTTCCACCTGTACCTGTAGCAACCCATAAACCATTCGCATAAGTTACGCTTTTTCCTTCACTTGTAAAAACAGTTTTACCACGACCCGTCCAAGTAATTCCATCTGGTGAAGTTGCAATCGTGTTTCCGCCGGTACCAACAGCAACCCATAATTTGTTGCCCGACCCATCTTGGCCATACGCAACCCCGTTTGCTACAGAAAATCCAGCCGAGCCACGACCTATCCAATTTATTCCGTTGATTGATGACATAATTGCATTTCCATTCATGCCCGAACCAACAGCAACCCATAATCGGTTTCCATACGCAACACCATATGCATAGTTATAACCAAAACCACCGCGAACAGTCCAAGTAATTCCATCGGTTGATGTTGCAATGCTGTTTGGATTACTAGGATGATATCCTGTAGCAACCCATAAACCATTTCCCGAGCCATCTTTGCCGTATGCTATACCATTTGCGTAAGCCATTAGAGAACTACGATTTGTCCATGTTATTCCATTAGGACTGGTGGCAATGGAATAATAACCACCAGCCACCCATAAATTGTTGCCTGACGCAACACATGTACCTTCACCACCACTAAACATAGTTGAACCACGGCCCGTCCATGTTATTCCATCAGTAGAGGTCGCAACGGCGTTTCCGCCGCCTCCGACTGCAACCCATAAGTTGCTTTTATAAGCTACAGCACTGGGACCTATAACGGTTGTACCTGTACTGGTCCATGTGTTTCCATCTGATGACGTAACAATGCTGTTGCCTACTGTTCCGCCATTTCCGACAGCTACCCATAGATTGCTTGCCATTTTGTATATATTAGTTCTAATATATAAAATAATACAAATATTTCAATTGCTTTATAACGGTGAACATTTATACCATTGAACATTTATACCGGTGTATATATCGAGCGAAACGATGTTTCTGTCAGAACCCTTCTTTATTACACCTTTTCTCATTCAAAACGCCCACTTTTTAGCGTAGCAAAGGGCAGTTATGAGTGGGGAAGATGTTGCATATTGCGCATCTCCCCGAAGGGAGCGAAAAGGTGTAATATCCAGCGCATTTATTCATCATTACGATGACCTCTCGTGTAGAACAAATGAAAAATACACGGCGAAGCGTTGGAGCTGTTTGTTATAAAGTGCTTATGCCAAGCGCGTCCGCTTGGCATACAGATGCTCCCTAAAGGGAGAATGTAACAAAGTAATTATATCAAGACGTCATCACAAATAATATAGAAACATCACTCAATATTATTCAAACCACTATGACCTCTCGCGTTGAACAAATGACGAAAATACAGGGCGAAGCGTTGAACAAAGTACTTATACCGATCGCCCTTTAGGTAGCTCGGTATACAGCTGTTTACCCGGAAAAACGCCGACTACGGCGACGCCTTCGCAAAATACGGCGTCCTTATGCGCATTGAAGACAAACTTCAGCGCTCCCTCTCCATCACAAAGAGCGGCGTCAATCTAGTTGCCGACGAGGGCATCCGCGACACACTCATTGATTTATACCGGTGAAGATTTGAAATGGATACTCCACATGGAGTATAATTTCAAATCGTTACCGATACCGCGTTATTGGAGAATTAAATAGGTGGCACCGAATGGTGCCACACATATTAATTTTTCAATAATGTACACAACTACGCCGCTATGGCACTCATGTTGATGGACGAATAACCACAAAATTGAAATAAAAATGTCCAACTATAGAATAATAATAATAATACTACAAAATGGCACTCATAAAACCTTTCTTAAAATGGGTCGGCGGAAAGACCCAAATCATCCACGACGTATTGGCGCTTTTCCCAAAACGCATCCACAATTACCACGAACCTTTCTTGGGAGGCGGAAGCGTACTCCTCGCCCTCCTCTCTGACGAATCGGTCGTTGTTACTGGGCGCATTTATGCCAGCGATATCAACCCCCACTTAATCGCCATCTACAAAAACATCCAGCACCGACCCGAAGACGTCATCACCGAAGTGAAACGTCTCGCCGATGAATACGCAAAATGTACGGGGTCCGTCATCAACCGAAAGCCCGCCTCCATAGAGGAGGCGATGTCGTCACCCGAATCATACTATTTCTGGATACGGAGCCAGTTCAACCAGATTACGAGGAGCGCCGCCGAACATATCTCATCCATCAAAGCATCCGCAATGTTGCTATTTATGAATAAAACGTGTTTTCGCGGCCTCTATCGCGAAGGTCCCAACGGGTTCAATGTCCCATTCGGCAACTACAAGAACCCCGCCATCATTGACGAGGCCCATATTCGCAAAGTGTCGACGCTCATCCGCGATGTCATATTCACGTGTGAGTCCTATGTGGATTCGCTGGCCCGCGTAAGCGGGCATCCCGACGAAGATTTCGTCTATATGGACCCGCCCTACGCCCCCGAGACCAGCACATCTTTCGTGGGATATACCGCCGATGGATTCTCCCTAGACGACCACAAAATACTGTTTTCAATATGCGACAAAATAGAGGCGCGAATGTTGATGAGCAATGCCGACGTTGCCTTGGTGAATGCGGCATTTGCCGAGCCGAAATATGCGAAAAAAACCATCAGTTGTAAGCGGTCAATCAATTCCAAGTCGCCGGAGTCGCGCACCAATGAGGTCCTCATTACGAACATAGTTGTCTAAGCAAATCCGATGCGCCGACATATTCAATGCCCTGTTCACGCCAAAAGGATAGATATTTGATTTTTTGCGCACTACATTTGGGCCCGGGCAAATTGCCATAACTTTCCCGGCACACTTTTTCGGCCCCGCCCATACACAGAATCTTGAGAGGCTTTCCATAGAGGTCCGGGATTTCGGCATATTTATATTGGCGAAGATTTAAAACTGCACCCCGAATGGGGTGTTATGTTTTAATTCATCACCGATACCGCTCCATTGGAGAATTAAAACGTGCCGTTTTAATTCTCCAATGGTGTAAAAGGGCATCCCAGTATCTTTTCTCCAGCAGTGCCACTCGTATAAAATGTCTGCGTCTTCGCTTCCAAAATAGCGTCGCCCGTTTCCCAATCCGGCTGTTTGTTGTCTTTTTTTACGGGCTTTACGACCGTCTTCCCGAGCAATGTGTATATCTCCTCGCAAATATACTCGCCGAACCGGTTCGTCCATTGTTTGTCCAAGGATAAATCGGGGCGGCGCACCTTCATTGTGTTTTGCCCCCATTTGTCTTCCAGTAGTTTGTATTTGCCATCGTCGGTGGTTTTATTCTTCTTCTCAATTTCGGGCAAGAAAGAGAGGTCACCGAATAACCACTGGACTACCGAGGACTGCCTGAGAAGAACAATCCGCGTATCGTCATTCTTTGAAATGAAATCCATAAACTTGGTTGTGTCGGACACCCACTCACAAACGCGTGTATTTTGGTCAAGTAATTCCTCAGTCATTGTTGTAATTATATTTTTATAATTAACGTTATAGAAATATTCAATTTTACACATCGCGATTCTTCGCACTCATTTGGTACAAATGCCACCAATAAGTCTTTGCCATTTCAAGCACGCCCGACCTCTCAATGTAGGTGACGCCATTTTTTTCACAATAGTCGCGAACTACGTGCTGGATTTGCCGCAATGTACTGTGCGGAATGTTGGGAAAAATGTGGTGTTCAATTTGAATATCCAACCCAAAACACATACACCGCGTCACAATATTGTCGGTGCGGTAATTGATGGTGCTGGTGACTTGGTTCTCCAAGAAATCTTTTGACTTATTCATAACACATTCGGGCTGAATATGCGACAACTGGGCCGTCACCAAAAACAAAAACCCCGTCAACGAATAAAATACAAGTGTGTTGTAAAATCCAAACCAATAGAGGATACCCAAAAACAACGCAGTATTCCATCGTTGGTGCTTCACGCTATCTATTTGCCCGCTGAAGCCGCCGACGCACATCAACGCCCCAGCATACAGATGCTGAAACCGGTGCTGAAAATAGTGGGGGTGCTCCGACGAATGCCGAAACGTGAGTTGATGTCCGTTGAAGTCGGGGTCCGCAACCGTATTGGTGAACCCGTGGTGTAAATAGTTGTGGTCCCATTTCCATTCCTCCGTGGTTAGAACCGGCGCAACCGCAATGTGTGAAATCAATGTATTTAGCCTCTGATTTTTGAAACCCGTGTAGTGAGAGGTCTCGTGAAAAAGGAGGGCGCAATGACCGGCAAGGACTTCTTTACAGTCTCCGACCACTTCTCCGTGTCCAACTACAACGTCTGCGACGTAGGGCGTTTTCACGTGTCGGGACGGGCGTTTTACCACAAGTCCCTCTACCAAATCTGTTCCAAAAGTGCTTATGCCGGTCGGACGACCGACATACAGCTAGTTTCATAAGCATCATTTTTGTTTTATGAATCCAGTGGTTCAGCAAAAAACAATTCAATTTATGTCAAACAGCACGTCACGAAAAGCATCGCCGTGGCTGCGTAAATCTCCACATTGGCCGCCGGCCGGCGGTCTTCAAAATACCCGCATCCCTCCATCACGGTCTGATTCGGGATTCGGACCGAGGTGTTTCGCGTACCTTCGCCGAAACTGAATCCGTGAAAAGAGGACGTCTCGTGTTTGCCAGTCAGTCGCAAATCATTATACAATCCATAGACCGCAATATGCTCGTCGTGTTTCGCCGCCAACTTCGGCATACACGCCCGGATAACATCTAGGCCGCCGTTGCCGCGCGTAGCGCGGGTGCTGAAATTGATATGACACCCCGAGCCATTCGCCGTAGCGCACGGTTTGGGATGATAATTAATTCGCACACAATACTTCTCCGCGATTCGTTCCAGCAAATACCGCGCGACATAGAGTTGGTCGGCGGCATCCAGACCCGTGGCGGGACCAATCTGGAACTCCCATTGCCGCGCCGAGACCTCGGCATTGATACCCGAAATCGTGAGCCCCGCGACCAAACACGCCGTCAAATGTTCTTCGGCAATCTCGCGCTCCAAAGAGTTGGCGACTCCGCAGTAATGGAGGCCATCGCCGTTGGAGATATCATCATCACCCGGAAACACCATCACATATTCTTGTTCAATTCCGAACCACGGTTCTTCTTCCTGACCCTGGTCAAAAACGTGGTCGGCTTTGGACCGCGGACCGCCCTCTATATCACAAAGCACCAAAACACATTCGTACCCCGTGATGGAGCGCAGCGGGTCGGGATACATCGCAATCGGTTTTAAAATGACCTCGGTATTGCCATCGGCATCCGCCTGGCCTGTAGAGGAGCCATCGTAGTTCCAATCGGGTATATACGCAAAGTCGGGACCCAAAATGCGCGTCTTGGAACGCAATCCGCCGAATCCATCCATCCAAATATATTCGCATACGCGTCTTGGCATTTGATTTGTATTATAAAAACGCTTTATGTTTTGATAATAGTATTATTGATTTATAAAATATAAATATATATACTATAAATATTATAAATGAGAATCGCAATTCTGGATACATTTAATCAAGATATCGGTCTTAAAATACTATTTCCAGAAGCATCATACTATATTTTCAATAGCGAAGAATCTACAATACATCATCGTAACATAAGTTACAAATAATAATTTGTATGAGAATTTATACCGGTGAAGATTTAAAATGAGACACCCCGTAGGGGTGTCATTTCAAATCATTACCGATACCGCGCCATAGGAGAATTAAAATGTCCCATTTTAATTCTTCAATGGTGTAAACCGCGATAGACTGAGTATTTATAGAAAAATACAAAACTGGATTTATAATCCAGGTAGTCTTTCATATGCGAGTTTTATTGAAACAATACGTAATAGTAAATATTCACTTGATTTACTTGGCGTGGGTGATCCAAACAAACGAACATTTGAGATATTATTATCGGGTAGTTTAATGATATCTGAATATAACGACCTAGTATGGCCATTTGAAGATGGAGACAGTTTTTTTAATGAAACTATATTTAAAAATGAGAATGAGTTTTTTGAAAAAATAAGAGAATTGGAAAAAGACAATGAATTATATAAAATGTCTTAGAAATCAAAATTATATTGTAACAAAATATTTTAATAAAAATTGGATAAGAAGTTATATATTATCAAAAATAACATGTTATTTTTACCAGTGAAAGATTTTTACAAGTTATAAGAAATTGTAAAAACCGAACTTTTTCAATCTCCAATGGAGAGGTACACGTGAGGGTTTGAAACATAGCCCCCTTCGGGGGGCGACCACAGTCGGTTTTAAATCTTTACCGATATAAATATATAAAGTATTTTCATTATTATAGTATAATGAAAATACTATTTTTAAAGGGCCCCGGTATTCACCATAAGAATGAATATGCCTTGTCGCAATATAAGAATATTAGTTTTTACAGAATAAATAAAGAAGACCTTGATTATCTAGACTTATCTCAATATGATTGTGTTTATTCCCCATCAACTGCGATCAGTGCCGTAAAATATCCCAAAATAAAGTTTGTTTTTGGCCCACATTTCAGTGTTTTTCCAGATGAAAATCAAATGGCAATTATACGGGCGCCAAACGCAATATATATTCAACCGAGCGAATGGGCCGCACAAGCTTGGTTCAATAGAGGGATAACAATCAAGCCTGTACCCTTTGCCGTAGACATAGATCGTTTCCGCGAAGTGCGTCCAGCGAATGAACGCAACCAAGTGTTTCTATATTATAAAAATCGGTCACCGAATGACATTCAATTTGCTATGTCCATCCTACAAAAACACGGTATTGTAGGAAAAGTTTTTCAATATGGCAAATACACCGAAACTGAATATTTGAGTTATTTACAACAATCCAAGTTCGGAATCATTGTGGATGCGCACGAAAGCCAAGGGTTCGCAATAGAGGAGGCACTTTCGTGCGGTGTGCCGTTGTTGGTTTGGAGCATCACCTCTATGAATCAAGAATATGGGTCATCATACCCAGACATTAAGGCTACCACAGTGCCATATTGGGACGACCGTTGTGGAGAGGTATTTTATGAGGGGGGCGAGTTTGAAACCAAAGTTCAATTATTCTTATCAAAGATTGGCACATATCGGCCGCGAGATTATATCGTGGAGCATTTATCACCTGAAGTTTGCGAGAAGCATTTAATAAAAACGATTCAAGAAATAGGTAATTAATAGTTCTTTAGCTCAGTAAATATATAAAGATTATTTAATAATAATATAATAATATGAATAATATATCAATATTGGATGAATCTCAAACAGTTCTAGTTACTGGAGGATGTGGATTTATAGGACACCATTTTGTTGAACATGTTATAAAAAATACAAAATGGAAAATAGTCGTAATAGATAAATTATCTTATGCCAGTATGGGTTTTAAACGAATAAATGAAAAATTATTTGAAGACGCAATTGCGGAAAAGCGTTTAAAAATATATACTTGGGATTTAAGTGAAAAACTATCGGTTGGAATGATGAAGGAATTAAATAACGTAAATATAATAGTACACATGGCTGCTGAGACACATGTAGATAATAGTATAACTGATCCCGAATTATTCGTAAAAAATAATGTGTTATCAACGTTATACATATTAGAATATGCGCGTACATTACAAGAATTAAATTGTTTCTTTTATTTCAGTACCGATGAAGTCTATGGCCCAGCACTTGGAGACAAACTTTTTAAAGAAGATGAACGACACAACCCAACAAATCCATATTCGGCATCAAAATCTGGCGCAGAACAACTGTGTATTGCATATTATAATACATATAAAATACCAATAATCAGGATAAACGTAATGAATGCCTTTGGTGAAAAACAACATGTAGAAAAGTTTATTCCATCAACTATTAAAAAAATATTAAATAATGAAAAGGTGATTATTCATAGTTATCCCGACAAATTAAAATCAGGAACACGATTTTATATCCACGCTAGAAATATAGCGGCAGCGGTAATTTTCATACTTGAAAATGGAAAAATTGGGGATAGTTATAATTTGACAGGCGAAAAAGAAATATCAAATCTAGAACTCGCACAGTACATCGCGGATGTTATAAATAAAGAATTAATATATGAAATGGTAGACTTTCATAGTTCTCGGCCAGGTCATGATTTAAGATATGGATTGGATGGAAATAAGATGAAAGAAATTGGTTGGATTATGCCTGTTAATTTTGAAGATAGTATGAAAAAAACAATTACGTGGACATTAGAAAATATAGAATGGTTGAATAATATATAATTATTACACTTATAACAAAACACTACAGCTATTATGTATCTTCATGCGTTGGAGATACATAAACTAAACAAAACTTATTTATAATTTATATAAAATATGAACACAACAATTGCTTTTTATAGTATCAATTACTAAATAATTATTAGTAACTTTATATAATCCGAGTTGAGCCCACTGTGGCTCACTTATGATAGCATATTTTGCGATTTTTGGCAGGATTTCAAAGAGGCATTTGATTTCTGCTGGATCATGACCATTTCCGTGTAAAAAGTTTAATATAGAAACACAATCAAACATACGTTCATTATAATTATTAAAATAATCATTAAATGTTTTTATATTACCAACATACCCGTAATTATTGCTAAAGTTTTTCTCAAATATTTGTTTAGATGATTTAACACAATTTTCTCTAGGATCAATGCCATATGATAAAATATCTTTTTTATTGCATAAAAAAGAGAAATGATTATTGGCACATCCAATGTCTAAGTTTATTTTAATATCATTTTTCAAAAAGGATTCAATAATATTATTCCAAAGGTCCCATCGCGATTCCCTAGAATATAAATCATTTACACCCTTGAAGATTTACACCTTTTCTCATTCAAAACGCCCACTTTTTAGCGTAGCAAAGGGCAGTTATGAGTGGGGAAGGTGTTGCATA
>Ga0315907_10005794_pt1 | contig 13291 bp, 13 predicted proteins | sample LakEriMetagenome_3_FD_203525 | JGI IMG/M metagenome (GOLD analysis project Ga0315907, IMG submission 203525) | Freshwater fungal communities from buoy surface, Lake Erie, Ohio, United States - Buoy 12 MA123 | ecosystem: Environmental > Aquatic > Freshwater > Lake > Lake biofilm | place: USA...
TATGGAACTGCGCGAAATCAACCAGGAGCAGCTCCGACGCACCGATGCCGTCGAGTTCAGCCGCAGCGGCGAGACCGAGGAATCGCGTGCGTTCCAGTTCTCGTTCTCGTCTGAGACGCCAGTGGATCGATGGTTCGGCACCGAGGTGCTGAGCCACGATGCAAACGGTCCTGATCTGACTCGCCTCAACGACGGCGCACCACTGCTCTGGAATCACAATCCAGACCAGGTCCTGGGCGTCGTCGAGCGAGGCTGGGTGGACCCGGACAAGCGGCGTGGCATGGCCAACGTGCGTTTCAGCCGCTCGGCATTCGCAGAGGAAAAGCTGCGCGACATTCGCGATGGCATCCTGCGGAATGTGTCGTTCGGCTACAAGATCCTCGAAACCCAGGCCGGCGCCAATGGCTCCGTGGTTGCCACTCGCTGGCAGCCTTTGGAGGTGTCTGTGGTCTCGGTGCCAGCCGACGTTGGCGTCGGCATCGGCCGCAGCCTGACCAGTTCTTCAGCGGCACCCGCCGCATCACCCGCCACCAAGCAAATGGAAGAGACCAACACCCACACCATCGATGTGGCTGCGGTGCGTGCCACTGCAGCTGCTGAGGAGCGCGCTCGCGTTGCCTCGATCACCGGCCTGTGCCGGCAGCACCAAGCCGAGGATCTGGCCCAGGGCCTGATCGAGCGCGGTGCCAGCGAGGCTGAGGCCATGCGCGGCATCCTCGACACCATCTCGAAGCGCCAGGCGCAGCCCGTTCAGGCCGCCACGCCTGCTGCGCCGGCACCCCAGCCGATCGGCTCGAACACCGCCGACATCGGCCTGTCGGATCGTGAGGCTCGCTCGTTCTCGTTCCTGCGAGCCATCCGGGCTCAGGCCAGCCCGAACGATCGTGCGGCATGGGAGGCCGCGTCGTTCGAGCGCGAGGTGAGCGACGCCACCGCGGCCCGGATGGGCATCGCCCGCGACGGCATCCACGTTCCCCACGATGTCCTGCGTCGTGACCTGACGGCCAGCAGCGCCACGGCCGCTGGTGACCTGATCTTCACCGATGCTCGCCCTGGCTCGTTCATCGAGCTGCTGCGCAACCGCCTGGCGCTCACCACCCTCGGCGTCCAGACACTCACCGGCCTTACTGGCCCGGTCGCTATCCCCAAGCAGACCGGTGCCGCGACCGCCTACTGGGTGGCTGAGAAGGGCACGCTGACTGAATCCAACCCGATGGTTGGCCAGATCAACATGACGCCGAAAACCTGTGGCGCATACACAGAGTTCAGCCGTCGTCTGCTGATCCAATCGAGCATGGATGTCGAGACGATGGTGCGCAATGAGCTGACCGCCATCCTGGCGCTGGAGATCGATCGCGTTGCGCTGTACGGCACTGGCTCATCCAGTCAGCCGCTCGGCCTCAAGAACGTCACCGGCATCAACACCAAGGACTTCAACGCCAACCAGCCCACCTATGTCGAACTGGTGGAACTGGAGACGCTGATCGCTGCCGACAATGCCGACATCGGCGCAATGGCCTACCTGACCAATGCCACCATCTACGGCGGCATGAAGACCACCGAGAAGGCCAGCAGCACGGCCCAGTTCGTGCTGGAGCCTGGCGGCACCGTTGGTGGCTATCCCATCGTTCGCAGCAACCAGGTCGAGTCCAATGACGTCTGGTTCGGCGTCTGGAGCCAGATGATCATGGGCATGTTCGGCAGCCTGACCATCCAGGTCAATCCCTACGCGCTGGACACCAGCGGCGGCGTCCGGGTCACGGCGTTCCAGGACGTCGACATCGCGGTTCGCTATCCCGAGGCGTTCGCCCGCGGGAACAACACCCTCTGAGCCTGAACCATGAGGATCCTGATCCTGCGCCAGACCGCGATCAATGGCCAGCCCGCCAGGGTTGGCGACGTGATCGACGCTGCCGAGGCTGATGCTCGCACCCTGCTGCTGATGCGCAAGGCTGAGCTGGCGCCGGATCTGATCCCTGAGCCGACCGCTCCGGCCGCTCCGGAGCCACGCAAGCCCCGTTCCCGCAAAAGCTGACCCATGGCCATCCATCAATCCACGCTGGAGAAGCTCCAGCACTTCACCCTGCTCGCCACATCGACGATCACCGCCACTGGCAACCAGACCGGCATTGATCTGCAGGCCTACGACGGTGAGATTCAGATCATCCTGAATGCGACCGCTGCAGGCTCTGGCAACACGCTGACGTTCCGCATCGAGGAGTCCGCCAACGACAGCAGCTACGCCGCTGTGACCGGTGGCACCTTCACCGCTGTGGCCAATGCCGCCAGCAAGCAGGTTCTCACCCTGAATGCCAGCGATCTGCGTCGCTACATCCGCGTCAGCTGCTCCGCCGCCAGCGGCACCCCCAGCAGCTCTGTGACGGTCAACGGCTACGGCACTCGCCAGTACGAGGGCTGATGCCGTTCGTCGAGGATCCCACGGTGTTCCTGGCCGACTTCGGCGTGCCTGTCACGTCTGGCTCGACCAGCGGCCTGGGGATCCTCGACTCACCCGGGGAGTACCTGATCGATGAGCAGGTGATCTCCACGGCCTACACATTGCGTGCTGAGGCCTCCAAGTTCGGCAGCTTGATCTATGGCGCCAGCGTCACGGTCAACAGCGTTGCCTATACCGTCATCGACAATCGGTTGCTCGATGATGGTGTGTTCTGCCTGATCAGCCTTCAGAAGACCTAGCCATGGCCCTCGCTGCAATCACATCCGTCACCTTCGCCAGGCCGAGCAACACCACGGCATACACCGCTGGCGATGTGATCGGCGCTGCTGATACAGGCACACCAGCGAATGCCGGCAGTGCGATCCACGTCCTGACCGGCGTCACGCAGGCGGACCGGTTCGTGATGCTGCAGGAGGCGCAGCTGCTGATGTTCCGCAGTGACGTGCCGTCAGGCATGGCGGGCTTCAGGTTGCACTTCTACGACGCCGTGCCAGAGGCCATCCTGGACAATGCCGCGTTCAACCTGGTGGCGGCGGACCGTACGCGTTGGCGTGGGTCAGTGGACCTGCCGACGCCTACCGATCTGGGCGACACCATCGCCTCGCAGTGGACCTACTGCGGCCTGCTGCTGCCTGTGGCGAGCGGCACCACGAGCCTGTTCGTGCAGCTGCAGGCGCTGGGCGCATGGACGCCGACCAGTGGCACGACGCACATGATCCGCGCCAGGTTCGTGGAGGCAGGCATGTGAGACGGCCGCTGTCTCGAACGCTGGCGCTGCAGGGCCTGCAAGGTGCTCCGGGCGCCCTGGCTCGCCGAGCTCGTGCGATGCCGTCGCTGGATCTGCGCTTCGCCGAGACCAAGAGCCTGACTGACTGGATCAGCGGCCAAGACCTGATGACGTTCAGCCGTGCTAGCAGTGGTACTTTTACCGATTCGGCTGGAATTTTACAAACTGCAGCTGTGAACTCCCGCCGCATCGACCACAACCCGCTGACAGGCGAAAGCCTGGGGCTGCTGGTGGAGGAAAGCAGGACGAATTTGTGGACTTATAGTGGTGATTTTGCAAATGCGGCGTGGATTAAGGTTCGTTCTAGTATTACTTCAAACACTATTGTTGCTCCAGATGGAACGCTAACGGGTGACAAACTTATTGCAAGTACAGACGCAGGTACAACCCACTTTGTCCGACAAGATGTATCTGTTACTTCTGGGACGTCCTATACACAAACAATTTATGCTAAGGCGGGAGAATACACACAAATCTATATGGGATTTGATACAGACAACTCCGCATTTGCTGGTGGTTCTATAATCTTTACATTGACTGGAAACGGAATAGCAGGAACTCCCAGCGGAACTCTTACATCTAATTCCATCACGCCTGTTGGTAACGGCTGGTACAGGTGCCAAATTACTGCTACCGCTACTGCTACTGCAACGGGTATTTTCCGTATTCAATCCGCAACCGGAGATACAAACGGTTTTACAGGAGACGGCACCTCTGGCATCTACATCTGGGGCGCCCAACTAGAAGCCGGCGCCTTCCCCACCAGCTACATTCCAACCACCACAGCCACTGCCACCCGCAGCGCTGATTTGGCGAGCATCACGGGAACCATCTTCAGCAGCTGGGTAAGTGCATCAACTCACACCTTGTTTGCCGAGATTCAACGATCAAGTGCAGTCAATGTAAATACTCTGGTCGCCGCGCTTTCTGATGGAACAACAAACAATAGGATTAGTCTGCGACTGGACGCTAATGGCACTACATCTACATTCGTAGGAGTGAACAGCGGAACGCTTGACGGAGTGGTGCAGGTAACTACAGGGGTTGCTGGATCGGTTATCAGACAGGCTGGTGCGGCTGAGGTCAACAACTATCAACTTGCAGCCAATGGAATGCTTGGCACTGCCGATACAACAGCATTGATCCCAACCGTAGACCAGTTAGAAATTGGCCAGGTTGCTGCGACGGCACAATTCAACGGCACCATCCGCCGCCTCACCTACTGGCCGCAGCGCCTGCCGAACAACAGCCTCGTGGCAATCACCCGATGACCTACTACCTGCGGTTCCCCGATGAGGCCACCGGCATGGCAGCTCTGGGCGCAGCAGGCCTGATGGTGGTCGATCCCGACACTGGCGAGCAGCGGCCGATCCTGGCCAGCCACAGCCATGCGCTGGACATCATCGGGCCGATCTATGTCGGCGGCAGCTGGGACGCTGAGGGCATCGTGATCGAGCCGCCCACTCTGCTGCCCGGCTGGCACGTGAACCACCTGGGCCAGCTGCCCGAGGGCTGGGATGCCTACGTGGTGGTGCCACGGACCCCGAGGAGGGTCTTCGCATGACGAGCCGTCGCGAATCGATCATGGCCCACATCACCAGCACCCTCGCTGGGACCGTGGGTGTCAGTGGCCGGATCTACCGCAGCCGAGTCGAGGCCTTCGCCAGGGCTGAATCCGGGGCGATGGTGATCGAGCCTGGCCCTGATCGTGCGCAGGTCATCGCGAACTGCAAATTGGAGTGGAGCCTGGAGGTGAACATCGCGGTCTACTTCCGCGGCGCCATCCCCGACCAGCTGGCTGATGCCACCATCGTCAGCCTGCACTCGAAGCTCATGGCCGACCGCACCCTGGGCGGCCGCGCGATCGACATCCTGCCGACATCAGTCGATCCGCAGATCCAGGCCAGCGATCAGCCGTCCGCCTGGATCGTCTGCGGCTTCCTGGTCCGCTATCGCTCCAGCGCTGCAGCGATCGACGTCGCCTAACCTGATCTCATCGACTCGTCTCCCCATGGCGCGCGCTCCCCGAGACATCCCATCACCTCCTGCAGAGGGCGGCACCTACGTGCTGCGTGATGGCCGCTGGGAGTGCGTGCAGCAGACCGTGCCACCAGGCGACGCGCCACAGCCTCAGCCCGAGGCACCAGCAGCCCCCACCACTGAGGATTGATCATGCCTACCTGGCGCAATCGACTGGCCCTCGTCAAGGCCGAGTCGGTCTATGGCACGAGCAGCGCACCGGCCACGACAGATGCTCTGCTGTTCACCGAGCTGGAGGTTGAGCAGCTGGCCCTGGAGCTGGCGGAACGGGAGACCATCCAGGCATTCATGGGCCACCGGGCCAGCCTGGTCACGCAGCGCAGCGTGGCAGTGAACCCGACCGTGGAGTTCGCCGCCAGCGGCACCGCTGGGACGGCGCCTCGCTGGGGTGCGCTGATGAAGGCCTGCGGCTGCAACGAGACGATCGTGCCGGCCAGCCCTGGCCCGGGCAGCGTCACCTATGCGCCTGTGTCCTCCGCCTTCAGCAGCTACACGCTGGACTTCTACGCCGACAACGGCTCAACCCAGATCGTGGCCGGCATCCGTGGCAATGCCGAGATCACGATGGAGTCTGGATCGATCCCAACCCTGGCATTCAGCCAGATGGGCCTGTTCGCAGCTCCTACAGCCCTGGCGCTGCCCACGCCGACCTACTCAGCACAGGGCGCACCCGTGGTGGTGAACAGCGCCAACACGACCAGCGTGAGCGTGCATGGCGTCAGCGCCTGCCTGTCGTCGTTCTCGTTCAGCCTCGGCGTCGAGATGGTGTTCCGCCAGCTGGCGGGCTGCAGCCAGCAGGTGATCATCACGGACCGCAAGCCCACCGGCTCGATCACGATCGAGCTGCCTGCATTCGCCACGCAGAACTTCCTCAACCTCTGCAGCACCCAGGCGACTGGCGCCATCAGCTGGGTCCACTCCGGCGGTGCCGGCAACATCATCACCTTCACCGCCAGCACCTGCGCGTTCGATGCCCCGAGCATCAGCGAGATGGATCAAGTGACCATGATCACCCTGCCGTTCCGGGCACTCCCCAGCGGCAGCGGCAACAACGAATTCTCCCTGGCCCTGACCTGAACAATGGCTTTCATCCTTAAGCAAAAGGCGACGTACACCTGGCCGATTGTTCTACTGATTCCGGTAGACGGCGGCACCAGGCAGAAGCACACCTTTGACGGTGAGTTCAAGCGACTGCCGCAGTCGCGCATCAACGAGATCATCAAGGTGGCCCGTGCTACGGAGCTGGGTCGCCTGGACGATGACGAGATGCTCGATGACAAGGCCGCGGCCAGGGAGATCTTGGTCGGATGGTCTGGTGTGCTGGATGAGGACAACAACGAGATCCCGTTCTCCGAGGCGTCCCTGGCTCAGCTGCTGGAGCTGCCCACCATCGCGGGGCAAATCATCAAGGCCTGGTTCAATTCGATGGATGTCGCAAAAAAGACAACCTGACCGGCGCCGTTGATTACCTGTGGAACGGCGTCGGCGCTGGTGGCAGCAGCCAGCTGCAACGTGATCTCGCCGCCTATGGCATGGATGAGTCCATGCTGCCGGCACATCTGCGCCAGCCGCGCCACTACGAGCTCTGGCCAGAGCACGAGGAGCCAGCCCAGCTGTTCGTGCGCTGCGCGACGCAGTGGCGATCGGGGCCCAACGGGCTGACCGGCCTGGACTATGGCGCGGTCCTGGCCCTGATGGACCTTTATGCTGTCAGCAACAGGGCTGCTGTGCTGGAGGATCTGCAGATCATGGAGGCTCACGCACTGGAGCTGATGGCCAGGCAGGCCCGGCGTGAGGAAGCCCGGGCGCAGACAGCCAGGGGAGGGCGCCGCTGATGGCCATGAACCTCGATGCGGTGCTGCGCGTCGCCGCGAGGGTCGTGGGGATGCAGGAGGTGACCGGACTGGAGAATGCGATCGGTCGGGTCGATAAGGCCGCCAGCGAGATGCAGGCGTCGTTCAAGGGTGTTGTCGGCTCTGCCGCCTGGCAGGGCGCAGCTGTCGGTGCGGCTGGGATCGTAGCCGGCCTGACGCTGAGCACCAGGGCCGCGATTCAGTTCGAGGCCGCCATGGCGGATGTGCGCAAGGTGGTCGATGGACTCGACACACCGCAGGGGATGAAGGACATCAGGGAAGAGATATTCGCGCTGAGCCGCGAGATCCCGATCAGCGCGCAGGGCTTTGCCGAGATGTATGCAGCGGCCGGATCTGCTGGCATTGCGCGTAAGGAATTGAAGGCGTTTGCGCGAGACGTATCGATGGTGGCCGTGGCGTTTGACATGACAGCAGGCGATGCCGGCACGGCGATGGCCAAGATCCGCACGAACCTGGGCCTGACGCAGCCAGAGCTGATGTCGCTGGCTGATGCGGTGAACCATCTGTCGAACAGCATGGCGTCCACCGCCCCGCAGCTGATCGACTTCCTGCGCCGCACCGCCAGCCAGGGCAAGCAGGCGGGGCTGACGGCTCAGCAGACCGCTGCGCTGGGATCGGCGATGATCGCGGCCGGCGCCGAGGCTGAGGTTGCCGCCACCAGCTTCAACAACATGCTGAAGGCGCTCACCCGGGGCTCGTCGATGACCGAGCGGCAGGTGGAGGCGCTGGTGAAGCTGGGCTATGCGACGGCTGGAGCAGCAGAGGAACAGCGGCGTCTGACCCGAGAGGCTGAGGATCAGAGCCGGCGACGGCTGGAGGCGATCGAGGAGGAGAGCCGACAGGTCATCAGCCAGGTCGAGCGGCGCTATCGCCGCCTGGCGCAGATCCAGAGCGATGCCGCAGATGATGAGCAGCGGCAGTGGAGCCGCGCCCAGGACGATCGCTACAGCGCGCAGGAGCGGCAGCTGCGGCGTCAGCAGGAGGCGGAGATCGATGCTGCCAACGCACGAGCCAAGGCAGCGAACAGCACTTCACGGGCTGAGGTCAACGCCATCGACGAGCGCTACGACAGGATCCGAACGGCTCTGCAGCGCCAGCAGGAGGATGAGCGCATTCGGTACCAGCGCGCCCAGCGTGATCGCCAGCAGGATCTGCGCGACTCGCTGGCGGAGCAGGAGCGGCTGGAGAAGGAGGCTGCTGAGAAGCGGTTCCGGGAGATGAAGCGCATCGAGGAGATGCGAGCGAAGGAGGCCCAAGCCGCGGCCGAAGCAGCAGCCAAGGCCATCACATCAGAGCTGGGCCCCAAGCTGGCGCAGCGCATGCAGACCGATGCGATCGGCACGATCCGCGACGTGTTCAGCCGGATCAAGGCCTTGCCCAAGGCGATGCAGATGAGCGTCATCTCGGACCTGTTCGGTGACGAAGCTCGTGCGCTGGCGCCGCTGATCGAGAACACCCAGCTGTTTGAGAAGGCACTGGGACTTGTGGCGAACCAGGGGACCTATGCCGGATCCACGCTGCGAGAGTTCCAGTCGCGGATCTCGACGACGGCATCAGACATCCAGCTGGCGCAGAACCGGATGGAGGAGCTGTCGATCACCGTGGGCGAGAACCTGCTGCCGGCCGTGAAGGCACTGGCTGACGCGCTCGGACCGCTGGCATCCGCGATCGGATTCATCGCCAACATCCCGGTCCTGGGCACGCTGGTGATCACTCTGACTGCGTTGGCGTCAGTGGTCATCCTGCTGGCGCCGGGCATCCTGGCGTTGACGACACTGCTCAGCGGACTGAGCGCAGTGCTGCCAGGGATACAGACCGCATTGATTATCCTGGCGGTGCCATTCATCAAGCTGATCCTGATCGTTGGCCTGGTCGTCGGAGCGCTGGTGCTGCTGGGTGTTGCGCTGAAGGCGATATGGGACAGCCGCGCCCAGATCGGTCAGTTCCTGAGCTGGCTTGGCAACCAGTTCATGAACATGCTCAAGGCGATCGGCAAGTTCTTCGAGGATGTTGGCAAGCGCATCACAGGATTCTTTACGTGGCTGAATGAGCAGATATTCAAGGCCTACGACTGGGTGATCAAGGGCACGCAGGACAACCTGAGGAAGATTGGCGAATTCGCTACCAAGCTCTGGGAGTCGGTCGTCAAGACAATCAAGGGCATCATCAACGGAGTGATGAGGGCGATTGCCAATACCATCAATGCCGCAATCAATGGCATCAATTCGATCATCGACCGGGTGAACAGCCTGCCTCGCAGCGTGGGCCTCTCGATCTCGATCCCGAGGATCCCCACCCTGCCGGTGCCGCAGTTCGCCGATGGTGGTGTCGTCACCCGGCCGACCCTGGCCATGGTCGGCGAAGGTGGCGAGCCTGAGTACATCATCCCGGCCAGCCGCATGGGCGCCGCCTCAGCCGCCTACCAGGCCGGCGCACGAGGAGCGGATGTGCTGGCCGGCCGCGGCACAGGACAGCCGGTGATCAACATCACCACCGGTCCGGTGATGCGCACGCCAGATGGCCAGGACTGGGTCACCACAGCCGATCTGGAGCGGGCCATGCGCACCACGGCCAACGCCATGCTCGGACGCGTCAGGACGCCAGCAGGGCGACAGCTGCTGGGGATCCGATGACCCTCGCCCGCAGCCAGTTCCTCCGGGTGTTCGATGCCGCCGGCGTGACACGCCATCGGTGGCAGAGCTATCACGCCTGGACGACCGTCAGCTGGGAGGGCGCCAGCTGGCAATACCAGCCGTTCGAGTCGAGCGGCATCGTCGCAGGCCTCACAGGCGACGAAGGCGCCATGACGATCACGATGCCGGCGACGCCTACGGCGCTGTCGATGGTCGAGCAGGCCCTGGCGCTGCGGCATCGCATCGAGCTGCGGATCTATCAGTTCACTGCTACCACCAACGATCTGTCGCCACCGGCGGATCAGTCGCTCGTGGCGACATTCACCGGCGAACCGGTCGGTGGCAGCGGCAGCCTCACTGAGCTCCGCCTCGAGCTGGGCAGCCTGCTCTCCCCGGTCGGTGCGACGATCCCACCACGCACGTTCTCGACGCGCCTGATCGGCGCAGGATGCCGCCTATGACCCTGTCCGTCTCCGACCCTCTGGCGCTGGTCGCGATCGAGTCCGGGCTGGTGCAGGCGCCGCTGCGCGCCGACGCAGCTGCTGGTGACCAGCCGCTCGACGATGCGCAGCGCAGCGCAGTCCTGGGCGAGCCGATCCCGATCGTGTTCTGCCGGCGTGATGAGGCGAACGGCAGCGGCGGTGTGCTGGTGTCACCAGCCGCCACCGAGGCCCGGTTCACCAATGACGCGGACAATGCCGTCACTGCCAGCTACCACCTGGTGGTGAGCGAGGGGCGGATCGGATCGATCCAGGTCCGCGACGTGCTCCAGGGCCCATGCCGCCGCGGCACGCACACCCAGACCTATGACCGGCGTGCTGGCACATGGCAGCCCGGGAACTTCATCGTCGATCGCAATCGCCCGCCGCGGCGGTTCTGGACGCAGCAGGTCATCACACCAACGACCCAGAGCCAGATCGATCAGTTCAACCTGCTGGGGCAGGCGACCCTGACTGATCCATCTGAGCTGACGACATATCCGTTCAATTTCTATGCAACCTGGTACGAAGCGGTTCTGGTAAATCCAGCTGCGCCAGACAGCCATGATTCCTGGCAGTACGTGATGCCCAATGGCTTCACTACTACAACCGTCACATATACGAAAACCATTGCAGCCACAAGCTACGATCTGCCCGATGCGACGTTCTACTGCGGATCGATCGGCACCTACACAGGCCTGTCCACGCTGTCGTTCACGACGACAGCTGCTGATGGCAGCGACGCATGGCAGCAGCAGGTCCACCTGTTCATCCGCAATGGCATCGAGGTGCCGCGGCTGATCGAGGCCACGACCGGCAGCAGCAGGAACTATGCCGATCTGGTGCAGTGGTCACTACTGAACTGCGCCAACCTGCCCAGCAGCCTGATCGACTCCACGGCGCTGCTGGCGGCGGCCAATTTCCTGGTTGCCAATGGCCTGAGCTGCGACATGGAGATCAAGAACTCGGGCAATCTGACCGACTTCCTGGCGCAGATGGCTCCGTACTTCTTGCTGGCTGACACCAGGAACAACGGCCAGCGAGGCCTGCGTCCACTGCTCCCCGTCAACCCGGATCACACCATCAAGACCACGGCGCTCACGCCAGTGGCGGTCTTCACCGAGGAGCACATCCAGCCCGGCAGCTGGGAGGTCCAGTACGTGAGCCTGCAGGACCGCTCGCCGGTCTGTGTGCAGGTGCTCTGGCGGCAACAGCCCAGCGATGGGGTCGGCATCATCCGCACGAGCGAGGTGCGATACCGGGACGAGGCGCAGGATGGTCCGTTCGAGCAGCACGATCTCAGCGCGTTCTGCACCCGCGAGAACCATGCCGTGAAGGTCGGCGCCTACATCCGCGCCAGGCGTCGCCATGTGACGCACACCGCACGCCTGCAGCTGCGCAGCCTCACCACCAGCCTGGTGCCGGGTGACCTGGTGCGGGTGACGCTGCAGCGCAGCGCGGAGGGCATAAACGCCAGCGCCCACAACAGCCTCTACGATGTCGCCAGCATCAGCCAGTCGGTGAGCGGCGAGGTGGCGCTGGATCTCACCCACTGCCCGGTCGATTCGCAGGGCCGCAGCCTGGTGGCGCTGGACGTGGCGGCCGCCACAGGATCAGGTATCATCCTGCCCAGCAACCGCAGCGGCGTGAGCTGTGACGTGAACTCAGCCGGCGATACCACCGTGCCGGCAGAGGCCGGCCTGACGGGCACGCCGCTGGATCAACAATGGGTCATGGGGCCGCCTGTGCCCTGGGAGGAGGTGCCGCCAGTGGAGCTGTTCAATGCCGACGAGCACGCCGGCCTGTATTTCCACGCCGTCTACTGGTCCGGCATGCAGCTGGTGGTGGAGCTGCGAGTGTCGCCCACAGGCCGAGCAGCTGCTCCTGGCTTCGGCCCGCTGGAGGCGACGATCACGGGAGAATCGGTCGCCTATGACGAGAACAACGACTTGATTGTTCCGCAGCCAGAGAACCTACCGACGCTGAATCAAACGGTTGAGATCGTCAGGGAGTGGAGCACCTACGACGACTTCTCGACCATGCCGGTGCCGCCCAGCAACCGGATATTCGGCCTGGAGATGCGCGTCAACTTCTCGCCCAGTGACCTGCCACCTGCTGGCACGAAGTACCGGATGACCATTGAGGTCACGTCAACCAGCGGCGGATTCAAGACGCTGGAGATCCTCAACACCGCATACGCCTGGTTTAACTGGTTCATCCCCAGCTCGGCCGACATCCCACTGGGCTCAGCGCCTGGCATCTCCTACTCGCAGTCGTCTGTTTTGCCGGGACTGGAGGCCGCGAGTGAAGCCGAGATGCAGAACGGCACGTTCAAGTCCACGCTGCAGACGGTCACGGGGATAAGCGCAGGCGAGCACTGGATTCGCATGGATCTGGGCTCTGTCAGGGAGGTGGTTGGAATTGTGGTTGGCGCGTTCCATCCCAACAATCTGTGGGATCCGCTGTTCCCCGAACTGGATCAAGAGCAGTTCGACGAAAACCTATTCATGGGATACGAGCCCATCGGGCTGGTGGTTCGCCCGTTCTTGTATGAAACAGTGCTTCAGTCGTCAAACGACGGGATCACATGGAGCAAGGTTTGCCCTGTATTGGGGCAAGACCAGACCGGTCAATACCGCTGGCCGTATCGCAATGGCACGCCTGGCGACGACTGGCCAGTCCTTCACGAATACACAACTGGCGGATCGCCACTGCCGGACAGGGAGCTTCTTGAATACGGCAGAAACCTTATCGTTGACTCACAATGGCCGACTAGATACATGCAGGATCTAAGTTTTGCGCCAAGAATCCCCGTTGGATTGAGAGCGAGATACATCAGGATCTACCTGCCGCCATATTCTGGGCCAGAGGTGTTCCCATTCACCCTGCAAAACCTATCCGTTACTGAGTTTTACGTCAAAGTCAGATCCGCCTAACCATGCCAGCGCCAGCGTTCCCCGCCTTTGCCCCCAGCAGCCGGACCTTCACGCCAGGCAGCTACCTGCAGGCGTCATACCAGT
>Ga0315907_10005797_pt1 | contig 13289 bp, 11 predicted proteins | sample LakEriMetagenome_3_FD_203525 | JGI IMG/M metagenome (GOLD analysis project Ga0315907, IMG submission 203525) | Freshwater fungal communities from buoy surface, Lake Erie, Ohio, United States - Buoy 12 MA123 | ecosystem: Environmental > Aquatic > Freshwater > Lake > Lake biofilm | place: USA...
ATAAACAACAACGCGACTATGCGGAGATTATTGGATTCTGCCAGAGCATGACGGATCCGAGGCTGAAACGTTTGGCGGAGTGTTTTTTTGAAAAGATGGGGGATCGATTTGGCCGCACCGCGGCAGCGCGGAAAAACCATCACGCTCGGCGGGGAGGGTTGGTGGAGCATGTCGCGCAAATGATGCGTTCTGCTAATGCGATCTGTGGCATTTATCCTGAGCTGAATCGGGATCTCATGATCTCCGGTGTCTTGTTTCATGATTGCGGCAAGCTGTGGGAAAATTCTTATCCAGAAGAAGGTTTTGCACAGATTCATTCGAAGTATGGAGAGATGTTAGGTCACATCCCAATGGGTATAGAGCTCGTCAATAAACTTTGGAATGATCTATCAGATACATCTGAGTTCGATGCTTACACAGAAGCCAAACCCGCAACCGAAGAAGTTAGGATCCATCTTTTACATCTCATCGGAAGCCACCACGGACAATTGGAATTCGGTTCTCCAGTGCTACCAAAAACACCTGAAGCTCATGCGCTGCATTACATCGATAATCTCGACGCCAAAATGGAAATGCTACGTGATGCCTACGCTCAAAGCGCGGAAATTGCTCCTGGGATTTACGATAGAGTGTTTCCGTTGGCCACGAACCTGATCAAGCCGCTGGCGGGGTTTTCAGGAGGAGATAATCTAAATCCCGATCCCAACGGGATCTGAGAAATTAGCCTGGGGTCTAGAAGCGAAGCGACGACTACCCCAGGGAAAATGAGATGGAGAATCCGACCCCAGAGAGGGTCGCAGAAATGTCGGCAGCAGGATGCAGCCGCTCCTTGCTTATTCTTGGGTTGCACTAACCGGAGTGATCCAGTTTCGTTGGAATTTTTGCCAGTTCACATTCCAGGCGTGTTCATCATCTGAGCCTGCTGCGATGTATGCCTTGTGAAAAGCCGCTCCGGCGAGGGGCAGATTTTTGTTTTTAGGATCTTGTCCGGTAAGCACAGGATCGGATGAGGGAGGTGTGGTTTCTAACAACTTATCGATCAGGTTGGAGAATTGATCTGCGACGAACTGTTTTGTTCCGTTGCTTTTATCATGATGAAGGGAAATCGGTGTTTTGTATTCGATGATGGGTTTGTCATCGGTGTTGACAGGATATTTTTCAAACAGGCTGCGGGACGCATTCAGATTACCACAATAAAACAGTAGAATGTCTTCTTGGTTAGGAATCTTGAGATACTCTATGGATGCCAGATCTTCTTGGTCGATAGATTGACGGTTGTTAGGAATTTCGTTGCTAGGGATCGGAGATGCGTCATGATGGCCAATGAGAGCGACGATTTCTCCGCCGGGTTGGAAGTTGTGTCGCCATAGCGTGACCTGATCAAAGGCGGTTAGCATGGTTTTTGTGATGACGCCGAATTCATATTCCGAAACCTGAAAAAGTGGCAGCCATTGGACATAGACGCCGCCGGGATTGAGACGTTTTTTAGCTGATTGATAATGCTCAAGGCTATAGAGGCTGCCAGTGCCGCGGTGATAGGGGATGAATAGGTCGGCATTGATCATGTCGAACTTTTTGTCGGTGGCCATCAGGTGGTTGCGACCGTCTTCGACGAGCACTTTCGCTCTGGGATCGCTGAACAAACCGTTGGTGTAGTCAAATCCATCGACCTTTCCGGTCATGTATTTTTTCGAGGCTTTCACCACATCTGGCAGCAATTCGCAGACGGTGACTTCCTTGATGTTTTTGAAATCGGTTTTGTTCAATGCCTCGCCTGCTGTGGCTCCGGTTCCCATGCCTAAGTAAAAGATGCTTTCGGTTTCAGGATAAATCAGAAGCGGGATGCGGGTTTGCAAAATTTGCGACATCCGTGAACTGGTGGAGCCAAGACTGTAGGCGGAGTTTACTTTGATGGAGTGTCCTTTAAAGTCGCTTTGCACGACCGAAATCGTGCCATCGCTGGTTTCCCAGACTTCGACGATATTTTCAGGTTCGTTTCCGGGGACGGTTCCTGTGACGGGAAGTTTCGCGGGGTTGAGAACCGTCAAAGAAAGAATCAGAATAAAAGCTGTTAGAGCTTTCGTTGCGAGAAAGAAAGCGTTTTTCCCAATCGGCATGATCAATGCGATGATAAAATAACTTGCGGCGATAATTTGGACGGAGCGCCACATTCCCAGAAACTGGAGCAAAAGGAATCCGCAGATCATGGAACCGAGAATCGCTCCAACGGTATTGATCGCGGAGAGGATGCCTATGCTTTTGCCGGGTTGATCGGCGAAGCGTTCTTCGCTTTTCATGAGAAATGGAAAAACCGTTCCAAGCACCAGACAGGGAAGGCCGATGGTCGCGAAACCGGTTTTGAACAGACTCCAAACGTAGCTCGCGAACGCGACATCCGTGGCGATCATTTGCAGCTTGTTGGTTTCGGCAAAAAAGATGAACGGAGAGATGGCAACGCCGATGCCGCTCAATATCATTAGGAAAAATAGTGTCTTGATAGGATGTGCACTGTGTTTTGCTAACCATGATGCGAACAATGCACCGAGCGCCAAGCCGATGAGCACGACAATCAGAACCGCGGAAAAACTGTAGACAGAATTTTCATGAACTTGAGCGAACATCCGTGTCCAAAGGACTTCGAGCGCAAGCACGTTGAAGCCAGAGATGAAGGCGAAGGCGTAGATGACATTTCGTGATATTGCTTGCGGTTGTTCGACCACGGGTTCGGCGATTTCTTTTTTCTTCGCTGCCGATTTTTTGGAGCTGTTTGATTTTTGTTCAGGTGCAACAACTGCGGCTTCACCGAGTGTAGTTTCAGGTTTACGTGCAATGAGAAATGAAACCAAAGCGATGGCGAGTGAGATGAAGATCCCGAGAAAGCAGGTGAGTTTGAAGCCTAACAGAATAATGAGAAAGAAACCGGTGATGAAGGCTCCGGCGGCAGCGCCGATGGTGTTGATGCCGTAGATTTTAGCTGCGGTAGTACCGAAGCTGGTTTGAGTGCGGATGAGAAATTGTCCCAAGACTGGAATCGTTCCGCCCATGAAGAAGGACGGAGGGAAAACCATCAACAAAGTGAGCAGGCATTTTAGGATCAGCAGATTCGTGCCTGGGCCGACGGATTGGTAGATGATGGGATATAGGCTGTTGAAATAATTCAGGACGGCCAAGAAGAAGATCCCGGATACGGCTATTCCAACTTCCAGCCATGCGTAAGTGGGGAGTAGCTTTGACAAGCGCGCACAGCGGTTTCCCCAGAACCAGCTACCTATAGCTAATCCTAGGAAAAAAATTCCGAGTGTGATGGCTGCGGCATAGGAAGTATTTCCGAGCAGAAGTCCCAACTGTCGCATCCAGAGAATTTGATAGAGTAACCCCGCAAAACCGGAGAAGAACACCATCAGATAAAAAATACCGCGCTTGGACTGACTCATAGGTGGGTTTTCCTATGGCCTCACTCCTGATGTCTTGCACGAGGCTCGCGTTTGGCGACGGTGTCTGCGCCGGGAGCGGTGACGAAGGGGCCGCCTTCTAATGGAGCAACTCCAGTGGAAGCAACATCCGGCATGTCGGTAGGGCGGCCTGCGAGCGGGAAATCTTTACGCAATGGGAAGAACGGATAGCCCTCCCACATTAGAATGCGTCTGAGATTCGGATGACCGCTGAAAGGGATGCCCATCATGTCCCAGACTTCGCGTTCATGCCAATCGGCCCCCGCCCAGAGATTGACAGCGGTCGGTACAGCTTCGTCTTCGGAGACCTTGGCTTTCAGGCGCAGGTGGCGGGTGTCGTCGAGCGAAGCTAGTTCGTAAACGACTTCGAAACGTGGGTCTTCGCCGAAGTGATCGAGCGAGGAAATATCTAACAACATTTCATAACCTAGCTTTTCTTTGCAGAGTGCTAGAGCTTTTGGCAGTGCTTCGAGCGTGAGGTTGAGCGTGTGTTCGCCGCGGAATTCGAGCTCGGAGATGATGCCTTTTCCGAGCGCATTGTGCAGGGTAGGCAGATCGTTTGAGGCAACTTGGCTAGTGAGGGTTGCTGACATGTTAGGAAAGAGTTCGGTGAAAAAATGGATGGATAAAGGTTTTCAGACGTTTTCTTCAATAAACGTTTTCTTTTGATCCATGGTGGAGTGCTCCAATTCGATTTTTTCCTGGAGTTTCATCAAACCTTCGATGAGGGCTTCGGGACGCGGAGGGCAGCCGGAAATGTAAACGTCGACCGGGATGAGATTGTCGATGCCTTGGAGCACGGCATACGAGCGATACATCCCGCCAGACGATGCGCAAGCACCCATGGCGATGCACCATTTTGGCTCGGGCATCTGATCCCACACGCGTTTCACCGCAAGAGCCATTTTGTAAGTCACGGTGCCAGCGACGATCATGACGTCGGCTTGGCGTGGAGAGAAGCGCATGACTTCCATGCCGAAGCGGGAGATGTCGAAACGGGAAGAAGCGGTCGCCATCAGCTCGATCGCGCAGCAAGCAAGTCCCATCGGCATCGGCCAGAGAGAGTTCTTTCTCATCCAGTTGATCGCGGCATCGACCCGAGTGAAGATGATGTTGCCCTCGATCTTGGAATCGTAGGCGGCGTAGGTTGGGACAGTTGCGGTGCTTTCCATGGTGCGGCGTGGCTTGTGGGAAAGATGGTGGCTTGAGGCGGTTGGCTCAAGTGGATTGTGAAAAATTTCACAAGCAGGGGAGAATGGTAGGGGAAATCCCCCTTGACCTTGTGGCTGATTGGTTCATCTTGATATTGGATGAATGTGATATTTCAGCGCTGCTTTGCTGTGGTCTTCGCGATTTGTGTCGTGAGTCCGCCCTGCTGCTGTGCTTTTTCCCATGAAACTGGGACTTCTGAGGTCTCTTCCTGCTGTGGTGGTAAGAAATCCCCTGATTCAGAGCACGATTGTGGCTGTTTGAAAATGGAAGCCGCCACGGAATGGAAAACCAAAGAAGCGATTTCATTTAACCCTATCCAGCTTCCTAGCTACCCTGGATATGAAATGATTTCTCTTCCAGAATTTACGGAACTCGCAGAAGCGGTGATGAACCATGAGTTTGGGGTCGATACCAACCCACCCGCTCGAAGACGGGCATGGTTACAGTGTTTTTTGATTTGAGAAAATAGGGAGGTCGCTGTGTGTGACCGATTTCCGAGCCTTTGCTTGGATGAATCTTGTCTCGGCTTTTCGGCCATAAAAACCCTATTTTTTACCTTGGAATCTTTCCTGTCATGAAAACGTTTTTTCTCTTATTTCTCCTAACTCTTCCTCAGCTACATGCTCGGTTGGTCGAGTATGATTTAACCATCGCCGAGCAAAAATGGACACCCGGAGATATCAAACCTGTACGCGCGCTGACGATCAACGGCGGAATTCCCGGTCCGACGATACGGTTTCGAGTTGGCGACACCGCACGGATCCGCGTTCACAACCATTTAAAAAAAGAGGACACCTCGATCCATTGGCACGGTCTGTTGTTGCCAAACGCACAAGACGGTGTTCCTTACGTGACCACTCCACCTATCCAACCCGGAACGACGCATACCTTTGAATTTCCCATCACGCATTCCGGAACATATTGGTATCACAGCCACACAGGTTTGCAGGAACAGGTTGGCGTTTATGGTTCGATTGTGATCGAGCCTAAAGGTGGCGAAGCCATCAAGACGGATCGGGACCATGTCGTGGTGTTGTCAGATTGGACACTTGAAAGCGGCGAGGAAGTCATGCGTTCTCTTACGCGTGGCACGGAGTGGTATCAGTTCAAAAAAGGCAGCTCGCAAAGTCTGTTAGGTGCGGCGAAGGCGGGTGCGATCAAAGATTTTTTCGCACGTGAACGCTCACGAATGCCGGCGATGGATATTTCCGATGTCGCTTATGATGCGTTTCTGGTAAACGGTAAGCGCTCGATTCATCTTCCAGGTAAGCCGGGAGAAACGGTTAGATTACGTTTCGTCAATGCGGCGGCATCGACCTATTTTTATCTTCAATCGGCAACTGGACCGTTACGCATCATCGCAGCCGACGGTCCTGCGGTGCAGCCGATCCATGTGAAACGCTTGCTTGTTGGGATGGCGGAAACCTATGATGTGACTGTTAAAATTCCTCTAACAGGAAAATGGGAAATCCGCGCGACCTCGCAGGATGGATCGGGGCATGCGTCGATCTGGTTGGGTGAGGGGAATGAAACCAAGGCACCCGATGTACCGAAGCCGAATCCATACAACATGGATGCTCACATGATGGCGGCGATCGATCAGATGAGCATGGAGAGTGAAAGCAAAGCGGCCAATATGAGTGATGCGGAAGCGCTTGCGATGGAACCAGAACGCCCGCTCGCGCCTTATGCTCGCTTGCGTGCGCTGAGTTCGACGGAACTTCCCTCAAAACTGCCGCGACGCACCATCACCCTGCGCGCGACCGGCGACATGGCGCGTTATGTTTGGTCGTTCAACGGCAAAACCTTCGCCGAAGAAGGCGTCATCCCGATCAAAAGAGGCGAGGTGATACGGATTGAGTTTTTCAACGATACGATGATGCATCATCCGCTGCATCTTCATGGGCATTTCTTCCGAGTGCTGATGGGGCAGGGAAAATATTCACCGCTGAAACACACCATCGATTTGCCACCGATGACCAAGCGCACGATCGAGTTCGAAGCGAACGAAAAAGGGGATTGGTTGTTTCATTGCCATCTTCTCTACCACATGCATGCGGGGATGACTCGGATCTTTTCTTATCAAGGCGATGACTGGGAGCCGCCAGGAAAGTTGAAGGAAGGCACCAACATCATTTGCAATAAGCTCTGCTGCTTGCCTGGAAATCCGAATGCAGCCTCGGGAGCGGTCGATCCACGGCAAATCGGACGCATGCCTCACGCAGGCGGTCATGATCATGACATGCTCTATTATTTTATGGAGGGCAACGTGCAAAGCCATCTCAGCGAAGGTCGTTTGAGTCTTCGCAATTCGAAAAATGATTGGGTCGCGGAATGGCGCGCGGGTTACTCAGATGAAAGCGAATACGAGGTCGATCTCGCATGGGAGCGCTACATCGATCCGAATTTATCGACTGCCTTGGGTTGGAGATTCACGGATTTTGAAGACTCCGACGATAGAGCCTTCGCTGGTGTGCAATACCGACTCCCTTATCTCATCCAAAGCTCATTGCAGGTTGATTCCGAGGGAGATCTGCGTGCGGCTCTGGGTAAGAGCTTGCAGCTGACAGACCGTGTTTCCGGATTCTCGGAAGTCGAATTTGACACCAACACGAAATGGGATTGGCGCGTGGGTCTGGAAGCCACTTTAACTAAACAATTTTCTCTTATTACCGAATTTCACTCGGACTACGGCTTTGGCGGAGGCATCGGCTTCCGCTTCTAACAAAAAACAAACAAAACTATGAAAAAGATACCGACCTTGTTATCCGCTGCAGTTCTCGCATCCTGCGCAACGGGTGGCTCAAATGTGAAACCTTATCTGGCAGACACCTGCATCGTTACCGATAACAAACTTGGCTCCATGGGAACTCCTGTGACCAAAGTCTATGGAGATCAGGAAGTGAAATTCTGCTGCAAACCTTGCGTCGCAAAATTTGAAAAAGATCCACAACGCTATTTGAAGAAAATCCAATGAAAACATCAATTTTATTTCTAACAGCTGTAATGATTGCTGCCTGTTGCCCACTGAAGAAGCCCGTTGAGGTCGATCCCGTAGGCAAGAACTCTAGCGTCGCTGAATCACAGCCGAAATCCACCAAGTCTGCCAAGCCAGCACCGTATCCGCTGAAAACGTGTTTGGTTAGTGGTGAGGATTTGGACTCGATGGATGAGCGGGTTTCGACGGTCTACGAGGGACAAGTGTTTGAATTTTGCTGCAAACCTTGCATCAAGAAATTCCATAAAAACCCTTCGAAATACCAAGCGATGCTGGCGGCAGGAAAATCTTCCTGAGTCCGCGATTGCCCCAGAGATACCTCAGTCTAGAACTATTTTGTTAACCACGGAATGCACGGATTACACGGAGTGGGCGCTTGCGCGCTTTGCTGTCGGATTTTATTTTCATATTTCATTCCGTGTATTCCGTGGTTGAATTTCTTCATTTTCCCATCCATTAAAAATGCAATGACTGAGGAAAGAAAAGCCAGAGTTGCCTGTGTGCAGTATCAGATGCGGAAAATCGCGGACTTCGATGAGTTCGCGGCACAGGTCCGATATTTCGTGCAAACGGCGGGTGTGGATTACGGGGTGAACTATGTGTTGTTTCCGGAATTTTTCTCGGTGCAGTTGCTCTCGGCGATGGAGTCGGTTCCGGCAGAGCAGGGGATCCGAAAAGTTGCCGAGCTGACGCCAAAGTTTCGTGAGCTCATGTCTTTACTGGCGCGCGAGTTTAATACCCACATCATCGCGGGCTCACATCCTGTGCTGAAAGATGACGGACGTTTGCAAAACGAATCGATGTTCTTTTTTTCAGATGGCTCGCTGGTTTCTCAACCAAAGTTGCACATCACGCCATGGGAAAAATCGTGTTGGGGAATCGAAGGCGGTAATCAACTGCACGTCATCCAAACACCGAAAGCGAAGATTGGAATTTTGATTTGTTACGACGTCGAGTTTCCCGAAGCCGCGCGTTATCTAGCAGATCAAGGAATCGAGATTTTGTTTGTGCCTTACTGCACCGATAATCGTCAGGGCTTTTTGCGCGTGACCAAATGTGCGGCTGCGAGAGCGATCGAAAACCAGATCTACGTGGTCGCTGCCGGCGTGGTGGGAAATTTGCCAAACGTTCCGGCGATGAATATTCACTACGGCCAAGCTGCGGTTTACACGCCCTGCGATTTCGAATTCGCCCGCGATGGCATTCAAGTAGAAGCAGATCCGAATGTGGAAATGATGATCGTTGCGGATTTGGATATGGCCGCACTGCATCGCTCACGCGCTGCGGGTTCCGTGACACCGCTGCTGGATAGGCGGACGGATTTGTTTGAGATGAAGGTGAAGTTGAAGGATTCAGGTTCAATTGCTTGAGGAGTCATTCTCTTCAGCGTTTCTCGGTTTCTCGCGGAGGTTGAATTGTAATCTTTTCGCTGCCTCGTTTGCCGGCAGGACTGAGTGCTTTGAGATCGGGGATAGGCACGCCGCGGCCGTCCAATCGTGCGGTGATGGTGTCCCATTCGACGACTCCCTGCTTGTCCAAAGTCATTCGTAATGCCCAACCTGTATTGGTTTCTGGAGTTTCAAAACCGTTAAAAACGAAATTGCCAACGCTGTAGATGATGGGTTTCCCCTTGTAGATTTCTGTTTCTTGGACGACATGCGGATGGCCTCCGACAACGCAGGTCGCTCCGGCATCGATCATTTTTCGGGCGAGTGTTTTTTGCCGCTCAGTGGCCGGATCATGTTCGTCTCCCCAGTGCATGTAAGGTATGACAATGTCGGCTTTGTGAGTTTCGCGCGCGGCTCGAATGTCGGCAAGGACACGCTCGTCGTCTTCGCTCCATGCGCAACCCGCACGATTTTCTCCAGCCTCAAACGAGCGGAGAAAGACTTCGCAGTAACCGAGCAGCGCGATGCGTATACCATGTTTTTCGATTATCAATGGCGTGTGAGCGGCTTTTAGATCACGCCCGCCGCCGAAGTAGGGGATACCGGCTTTATCAAACAGATCGCATTGTTCAGCGAATGCTTCGGGTCCAAAATCGCCAGAGTGGTTGTTTGCGACCGAGAGGGCGTTGAAGTGTTTTTTGAGTAGTGGAATCACCCGAGGATGTGCGCGAAAGTTGTAAGGTTTGCGAACTTCTTTACCGCTGTTAGCGACAACGCACTCGAGATTACCAATCGTCAAGTCGGCCGCTTGAAAATGTTTGGAGAACGGCTCAAACGGATCGATGCCGCGCTCGATGAGTTTACCTGTCTCTTCGTCGTGCGCGATCATGATATCGCCGACCAAAATCACTTTGACTGAGGTCGGGTGAATTTCTTCGGCGAATGAGCGAACGCCACTCACGCAGAAAACGACAATAACCGTGAAAATCATAAGCTGGCGGATTTCGATCTTGGACATAATTAAATTCTGCTGGCAGAGCTTTTCGTATTTCTGGATTGGAGTGAATACAAATCGTATTATCCGCATGTCACTTCGCGTGTGTGCTGATAAAGGAATAGAAAATCGTAAGTGATGAATACGATAAATTAACTGCCATTCCCGCCTAGCAAACAGGGACTCTTCTCATGAAATTCTGAATTGTTTGATCTTACTGAAATTCAAATGGGTTTTCCAAAAAACTCCAAATAAAAGCCACCGTAAACAATTCAATAACGCAGTTTGAGCTTTAGCGATCGCATTATAATCTTACGAAGTCCTTACGGCTTGGACGGAGTGAAACGAAGTCAATTGGAAATTATCAGTTGCTAATGTTTACGATGCATTGACGATTGATGATCCGACTTCGCTAAAGCTACAACGGACAAGTTGTTGATATGTGATTTTGATTTTAGGGGGTAACCCCCTTTTCACTTCCACAGTCGCCCGTTCAGTGTTATTTTCCACGCAAGGTGAAAATGTAAATTTTTAGTATCCATTCATTCAATCCAGCCTTTCATGATCGATATCTACACTATTATTCGTATTCCAAAATCTGGTAGTACATCTTTGGAGAATTCTATTAGTAATAGCCTGTCGCCAACACGTATGTTCAAAATCCCGATGTTGAACAATCCGGATATGCATGTTTCTCAATACGAAAAATTCCGGACCGATAAAAAAATGAGACGTAGCTTGTGGAAAATCTTCCGAGTTCTTAGTGAAGAAGCGATGTGGGATAAAATACGCAGTGAAATGAGCGCAGGTGACATTATATCTGGTCATATCGAATATGGTCGTCCGCATCTTAATCAAGTGAACATGAAGTATATTACTATCATTCGAAACCCTTTAGATCGATTTATCTCAGAGTACAAATGGATACGTCATGGATACCAAAAAAGGCGTATGATTCAAAAACTTGCTCATTTCGGGCGCCCAGCAGCAGCAGGGAAGTCCATGGACTACTATTTGGATTTCTTAATTGATCATGAAGATGCTTACAAAAATCCGACGACGCGATACGTGACAGGTGATGCTTCTCACACAGATCCTCATAAACACCTTGTCACAAATTACTGGCATTACGGAATATTAGAAAAGACCGATGTATTTGCGAAAGGCTTCACGGAAAAAACCGGGCTTCCCTTTGAGTTGGAATACACCAATCTCTCTCCGACCCCATCAAAAATCGCACTTACTACTGTTCAAACTGATAAATTCGAGAGACTTCATACTACTGATTTAGCTCTATATCATAAGCTTTCCGAAAACTTGGCCGTGTCAGCGTAACAGATTATTGAAATCGAAAATGACAAATGGATAATATGAAGCTCAACACCGCAATAAACTGCCATTCATGCATAAGGGATTAATTTTATGTGCTTTGTTAGGGATTGCCGCTTTGTCGCACGCCGCAGAGCGGGTCGCACTGTGGCCAGAGGGGAAGATTCCGAATTTCCAGCCGCAACAGATCGCTGCGACCACACGGGAGGCGAAGGTGCCGGGATTCAAGCCCGCGGAACATGCGATGCCGCATCTCGACTGGTATGAAGCTCCTGCGGAGAAAAACGGCGCATGCATGGTGCTCATTTCTGGAGGTGGTTATCAAAATTGCTGCGACGGGGAATGGATTGAGCGCGTCGCGAAAAAACTCACTGAACTCGGGTTTGTTTGCGTGAATCTGACCTACCGCACACCACGCCCCCAAGGGCTACCGATCTATCAGAGTGCTTGGGAAGATGGACAACGCGCCGTCCGTCTCGTTCGCAGCGAGGCGAAGAAGCGCGGGTTTGATCCAGAGAGGATCGGCGCATTCGGATTTTCCGCGGGAGCTCATCTGACAGTTCTGTTAGGGACTAGCGCGCTCACGCCGGCATACGTCGCGGTCGATGAACTCGATCAACTTCCATGCCACATCAATTTGGCAGTGCCTATTTACACTGCCTACGCACTAACGGATGGTTTAACGGGTCCTAACACGCGTGAAGGCGATGCCAGCGATGTCAAGCTCACGGATGTATTCAAGTTCGACGCCAAGACCTGTCCGATGGCGCTTTTTCACGGTGGAAAGGATGCCTATTCGCCAAACGGTTCGACACAGATTTACCGTCAGCTACGCAGGATGAATATCTCGGCGGAGATCCATCTTTTTGCGGATCGTCCCCATGGTTTCATGGGTGATCCAAGTAAGGGAGAGCAGGGCGCCGCCTATGACCACTGGCTCGACCGTGTTTCGGAATTTCTCCGACAGATGAATTTCGACGGACGCCTCGGCGCGGAGGAGAGTTTGATGGCTCGTTATCCAAATGACGATGCGCGTGGTGAATATATCAAGGAATCGATCTGGCCGGAGGGCAAGATGCCGGATGTGCAGGCGAAGCAATGCGAGCCTTATCTCGAGTGGCACATGCCGAAGGAACTTAAGACAAAGGCAATCCAGATCATTTATTCGGGTGGCGGCTACAGCAGCAACAAACCGGGTGGATTCGAAGTCGCGCCTGCGCGGCGATATCTGAATGAAAAGGGCATGGCTGTTGTGACAATGAAATACCGCACGCCACGTCCAGAGGGATTGGCACCGCACATGACGGCGTGGCAGGATCTCCAACGTGCCATTCGTATTGTCCGCAGTCAGGCGGCGGCGAAAGGGCTCGATCCCGACCGCATCGGCATCATGGGTTCCTCGGCCGGCGGCCACTTGACAATCATGGGTGCGACCAGTTCGAAACAACCATCCTATGCGCCTATCGACGATCTCGATAAACTGTCATGCAAGGTGCAGTGGGCGGTTGCGATCTATCCGGCCTACATGCTCACGAAGGGCGGCGATAAAGGTGGCAATGACGACGATGCAAAGCTCGTCCCTGAGTTCTCGTTCGACCCCGCGACCTGTCCCTTGCTATTGATCCACGGCGATACGGATGTTCACACGGCGATGGGTTCGGTGAAATGCTGGGAGCAACTCCGCCGCATGGGCATCCAGTCTGATCTCCACACGCTGGTCAGTCGCGGGCATTGTTTTCAGAACATGGCTGCACCGGGGACGGGTAGTCACTCTTGGATGGGGCGAATCTGGGAATTTATGAACCACAAGGGGTTTAATAAGTGATTCACGAAAGATAGGAGGATACGATGTTGATGTTGCCCTCCCTCACTCTTCATTTTCTCCTTCCATAGATCAATCATTCACGAATTCTATA
>Ga0315907_10005799_pt1 | contig 13287 bp, 15 predicted proteins | sample LakEriMetagenome_3_FD_203525 | JGI IMG/M metagenome (GOLD analysis project Ga0315907, IMG submission 203525) | Freshwater fungal communities from buoy surface, Lake Erie, Ohio, United States - Buoy 12 MA123 | ecosystem: Environmental > Aquatic > Freshwater > Lake > Lake biofilm | place: USA...
CCTGCTTCGTTGTCGGCGCGAAGATGAGCGCATTCCAACGCAAGTCCGTGCGCTACGTGTTGCTGGATGAAGTTTGGCAAATCAAGCACGGGCTTGTCGCCGAGGCGCGCGGACGGCATCACGACCGATGGAACGCGCGGGTGGTGCTCACTTCACAAGGAGGCTGGCAGCATGTGGACACCGACAACGGGCGCGTGAAAACGGAACTGTTCGAGGCATGGGAGCGCACCGACCGGCGCGAGTGGCATTTCGTGTGTCCCGAGTGTCACACCGCGCAGCCGTGGAAATGGAGCGGGCTGAAATGGGCGGACGAGAAGCGGGCCGATGGCAGCATTGACGACACGGCCATCACTCAGAGCACGCACTACCAGTGCGCGAAGTGCGAGACGAAGTTTCACGATGACATCGCGGCGCGGCGGATGCTGGCCAACTCAGGCCGCTACGAAGCGCAGAACCCGCAGCCGCTCACGGTGCCGGGCAAGCACGTCGGCTTCCATTGCAACGCGCTCACGCTGTATTACGTCGCGTGGTCAACGCTTGTGCTGGAATGGAAAAAGGCCAGCGAGTTGACGGCGGCGGGCGATAAGTCGGCGCTGCAAGTGTTCGTGCAGAAGCGGCTCGCGGAGTTCTGGCGGGACGAAGAGGATGAGCCGGGCGTCGTGCTCGGCGGGGCTGGCTATCGCTTCGCGGACTATGCGAACGGCGAAGCGTGGGAGGGCGAGGTGCATCGGTTCCTCACCATTGACCGCCAGCGCGATCACCGATGGGCAGCGTGTCGCGCATGGAAGTCGGACGGCTCATCGCGCCTGCTTTGGTTCGGGAAGATACTCACCACGGAAGGATGCCGCGAGTTGCAGCAGCGCATGAAGGTCGCGGACTGGGCGACGTTTCAAGATGCGCAATACGAGACCGGCGAAGTGTATGACGAATGCGCGCGCTACGGATGGACGGCGCTGCACGGCTCAGGTGATAGCGGCTTCACTCACAACCCGCCCGGCAAAAAGCCAGTCCGGAAAATTTACTCGACGCTGAAGCAAGCGCAGGCACCGGGCGGCGGCAGGGCGCGTTACGTGTTCTTCGCCAACGAAGGCGGCAAGGACATTCTCGCCAAGCATCGCGGCGGGCATTCGGCAACGTGGGAGATACCGGACGACGCGGGCGTTGACTACCACACGCACATCAACAGCGAAATTAAACGCGACGTGATTCAGAAAGTAACGAAGCAAATCATCCGCCGATGGTGCCGCATCGGGAGCCGCGCGAATCATGGCTGGGACTGCGAGGTGATGCAAATCGTCGCCGCGCTCATCAAGGGCGTGATCGCCGCGCCGGTTGCGGAGGCGGAGAAAGTTGTTGACGTGCCAGAGGCAGCAACGTAGAAGCAGCGCACATCTTCTGCGTTGCGAGCGCAAAACAATCACGGCGGCTTGGCCGATCCGTCCCGCGCTCGCAACGTGGGCGGTGGCTTTTACAAAATGAACCCCACAAATACAAAACAAGCGCCGCTTCCTGACTGGTATCTTTCAGCAGAGAAGCGAACCCGCAGGATGGATAAGTCGGACAACCGCTTCGGCCTTGCGGCTCCATCGCAATGCGATGCGCGCGTGCAGAAGCAAACAGCCTGCGCCGCCTTTGACGCTGCCACTGCGTTATTGCAACGCGGCGAGAAAAGACAAGCCATTGAAGTATTCGCCGAGGCATTCGTGCTCGCGATGGAAACGCCGACTCACAATTAAACGATGACCATCAACCCAAAATTCCGATCACTCATTCCGCCGCTTGCACCGGAGGAACTCGCGCAACTCGAAGCCAACATCATTGCAGACGGATGCCGCGACCCGCTTGTGACGTGGCGCGACATGCTCATTGACGGGCACAACCGCTACGACATCTGCACGCGGCACGGCATCGCGTTCAAGACGGTGGAGATGGAGTTTGCAGACGAGGAGGCAGCGATGGACTGGATGGACGCCAACCAGCTTGGCCGACGAAACCTAAAGCCGGAGGTCGCCAGCATCCTGCGCGGAAGGCGATACAACCGGACGAAGAAGGTGGCGCATCGTCCTGCGAATAACGGTGACAAAGTGGCAACGTTACCACAGCGAACGTCCGAAACGCTCGCGAAGGAGCACGGCGTTTCGTCGCGCACCATCATCCGCGACGGAAAGAAAGCAGAAGCCGTCGAAAAGCTCGCGCTTACAAATCCAGAGGCAGCAAAGGCCATTACTGACGGCGTGAAAAAATTCAACGAGGTAAAGCGCGAGATGAAGAAGGAGCAGCTTGCCAAACCAATCGAGAAGCCGACCGGAAAGTTTCGCATCTTCTACGCCGATCCGCCGTGGAGCTACAACGACAAGTGCGATGCTGGCGCGGTTCAAAGCGGTGGCGCGGAGAAACACTACCCTTCCATGACGATCCCTGAATTGTGCGCGCTACCGATCAAGGCGATGGCCGAGCCGGATGCCGTGCTTTTCCTTTGGACGACTTCGCCGCTGTTGTTTGAGTGCGCGCCGCTATTCGAGGCGTGGGGATTCAAATACAAAGCGTGCTTTGTGTGGGACAAGGTGAAGCACAACATGGGGCATTACAACAGCGTGCGGCACGAGTTCCTGCTGATATGCACGCGCGGCAGTTGCACGCCGGAAGTCGTGAAGCTGTTCGACTCCGTGCAGTCCATCGAAAAGACAGCGAAGCACAGCGAGAAGCCGCAGGAGTTCCGCGACATCATTGACACGCTCTACCCGCACGGCGAGCGCATCGAGCTTTTCGCGCGTGCGAAGCACAAAGGATGGAACACATGGGGGAACGAAGCCTAGAGCTTTTCGAGTCTGGCATTTGCACAGAACGGAGCGACATCCGCGCGCATGTCAGTGTCGTCAACTCGACCATCTACGTTTTCCAAACGGCGCACGGCATCCGAGCTATTGAAAGGCTGAGTCCGCCGATAGCGACCGCAGGCCAGCCGAGGGTGGAAGGCGTCACGGCAACGGGATGGAAGGTGCCTTGGAACGCTATTGAGGACATCCGCTGCGTGCGCCCCGTTCACTGGAATCACTGGTGCGATTTTCGCGAGACAATGAGCACATCCGAAAAAGGAAAGCTCGCCGTGCGTTGCGTTCAATACGCGATGGAGATGGGAAGATTCCCGATATGGCTTCTGGCTGACGAGGACGACCGCGAGAGTGTTCAGATCAAAGGCACGGACATCTTGCTCTTTTGCAAAAAGCGCATCCAAGTCAAATGCGACTGGAGATGTGGCGAAAAGCCTCGCGGCACGGGCAATTTGTTCCTGCAAAAAACGGAGCGCAATCCATTGCGGTTGTATTGACCCCTCAGTTTTGACACGGCGGCTAGGGCATGGCCGACCTTTCCATCACCGCAGCATCCGTCATTCCTTCTTCCTCCGCAGTCATCGCCATCGGCACAGCCGGTGCGACCATCGTCGCCGGGCAGACGCTCTACATCGACACAGCCGACTCGAACAAGCTTAAGCTCTATGACTCGGACGGCTCGGCGCTCACCTCGACGATGGCGGGCATCGCCCTCGGCGGCGCGGCCAGCGGGCAACAGGTGCGCTACGTGACGCAAGACCCGGCGCTTGTGCTCGGCTGCACTATGGCGGTTGGTGACACGCTTTGGGGCAGCGACACCGCAGGCGGCATCACCGCGACGTTTTCGGACTTGGAGGCTGGCGACTACATCACCTGCATCGGCGTCTGCACGGTGGTGAACAGCACGATCAACTTCAAGATGATTCCGGCAGGCGCGGTGAAGGCGTAGTTTGACACCGCCGAAAAGGCGTGAGCATTGACGCCGAATTTATCCTCGCCCTTTTGCGAGTCATCAAACTGCGCGGGCGAGACGTGATCGAAACCGTCTTCCTCGGCGAGTTCAGCATCGTGAGCGGACAGGGCGGCGGGAAGCTCGTCAACACCTCAGTCGGCGGCAAATCATTTTCGTTCTCGCTCCCGGCCAGCATGTCCAGCGATGCACTCATGATCGCCTGCGACCGCGCGCTCCGGCAGTGGGATTCGCTCGACGCGACGCAGCGCGCATTGCTTTTTACGACCCGCAAACAGTCCACCGTGCGGGCTTCGTTCTAAGCTATGGCATCGCTCGTTGACCCTCAAGGCTTCCCGGTTTCATCCAAGCTCCTGCACGCTGCGCACAAGAACAGCGGCGACCGTCCCTATTGGCGCGACGGCATCCGCGACACGGAAAAGGACATCCCGTTCCAAGACTGGCGCACCGTTGTCAGTTACTCCCGCAGGCTCTACGCCAACGACGGCTTGGTGAAGGGCGCGATTGACCAGATGGCACAGCACGCCGTGGGGCGCGCGTGGAACCCGAACTACACCGGCGAAGATGCCAACTGGGGCAAGGAAGCCGAGCAATGGCTGACTGAGGAATGGTTCGGCGTGTGCGACGTGCGCGGCGACCAGTGGGATTTCAAGACCTCGCTTTTCAACGACAGCGTTGCCCTCGACGTGGACGGCGATTTCCTCGTCATCCTCACCGAGACCGAGGGCGGCTTTCCGGCGATTCAGCATTTACCGGCGCACAAGCTCGGCGTGCGCGACACGAACAAGACGACCGTCGAGAAAGGGCCGCTGCGTGGATTCCGTATCCAGCAGGGCGTCATTCTCAACGACCTCAACCGCGTCGTCGGCGTGCGGATACTCGGCGAGACGGAGAAGGACGACCGCGACGTTATCGCCAACGATTGCATCTTCTGTTTCAACGCCACGCGCGCAGACCAGATTCGCGGACTCCCGACATTCTCGCACGCCATCAACGAACTGCGCGACGCATGGCAGTCGCAGCAGTGGGAGCAAATCACGCATCAACTCGCGTCATCCATCGGCCTCATCGAGCACAACGAACTCGGCGCGGCAGACCCGAACGACCCCGGCACCGTGCTCGGCGAGCAAGGCACGGACGAAGAGACGTTCACATCCAAGCGCATGGAAGGCGGGATGATTCGCTACTTCAAGGCTGGCAGCGGCGCGAAGCTGGAGGAGTTTCTGAGCAACAAACCCGGCCCCGCGTGGGAAGCATTTCAAGAACGCATCTTCAAGAAAGCGCTCGTCGGCGCGTGCTGGCCGTATGCGCTTTGCTGGCCGGGTGCGGGACTCACCGGGCCTGCGGAGCGTTCGCAAATCGAACTCGCGCGCGCAACAATCCTCGACCGGCAGGAGCTACTGCAATCCGTCGCTCTGCGCGAGATCCGCTACGCACTGAGCAAGGCGATGAACATCGGGCGCATCCCGCGCTCGACGGACTGGTGGAGGTGGAAGTTCACTCTGCCGCCGAAGTTCAGCATCGACAACGGCAGGGACGGCCAATCACGGCGCGAAGACTACAAGCTCGGCCACAAGAACCTTCGCGGCATCCTCGGCGAGCAAGGCATCGCCTACGACCATCACCGGCGCGAGCGGAAGGGTGAAGTCGCGGACTTGCTCACCGACGCGCTGGAGGTGGCGAACGAAAAGGAAGTGCCGTTCGGATTGGTGCTTTCGCTCATGCAACAGCAGACGGCAACGGCGAGCGTCGGCGGTGGAATGAACGGGCAACCCGTGGCAGACCCGAACGATCCCGCGCCGGAACCCGAGCCAGTGGTTACGCCGCCCCAAGTTTGACACCGCGCGAAAAGAAAATGGGCCGCCACTACGCATTCCGCACAACCTTCGCATCCGGCGCGATTAACACGGACGCGCGCACCATCAGCGGCGTGAGTGTTATCACGGAAGGCCCGGCGCTAGGGCACGGCGTGATGATAGACGCGGAGAGCCTGAGCACCGTCAAGACGTGCGCGGAGACTTACGGCAGCGGGCTGAAAGTGAAGATGAATCACCGCAGCGGCGCGGATGCCATCGTGGGCAGGCTTTCAAGCTTCCGAATTGAAGGCCAGCAACTCCGCGCGGACTTGCAGCTTTTGAAGTCGCATCCGCAAACGGCGGTCGTCTTGGAAATGGCGGAGACGATGCCGGAATCCTTCGGACTGAGCATCAGCTTTTCCGGCGCGCTGGAAGGCGAGGAAGGCGAGACGCAGTTCATGCGCTGCCTCGAAATCTACTCGTGCGACATCGTGGACTCACCCGCTGCAAACCCTAGCGGCCTATTCTCCAAATTTGACACCACCAACAATCAACACACCAAGCCAATGCTTATCGAAACACCCGAATACCTCGCCCTAGTCGCTGAACACAAGACCACCTGCGAGCTTGGCGTGAAGCTCAAGACCGATTTCGAAGCGGTGACCGCCGAGAAGACGGAACTGAGCGCGAAACTTTCAGAGGCTCAAAATAAACTCACCGACGCTGACAAAGCGATCACTGAACTCAAAGCCTCGATTGAAAAGACGGCGGCAGAACATGCCGCCGCTCTTTCCGACTTCGACAAGAAGGTGAGCGCCAAGGCCGCGACGATGCTCGCGCAGACCGGCACCACCCCGGTTGTCATCGGCAGTCCCGCAGCGCCGGAGCCGAATGCAATTATCACGCAGTTCAACGCAATCACTAACCCCATCGAGCGCGTCCGGTTCTATCGAGCCAACAAGGTCGCAATCGACGCCACGTTCTCCAAGTAATAATCACCCATAAACCAACATGCCTTACACTAATCTCAATATCGCCCGCCTCGCGAATGCCGCGCTGGAGGGCTTCGTCAAAGAGCTTCTGCCGCTCAATGTCTTCTCGCGCTCCTACTCGCCCGATGTAGTCGGGCGCACTCAGGGCAACGTCGTCCTCGTCCCGCTCATCGGTGGCCTCGTTGCCACTACGTTCGGCGGCACCTACGCCATCACGACCTTCGCCAAGAGCGTCGTGACCGTCACTATCAACCGCCACAAGATCGTGCCCATCGGACAGACCGACTTGGACGCCATCAACAACAGCGACTCCAGCCTCGAAAGCTTCGGCTTCCAGCAGGGCGCGGCGCTGGCGCAGGCGGTGATGGAGGACGTGCTCACGCTCGTCACCACGGCAAACTTCACATCCGTCACGACCTCGCTCGCGGCGAATCTCAACGTGCCGCATCTCCGCGCAGCTCGTCTCGCGCTCAATCAGGCCAACGCTCCGAAGTCGCCGCGCTTTGCGCTGCTTGACGCGGTGGGCATGGATGCGCTGCTCGGCGTCACGAACTTCGTGCAGGCGCAGATGTTCGCAGACCAGAACGTCCTGACCGAGGGCAAAATCATGCGTGCGCTCGGATTCGACTTCTACGAACTCAATTCGAGCTTTGTTTCCGCCGCCTCCGTCAACGCCTTCATCGGCCACGGCAGCGCCATCGCAATCGCGATGCGTTACCTCGCACCGCAGCGTCCCGAGGAATACGACAACGCGCAAGCCTACAGCGACCCGACTACGGGCGCGACGGTCGGACTCCGCGACTTCTACGACCCCGCCACCGGCACGCGCTACATGGCGCTGGAGTGCAACTACGGATACTCCGCTGGCATCACCAACGGTGCGCGCATCATCAAGCGTGACGACTAGCCTTTAGGCTGGATAGTTCATACAGGAGCGCCGAACTCAGCAACGGGTTCGGCGCTTTTGTGTCTTGGCTTCTTCGGCCTGCCGCCCTTGCGACCGTTGCGCCGAGCGGCGCGGGCCTTTGCTGCGGTCGTGGCAGAGCCGCCTTTACTTGCAGCGTCTCGGAGCCATGTCGGGTAATCGTTCATGCGTTGAGCTTTTTCGCCGCTTTGTCAGCCGCAATCTTTGACGTGTGAGTGGATACGCACGCGCCCTTCACGAACACCGCAAAGGGCTTCATGCCGGGCCAGTGTCCGACAACCGCTTTCGGCGCGACTGGTGCGGGCACCACGGGCGCAGCGACCGCGACGGTTTCGGTTTCAGTCGTGATGCCGAGGAGTGCTGCGAGGAAGGGGTTATTCATATCGTTCATGGTGCTACGCTAAACCCAAGCCGCTTCGGTTGCAAGGAAAAAGAAAAGAAAAAAGACGATTGTTTGCAAGTCGTTGAAACGTGTCCACACTACGCATGAAGAAAAAAAGCGCCAAGGCTTGACGTGGCGCTGGCGTGCGCGTAAAACGCAGGCTTATGAATGCCCATCCCGCAGACTCTTCGCCGCCCGTGTCGTCTTTGGAACCTCTCAGGGATGGGCCGGAACCGGGTGGCACGGGCGCGCGGACTCCGCTGATTTCCCTAGCGTGCATCACCGGAAATTGCGCTGAATACATCGAGAGATTCATTCGCAGCTTCGCGCCGGTTGCGGATGAAATCGTGCTGGTTCGTGCGATTGGATGCGCAGAACCGGACGCCACAATGGAAATCGCCGCGCGTGTTTGCGCCGAACTCGGCAAGCCGTTCGTGCCCGGTGAATACAAAAACGGCCACTACATTTGTCCTGAAAAAGGACATCGCAAGCACGCGAAAGCGTTTGTTGAGGCAGCTCGCCAAGAATGGCCACATGTGGACGACTTCGCCAAGGCGCGGCAGAGCGCGTATGACCTTGCAAGCGGCACCTACGTAATGTGGGCGGACACGGATGATGTGCTTTTGAGCGGCGCGGAACTAATCCGCGAGCACGCAGAGCGCGGCGCATACACGTGCTTCATGTTCCCGTATGCCATTCACGGCAAAGGGCTGGCGGTGCCGCGTGAGCGCATGATGCTTCGCGGCTCAGGCAAATGGGTTTGCCCGGTGCATGAGCATTACGAGTTTGCGATTCAGCCGGTGCAAGCCATCGAAGACGAGCGTGTGGTGATTCAGCATTTGCCTCACCGCGAAAAGACGGGCAGCAACGACCGCAACCTTCGCATTCTCCGCAGCATCCCAGACGCCGAGATGACGACCGGGCTGCTCTATCATTTGCACATCGAGCTTCTCGTCATCGGCGACATCGAGGGCAGCGTGGAGGTGGCGAAGAAGGTGCTCGCTTGTGACGACCTCGGAAGGCCGGAGCGCATGGAGCTTTTCATGAATCTCGCGCAAGTCAGCGAAGACCCGCGCCAGAAGGAGGCGCTGTATCACCAAGCATATGCAGCAGACCCGCGCAGGCGCGAGCCGCTGCTGATGCTGTGCAACAACGCCATGAACAACTGCGAGCCGGACATTGCGCTCGCCTTCGCGCGGCAGATGATGGCGACGGACAGGCCGGACGTGAAAGAGTGGAACGAAAGGGCCGCGCTTTACGAATGGCTCGGTGATGACATTTACGCGCAGGCACTTCGCGCTAATCGGATGTTCGGCCCGGCTGAGGTTGTCCGGCAAGAACGATTTAAGAAGGAAGGCGGTGCACGCATCGCGCTCATCCACGCCACACGCGGCAGGCCGAAGCAGGCGGCGCTGGCGCGCAAGGTGTGGCTGGATTCGGCGGCACGTCCTGAGTGTGTGGAGCATATCTTTGTGTTCGACACGGACGACACGGAAAGCCATTGCCTCCGCCGCTTCCATCACAGCGAGATGCCCGCGGGCGGCGGGTGCGTGGCGGCGTGGAACCGCGGCGCAGGCGTCGTGCGCGCTCCTGTCCTCGTCCAAATGTCGGACGACTGGACACCGCCGCACAAGTGGGATGACCTCATCCTCGCGCGCATCGGCGACGTTACGCAGCCGCGCGTGCTGGCCGTGAGCGACGGGCACCGCACTGACAAGCTGCTCTGCATGGCCATCTGCACGCGCAAATACATCGACGACATGGATGCGTTTCTTTTCCATCCGTGGTTCACCGGAGTCTATTCGGACAACTGGTTCACGCACAAAGCATACGAGCGCGGTGCGATCATCGAGGCGAGGGACTTGGTATTCAAGCATCATCACCCGGCGTTCAGCGGCGAGAAGCTGGACGCGACATACGCGGAGCAGAACTCCGTCCAGAGATACGAAGAAGGCCAGAGCGTATTGCAGGAACTCATGCTCGGCAACGACTGGTCAACCGTGCCTGGGTGGTTCAACTACTACGGCTTTTACGGCTCGATTGCAAAGCGTCTGCAAGACGGCGACACCATCGCGGAAGTCGGCGTGTGGATGGGGCGCTCAATTATCTTCATGGCGCAGACGCTCAAGCGCATGGGCAAGCGCGTGAAGCTCATCGCCGTGGACACGTTCAAAGGTGAGCAGAACCAGCCGGAGCACGTCGATATCGTGAAGGCACACGGCGGCAGTCTGCGCGCGGTATTCGAGGTGAACCTTGCCAGATGCGGAGTCGCCGACATGGTGCAAATCATTGAAGGCGACAGCGCCGACAGCGCGGCCCTTGTCGCGGACGGCTCACTGGCCTTTGCTTACATTGACGCCGCGCACGAATACGACGGCGTAAAGCGCGACATCCTCGCATGGAAAAGCAAGGTGAAGGCTGGCGGAGTGCTTGCCGGGCACGACGCGCAACATCCGCCAGTGATGAAGGCGGTCGAGGAACTGCTGCCCGGCGCGGCAGTCATGCACCCGTGCTGGATTCAGCCGCTATGATTCTCTCCATCCTCACGCCCGCCGTGCCATCGCGCATGGCTCAACTTGCGAAGCTCTGCGACGAACTCGCGCGGCAAATCGGCGGGCTTGCCGTGGAGCACTTGACCCTGCTCGACAACAAGCGACGCACCGTCGGCGAGAAGCGGGATGCCCTTCTGCGCGCGGCACGGGGCGCATACGTGGCGTTCGTGGACGATGACGATTGGATTTCGCCGGACTACGTTGCCGAGCTTGTGAAGGCGGCGCGGGAAGGGCCGGACGTGATCACGTTCTGGCAGGAGGCAACGGTAAATGGAGTGACCGCTGAAGTTGAGCATCGGCTTGGAAATCCGAATGAAGCATTTCCCGGAAACGGGAAAATCAAACGCAATGCGTGGCACACATGCGGTTGGAAGCGAAGCCTTGCGATCCAAAGTCATTTTCCGGCAAGCTCTTTTGGGGAAGATTGGGCATTCGCCGCACCGCTCTGCGCGATTTCCGGCCTGCGCGAAGTCCACATCCCCAAGGTGCTGCACTACTACCGGCACAGCAGCGAGACGACCGAGGCACCGCCGCCGTAGTTTGACACGGCGCGGAAAGTGTGACCTTTTCGACGCTTTCCGCAGCGGGCCTCAAGACGGCAATGCAGACCTCGCTACTCGGCGAGAGTGTCACCATTCGCGGCGACACATACCGTGCCGTCATTGACGACGTGGTGGCATCGGAGATGTTCGCGGCAGGCGGATCGATACCGAGCGAACCGATTTCAATCACGATCAAGACGCAGACCTTCCAGCCTGACCTCGGCCTCGGCGAGCGAGTGACGGCGCGCGGACGCAGCTACACCGTGCGGCAGATCACGCGGGACGAAATCAGCATCACGTTTATCGCCGAGCACACGGCTAAAAGGTAATGCTCCAAGTCCGCATCAATCTGGACGACGCCGGGCTGCGAAACCTCATGGCGCGGTGGATGGTGAAGAAGCGCAAGACCGTCGAGGATGGACTGCTCATCGCGGCGCGCACGCTTTGCAAGGCGTTCATGGATTTCAGCCTGCCGCGCGACAATTTGAAGATGGAGCGGCTCGTGAAAAGCGACATCCATCGTGCCTACGCCGGTCCGTCTGATGTGTTCCGAGACATTCGGCAGATGGGGGACGAGGAAACGGCGAAAGCATTCTGGGCGTTCTACCAGACTGGCAAATATAAACGCGCGGAGAAAATAATGCAGGCAAAAGCTCCCGCATTTGCAGGCTTGAAAATTCAGCCATTCGACGGCGGCTCGGCGCACAAGGCGGCGCGAGGCGCGCGCGGCCATGTGGTAAAGAATGCCAAGCCGTCGTTCGTGATTAAAGACGGCAGCAAGAAGGGCAAGCTCTCGCGCTACATCGCCAACAAGCAGGCAAACGTCGGCATGGTGAAGGCCGGATGGGTGGCGGCGTGGCGCGACCTCGGGCGCGTGCGCGAAGTGCCGAAGTGGGTGAGCCGGATCAAGGGCAGTACTTACGGTAGTGCGGAAATGCAACTCCAAGGGCAGACCAGCCAGCACATCCTCATCCACAACGCCGTCCGCCACGCGGACGAGGCGATTGATCAACGCTATCAGAACACCATCGAAGCCGTGGCAGCGGATAGGCTCGCGAAGTTTTTCAAAAAGCAACTCGGCCTGATACAAAACGAAAATGCACTCGCAGCCTAAACACGATTTTCGCCTTCGATTCAAGGCAACCGGATCTGTTCCGATTCATCCCTCCGCTGGTGAGGAGATAGCGAGTGGCGTCTGTGACGACTACGGAACAACGGTCTCGTTTAGCGGTCGGGCGGCTGCTGAACGAATCGAAATCCGACGCGAGCTCGACGTTTGCACTGTGGAAGTTTTTTGCACCATGCTATGAGCGAACCGCTAAAATACAAAGCCGAAACCGCCGTTGCATCCTACCTCGGCACCGTCGCCGCTCAAAACGGGCACGTCATTTTCAAGGGGCAGAACCCCGGCGAACAGACCCCGCCGTGCATCGTCGTTTCCGTGGGCAGCGTAGCGGAGGCGTTTGCCGACGCGCTGCCAAAGCGGATTCAGATCGGCATCGAAATCATCTCGCCGATTGACACCGACCAAAATCAGGACGGCATCGCAGGCGCAACGAACGACCGTGCGCTGAACTGGAGCGCGCACCGCTCGACGGTGCAGGCCATCGAAGCCGCAATGCAGGACGTGGTGGCGCTGCAAACCCATTCGAACAAGGGCAATCTCTCGACCTCGCGACCCGTCACAGGTTTCTACGTTTACGACGTGGAGGAGGAAAGCCAGCAGAGCAATTACGCTGGTGCGGAGCGGATGCTCATCAGCGCACTCGGCTACGTGTTGACGGCGGAGGCGCAAGACAACTGACCGTATTTTGACACCGCTGCCTTGGCATGGCAGCAATCGCAATCACAGCCGGAAGCGTTATTCCGTCGAGTTCAGCCGTCATTAAATACGGCGTGGCCGGTGAAACAATCACGGCAGGGCAGGTGCTTTACGTTGAGCCTGTCACGAACCTGATGAAGCTCTGCGATGCGAACTCAACCGCAGCCATTGCCACGGCTGCGGGCATCGCGCTGAACGGCGCAAGCGTCAATCAGCGCGTTTACTACTGCACCGAGGACACCGGCGGATTCGCCATCGGCGCGACGATTCTTTCCGGCGACACCCTTTGGACGAGCGCCACGGCTGGCGGCATCACCAAGACGGCAGCAGACCAGACTAGCGGCGTTTATTCGACGGTCATCGGCGTGATGACTTCAACCACCCTCGCCCAAATCAAGATCGTGGCGGGCGGACTCATCGCCTAAATTTGACACCACCCACCCTATAACATGGCTGCAAAAACTCACGGCACCGC
>Ga0315907_10005803_pt1 | contig 13279 bp, 14 predicted proteins | sample LakEriMetagenome_3_FD_203525 | JGI IMG/M metagenome (GOLD analysis project Ga0315907, IMG submission 203525) | Freshwater fungal communities from buoy surface, Lake Erie, Ohio, United States - Buoy 12 MA123 | ecosystem: Environmental > Aquatic > Freshwater > Lake > Lake biofilm | place: USA...
GTCGGATGGAATGTCGGTTTCAAACCGAGGATAGGGTCGGACTGATTCGGGGTGGCGCGCCGGCTCAACAAGCCGCCTCAGTAGCTGCGCCAGATCAAAGGGGGCGCGTTGCAGCGTTATTTGATCGCGATTGATCCGAGAAAGATCGAGCAGGTCATCGATAAGCCGCACCATGTAACGCAGCTGCCGATCGACCACTGCGAGATGCTCCTTTTCGAGCGCTGTCAGGGGCGCGTTGCGCAACAGAGCCAGCATGTTTCGAGCAGGTGCCAGCGGGGCGCGCAATTCATGGGCCAGGAGCGCGATGAATTCATCCTTGCGCTCCTGCTCTTCCATCAGAGCCTGCTCAGCCCGGTGTCGGTCGGTCACATCGAATGCGATCCCCAGGACGCCGCATACTTCACCTGCCGCATCGCGCTCGGGAAACACCTGGTAGTCGTAGCGGCACTTCATGCCCCCGAAAGTCAGGGTTTGTTCAAACCGCACCGGCTGTCCGGATTCGATCACCTGACGCTTGTTTGCCGTCAGGCGCTCAGCCTCCTCGGGATCATCCAGTAAATCTCGGTCGGTCAGGCCCAGCAGCGACTGCGCAGAGCGCCCGGATAGAGGATTGCGGACCCAGGTGATCCGCAAGTCACGGTCTTGTCCGAAGACCAGGATCGACCCGCTGTCCAGGGCTTTCTCAAGCCGTTCGGTCGCCAGACGCAGCCGCTCTTCGAGTTGTTCTCGAAAGGCGTTGACGCTGCCCCAGCACATCCACAGCGGTTCATCCTGCGGCGTGGGCTGTGCGCGCCGCACGCGCACCCGCATGCGGCGTGGCACATTCGTGCCGGCAGGCAGGATGTTCAGGTCGAACTCCAGGCCCTCTTCACCGGCCCGCAAGCGGCTGACCGACTCGGCCAGGAGCTCATGCTGCCCGGGCGCCAGAGCAACGCTCCAGTCCACCGCTTCGCAGGGCCCCTGCTGCGGCCAACCGAACACACTGCGGGCGGCTGGATTGGCGTACACCACTCGGGCCGCGCGGTCGATCATCACGACGACACTGTCGGGGCTGCCTTCGACCGCGGCAAACATCGCATGAGCGACTCGCGCGTCCATCAGCAATTCCTTCGCATGGCCAACCCGAAACGTGCGCCTGTTGTCAGGCAGCCTGAGTGGCGCCTGCTCAGAACATGGTTGCAGTGGCTGTCCGGGCCACGACGGTCAAGACCAGCACGCCCGATACCGCCAGACCGGCTGTGGCCAGGGCGCGCCGCGCACCGGCACCCTGTGTGCGCGAAGCGCGAGCCCACAGGCGCATTGAAGTAACGCCCAGTAGGGCCGCCGCCGCCAACATGATGCCGCTGGCCAACCAATGATCAGGGTGGGCCACGACATGCTGCATCAGGGCCAGGGCGCCTGTGTCGTGAGGGCCTTCGTGCGCCTGCACCGGTGTGACGAGGGTCAGCGCCATCAATGAGGCATATGCAGGTACAGCGGACAGACGACCGAAACGAAGGGCAAAGCGGCGGGCAGACATCGGGAACTCCAGAAGATCAGTCAGAAGCAGGGTGCAGCCGTCGGGGTGACGACAGGAATACGGGCAAGGGCCAGCATGGATCAGGCCGACAGCAACCCGCGATGTTCGATGAAGGCAATGATATCGTCCAGACCACTGCCGATTTTGAGATTCGAAAACACGAACGGGCGTTCGCCGCGCATCGTTCGGGCATCACGGTCCATGACCTCCAGCGAGGCCCCCACATAGGGCGCAAGGTCGATCTTGTTGATCACCAGCAGGTCAGACTTCATGATGCCGGGCCCGCCCTTGCGGGGAATCTTGTCGCCTGCGGCCACATCGATCACATAGATCGTGAGGTCGGACAGTTCCGGCGAGAACGTCGCGGCAAGGTTGTCACCGCCCGACTCCACAAACACAATCTGCAGCGCCGGAAACGCGCGGACCAGGCGATCCACCGCTTCAAGGTTGATCGAGGCGTCCTCGCGAATGGCCGTGTGCGGGCAGCCGCCGGTTTCAACACCCAGGATGCGCTCGCGCGGCAAGGCCTCGTTGCGCACCAGAAATTCGGCGTCTTCGCGGGTGTAGATGTCGTTGGTCACGGCCGCGATGTCATAGCGCTCGCGCAGCCGACGGCACAGCGCCAGGGTGAGTGCGGTCTTGCCAGAGCCCACCGGGCCGCCGATGCCAACGCGCAAGGGGCCGTGGGATCCGGAGTTCAGAGGTGCGGACACAGGAGATGCGGACATGAATGACGCCAGGAAGGTTCAGGAACGGAAGAGTCGGGAATACTGGGTTTCGTGACGACACGAGGCCACCGCCAGCAGCGGCGCGGCGCTCGACCAGTCCTGCTCGGGCAGGTCCAGGGCACGACGCAACGCGTCGTCGATGGTCGGAGCCAGACTGCGTAGCAACTTTTGCGCCGAGATCTGGCCCATCGGCACCGCCTTCATCAGCACCATCGCCTGGTTTTCGACAAAGCTCCACAGACAGGCCAGGGCCGCGCTGCGTTCATCAAGGTCCAGCCTGTGGCAAGAGATCGCCCAGGCCACCGGCAGCGCAAGCGGGTCAAGTGCTTCGGCCATCCAGGCGTCAGCCGCTGCATCCGGCAAGACCGACGCCAGCCAGCGCCCGAGCGAGTACCCCATCTGCTGCGACTCCAGGCGCAGTTCGGCCGTCTCGCGGGCGGCCAGCGCAGCATCGTTCAGGGCACAGAGTCGCGCCCGCAGCGATGTCGAGGAGAGGTCCGGGGCGTCGCGCATCGCACGCAGCGCAGCCAGCATGAGCGGCGTATCAAAGCTCGCCAGCGTCAGCATCAGCGCATCGCCGATCCATTGCGCGGCACTGGCCTCGTCGCGCACTGCGCCTGTCTCGATCGCCCATTCCAGACCGTTGGAATAACTGTAGCCACCGATGGGCAGCGCGGGGCTGGCCAACTGCAGCAGGGCGATCTGCTTTTGCACATCGCGCGCGGGCGCATCGGACAGGATCAGGGGCGACATGCAGCCTCAGCCTTTCCGTGCCGGATGATCGTGATCGTGATCGTGATCGTGATCGTGATCGTGATCGTGATCGTGATCGTGATCGTGGCCGTGGCCGTGATCATGGCCTGCATGGCGGGCATCAAAAATGTGAATGCGCCCACCGTGACCCTGGTCGTCGTGCTGGTGATGCACATGGCTGTGGCCGTATGCCCCGGACTCCGGCTGAAAGCCTTCGCTGACCCGATGCACATGACCACCGAGCCCTTCGATCATGGCCTGCAGCACATGGTCGGGCAGCAGACGCAAGAAGCCATTGCCCACCTGCAAGGGGACATGCCGATTGCCGATGTGATAAGCAATGCGTGCCAGTGCGGGTGCATCGTGTGCATGCACCTCGAGCAGGTCTTCGGGTGCAGCTTCCACCGCCACCACCCGACCGTCTGAGAGCAGCAGGCGATCTGCATGGCGGATCAGTGTACCCACCGGCAGATCGACGCCAATGTCTTCGCCTCCGAGCAAGGTGGCACGAAACCGCGAGCGCTCTCTGAGTTCGAAGGGCAGCTCAAGCACCGCATCAGCCGGGCGGTCTTGCCCGGTGAGGGCGTGGGCGATGGCCATGGTCATCGGTGTGCCATCCCGCGTCAGAACAGAAAATAGCGTTGCGCCATGGGCAGGCTCGTGGCTGGCTCGCAGGTCAGCAGTTGCCCATCGGCCCGCACCTCGTAGGTTTCAGGATCGACCTGCATGCGCGGGGTATAGCCATTGAGCACCATGTCCTGCTTGCGCAGCGTGCGAATGCCCTTGACCGCCACCACTGGGCGACTCAAGCCCAGGCGCTTGCCGATCCCCGACTTCAGTGCAGCCTGCGATACAAAGGTGAGCGAGCCCGCCGTCAGTGCCTTGCCGAAGCTGCCGAACATGGGGCGATAGTGCACCGGCTGAGGCGTGGGGATGGACGCGTTCGGGTCGCCCATCAGCGACATGGCGATCGTGCCACCCTTGATGATGATCGACGGCTTGACCCCGAAAAACGCCGGGCGCCAGAGCACCAGATCAGCCCACTTACCCACTTCGACTGATCCCACCTCGTGCGCAATGCCGTGGGTGATTGCGGGGTTGATCGTGTATTTCGCGATGTAGCGCTTGGCGCGCCAGTTGTCGTTGCGCGCAGTGTCGGCACGCTTGTCGTCGATGACGAGCGCACCACGCTGCTGCTTCATCTTGTGCGCAGTCTGCCAGGTGCGCAGGATGACCTCGCCCGGCCGGCCCATGGCCTGACTGTCCGAAGACATCATCGAAATGGCGCCCAGATCATGCAGCACGTCTTCTGCGGCAATGGTTTCTCGCCGGATGCGGCTTTCCGCAAAGGCCAGGTCTTCCGAGATGCTCGGGTCCAGGTGATGGCAGACCATGAGCATGTCCAGATGCTCATCGAGCGTATTGACCGTGTAGGGGCGTGTGGGGTTGGTCGACGAGGGCAGGACATTCGATTCGCCGACCACCTTGATAATGTCCGGGGCGTGCCCGCCGCCCGCACCTTCGGTGTGGTACGTGTGGATCACCCGACCTTTCATTGCCTCGATCGAGGCCTCGACGAAGCCCGACTCATTGAGCGTGTCGGTATGGATGGCCACCTGCACATCGTATCGGTCGGCCACCGCCAGACAGTTGTCGATCGCAGCGGGCGTAGTGCCCCAGTCCTCGTGCAGCTTCAGGCCAATGGCCCCGGCCTCGATCTGTTCGGCCAGCGGCCCGGGCAGCGACACATTGCCCTTGCCGGTGAAGCCGATGTTCATCGCAAAGCCTTCAGCCGCCTGCAGCATCTGCGCCAGATGCCACGGCCCCGGCGTGACCGTGGTGGCATTGGTACCCGTGGCCGGTCCCGTGCCGCCACCGATCATGGTGGTGATGCCCGAGGCGAGCGCCTCTTCGATCTGCTGCGGACAGATGAAATGGATGTGGGTGTCGATGCCGCCTGCAGTGAGGATGAGTCCTTCGCCTGCAATGACTTCGGTGGCGGCACCAATGGCCATGGTGACACCCGGCTGAATGTCCGGATTGCCCGCCTTGCCAATGGCAGCGATGCGTCCGCCCTTCAAGCCCACATCGGCCTTCACAATGCCGCAGACCGCATCGACGATCAGCGCATTCGTGATGACCGTGTCCACCACGTCGGCAGCCAGTCGCTGCCCCTGGCCCATGCCATCGCGAATCACCTTGCCGCCGCCGAACTTCACCTCTTCGCCGTAGATCGTGTGATCGGCCTCCACTTCCAGCACGAGGTCGGTATCGGCCACGCGAATCCGGTCGCCGGTGGTGGGGCCATACATTTCCGCGTACGCGCGGCGCGAGATCTTCGCCATGTTCAGCCTTTGCGGGAAGGAGCAACCGGTTTCCGGGCAGCCGGTTTGCGAGCCGGCGTCTTGGCCGGGGCCGCCTTCTTGGCAACCGCTCGTTTCGCAGGGGCGGCTTTGGCGTCGAGCGGGCCCATGACCTGCTGTCGGAAACCATAGACCATGCGATCGCCTGCGTAGGCCACCAGCTCGACCGTGCGGGTCTGACCGGGCTCGAATCGCACCGCCGTCCCGGAAGCAATGTTCAGACGATGGCCACGTGCCGCCTCGCGGTCAAAGTCCAAGGCGGCGTTGGTTTCACCGAAGTGGTAGTGCGAGCCCACCTGAATCGGACGATCACCGGTATTGCGAACGGTGACCGATCGGCTGGGCCGCCCCGCATTCAGTTCGATGTCGCCATCATCAACAAACAATTCGCCGGGGATGATCATCAAGGTCTTCCTGAGAGAAACGGGCAAGGCGCCTGAGCGTGCATGCGCCCACGCGGTACATGCTGCATTCAAACCACCGGATGGTGCACGGTGACCAGTTTCGTGCCGTCGGGAAACGTGGCCTCCACCTGAATGTCAGGGATCATTTCGGGCACGCCATCCATCACGTCGTCGCGACTGAGCAGGGTCGTGCCGTAGTGCATCAGGTCTGCAACCGAGCGACCGTCCCGGGCACCCTCAAGCACCGCAGCCGTGATGTAGGCAACGGTTTCCGGGTAGTTGAGTTTCAAGCCCCGTGCACGTCGCCGCTCAGCCAGCAAAGCTGCTGTGAAGATCAGCAACTTGTCTTTTTCTCTTGGGGAAAGGTCCATGTGTACGTGTCCGATCGAGTAAATCAGGTAGCCCAGATTCTTGGCGGGTCGCCCGGCGCGCCGATGACCACCGGTCTGGCAGCCGCCCACAAGCCTTGAGCCGCCACCATCACGGACTGAGCATCATCGGCCAGCAGACGGGCGACCAGCAGGCCCGGTTCGACCAGGCTGGTCGCGCCTTGCATCCGCGCGTGCACACCCTCAGGTGTCTCGCAGGCGGCGGCCAGCGACGATCGCCAGGTATCGCGCAGACCATCCATAGGACGCGCCCCGCTCGACACCGCCCAAACTGTGCACGCCACGGTCCGGCCTCCCCATCCCAGCGAGGAATCGAAGACCCGATCCGAAGCACGCGCCACCGTGCGCTCATGCCATCGCGCACGGCCGTCGACACTCAACTCCACTGACTGACGCAGCATGCCTTGCAAGAACCGTTCCTTCATCGCGGCCCGGCCCATCACCATGCATTCCCAGCCGATCATCCGTGCATCGCCCATCAGATCGATGCTCAAGGACTGGTCGACCTGAGCGGCGTCATACACGATGGTCGGTTGCGGCAGCCATTCGAGTGTCGCGCCCGACGCCACCTTGATGCGGGTGCGCGCACAGGCACCGTCGCGGTGCGCCCGGTACCACTTTTGTGCGCCGGGCGTGGTGCACAGCACCTGCGCATCCTCTTCCAGCGCGACGTCGATCTCGAGCCGATCGCCCCCCACGAGGCCACCCGGCGGATGCACGATCACAGCCTGGCAACGTCCTTGGGGCAGGGGGAGCGCCCGAATCAGTCGCAGCGGACCTTCATGCCGGTTATGCGCCAGTCGCGTGACGCCCGCCCGGGCCGCGAAGGCCAGATCCAGGCGCGCATGCCAGCCCTGACCCGATACCGCAGGCGGGGTCGCAGGGTTCATGACCCGTGCGCCCTACAGGCGAAAGATCTTGCCCGGGTTCAGCAGGCCATCCGGGTCAAATGCCCGCTTGATGCCACGCATGAGGTCGATGGCATCTTCGCCGGCCTCTTCCACCAGGAAGCCAATCTTGTGCAGGCCGATACCGTGCTCGCCTGTGCAGGTGCCATCCATGGCAATGGCCAGTCGAACGATCTCGTCATTCAGGCGCTCGGCCTCGGCGACTTCCTTGGGGTTCTCCGGGTCGATGAGCAGCACCGCATGGAAATTGCCGTCGCCCACATGCCCAAGCAGAGCAGTGGGAAAGTGGGCTGTATCCAGAATGGCGCGCGCGCCCGTGATGGAGTCGGCCAGACGCGAGATCGGCACGCAGGTGTCGGTAGAGATGGCGCGACATCCAGGGCGCAATTGCAGACAGGCAAAGTAGGCGTTGTGGCGGGCATTCCACAGGCGCGTGCGGTCCTCGGGCTGGGTGGCCCATTCAAAGTCCTGCCCGCCCTTGGAGCGAGCGATCTCCTGCACGATCTCGGCCTGGTCTTTCACGGAAGACTCCGAACCGTGGAATTCGAAAAACAGGGTGGGCGCCTCGCGCAGCGTGGTGTGGCTGTGCGCATTGAGCGCGCGAATGGTGATCGGATCAAGAAACTCGCTGCGGGCCACGGGCACCCCCAGTTGAATGCTCTCGATGACCGTGCTCACGGCATCGCGCAGGCTGGGAAAGTTGCACACGGCAGCCGACATCGCTTCAGGCACCGGGTACAGCTTGACCGTCACTTCCGTAATGATCCCGAGCGTGCCTTCCGACCCCACGAAAAGGCGCGTGAGGTCGTAGCCCGCCGACGATTTCTTGGCGCGCCCACCGGTGCGAATCACCTTGCCCTGCGCGGTCACGACGGTCAGGGCAAGGACGTTTTCACGCATCGTGCCGTAGCGCACGGCGTTGGTGCCCGAGGCCCTCGTGGCCGACATGCCGCCAAGCGAGGCGTCGGCACCCGGATCGATCGGGAAAAAGAGCCCGGTGTCCTTGATCTCGGCATTGAGCTGCTTGCGCGTGACGCCCGCCTGCACCGTGCAGTTCAGGTCTTCGGCATGGATCGCGACCATGCGGTTCATGCGTGAGAGGTCGATGGTCAGTCCGCCCTGGACTGCCAGCAGATGGCCTTCGAGCGATGAGCCCGCGCCATAGGCGATGATCGGAAACCGATGTTCGCGGCAGGCATTGACCGCTTCGACGACATCTTCAGTACTTTCCGCGAACACCACCGCATCGGGCGGTGTAACAGGGAACGGCGATTCGTCACGGCCATGATGATCACGCACCGCCTGAGCCGTCGAGAATCGTTCGCCGAAGTGGGCGCGCAAGCGTTCAGCCAGTGCCTGCGGCAGTGGTCGCTTCAGCGAATCAGTGATGGCATAGGGATGGTTCACGACGGCCTCACGGTGTCAACGTACAAGACAGTCGATCATACCTGCGGCCGTCTGCCGCGGCCCTATTGAACCGCATTGCGCAGCGCCCGGCCTTGCGCCCAGGCCTGCAGGTTGTCCAGGAAGATGCCGCAGACCCGCCCCGCATTGCCCTGGGAATGACCCGCAGAGTGGGGCGTGAGGATGACGTTGGGCAAATCCCACAGCGGTGACTCGGGCTCAAGGGGCTCGCGTGTGAACACGTCCAGATGCGCACCGGCCAGATGGCCGCTTCGCAAGGCATCGATGAGTGCCGCTTCGTCGATCACTTCACCGCGCGCCACATTGACCAGGTGCGCGCCGCGCGGCAATGCAGCCAGCGTTCGTGCATCAACCAGACCACGGGTGCGCTCGCTCAGCGGACACACCAGCACCAGCCACTGCGCATCGTGCAGGGTCTGGCGTAAACCATCGTAGGTGACCGTCGGAAAGTCGGGGCCAGCCGAAACAGCCTGATGCCGGACCACTTTCACTCGAACTCCCAGCACCTGCAGCAACTCGGCAATACGCCGACCGGCAGGCCCCCACCCCACCACCACGGCGCATTGGCCTTCCAGATCGGGAGGAATGGCCTCGGCCAGCAGCGGTGCCCAGCGATGCTCACGCTGCGCCCGTGCCAGGGCCGGAAAACGCCGGGTGAGCGCCAGAATGCCGGCGATCGCCGACTGAGCGACGATGGGTGCGTTGGCGCCCGATGACGTACTCACGGCCACGCCTCGCGCGCGCAGCTCAGCGTAGATCGGCCGGTCTGCACCGGCTGAATGGGTGTGCACCCAGCGCAGTGCCGTGGAAGCACGCAGCACCTCGTAGCAGGCCGCCAGCGTATCGCCCACGACAAACTTCGTGGAGCGCCCGGTCACATCGCGGGTGATCAGCGCGATGTTCACCGCCTGCCTGGCGGCCTCATCGCATTCGCCGAGCAGGACCGGGCGCCAGGGCCGTTCACCCAGCCGCTGGCCGATGCCCGGACCGATCTCCTCAAAGGCAGCGCGCGACATGAGAATCGACAGCGGCTCGTGGTGCATCGTCAATCATCCGTCCTGTGTGCAGACCTGCTGCGCCTGAACTGTTGCAATGTATTCGGCGCTCGAGGCTGCGATGCGGGCCAGTTGCCGGCGACACGCCAGAACAGACACGGGGATGTTCATGCTGCGGATCTCGTCAGGTCTTGTAGGAGGGGTCGATGCGATCGAGCTTGCGCAGCAGGCCCGGCCACTCCATGACGCCGAAGGGTCGACGCGTGCCGCGCTGATAGTTGTTCCAGGTGGCTTGCAGAACGTCCGCCGGCACATCGACCATCGGGGTGTTGCAGGCCATGGCCGCCAGTTGCGACTGGCAGGCTTTTTCCAGCCGGTGCATCCAGTTGAAGGCCTCCCCCACGGTGCGCCCCACGGTCAGGGCCCCGTGGTTGCGCAAGATCAGCGCCTCGGCATCGCCCAGATCGGCCAGCAGCGATGCCTGCTCAGCTGTATCGAGCACCACGCCCTGGTAGTCGTGGTAACCCGCTTTCAGGAACCGCATGCCGGTTTGCGTGATGGGCAGCAGGCCGCACTTGAGCGCCGACACGGCCATCGATGCCCAGCTGTGCGTATGAATGACACAAGCCAGTTCGGGTCGTGCCGCATGAATGGCACTGTGGATCACATAGCCAGCCTTGTTGACCCCGTAATCGAGATCACCGAAGTCGGGGCGCGACAGGATGTTGCCGTCGATATCCACCTTGATGAGACTGGACGCGGTGATCTCGTCGTACATCATTCCGTACGGGTTGATGAGGAAGGCCTCGCCGTCTCCGGGCACGCGCATCGAGATATGGTTGGCCATCATGTCCGACATCCCGTACAGGTCCACCAGCCGGTAGCAGGCGGCCAGATCCACCCGGGCCTCCCACTCCTGCGGCGAGCAGCGCTCGCGCATTGAAGCAATGACCAGTCGTCCGTCTCGCAGATATGCCGTCTCGCTCATCGTGTGCGTCCTTTCAATCGGATCCCAATGACAGATTGCTGGGTTGTCGCTTTTCGATCGACCACTTCAACAGCGCCGCGCAACGGTAGACCGCATGCGCAAACTTGCCATAGGGCAAGGTCAAAAAAAGCGCCATGACCACACCGAGATGGACCGCAAGCAGCACCGCCATCGCGCCAGTATCACGACCGGCCAGCAGGGCCAACCCGGTGAATGCCGTCATCCATAACAGCCCAATGAAGCCGCGGTCCATCGGCCGCTGCGCGGGATCGCCTTGCAGGGGATGGCGCTTGAGGTTGAGCCAGAGCAAGCCCGCGGGCCCCACCAGCAACCCCAGGCCGCCCAGAGTTCCGAGCACCACTGGCAGGCTGGTCAGCGCATAGGGCGCCTGCCAGCCGAATACGTAGTGGTACAGGGTCGCCACCGACGTGGACGCAAAGCACAGCATGAAGCCATAGAACGTGGCGTGGTGAAGATGGCGCCGGGCATGGGTGAAGCGGTCATCTTCGTTGTTGCATCCGTCGCCATGGCCGCCGTCGAGATACTTCAGGCGCAGCGCGTCATGGCCTGCTTCAGCCAGTGCCTCGCCCATCGGAACAGCTGGCCCGCCCGGTTGCACCGAACGCCAGAAGCGAGCCGCGCCCACACCAAGCGCCAGCAGCACCCAGCCAGAAACCCCGCCAAACAGGGCGACCAACAGGTTGTGCGGAAACACCGCATAGAAATTGCCGGCTAGCGGCTCATGCCACAGCGAGCCCGTGGAGGCGAGCCCCAGCAGGAGAAAGAACGACAAGCCCGCGGCCAGCGCAAGCGCCACGGTCAATCCATTGCGCCGGTACAGAGCCCCCAGCACGGCAGGAAACGCATGGTCCGCATAGGTGTCGCCACGCACCCGCGCCATGGCCTGCGGCACTGCCACAGCGAAATCGTGCGGCGGCGCGTACTGACAGGCGTGCAGACAGGCGCCGCAGTTGTGGCACAGGTTGGCCAGGTAATGAATGTCCGAGGCGCCGAATTCCAGTCGTCGGGTCATGGCTGGAAAGACTGCACAAAACCCTTCGCAATAACGGCAGGCATTGCAGATCTGCAGCACCCGGGCCACTTCGGCTTCGTGGTCGCTCAGGGCGGCCACACCTTCTGAAGGCCGCCCACCCGCCCCCAGGTGCGCGGCTTCTCGTGTCAGGGCGTCGAGCGTCGTCATGCATGCGCCCCGATGTTCAGCGCTGCTGCAGCGCAGGCGCCGGCGATCCGCCCGAAGGCCGTACCGATCGACATGCCGACCCCGGCCGTATACCCCTTGCCCAGCACATTGCCCGCCATCATCTCGCCTGCCACGAACAGATTCGGACTGGGACGCCCCCCAAAGTGCACCGCAGCGGTCTCATCGGTTTTCAATCCCAGATAGGTGAAGGTCACGCCGGGGCGTACTGCATAGGCATAGAAAGGCGGGCGGTCGATCGGCAGCGCCCAGTGCGTTTTAGCCGGCAGCAGTCCCTCGGTATGGCAGTCATCGAGTTGCGTGTGGTCGAAGGTCCCGACACGGCAAGCCGCGTTGTAATCGGCCACAGTGCGCACAAACGCGGCTTCGGGCAGCCCCAGCGCTCGCGCCAGTTCAGGCAGGCTGTCGGCCCGCGTGCCCGGGAACACCGGTGGCATGAAGCGCCCGACCGCCTTGGCATCGATCACTGACCAGGCAATTTGCCCCGGCTGCATGGCCACCAGACGGCCCCAGATGGCATAGCGCTTGGGCCAGAAATCCTCGCCCTCGTCGTAAAAGCGCTGGGCGTCGCGATTGACCACCACGCCCAGTGATACGCAGTCGATGCGGGTGCAGATGCCTCCGTCATAGAGCGGGGCGCGGGCATCGATGGCTACGCAATGGGCCTGGGTTGGATCACCGATGGCATCGGCTCCGGCGTCGAGCATGTGCCGCAGCACGACGCCCATGTTGTAGCGGGTGCCCCGGATCAGAAAATTCTCGGCAGGCCATTCGCCCGCGGCATTCTGGCCCCAGGCTTCTCGCATCCATGGGATATTGGATTCGAACCCTCCAGCCGCCAGCACACAGGTGCGAGCCGCGATGCGCTCACTGCCCACGCGTGCGGCCACAAAGCGATCGCCTTCCAGTTCAATGCCATCCACAGGGCAGTCGTAGCGTACCGCGATGCCCAGCTGCTCGGCGCTGCGGTAATAGGCATTCACCAGCGCCTTGCCCCCGCCCATGAAAAACGCGTTGGTGCGCGAGACATGCAGCGCACCCGAGAGGGCCGGTTGAAACCGCACCCCATGACGCTGCATCCAGGGTCGGCATACGGAGGAGTCGCGGATCACCCGGCGCGCCAGTGCCTCGTTCGTCTGACCGCCTGTCACCTTGAGCAGGTCCTGCCAGAATTCCTCTTCAGGATAGGCATCAACCAGCACGTCCTGCGGCGCATCATGCATGCAGCGCAAATTGCGCACATGCATCGAATTGCCGCCGCGCCACGCGCGCGGTGCCGCTTCAAGCATGAGCACGCTCGCCCCCGCCTCACGCGCCGTCAGCGCGGCGCACAGGGCGGCATTGCCGCCTCCCACCACCAGAACGTCCACTGTTTTCATCGCACGCCGACTATAGGGCCTGAGGCCATCGGAGCCAAACGCACGGTCATTCGAAGAGCCAGCGCTCGATATGGCGCGCCACACTGAGCCCTGTCTCACCCAGCATCGGACAATGACCTGCATGTGGGATCACATGCGCCGTGGCTTGCCAGGCCGCAGCGGTATGGCGCAGTGCAGTCAGGGGTACCCACGGGTCCTCGCGCCCGCCC
>Ga0315907_10005807_pt1 | contig 13274 bp, 16 predicted proteins | sample LakEriMetagenome_3_FD_203525 | JGI IMG/M metagenome (GOLD analysis project Ga0315907, IMG submission 203525) | Freshwater fungal communities from buoy surface, Lake Erie, Ohio, United States - Buoy 12 MA123 | ecosystem: Environmental > Aquatic > Freshwater > Lake > Lake biofilm | place: USA...
AATGGTGCTGCCATTTGGCCCTCACATCATGATCAAACCCTGCTGAACATAGCAATGAAATAACGCTCTATTTCGCTTGGCTCAGCCCCCATCACAGCGCGAATGGTCTGTCACGCGCAGGGGATTTCCCCCGCCGATGACGGAGACAAACAGATGAACACGATCCTTCCCACCGAAAACCAAGACTGGGGTTTCTGGGGCACCATGCGCGAACATGCAGCAGAAGCCTGGCCGATCGCTTTCACCGCGATCCACAACGCGACCAGCACGGATCCCGCCTCGGTCCGCGCCTTCCTCGACAGCCGCTACGGGCGCCACTTCGCGGATGGGGTGAATGGCCAGATGCATTACGGCGCGAGCCTCGCGGACGCCATCGCGAAGACCACCGCGGAATGGATGGGCTGGCGCATCACGCAGCGCACCAGCCGCGAGACAGGGATCCCCGCCGGCCTGCCCTACCTGACGGGCTTCGTGATCAACGAAGGGATTGCCGCCGAAGCGCAAGACTGAAGCGCCATACGCCGCAAGGCGGCGCCGCACTGCCCCGCAGGGTCCGCCCGCGGGGCTCCCGGCAGTAGGGGCCGATGGTCGGCGCCCGCAACCGGAGACGAAGACGATGAAGCTTTCTGACACACAGCGGATTGTATTGAGCCATGGCGCGCAGCACCCGCAATTGCTGGCGATTGCGCCGAAGCATTTGCCAGTCGCTGCCTGCCGCGCGGTGGTGAACAGCCTGATCAAAAGCCGCTTGCTGATTGAGGTTGCTGCACCGCGCGATCAATTGGCGATGGTGTGGCGGAAGAATGAAGATGGCACGCCGATCCTGATCCAAGTGACGGATGAAGGGCTGCGCGCGATTGGCATTGACCCGAATGAAGGGCGCACTGCGCCCGACACGGCGCCACAGGGCGGGGAAGACAACGCGCCGCAGGCTGAGGAGCAACCTTCCGCCGAGCCCGCCCCAACCGCGCGAGAGGCGCCCAACATGGGAAGCGTGAACCTACGCGAAGCCGCCGAGCGCTTGCTGGCAGCCTGGGAGGAAACGCCACCGGCGAACCCGGATAAAGACCCGGTTGCGCGCGCGATGGACATGTTGCGCAACGCGCTCTCACGGCGCGGCACACGCGCGACGGGCGCGCCACGCAAGCCGCGCGAGGGCACGAAGCAGGCAGTGGTGGTGGCGATGCTCCGGCGCCCTGAGGGCGCGACGGTGGCGCAAATCGCCGAGGCCACCGGCTGGGCGCAGCACACGGTGCGCGGATTCTTTGCCGGGCTGAGAAAGCGCCAGGGTATCACGGTGGAGATTGCGGAGCGTATCCGCCAAGTCGGCCCGAACAAGCAGGGCGCCAAGGGGTCCTACACCATCTACCGCGTTGCCGGGTGACGCGTCGCAGCCACAGCGGCATGAATGATTGCCAAGCCCAGGGATCATCACGATCCCTGGCGCTTTATTGCCTTGGCTCGGGCGAAACACAGCGCGAAGCGTCCGTCACGCGAAGGGCATGCCGCCCCGCAGGACGGAGATTGAAGATGCAGCAAACGGAAACCGCAAAACTCAAGGGTCTCGCCGAACACGCCCGGCTCAGCCACGCGCATTGGCTCGGCGCAGCGCGGAAGGGCGGCGCTGGCAAGTACGGCCCGGCCTATTGCATCGAGGGTGCGGGTGTTTGGCGCCGGAGGCTCGTCGAATTACTGATGCAAATTCGCAATGCGGAGCCGGCGAAATGAGCGCCGGCGTGCAGCAGCGCTGGATTGTGCTCGGCGCCGATGGCCGGCACATTTCGCTTGGGCGCACCGAGCCCAGCGAACCGGAAGTGAATACCGCCAGCGACGCGCTTGCCGCGCAGGGGCTTTCGGGATGGCTCGTACGCATGCAGGGCGACTACTACAGTCGGCGCAAAACAAGCGTCGAACCCCTCCAGCGCATCGGCGCTGATCACGAAGCGGACTGGGAATTGGCCCTTGCCGCATTCCACGCAGCGCGCCAGCGCGCCACTCACTGACGCTTCTGAACCCTCACCAACGCGCGGCGGGAGGTCGCCGCCATGGCTGAACTGACACCCTCCACGCGCGAGGCCGCACGACGCCTTGGCGTCAGCGACACCACCATGCACAAGGCCGAACGCTCCGGACGCATCACGCGCGAACCGGACGGCCGATGGGATATCGCCAAGCTGCGCCTACAAATGCGCGAGACAGCGGACCCGCAGCGCTCCCGGCTTAGCGGCGGCACGGCGGCCGAGGGTACGCCCTTCGCCCGGCTGAAAGTTGCGCAGCTCGCCCACGGCTTGATGTGGAAGGCACGCAGTAGGCCGGGCTCGCTGATCCCGGTAAGCGGGCAGCGGCCTTGCCAGTAGTCCATCAACCGTGCGCGGAAGATGCGGGTGCGGCGGTTGCGGCGCACCAACCCCTCTCCGGCGAGGTCGGAGATCGCCCGGTGCACCGTCATGCGCGATGCCCCAAACTGGCGCATGAGGTCCGCCTCCGGCGGCACGCGGCCGCCAGGCGAGATCTTTCCGGACAGGATCGCGCCCGCGACCGCACGGCGGATCTGAGCGTGCAACGGCGCCTCTCCGTCGAGAACGAACTCGTTCACGCCGACAGCACCCGTGCCAGCACGGAGCCGACGCGCGCCTCCGCCGCGGCACGGGCCGGGTGCACGCCGTCGGTGACCACGCGCCGCCCGCGCGCCCACACCTCGCGGATCGCGCCGTCGCGCGCGGCGAACACCAGACTGTCGAGCACACGGTCGCCCGCGCGCGCGGCGAAGGCGGGATGTGCCGGGTCGAGCAGGACAAGGTCAGCCCACGCCCCCTCGACCAGTCCGGCGGCGCCGGACGCCAGTGCCTGCGCGCCACCGGCGCAGGCCCCCTGCCAAAGCGCGCCGCCAGTCGAGCCGCCACGCCGAGCCAGCACGTTGCGCCGCCGCTGCGAGAGCCGCTGGGAGTACTCCAGCGTGCGCAATTCCGCCGCCGCCGACACCAGCACGTTGGAATCGGTGCCGACCCCGAAGCGGCCGCCGGCCGCGCGATAGGCGGCGGCCGGAAAGATTCCGTCGCCAAGATTGCTCTCGGTCACGGGGCACAGCCCGACGACCGCGCCGCTGCCGGCGATGCGCGCGATCTCAGGATCCGTCGCATGGGTGGCGTGGATCAGGCACCAGCGCGGCGAGAGCGGGATGGCGCGCGACAGCGCCGCGATCGGCGTCGCGCCGAGAATGGCGCGGCAGGCCTCGACTTCCTTGACTTGCTCCGAGACGTGGATGTGGACAGGGCGGCCCTCCGCCAGCGGCAGAAGGTCGCGGATCTCGCCGATGGTCGCGGCACGCAGGGAATGCGGCGCGAACCCGATTCCGGCCCCGTGCAGCGGTGCGATCGCGCGAAGGCTCGCGGTCCAGAGCCTGCCGAAGCCGTCGCGGTCGGACAGGAAGCGCCGCTGGCCGGGCGTCGGCGGGGCGCCGTCAGCCTCTCCGTGGGCGTAGAAGCACGGCAGCAATGTCAGGCCGATGCCCGTCGCGTGCGCTGCTGCGGCGATGCGTTCGGCCATCTCGGCGATGTTGGCGTAGGCGCTGCCGTCGGGTGCATGGTGGAGGTAGTGAAACTCACCGACGCGGGTGAACCCGCCTTCCAGCATCTCGGCGTAGGCGAGGGTGGCTATGGCTTCCACGTCCTCGGGCGTGAGGTGCGCGAGGAACCGGTACATCAATTCCCGCCAGGTCCAGAACGAATCCTCGGCATCGCCGGCGTGCTCGGTCAGCCCGGCCAAGCCCCGTTGGAAGGCATGGGAATGCAGGTTCGCCAGCCCCGGCAGGGCAATCAGCGTGCCGCCCGCCTCGCCCGGCGTGATGCTTGCGATGCGGCCGTCTCCGTCGACCTGAATCGCCACGTCGCGTACCCAGCCGTGCGGAAGAAGGGCTTCGGCAAAAACCATCTCGCGCATGGCAGCGTCCTCGGGCGGATAAGGTTTCATCGATAACGCGAACCCGTCATGGAGGCCAGGGCGTCTTGGGCATCGCCGCGGATCTGCTTATCCAGGACGTGCGGATTGCTACCATGGTGGGTGACGGGTTGGCGGCTTGCACCCGATGGCGGCGTTGATTTGACACTGGCCGAGGAGGATCCCGCAATCTGGGATTGGGACCCTGCCGTGGATGAACGCGCGACCGGCGATAGCCCATCCGTAGTGCTGCCCAATCCGGGTGTGATTGCCGCGCCTGCCACGATCAATGTGGAAACACCAACAGGTGTCAGCTTTGCCGCAATGGCAATTTCCTGGGCAGCGGTCGGCAGTGCCTATCTGTCAGGCTATGAACTGGAATTCCGCCCTGCCTCCGTCGCCGTCTGGCAGGGCTATGCGGGCGGCTTCGGCGCCACCGCCGTCGCCATCCCGACCGCGGAGCCCACCGCCTTTCGTGTGCGCGCCCAGGCGCGCAGCGGCGCGGTGTCGGGTTGGCGCGAGGCGCTGGTGCCGGCCGCCGCGTCGGGCCTGGCCGCGACCGGCATCGCCGGCGGCGTGCGGCTGTCGGGCGGCTTTCCCGCGGATGCGGTGCGGCTGCAGGTCTTTGAGTGTCTGTCCGCGAACATCTTGAATCTGTTGAGTCCCCTGTGATTCGCTCGGGCTGGAGCGATTCGCGGAGGTGTTGCGGATGTGGACGACGGAGAACCGGTCCCGGTATGACCGGCGCGGGCTACGCTACCCGAGTGACATGACCGATGCCGAGTGGGCGTTGATCGCCGGGCTGATCCCGCCTGCGAAGCGCGGTGGCAACGCGCGGACGGTGAACCTGCGCGAGGTGGTCAACGGTCTGCTCTACGTGCTCGGCACCGGCTGCCAATGGCGCGCGATCCCGAAGGACCTGCCGCCACGCAGCACGCTGCATGGCTACTTCATGCGATGGGAGTGGGACGGCACGCTCAATCGGCTTCACCACATGCTCTACGTGCAGTGCCGCGAACAGGCGGGACGTGAGGCCAGCCCAACGGCGGCGATCATCGACAGCCAAAGCGTGAAAGGCGCAGAAAAGGGGGGCCTTCGATCGACCCACACGGCTACGATGGCGGCAAGAAGATCAAGGGCAAGAAGCGCCACCTCCTTGTCGACACGCTCGGCCTGATGCTGCACGCGGTGGTGCACAGAGCTGGTCTGCAAGACCGTGACGGCGGCGTGTTGGTGATGGCGACGCTGTTCGGCATGTTCCCGTTCCTGCGCAAGCTCTACGCCGATGCCGGCTACCAGGGTCCGAAGTTCCAGGCCGCACTGAAGCGCGTGCTGCGCCAGGTGAAGATCGAGATCGTCCGGCGCTCCGACACAGCGCAGGGCTTCGAGGTGCTGCCCCGGCGATGGGTCGTCGAACGCACCATCGCATGGCTCAACCGATGCCGGCGCCTCGCCAAGGACTGGGAGAACCTCAGCCGCACCGCGCTTGCATTCCTCCGCCTCGCATCCATTCGCCTCATGATGCGAAGGCTCTGCCAACCTTGAGAATGTTCGCGGACCGACTCTGAGGCCAGCAGCGCCAGCCTCACCGCCGCCACCAAGCTGGCCGCCGAGCCGAGCGCACTGCCCTGGGATCGCACCGGCGTCACCACCGGCCAGGCCCGCTGGTACTGGCTCCGCAGCGTCTCGGCCGAGGGGAATGTCTCCGCCTTCGCCGGCCCGGTCACCGCCACCGCCCTCTGATCGGAGAACGCCATGCCGGCACGCATCGATGACCTGCTGGTCCTCAACGCCAACCTCAACAAGACCGACTTCGCCAAGTACCTCCGTGACCGCGAGGCCGTGCTGCCGAATGACTTCGGCGGGCTCGGTGATGGCGTGGCGGATGATCGCACCGCCATCCAGGCCGCCTTCGATCGCGCTGGCGCGGACCAGAAATTCGCGATGATCCCGCCCGGCACCTGGAACGTCTCCGGCACCGTCACACTGCCGGGCGGGGCGCGCGGCCTGATCATGCAGGGGACCATCCGCTACACCGGCACGGCGCCGACCTCCGTGCTCGTGCTCGGTGATGGCGGCACCATCCGCAACGCCGAGAAGCTCTACACCGGGCTGAACGTCATCCGGCAGACGATCTCCGACTGGTCCTCCGAGGCCGATATCGGCATCACCGTGCGCAACGTCGATGCCAGCCAGATCGAGTTGCGCCGGGTGGAGGGCTTCACCATCGGCATGCGCACGCTGGGCGATGGCCGCGGCGTCGAGGACAGCACCTTCACGCTGGGCCGCATCGTCAACAACCGCATCGGCCTCGACATCTGGTGCGCCACGGCCACCGCCTGGAACACCTCCATCCGCTACTACGGCGGGCACTTCGCCCAGGCGACGGGGGTGAATGCGGCACAGGACCGCTTCGGGGTCCGATTCGGGAACGAGGTGGGCGTCTACTCCAACCACAATCGCCACGTCTTTGACGCGCCAAATTTCGAGCTGCGCCAGGCCGGCAGCAACATCGCCATCCCCTTCCTGAACCAGACCTCGGGCAGCGCCGTCATCGCGCGCAACATGCGCATGGAGGCGTGCTCGCCGCTGGCGGCGCGCCACACGGCCGGGGCGCAGGATTGCGAATACGACATCGCCTGGACCAACACATACCTGGTCGGCATCGACTACACGGCCACGGCCAATCGCTGCGGCAATGCGGTGATCAACCGGCACCGCGCGCCGGCGTCGCGGTTTCAGCGGTTCCTGGCCGGCGTGCCGAACATTCGGGCGGCGGCGTTCCGCCAGTCGGCGACCGAGGTCGGCGTGGAGGGGCTGATCACCATCGCCACCTCGACCACCACCGCGACCTTCATGGCGGATTTCTGCTTCAACGGGCTGACGGACCTGACGCCGACCGACCGGGCGGTGACGCTGGCGGCGAACCGCGGGCTGGGGTGGATGCTCGATACCTCCCAGGCGAAGGAGTTCGCGCTGGCGCATTGGCTGACAAGCGGGGCGTCGGGCGGGCGGTTGTTCGTGCGCGTGTTCGATGGCGCCGGGAATGTGCGGGAGGACATCGCGGGCGACGTCCTGGCATCGATCACCACGATGCAGTGGAACGGGCCGGCGAAGGGCTGGAATGCCGGCGCGCCGATGGATGACGCGAACTTCAATCGGCGGCAGACGATCCGCGTGGGGGCGGCGGTGGCCTATGCGCAGGTGGGGGTCATCGGCTTCGACGGGCCGATCGATCTGCAGGCGCTGCGGCTCTACGGGCTGCCAGAGGCCGCACCCGCGGTCCTCAACGGCACACCGCTGCTGACGGGGGCGCTGTTCGGCTCGGGGCGGCGGGAATTCGCGGCAGAGGTGTCCTGGGATCTGCCGAGCCTGGCGCCGGGGGCGACATCGCTGCTCGATGTCACGGTGAACGGGGCACGGGCGGGCGACCTGGCACAGGCATCGCTGGTGTCGTCGACGCGGTTCATCGAGCTCGACGCTGCGGTGTGGTCGAACAACACAGTACGGGTGATGGCGCGGAACATCTCCGCGGCGACGTTCGATTTGGCGGCGGCGACACTGTCGGTGGGAGTCACGAAGCGGCGAGTGCCGTGATGGCGATTCGCAACGGATATCTCCACAGGGAGGGGGCGCGCCGTCCAACCACGCGCCCCCTCCACCTAACACGCGGCCGGCCCTATGGCGGCCGGCCTGGTGGGCTCCAGACGGGTTCGCCGCCATCCCCACCACCGCCCTCGATCTGCCCCTCGTGCAGCGTCTCCAGCGGTCCCCGCGCTTTCGGGTCCGGGTCCCCAAGAAAATCGAGCCCACGATAGCAGCGTCACCTGGCGTTGGCGCCGACGAAAAAGGGCAACAAGTTGCACTCGAAGGGCTACATATTGCATGCACCGCGCCTGCGATCCGATGACGTCGGGCAACTCGGCGCTGAAGGCCGGCGCGGTCATCGCCGATAGGCGCAGCTGGAAGGCCCTGGGTGTCCCGGCGCCGGTCAGTAGGCGCATCATCAAGCCTAGGCTGTACCCGGCGACGTGGATCAGGTAGCGCTTGTGGATATTTTCCTGCCCGCGCAGCCAGCTGCGCCGCATGCCGCCTCGGTCGAGCACCCGCGCGAAGCATTTGACGATCTCGGGGCGCAGCTTGAACGCCGCCAGTGCGACCCTGGAGAGCAGCCTGACGCGGTTGTTGACCACGGCGCGGCGGGCGGCATCGTCGCCGTTCCAGCGCAGGAAGCCGTCGCGCTTCGGTTCGGCGATGCGCGTCTTCCACTGGCCATCGTCGAGCGCCTTCAGCGTCTCGCGGGAATGGTAGCCCTTGTCCGCCAGCAACTCGGCCGACGTCTCTGTACTCGGCGCCAACTCAATCGCGCCCAAATGCCGCGCCGCACTATCCAGGCGGGCGCGCACGGGAGGGAACGCATGGATCGCATCGCGGTGGTGAGGGCCGGGCTGATCGGCTCTGCCTGGGCCATGGTGTTCGCCCGGGCGGGGCACGAGGTGCGGATCCGGGACTCGGCCCCGGGGCGCGCGAAGCCGCGATGGCGGTGATTGGCGCGCGCCAGGACCGCAAGCAGCGGGCCGAGCTGCGTGATGCGGCCGCGCCGCGGGGACGGATGCCGAAAGGGCTGTCGGCACGCCAGCGCATGCAGCGCAAGCGGCGGACAAAGCGCGGTCGGGTCATCTACGCTCAGCGTGGCGCGTAGGTGGAGCCGGTGTTTGGCTAGATGAAGGAGCGCGAGGGCGCGGACCGGTTCTTCCTGCTCGGCCTCGGCGCGTGCCGGGACTAGTGGCACCTTCATGCCGCTATGCACAACCCGAGGAAGCTGCACCGGGAGTCTGTCCGGCGCCTGGCAGCAGGTGGTCAGATGGCCGAACATCACGCGGATAGACCCTGACAGGACCAAAGATCAGCCGCCTCAGGCCATCCCCGGCAACAGGGCCCCTCCAAACCCGTCCCATTCGAGGCGATTGCGCGACGACCTCTGAGCAGTTACGCTGGTCCGGCTTTGAGCCAATCGCTTGGAGGAAAACAAAAATGGCATTAGTTCGAGCCACCATAGTTTGCATGCTCTCATTCGCGACACTTATCAGTCCACTTCGGGCTGAGGCAAATTCATATTCTATGCGACAACGCGAAAACAAGATGATGGTTATTCGGAATAATGTTGAATACGAATTAATCGTGCCGCGGGCAGGCGTCCAATTCGGCTGGCAGGACGTTCTCGATCTGTGGTCCTCTTTAGGAGAAAGCGCGAGGCGTATGGCCTGTATGTATACATTAGGTTATTATGGTGGACGAGAGCCATTACGCCTAGCAATGGAAGGTGTTATATCAAGATCATCGTCATTAGTTGATCAGGTCGTGCCCTCAGGATATACGGCAACAATATTTCAGCCTATTTCCGTTTTCGACCCACGTTTAGTATTCACTCCATTACATGTTGCGAATCAAATCGATTCTTTGTCCAAAAGAGAAGATGTGGTTATATTTCGTGATTATTCTATACTATTATTGCTTGAATTTAGACGAGATTGTTCTTTTACAACATTAAGTGTCAGTGCTCCTTATGTTGTAGATTTTGTCCCTATCGGCGCGCGCATCGACATTGGCGCAATCGGCGCTGACATGGGGGAAAAGGTTCGGTTTGGATTGGAGGTGGCGAGGACGATCTCTAGGCTCTCCCGTCGTTGAATTTGAGTGATCGCTGTGATTCCCTTCCTGCGTCAACTGTGTTGGGGCAGGAGATCATGTCGGAGACTGGCATCAAGCGATACGTGGTTCGGCTGGGCGCGGAGGAGCGCGCGAGGCTGGAGGCGATGATCAGGAAGGGCATGAGTCCGGCGAGCCAGTTGCTGAAGGCGCGGATGCTGATCAAGGCGGACGTATCTGCGGCCGGAGATGGCTGGAGCGATGAGCGGATTGCCGAGGCGCTGGAGACCAGCCTCTCAACGATCTACCCCACGCGCCAGGAGTTGGTGGAGGATCGCCTGGAGGCGGCGCCGCGTCGAAAGGCGCGCGAACGACCGTCGATCACGCCGATCTTCAATGGCGAGGCGGAAGCCAAACTGGACACCTCCAAAAACCTCTCGTATTCGCGCTGACGGCCTGATTCACTTTTCTCGTCACGGCTGGGATCGGACGGATGGTGGATCTCCAGCCCCTTGGGCAGCGGTGCGGTCGTGGTCTGGCCACAGCACCGGCGGTGCCCAGCGAACAGTTGCACCCGGGTGACGATTGGCTTGACCTTGGGAAGATCGCCCTTGTCATCGCGCGCCAGCAGCGACAGGTCGGCCTGGCTCAGCGCCATCTCGCAATGCCCGCAGCGAGCCGGGCAGGCGGTGACGGTCTCGTCCAAAACCTCGGCCAGGAAGCGACCACCGCCTTGGCATCCAACACTGCCTTGCGAGGACAGCTCCGAGGCGCCTTGTCACCTCGGTTCGCCGTCTTGCCCTGCGACGGCGGGAGGCTTGAGTTGTCCGGCGTCTTGGGCGGCTGGCCGAGTTTCGCCTTCAATTCGACGACGCAGGAGCGCAGCAGCGTGGCCTCCGAGGCCAGGACCTCGACCTAGGCTCGCAGCGCCTGGACCTGAGCCCGGATGGCGTGGATCAGCGCGTCCTTCTGCTCGTGAGACAGGGTCGGCAGGTCGGGGAGGCGCTCCATCCCGGTCTTGAATCAAGCCCGCCGTGGTCACGTCAAGCAGATCGATGCACCTCGCTCGACAGCGCTTGCGGCGCGGGGGGGTGAGCAGTTATCTGTCCGGTTTGATGCGGGCAACTCCACAGCACCTTACGCGACACCCGCCAGCCGAATCCCTTGCATGCGATGAAAAAGAGCGGTTAGCCTGGTCCTCATTGGTACAATCGAGGTCCTGCCCATGCTACGAAGAAACCTACTGCCGTCGGTGGCCAGTTTGACATTAGGCCAGATGGCCTGGGCGAAAGGTTCTGCGGCCCAAAATCGCAGCATACAAGCACGCCTCCTACTGGCATTTTCAAAAGAAAATAGATCGATGACAACGGTCGTTTTCTCAACGAACGGCCCTTACGTGCTTATTGCAGGCCATAGAGCTTATATATGTGACGTGAATACTGGAAACGTTAATATAACTTTTTCTGAGATTTCCGTCAATACGGCTGCTTTTTCTACTGACAGTCGACGTGTCATCGTTGCGACTGGATTAGGCCGTCTAGTGGTGTTTGATGCTAGTACAGGTCTACCGCTGATACGACTTATCGGGCACGTCAGCGGGGTGGACGATGCTGCCTTCTCACCGGACGGGAGGAGAATCGTTTCCGGGGGGTCAGATTCTGCTTGTAGGATATGGGATGCAAGCTCTGGCCAGCAACTTTCGGTCTTAACGGTAAGCGGAGAGCGGGTCTACGGTGTGGCTTATTCGCCAAACGGTGCGCGTATAGTCACAGCATCCGGTTCAACGGCTCGGGTTTGGGACGCTGAAACATTCGAACTGCTTACCACACTTTCACCAAACGAGCGGTTTTTATTTAATGACCGGTACTCCATGCAATATGTTACTAGTGCCGCTTTCTCCCCGGACAGCCTTCGTGTGGTGACTGCAAGCGGAGCCAACGCCAAGATTTGGGACGCAAGATCGGGAAATCTACTGAGAACGTTGTCAGGGCACACGTCCGCTGTCAGTAGTGCTAAATTCTCACCAAGAGGTGGCCTTGTACTTACTGCAAGCTTAGATCAGTCGGCGAAGCTCTGGGATGCCAATACTGGCCGTTTGCTAGCCACGCTTGCCGGCCATGGGAATGCTGTTATGGATGCCAGCTTCTCGCCTGACGGCGATTTTGTGGCGACAGCTAGCCTGGATAGCCATATACGTATTTGGAGTATCGGAAGTCGTAGCTAGGAGCCCGTCCTGGTAACCGCATTTCGGGCTGACGCGACTGGGGAGCGAGCGGCGCTCATCGCAAGTGCGCGGCGGCTTTGCGTCAGGCTGCCGCTGCCCTGGCGAGCTTGGTGAGGTTGTGAGCGGTGCAGACCAGCGCCCATTCGTGTTTCACCTTCTCGATGCCGCGGAGGAGGAATTGCCGGAACCCTCGTGCTCCCTTGATCTGCCCGAAGACGGGTTCGACGACCTGCTTGCGTAATCGGTAGCGGCTGCGCCGGCTGCCGTGCCTGAGCCGCTGGCGCATCGCCGAGACCAACGGCCCTCGGCGCTGCTCTTCGCCCTCGTCGGGACGTTTGGCGCGGCCGGTGGCGACGTAGCCGCGGATCCCGCGCCTGTTGAGATCAGCCAGGTTGGCCTCGGAGCAGTAGCCGCTGTCGGCCGAGACCTCGGTCGGCGTGGCCTTGGTGTTGGCGGTGACCGCGTCGAGCAGTGGCGCCAGCGCGTCGTGGTCGGCGGCATTGTTGTTCAGGTCATGCGCCACGATCACCTGCGCCGTCGTGTCCACCGCGGCCTGGGCGTTGTAGGCCTGCACGAAGCCGTCGCTGCCCTTCATGATCCGGCTCTCGGGATCGGTGAAGTTGCGCTGGGCGCTGGGCTTCGGCACGCCGGGCGGGTGCTTCGGCTTGCGACCGCGGCGCTCGCGCGGCGTGCCGTCGGCCTTAGTCCCTGGATCCGGCCTGGCGGCCTCGGCCGCCCGCGCCTCGGCTTCGAGTTCCGCCTTCGCCGCCCGGATCCGCTCCAGCCGACGCTGCTTGTCGCGCATCCAGCCCGGCATCTCGTCGCCGCGCCGGTCGGCCCCGAGCGTGGCGTCCTCCGCGGCATCGGCTCCCTCGGCCTGGGCCAGCCAGCCCTCGACCTCTGCGGCCAGTTCGGCCTCGGCCGGGCCCATCCGGCCATAGCTCATGGCCTTGTGCTTGGAGGCGTTGGCCCGCAGCTTGGTGCCGTCAACCGCGACATGGCCGAGCCCGACCAGGCCGGCGCGCCGACATACCGCAAGCACCTGTACGAAGAGCCCGGCCAGCGCCGGGAGATGGCGGCGGCGGAACTCGCTGATGGTGCGGAAGTCCGGCCGGTTCAGCGCTGTCACCGCCTGGAAGTCCAGCCGCTCCTCGCAGGCGCGTGCGATCAGCCTCGACGAGTGGACGCCGCGGCTGTAGGCATAGAGCAGCAGCGCCACCATCATCGCCGGGTGATACGGCGGATAGCCCCGCGGCTCCGTGTAGGCCGCGAGGATGGCAGAGAGGCCGAGTTCCTCCGCCACGATGTCGCGCACCAGATGCGCAGCGTGCCCTTCAGGTGTTGAATGCCGCTGAGAGCTGACCCGGGTTTGCCACGCAGATTTGACCCGGGTTTTGGGGATGCGGGGTTTTTTGATCCTGTCAGGTGGGCTGTGGTTTCCTTTCGCGATGGGTCTGGGTTGCGG
>Ga0315907_10005808_pt1 | contig 13274 bp, 9 predicted proteins | sample LakEriMetagenome_3_FD_203525 | JGI IMG/M metagenome (GOLD analysis project Ga0315907, IMG submission 203525) | Freshwater fungal communities from buoy surface, Lake Erie, Ohio, United States - Buoy 12 MA123 | ecosystem: Environmental > Aquatic > Freshwater > Lake > Lake biofilm | place: USA...
ATAAGACATTTATTTTAAAATTAGAGAAATATAATTGAAAGTAAATTTGTTTTTCCAGAATTACATTACCGAATTATTTTTAAACTTTGTACTAAAAAATGGAAATTTGCAATTGAAAATCCCAGAAATCAGAAAAAAAAAACTATATGAAATTTTTATCTTAAATTAATTATTTCATTTTAGGTTTCATCCGAAAGATGGTTCTCTACATAAAAAATCAGGGTTTACAGTGATTATAATCATAAACAATAATTATTTTTAGGTTGACCATAGGACACGTAGGTTTAAAATCCCAATCTATCCGTACAAATAAATGAAATAGTGTTAAAAATTTAAAACAACATTTTTTGTTTTTTAAAGTGAAAATAAAGCCTGTTTTTTAAACTTAATCGTTAGTTTTTTATCAAAAACTTTTTCTATCGCGTTATAAATATCTTCAAATGTTATCACCGTCCTTTTGTTTTTTACTGCTGAAATCCCAGATTCCGTGCAAATAGATTTAATTTCTGCACCGCTTGAGTTTTTCAAAGTTTTTGAGATCATCCAAAGATCGATTCCCGGTTCAACTTTTATTTTCCGTAAATGTATTTTTAAAATAGCCAAACGTCCTTCTGTATTAGGGTTAGGGATTTTAATTTTTCTGTCAATTCTTCCTGGTCTGATTAGAGCGGGATCCAAAATATCGATACGATTTGTCGCCATTAAAATTTTGATATTGTTATTTGCATGAAATCCATCGAGTTGGTTCAATAATTCAAGCATTGTTCTTTGAACTTCTGAATCACTTCCAGAATTAAAAGTACTTCCCCTGCTACTTCCAATAGAATCAACTTCATCCATAAATATAATGCTGGGTGAATTTTCTTTTGCCATCAAAAAAACTTCTCTCACCATTCTACTTCCTTCTCCTATATATTTTTGAACCAATTCTGAACCACTTACGCGTATGAAAGTGCAACCTGAATGATATGCAACAGCTCTCGCTAAGAGGGTTTTTCCTGTACCAGGAGGGCCATGGAGGAGAACCCCTTTGGGTTGCATTACACCGAGAGATTCGAATATTTCAGGAAATTTTATAGGTAATTCAATTACTTCTTTTAATTGTTCAATTTGATAGTCTAACCCACCAATCATTTCATATTTTGAAAGTGGTATATTTTCAACTTTCATTAATGAAACAAGAGGATCGGTTTTTTGGGTTAAAACTTTGTAGATCTGATAACTATCGTTTTTAATAGCAACTCTTAGACCAGGAACCAATTTAGAATTATCAATTTTAGAATGAACATTAACAAGATATTTTCCATCCTGATTAATTTTTATTAGGATCTTATCTCCTTTATTTTGAATAACTTCCCCGACTCCTGATCCCTCTTTTTGTAAGAATGATATTTCTTCAATTAAATTCTTTATGTATAAAGTTAGTATTTTTTTCGAAAAAACTAATTCTTTAATAAATTCTCGAGTTTTTTTTTCCAATGTTAAATTCTTTTTTATGAAAAAGGAGAAATATTTCCCAGTTTTAAAAGAATCGATCTGTCCAATAGAATTTTCCATGAACATTCTAAAAAATTAAATAATGTGTAAATTAATGAAATTATAAAAATAAAATAATAATTGATTTGATTATTGTAAGAAATTTAAAATATAAATCAAGATGAATTCAACCTTTATTTTTTAAATTAATTTGTGATAGAATATATTCTAGGTCTTTTAACTAAACAAACCTTGAATTTCAATAATGTTGAGTGAGTGTATTGAAAAAATCAACAAACAAAGTAAGAAAAGAAAAGAAATAGAGGAACTAAAATTAAAATTTTCATTACCCGATGAATTAATAGTTGAGATAATCATTAAGCTTCCAGAAAGAAAAATTGAAAAAAAGCACCAGGGACACGGTGTTTTTATAACCTGTTCCAAAATATAGATGAAATAGGTGCTAAATACACCTAATACCGAAGAAAGAGAAAGAATAGTAATTTGAATAGAATATTTCTTTGGGTTTTTATAATTAATGTTTTGTATCAGATTAAATAACCTTGTTCCAAGAAAAAAATATAACAAGAACCCAAAAAAAGATAGGGGAATATTAAAAAGAGAAGAAAAAGATGAATTTAAAACAACTGAACAATTTTGTCCCGAACATAGGAGCAGTGAATCATTTAGTTTAGAAATAGTTAAATAAAAGGTTTCAAGACACCCCAAAGTTGAAAGAATTAAACAAATATAACTATAATAACTTGTTTTTTTTTGCTTATTTCTTGAAAAATTTCCCTTCTGAGGATAGATTGATTCTGAATCTAAATTATTTAATTTTACTCTATAAGAAAATATTTTTTTTGAAATAAAGTAATTAATTTTTGGTTTCGAACCAATTGTACTTTTAAAAAATTTATCCGGTGTAAAATAAGATTTAGTACTAATAAAGCTTTGCATATTAAATTCGTTCGCAGCGGACGAGATTCGAACTCGCGCGGGAAATCCCACTAGATTAGCAATCTAGCGCCTTAACCACTCGGCCACCACTGCCTCAATCAAAAAATTCAAAACCAAATATTAAATTGGGAATCCAAATCCAGTACTGTAGAAATAGAAACAAAATTTCTGGGTATTGAAATACTTTTTTTTTCATTGAAAATGGTTTTGTTTTTTTTATTTCTATTAAACTAAGCCCGATTATTGAACCAAATTTTGTCATTCTTGATTGATTACTGTTATTTATCACTGATTTTAGAATTTTTACCGTTTTCTTAACTCCTCGATTAGACAAACTAAATAAATGTAGTAAACCAAGACAAAAACAAGCTCCTTGGGATATAAAGTCTACCTTATCACGAGTTAGTGTTTGAAGAATTTTTATCTGTTTTCCGATATATTTTAAACCTATTGAAGATAATGTTATTGCAAAACAAAATCCCAATCTGATGAAAGGATTATAATGATTTACAAATTGAAATAAAATTTCCTCAACCAATTTAAATCTTGAACAGAAAACAAAACCTATTGATAATAAAATTGTGAATTTTACATTATCATCGGTTTCTTTAGATAAATAACTTAACAAAACTGCAACTTTATTAAGGTCTGTACTCATGAAATTCCCTAAAGAATATATTGCGAATGAACTTTGTCTTAAGTGAGGACTTTTTTCCTCTACTAAACAGCGAAAAAGATGATTACAAAAATTTCGGTTTTTATAAAAAATAAAAGAAATCGATGTTATTAGTAATCTTGTTTTATTTTCATCAAATAGTTCAAGTATCATTTTCAATATCCCTTTTAACAGATAGATTGAATTAGAACCCTTAAATAAAATTCCTAAGGCTAATGAAGCTCCCTCTGATGAAAGTTCGTCTCGACTAATGGAAAATTTTAATATATGATATAATTCACTTTTTTTTGGATTTCTAATTCCACCCGATAAAACATTTGCTAAAGCTAGAAAAATTCCATATCTCACAATTGATTGTTCCTCTAGTATCGAAATGTCTTTTTCTTTTATATTAATAATTATTTTAATTGTATCAAAAAAAGATCTTTCGAGTTCAAAATAGTCTTTTAAATTAGAACTTAAACCAAAAATCAATCCACTCTTTAAGTATTCAGAAATTGTATTTTGAAATGTTATCTTAGGGTAAAATTCGAAAAATACCTTTTGATTAGAATTTATCAAACCATATGAATAACCAGAAACATATTTACACCAAACCGAAATTTTGGAAAAAAAACTTAAATCATGCGCGAATGATTTTCCGTCGTTATTTAAATTTATAATACCAGAACCGGCAATTATGGCAAATTTTTCGAAACTCGAAACATTTTTTGTTTTGAATTGGAAATGCCATTGTTTTATTTTCCTTAAGCGATAAAAATTGACCCCGATTTTTAAATTTTTTTTTGCTGTTTTAATTTCTTTTTTAATTTTATTAGAAATAATATTTATGAATAATTGTTGGAATATTCTTTTTTCTTTTTTTATCCAGAAGATATCAAATCCTATTATTCCAATCAACGATAAATTGTGAACAATTTTCCTGAAATTAAAACAATATGTGTTATTAATAAAATATGAGTATTTTAGTAAAAAACAACCAATTTTTTGTTTTTCTATTATAAAAGGGTTTTTATATAATTTTGTTAAAAATATCGAGAAATTTCGTTTAGATCCATCTGAATTTTTAACAAAGTTTGTAAATCCCAGTATTTTTTTGAAAAATTTTTTAATTGTTTTTTTTTTATTTGTGCTAATAAATTTTAAAAAAAAAAGAATAAACCTCTGGTTTTCTGGATGATTAAGATATTGCTCTTTGAAGATTTCAGCAATTTTTTCGAATCGAATAGATTCTAGAAAAAAGAAAATTAATGAAAATTTATCTGTTTTTTTTTTTATTTCTTTTATAATAGAGTTGAAAATTTTTTCTAAATTAATTTGAAAAAGTCTTTTCCAAAAGTTTTCCAGTAAAACCCATTTTGATAGATATTTCCTGTTTTTTAAATATTGATCTATGCAAACATTTAAAAAATCTGTAGAGTTTGAAACGGTAAAATATTTACTTTCTGTGATTTGACATAAATTAGTTTCATTTTTTTCAAAGAAAATTTGATTTAAAAAGTCTATTTTTATTGATCTAGAATACGAGGACAGTATTATATGCCATATTTTGTTATTGAAAAATTCAATTATTTTAATCAAAGATTTTTTATTTGTGAAGAACTTGCTAGAAAGAATTTTAAGGTGGAGTCTTGTTTCATTGATCAAATTTTCCATATTCAATTTAAATTTATAAATTTAATAACTGCTTAATTTTTTTTATTTTTTTTTATTATTAAATTTTACAATAAAAAAAAAACTTTAGTAATTTTATGATATATCATCAAAAACAGAAAGATGAAAAACTAAACCAAGTTTTGGTACCAGAGAGTTATAGATATTTACTAAATTCTATTTCAAAAAAAACTTACATCAATAAAAATTACACAGAACCTATTCTGCTTTGTGAAAATTTAAAGAAAATAAAAAAATTTTTAAAAAACATTTTAATTATTAAAAAAAGCAAGGTGATAAAGTTTTTTCATTTTTTTTGTTTTTTTGTTTTTTTGTTTTTATTAAAAAATAACCACTTTTTAGAGGCTAGATTTTTTGCTTTTAACTTTTGTTCAAAAATATTTGGAGATTCCACAAGATATTCTTTTTTTAAAGTTATTTCATCAAATTCATACAAACTTGATGAGAAATCGCTTATTAATCTATTCAAAACCAATTTTTTCTCTTTTTTAAAAAATCAAAAAATACCGAAGCGCTTTTTAAATTTTTATGATCAAAGTGATTTATTTAATATTTATAAAAATTTCAAAACAATCATTTATTTTTTAAACGGGTTCAATGAAAAAAAAAAATTAAATCATAGATTCCAGGTTGTTAATTATTTACAAAAAAATAAAAAAAATTTTTTTAAAAAAAAAAATCTAGAAAAAAATTTAACATTTATATCAAGTTCGAAAAATTTAAAATTTTTAGAATTTCTTCATTTCCGGTCAAAAAATTCTAAGAATATAAATTGTATAGACCTTTCCTCAGATTATAATATGATTGTTGTAGGAAACCAAAATGCTTTAATAAATATTTATAAATTAACAAAAACAAGTTCCAAAAAAAAATTAATTAATTTGAAAGGTCATGAACATAGTGTAATTTGTGCAAAAAAAGTCAATTTTGGAAATTATATATTAAGTGGATCGTCTGGAGGAGAATTATATTTATGGAGTTTAAAAAGAACTTCTTTAGCGCTAAAGTACCAGACATTATCAAATTCTATTTGGGACTTTTCTATAACTCCAGATGGGAAAAAATTTTGCTCTACTGGATCTCAGGGATTTGTAGGACTTTGGTGTATAGAACGATCTTTCCCATTTAGATTTTTAAATGGTCATAGGCTAGATGTGAATATTGTTAAGTGGCATTCAAATGGTAATTTCTTAGTAACAGGTTCTGATGATAGAACAACTCGTATATGGGATGTCAGGGTGAAAAATTCAATAGGGAAAATAATAAGTGATGGACCTGTTAATGGATTGGATTTTTCTCCATGTGGAAGAAGATTAACAGTATCAGGAAAATCTAATTATATTTCTACTTTTGATATGAGAACTGTAAATATTCTTTTTAAAATAAAAGAAAAATATTTGAAAAATAAAATAGATAAAATTTCATATTTAAATAATGAAGATTTTTGCTATGTCAAAGACCATAAAATAATTAAATTATGGGATTTCGGAAAAAAAAGTAATCTATTAAACCCCTTATCAATTAAATATTCCTCCGAATTTGATAAAATTTTTCAATTAAAATTAAAAAAATATAATAAATTAACTATTATCGGAATAAATAATAATTAAAAATATTTTAAAAGACATAATTAAAAAAAAACTCATCATATGTGCAAAGAAGAAATAATTGGCCCAGAAAATTCATTTTTTTTATTTAAAGTTTTTTCTAAGACCGATAACATAGAATTTTCGATTAAAAACCTTTTAGCTTCATTTAATTTAAAGCTTTTTATAGGCTTGAAAAAATTGAAAGTTCTGGTAAATCCTAAAAAGAGGAAAGGCCCTTTTTTTGTCGAAAGTTCTGAAAAAAAAATCAATAAGTATTTATGGGAAATTTTTAAAACTGAAAAAATTCTGTTTGACTCTGTAAATTTACGAGAAAATCTTCTAAAAATATTTCATTATACTTGGAAAATTCCAAAATTTTTGAAAATTAGAGATTATATATATCAGTCTAAAAAATCCAGAAAATTTTTATGGAAAATTACCACCTTATTTTTAGATTATGTTATAATTTCAAAAATTGAGGAAAATATAAAAACCTTATTTGGAAATAAACACTTACTTTATATTGAAAAAGAAGGTTGGAAAAATCATATGATCACCAAAAATCAAAAAAAAATTAGAATTGACCAACTTGTCAGTAATTTTGAAATAGTTTCTAAAAGCGATGACAAAGAAAATCAAGAACTCAAAAAACACCGAAACAATTTAAAGGATAAAATTGAATTAAGTTTAAATTTAAAAAAAATATCTTTAAAAACCGAAAAAACAGAAATTTTTACAGAAAAAATTACAAAAAAAAAATTTATTTTAATTTCTAAAATGAAAAAAAATGCAGTGGTTCTTTCCTTAGAAAATGAAAAATTAATGATTGATTTAAAAAATTTGAAAACTAAATTTTTTAGAATAAATTATGATGATATAATGTCATCAAAAGGATTTGATAAAAAAGGGCAAATTCTTCGTCCAGGAAATTATTGTCGAATTTTAACAGGAGAACATCGGTATTTAGATAGTAGGATATTATTTTTATCTGATGGAAAACTTTTTGGAAAACTTTCCACCAATTTAGAAAGAAATTTAAATATATTTACAATTTTTTCCGAAAATGTTGTTTTGTTGGATAAACTAGAAAATCAAAAAAAAAATTTCGATGCAAATGGTATCCAATTTATTAAAATAAAAGAAGGAGAATATAAAGGTTACGTTTGTAAGGTCTTAAGTATGGATAAAAATTTTTTAGAGGTTTTAGTTTTTTCTACTTCAAAAATAATAAAAGTTTCAAATAAAAATATCACCCCTTTTTTTCCTGAGAATAAATTCGAGTTAAAACGTTTACATTAAATTAAATTATATCACTGGAACATTTCATATATTTTTCTTTTTAGCTCATTTTCTGTTTAGCGCAATAGTTTTTAAACGTGGTAAAATTACCAAAATATATTTTTTTCGATTTTATAGATGTCAAATTTTTAAAAAAAAGAAAAAAAATAGATCAATATTTATACCAATTGTATTTACATCATCTTTTTTTTTTTTTCTTTTTTTTGTACTTTTTTCTAGGACAAAAACTTATCTTCTGTTTTTTTACTGAGATTGAATGTAACCTTAACTTTGAAGGTCCTATATGATAATTGCATATAATTCTTTAATTTATATTTGGCGAACTGATCTAATTCCTTGTGAACCTTTTTTTCCTTTTTAAAATCATATTGCAAAAAATAAAGATGAATAAAGGTAAGTATAGGTATAAAAAAAAAAAAAAAATTTTATAAATAATGATAGGCGTTTTTGAAATCAAACACTATTAATTCTAGGTTGATATTATGCGGTCCCCTTATTTATGATCGAATTTTAAATAATTTTAAAATTGTATTGAATAATATTAATAATCGCAAACCAAAACTTCTTTAAAGACCAGGAAAAAAAACAATATTGCTTTAAAAAATTACCTATTAGTTTTTTCTTCCGGGATATAATCATTAACCAAGTAAAAAGTTTCGATTTAACCATTTCGAAAGAATAAAATTTAAATTATTTTAATTTTTTCAGTTATAGTATGACAATAGTTCAGAATTATTCCTTTAATTCTTCACTTGATTCACGACAAAAGGTCTTTACAAATGACCAGATGTATTTTCCGTTGCGTTTTATTCAATTATTACGACTTATGTGTACATATATAGCTAAATATTCATTTTCAACAAATATAATAGGACAAAATTTTAAACCAGATTTTAAAGTGCATTGGATTCACATTCTACAAATTAATCTTTTACAACAACTTTTACGGTTCAGTACACAGTTCTATCGTATAGGTTTGCGATTTTTGTTTAAAGAAAATCCATCTTCATCTGTAACATTTAGTGAAAAAGAATTTTTTCTACCACAAACAAATAAGGGTGTTTCTATATCACAAACCAAATCAATCATAGACGTATCCGAGATGGGATATCAACCTTTACAACAAAATGGAGATGAAAACGTTCCTGAGTGGACAATATCCGCAAAATGTAATAGTTTCTCTGATCAGAATACAAGTGTTAATTTGACACCCAAATCTAATTTTTTTTCTTTGCGTACAAGCGTTCTAAAAGCAACAGCAACTCCAAAATTAGGTGTCAAGGCAAATTTTACGAAAAATTACCGTTCCGATAAGTCTCACACGGATTCATCTTCTTTTGCCATTATTACATCTAGACCGAAATCCAAATTTAAAAAAAATGGCCCAAAAAAAAACCGAATAAATGACACTGGTTTCCAATTCTTTTATCAAAATCAGGGTTTAACTAGACCCCAAGGTATAGAACTTAAAACCTTTTTTTTGCACCCTTCCTGGAAACTCAGTCTCAACAGTTTAGAACACACAGAAAATCAAAAAAACGATTTGTTCACGAATCCTTCACTACATTTTAATTTACCTCATTATGAAAAATGTGTTCAAGCGTTTGAGGCCCAAAATTTTATTAATCCTTATTTTAATCATCATACTCAAAACGAATTAAGTGTAGTTACCGAAAAAATGAAAACCAAGCATGAAGATTGTGGGTATTTACATGAGAGAAAAATCAAAAAACAAATTAAATCTCCGGTTGTTGCTTATAATTATAAAACAGAGAGAAACCTATCGAGTTTTTCACTAAAAAAAATTTCACTCAGTCCAGACAATGTTGAATTTAACTGTTTACTGGAAGCTGTTTCACGGAATTGGATATTCACCATACAAAAAAATCCCTTCGGTAAGATAACTTTATTAATATATTAAACCATCTGATCATCTTAAAAAAAAAAATAAATGATAAAATAACAGGAAAAAGAAAAAAAATATTATTCGAATGGTAAAGATCATGAAAAAATAAAATTTTCTTTAAATAAAAAAAAGCTCTAAGGAAAAGGTTTTTTGAATTAAAATCCATTTCTCCTTGTTCTTTTTTTTAATGTTTTATATGTAATTTTTTTATCTATAACCCATTGGGTGTGCAGATTTTTCTTTTTTTTCTTATTTTTCTTATTTTTATAAATCTATCCTTTTTATAAAAATTACAACAGTCCCTATCGTCTGATAGTGTAAGATCGTGGTTAAAAAGCAATATTATTCAACCATTCAAACATAGTCAAAAAGAAAAAAAGAAAAATCGGAGAATCCCCTCCCCCCTACCTTTCGAATGAAAAAATTTTCCCAACAAACCTTGTAAAAAGTGATAAATCCATAGAAATTAAGGAAGAAAATTATTACTATTTTTATCAAAATAAAGATCCTGGTGCCTTTTAATTTCGAACAGGAGATTTTTAAGAGACTTAAATTCCTTGGTCTTCAGTCAATCTAATGCAACCACCATATTAATTTGTTCTTGTTGAACTCTTCGAATAATATCGAGTCCCATTAAGACGACGTCTAATTTTTCATCTAGTGTATTGAAATTTTTTTAGATAATTTCCCGAAATTTCAAATCGATAATGCACCTGTTCATGTAGGAATCAATAAGATCCACCGAAAGATAGAGTGAAAGGGTGTGGGGGATCATTCATTCCCTTGATTCTGAGAAATACATTCCAGAGGAAAAAATTATTATTTTTGAAAAAAAAATTAAATTCTCAATCATTACTAATAATTAATATAAAAAACTACAAAGCCAATAAACTAGTAAATTTAATAAATAGCTTCTTAACAACCGACCTTACCATAAATTCAAGGGAGGTCTAAATTTCATTGATGTCTCTTCTTCCTCTTCTTTTTTGAAATTGGAGACAGAAATCAAATTCTTTTACACTTGGAACATTTTTTTTCTTTTTTTTCTTTTTTTAAATACCAACCTATTTTTAAATTTCTCGGTAAATTTTTTGAGAAAAATTTACAATGCGAAAAATTGTAGGGAAGGTAAGAATCATCAAGCTTTGATTTTACAACTGCGAAAGATTTTTCTCGCTTTAAAAGTAGAAAATGTTTGGACGTCAAATTTTCTATAATATTGTGAAATAAAAGTTTAAAAAGAAAAAAAAAAAGAGACTAAGGTATACGACACATAGGTAAGGTAAAAATCGTAATATACCATTTTTACTCAGTATAGGATTTTTTTTTTTTTAGTTAAGAGCTTTCCTTGATTATTAATTGAATTATTTATTGAAATTTAGATTTGTTTTAATTATTTTAAATTTAAATTTAAAAACCACGATGTTATCTTTTAATTATAATAGTTTTAAGGATTTAAAATATTTATTTAAAATATAAAAAGTAATAAAGCATTTTTTATATTTTAAGAATTTACATAACGATAAAAAAAATTTTAAAATGTTTAATCCTATTGTACAACAAAATGATTTGTCTTTCGCAACCATGAAACAAATTGTAGGTGTTAATAGAAATAAAGTCACAAATTACTATAATCAAGTTGTTAAGCATAAATTAGTAGAACAATTTATTGGACCCAATATCCAAGATATCGAGTATATATTAAACGTAACAAAGTGGACAATTGAATTTTTCGAAATAATAAGTGCAGCAACCGTTTTCGGAACTATATATGATCGAATGAAATGGATAATAGTTGATCATACTTTTTGTATCTGGCTTGGAGCAGTATGGAAATGTGATTATGGTATTCACATGTCTTTCATCGGTTTGATGGTTGCGATGTACTCACTTACAATGTCGATTTCCATGCAATACATGGATCTTCCTCCATTGATGATATTCCGAGAAATAGATTTAAATGCGTTCCGGTTAGGTCTATGGTGGTCAACCTCAAAAAATTTGTTCTATTGGTACAATAAAAAAATTACCGAAAAATACAAGGAAGGAAGATACAGACCAATTGATAGAGTAGAAAGAATGAAGCTGTATGATCTAATGATAGGTGCAGAAACAAGACGAGTTAGAAGAAGTTGGAGATGGACTATTAGGTTTATATGCTTAAATTTGATGATAAGAATTTTTGAAATTTTTATCAAAAGTGTAAAAAAAAATATGGAAGATAAAAAAAATATGGAAGATAAAAAAAATTTCTAATTAAATTGTATATTCTCTCTCTTTTTTCTTCTTCTTCTCTACTCTTTCTCTAGGTGATAAAAATATATCACTGCCCCTCCTTTTTTCCAAAAATTTTATCCTGAAATCCTTCGTTCTTAAGGGTATTCTTAATCTGATAAGTATAGTTTCCAAGGTTATTTTTAATTTCTATTGTATCGATCAACCGTTGTTTAAGTTCGAAACTATGTTCATTCTTATAAAATTTTCTACCCAAAAGTTTCTGTTTCATAATGAATAGTTTGTTTAAAATTTCTTGTATACTGAATATGTAACGTTCAGGAGTCTTTTTTTTGAGAAAATTGTCTAAACCTTTTTTTTGAAATATTAATATTAATTGTCGTTCTTGATTTAAAACTAATTTGCTAGAAGATTGGGTCAAAATGCTATCAGCAAGTTTTTCGAAAAAGAGGTTTTTCCCATTAATTTTTTTACTTACTTTTGACCATCGAAGATTCTGATGGTATGAAAAAGTAAAAAAGTTAAAGAAAAATTTTTGGTAAAAAAGGTGGAATTTAACAGATTTTTGTTTAAACATGTGTTCATGATTGTTAAAAGTATTTGGACGAATAGAATCGGGTTTTTCATAGGTTGAAATTTTAAAAATATAACTATTGTACCATTCTCGTTTTTCCAAATCCAAAAAATTAGGTTTTTCGTCATGGAACACCCAATTTTGCTTTAACAGTGGACCCAATGTTTTAATTTTTTTAAAAAAAAATTGCCGAGTAGGCACGTCAAAATATTTTAAAAAATACACACCATATTTACTATCGTATTTGGAGAGAAAGAATCTCTCAAAAAGATTTATATTGTTAATTTTTTTTCTTTTTTTCTTTTTTTCAGTAAAAATATTTTCCCCCAAGTTTAGTTTTTTTTCAGCGATAACTAAGATAAACTTTTTTATTTTATCCGAGGTAATGATTTTTGTCGACAAAACTTTATGCAATCTAGTATGAAAAATACGATCTTTAATGGACAAAGTCGAGTAGATCACTATAATTTCTTGAAACAGCAATATTATTGCACTATTATTTTTAAAGATAGATTTGTTTTTATGTATCTCGTGTTCTATGAAAACCAATTTTTCTTCATTATACAGCGCATGAAATCGTACAACACCTATGGTTAAAACAAGAAATGAGATTTGGGGTAAAAGTTCTTTTTCGGTATTGGTGAATTTACCATGGAAAAAAAATAAATTTTTGCCAAATAAAGTCCAAATGTTGTCATTTTGAGTAGTGTGGATAAAAAAACAATCTTTAACTAAAATAACTAAATCTTCTATCAATTCGCCCATTTGAAACCATAAATCTTCTTTATATATGGTACTCAGTCCAAGTGACATGGGTTGGTGTTATGCGTAAATTATGTTAATACTTGTTAATATCTAATCGTTGTTGGTTATATATATATATAT